>Ga0256832_1001367_pt1 | contig 16402 bp, 13 predicted proteins | sample 134614metaG_FD_190534 | JGI IMG/M metagenome (GOLD analysis project Ga0256832, IMG submission 190534) | Hydrothermal vent microbial communities from Lau Basin, Pacific Ocean - 134-614 | ecosystem: Environmental > Aquatic > Marine > Hydrothermal vents | place: Pacific Ocean: Lau Basin | collected...
CTGGCAGGTGCTGCCCATCAGCCTGCTGCACGGTCCCACCTTCGCAGTCATGTGGACCGCGGGCGTGGCTTATTCCACGCAAACCGCGCCCAAGGGCCTGGGAGCCACCGCGTTGGCCGTGTTCAGTGGCATGACGTTCGGGTTAGGCGCGGCCCTGGGCGCGTTGACGGGCGGCTGGCTTTATCAACATATGGGCGGGACCGCGCCCTTTCTGTGGGCGAGCGCGGCGGCCATCCTGACCGACATTCCCTTTGTCTGGCTGCACCGGCGCACCATCTTCCGCCGGAATGCTATGAAAATAGAATGATCGTCGGTTGCGGAAGGATCGCCAGGCCGACGTTGAGCGAGTCTGCCACGGGCGTGATGCGTGAAACCGTGAAACGTGAGGTCGTCACGCATTACGCATTACGCATTACGTGCTTGGCTTCCCGCGCCGCCCTGGCCGCGAGGCGTTTTCATCCGTGTTATCTGCGGCGAATTTCAACGTCCGATGCGAGTATCCTGACCTTTGAAGGATGGGATCAGCGGTGCACAACGACGATGGTGCCGTAGGGAGCCCAGTTGTAAAGCCAGCGAGCCGCTTTATTCGTGGCGTTGACGCAACCGTGGCTCATGGGATGCCCGAAGTTGTTGTGCCAATAGGTGCCGTGGATGGCGTTCTCCCCGGCGAAGTACATGACCCACTGCACATTGGGCAGCCGATAGCCTGGCCCGGACATGGTCTGGCGGCGCACTTTGGCCCACACGCGGAAACGACCGATGGGCGTGTGATAGGGGGATCGCCCTGAGCTGATCAGTGTCGTGAACACGATCTGGCCGTTTTCATGGGCATAGAGCCGCTGTTGGGAAAGATCGACCTCGATCCATTTGCGGGCGTTGGGAGGTCGAAAACCGGCAGGGCGATTGGGCCGTTTCTTGATCGGGCTGGCGGAGGGCTGCTGGGGCTGTTGCTCGTTGTCCTGGGGTTTGGTGGACTTGACGGGAATACGCAATTTCTGCCCAACGTAGATGGCTCCACCGCCCAGATTGTTGGCTTTTTTGATGGCGGCGATGGTGACGTTGAATTTGCGGGCGATGATCCCCAGCGTGTCGCCTTCTTTCACCACATAAATTTTATATTCCACTTGCTGAGGGGCGGCGTTGCTGGTCTCAGGCGCAGCAAATGCGGTCAGGGGCATCCCGGCCAACATAATGGCCGGTACAATCAACCCAACAAATAATGAAAGAAAGAGCACCCGAAATTTCACATGGACCTCCTTGCGGGGGAAAGTGTGGGAAAATGGGGGGAACGGTCTCGTCAAAAAGGCTGAAGCGAAGTATACATCATCTTTCCATAAAGCACAAAATTCGTGTTCGCGGGCGGATTTTTCGTGTTCTCGAATAGGGTGACGTCCAGCCGACGGATTCAGTCGGCAGAGGCTGGGCGGGGAATCAGCAGGGGCAGGTAAAGCAAGGCGCTGTCGTCTGGTGGGATGCGGTCGATGGTGAGGGTGTAGGCCATGTCGCACCCGCCCGTGGCGTCGACCTGCACGACCTTCAGGAAATACTCGCCCGACTGACTGGCCCGCCACAGGATACGACTGGCGGGCGAGTGGAAGGGATCGTCATCGTTGAGGATCATGGGGCTGACGCCATCGGGCCCGAGCAGGGTGAGGATGGTGTCTACGCCGGGGGCCAGATCGTTGGTGGTGAAGGCGAAGGTCTCGCCACGGGTTGCGGAGAACCGTACAAAATCGACGTCGCCCGGTTGGTGGAAGGAGCGGCGTTGCGAGGCCGTCGTCAGCGGAAATGGGCTGGCCTGCTCCCAGGCGTCGTCGGGCTCATAGGCGTCGCCGCAGGATGGGGGCGTCGGCGTCGGCGTGAGCGTGGGGGAGGGCGTCGGCGTCGCCCAGGTGGGCAGGACTGTATCCAATCGGGCGAGATGCACCTCGCTCCCCTTCACATAACTGACGAAAAAGGACGCCTCATCCCCGCGGATGGCTCCGGGCTGGATATCGGCGTAACCATAGACCCCCGCGGCTTCTTCGAGGCGAACGTCGGTGGAAACAGCTCCCTGGGGGATGATCAATCGGGCATAGAGGATGAGGTCTTGCTTGCGGAAGGCCAGCACGCATCGGCCTGCGGCGCATGCGATGTCATGGACCGGCATCCGATGATTGCATGTGTCGGCCAGCGGCGTGGGCTGCTGCACCATGTCGCCTTCCCGGTCGATCATCGCCATGACCAGGGAGTAAGTCACGCTTTGCGGATCGGCGTAGTGCATGGCCTTGGCCCACACGATGACATACACGCCTTTATCCGCCAGATATGCCACGCGCGGGGTGAGAAGGCGGTAATCTTCCGGGCCGTCGCCTTCCTGACCATGGGCGATGAAAATCTCCTTTCCTGCTCGCAACGCCCCATCCTCGAAGTCAATAAATCGTCCCACGATCTCGCGAAACCCATGTCCATCGCTGGCGTCGCTGTTGCGCTCATCCTCCCACACCACCAGCCGTTGCGCTCCCTCGCCGGCCACGTCCGCGTGTTCCTGGTAACGGGGGAGTCTGATCTCACTCGCCGCGTCCCGTCGCGAGACGAGAAATCCCTCCTCCACCTGTCTTTCCTCCCCCGCCAACCACTGCCCGTAAATGTCTTTCTCCAGGACCACGCCATCAGGCCCGCGCTCATACCGCTCGCGATGGTCGTGCCAGAGAACCAGGGGCGTATTGGGCGCGAGCAGGGTCATGACGGGGTCCTGCTGGCAGCTCCAGTCGTAGTACACGCCCCAGGGGCTGATGAGGTCGGGCGGGGACGTGTACCAGGCCAGGTCCTCAATGACTTCGCCCAGGCTGCCGTCGGCAGGATGAAAGCTGCGCAGGTCGACATCGTTGCAGGTGGTGACATGGAGATCGCCCGATGCCAGCACGCTGTCGGGGAAGGTTTGCCAACTGACGACATAACGGTCGCCGCCAGCGTCGAAGATTACGGCCGGGCGCTGCTCATTGTCGTAACGCCCGGAGCCGGGAGGATATTCGCCATCCTCGGCGATAGCGATCTCCTCAGCGATGGCCTGGCCTGTGGCCGCGTTGTAGCGTCGGGCGTAGATATCGCTGTTGTATTGGATGCCGTAAGAATCCACGACGCCCAGAGGATCGTTTCGTCCATCCTCCCACACCAACAGAAGCTCATCTCGGAGGGGATCGTAGGCGGTTTGGGGCGCGTTTTGGGCGGCGGGTCCGGGGTTGCGCTGCACCCAGGCCACAGTTAGAGTGGGCGTAGGCTGGGCGCGGGCGATGATCGCCGGGGAAGCGGCGGCCTGGAGTCCGTTCGAGACCATCAAACGGACCAGAAAGGATATGAGGACGAGGCCGATCAGAAAAATCAGCCATCGCTGATGGTGGGTATGTGGGTTCACAAGCGAAAAGGACTTTCAGAAAAAGCGGGCTGGGAATCACGGAGGCAGCCGCCAGGGGAGATGGTGATTATACAGGGAAAGCGAAGCTTTTGTACAGCACGCCATTTTCACCTTCAGCTTTTGGCCGGAAACAAACCCATCGGTTATCATTGAATCCGACCGTGATATCGGTTTACGACGACAAATCTACAAAGCATTTCATAATTTCAAAAAAAGGAATGGCAACCATGACTTATCAAAAAATCCAAGTTCCCGCGGATGGCGAGAAGATTCGCATCGAAAATGGGCGGCTCATCGTCCCCGACAACCCCATCATCGTCTTCATCGAGGGCGACGGCACGGGCCCGGATATCTGGGCTGCTGCGCATCGCGTGCTGGAAGCGGCTGTGGAGAAGGCCTACAAAGGCCAGCGCCGTATCGTGTGGATGGAGGCTTATGCGGGCGAAAAGGCTGTCAAGACTTATGGTGAAGGCGTCTGGCTGCCCGACGAGACCCTGGATGCGTTCCGCGAATTCCTCGTGGGCATCAAAGGGCCTCTGACCACCCCCGTGGGCGGCGGCATCCGCAGCCTGAATGTGGCCCTGCGTCAGCTTCTCGACCTCTACGTCTGCCTGCGCCCGGTCAGGTACTATGACGGCGTCCCCAGCCCGGTGAAGCACCCCGAATACATCGACATGGTCATCTTCCGCGAGAATTCGGAGGACATTTACGCCGGCATCGAATGGCCCGCGTTCAGCGAGGACGTGAAGAAGGTCATCGATTTCCTCATCAATGAGATGGGCGTGACCAAGATCCGCTTCCCCGAAAGCTCAGGCATCGGCATCAAGCCCGTCTCCAAAGATGGCACCTGGCGGCTGGTGCGGGATGCCATCCGCTACGCCATCAAGAATAACCGCAAGTCCGTGACCCTGGTGCACAAAGGCAACATCATGAAGTACACCGAGGGCGCGTTCCGCGATTGGGGTTACCAGGTCGCCAAGGAAGAGTTCGGCTCCAAGGATCTGGACGGCGGCCCCTGGCAGGTCATCACCCTGGATGATGGCCGGGAGATCATCGTCAAGGACGTCATCGCCGACGCCTTCCTGCAGCAGATCCTCACCCGTCCCAAGGAATACGACGTCATCGCCACCCTGAATTTGAACGGCGACTATATCAGCGACGCGCTGGCTGCGCAGGTGGGCGGCATCGGCATCGCGCCCGGAGCCAACATCAACTACGAGACTGGCGCCGCCATCTTCGAGGCCACCCACGGCACCGCGCCCAAGTATGCGGGCCTGGACAAGGTGAATCCCAGCTCCGTCATCCTTTCCGGAGCCATGATGTTCCGCTACATGGGCTGGGACGAGGCCGCCGATCTCATCGACGCCACCATGGAGTACACCATTAAAGCCAAGACCGTGACCTACGACTTCCATCGCCTGATGGAGGGCGCGACCAAGCTCAAGTGCTCCGAGTTCGGCGACGCGCTCATCGCCAACATGGACAAGGTGCTGGCCGACTGATTCCATCGGCTGGCTCGCCCTTTCGACGGAGGGAATGCTTGCGGGCGTTCCCTCCGTTTTTTGTCACCGTCGATTCTCGCGCAGGCTCGTCGGGCGTCAGACCTATGGTCCCATGGGTATGATGTCAATCGTTTGACGTTCGGCGAATTCGGGTTACAATGAGGGCATGAAATCCCGTCCGTCCGGCCCGCGCATCCTCGATATCGACCTCCATCTCTACGCCGGTAAATATATCGCACTGGTGGAGGGGCGCGTCGCGGCCGTGGCCGACACCGCCCAGGGCGCGTTCGCCCGGGCCCGCCGCGCCCGCCCCAAACGCATGCCCGTCGTCGTCAAGGTGGCGGACACCTCCATCCGTTCATCCCCACAAAACCGCATTTCTGATTCCAGACCAAACTCATGACCACGCTGCTCGCTTCCATTGCTCAACGGCATCCGCGCATTCACACCATCCACCAATCCCTGCTGGCTCTCGCGCCCGACGCCGTCCTCATCGGCGGCGCGGTGCGCGACCTGCTGCTGGCCCGGCCCGTCCACGATCTCGATTACGTGGTCACGGGCGACGCGCTGGTCATCGGGCGTAGGCTGGCGGACGCCCTGGGCGCGGCCTATTACCCTCTGGACGAAAGCCGCCATATCGCCCGCATCGTCTGGAAGCCCGAGGATGACGGGGGCGAGAAGCTGGTGGTGGATATCTCCTCCCTCATCGGCATGACCCTGCTGGAGGATATCCAGCGCCGGGATTTCACCGTCAACGCCATCGCCCTCCTCCCCTACGGCGACCTCTACGACCCCCTGGGGGGCATGGCCGACCTGGAAAGCCGCGTGCTGCGCCCGTGCAGCCCCGACAGCCTGCTCAACGACCCGGTGCGCACCCTGCGCGCGGTGCGCTTCCTCCTGGACTTCGAACTCAAGCCCGCGCCGGGCCTGGATCACCTGGTCTGGCACGCCGCGCCCTACCTGAACCGCGTCAGCCCCGAGCGTCAGCGCGACGAGTTCGTCAAGGCCCTGGCCCTGAACCGCCCCCATCTGGCCGTGGACCGCATGAACGACTGGCGCATCGCCGACGTCATGCTGCCCGAGCTGGTGGCGCTGCAAGGGGTGGCGCAGCCCCCGCCCCATCGCTTCGACGTCTACCAGCACACCATCCTCACCCTGCAGTGGAGCGCCCGGCTGGACCTGTGGGCGCGCGGGCAGTGCGACGCCCGCTCCGGGCCCGAAGTCCACATCCATGAGCGCCTGGCTCCCTACCGCGGGGCGCTGCGGGCCTATCTGGAAACGCCCCTGAGCGCAGAGCGCCCGCGCTGGCTGTGGTTGCGGTTTGGGGCCATCGCCCACGATTGGGGCAAGGCCGCCGCGTTCCAGGAGGACGAGGAGGGCGGCATCACGTTCTATCGCCATGAGCATGAGAGTGAGCGGCTGGCCGGGGAGTGGATGGCGCGCTACCACTGCGCCCGCCACGAAACCGCCTTCGTTCAGCGCATCTGCGTGGGCCACATGCGGCCCATGAGCCTGTTCATCGCCCGCACGCATCCCTCCCGCCGGGCCCTCTTCCGTTTCTACCGCGACCTGGGCGACGCCGCGCCCGCGGTCATCCTCCTCTTCCTGGCCGATTTCCTCGGCGCGCGCGGGGAAGACGTGGACGCTGGGGAGCTGGACGAAGCCCTGGATCACGCGGCCGCCTGGCTGGAGCCCTTCCTGATGGAAGACGATCCCGTGCCCGCGCCCCTGCTCAGCGGCTCGGAGATCATCGACCTGTTCGGGTTGAAGCCCGGCCCCGAAATCGGGCGTCTCATCGAGGCGCTGCAAGAAGCGCAGGCCGCGGGCGAAGTCCGCACCCGCGACGACGCTGTCGCCTTCCTCCGTGCGCAGATATAGGACGAGGTGCGGGGGTCTGAATCACGCCCCCTTTTCCTTCTCTGCGCTCTCTGTGTAACCTCTGTGCACTCTGTGTAACTCCTCACCCCCATGCCCAAAAAAGTCTACAAAGTCGGTCGGGACGCCTTCGAAACCGACGAAGCCCGTCTGCAAAAGGCCCTGGAACGCTATCACGAAGGCAAAGGGCTCATCGGCGGCGACCCGCGGCGACGCCCCCGCTGGATCCATCCCCTGCCGCCCGAACCCGCCCACGCCTTCCGGCTGATGCAATCCAGCCCGGAACACCTGGAGCGCCTGCGCGCGTTCCTTGCGGCCGCGCCGCTGGAGGTGGAGATCGGCAGCGGGCCGGGGGATTTCATCCTCGATTGGGCGAAGAAGCATCCCCACCGGCATTTCCTGGCCTTCGAGGTGAAGTGGAAGCTGATTCGGGATATGATGAAGCGGATGGAAGAGGAGGGGATCGAGAACCTGTGGGTCTCCGATGACGACGCCCGCTTCGACCTGCCCCGCCTGCTCCAGCCCAACAGCGTCGAAGTCTTTCATATCCTCTTCCCCGACCCCTGGTGGAAGCCCAAGCACCAGCCCCGGCGGCTCTTCGTCCCGCCCTTCGTGGACGTGCTGGCCTTGTTGCTGAAACCGGGCGGCGTCCTGCGCGCGGCCACGGACGTGCCCGGTTACGCCGAGGCCATGCGCAACGTGGTCGAAGCGCATCCCGACTTTCTTCCCCACAATCCCGACCTGGCCGTCCGCTTCGCGGACGCCGCGCCCACCAGCCGCCAGGCCTTCTGCGACGAGATCGGCCGGCCCTATCAGTTTCTTTACTTCCAAAAACGTTGGAGCGAAGCCGATGATACCAGCCAGGTTGGTGCGGGGAGCCAAAGGCGTAATGAGTGAAACGTGATGCGTGAGATCCTGACGTTTGACGTTTCACTCATTACGCCTGTTGTCACCTCGTCCGACGTTGATACCAGAAAGTCTATTGCAAACCACACCTTTCTCCCAACAGGAGTTCTCATGACACGCCAAATCATCCACACCGGTCAAGCGCCCGCGGCCGTGGGGCCTTACTCGCAGGCCGTGCGCGTGGGTAATCTCGTCTACACCGCTGGTCAGATCGGCCTTGATCCCGCCACGGGGAAGCTGCAAGCGGGCCTGGAGGCCCAAACCCGCCAGGTGATGGCCAATTTGCGGGCCGTGCTGGAAGCGGCCGGCGCCAGCCTGGGCTCCGTGGTCAAGACCACCATTTTCCTCACCGACATGGGCGACTTCGCCGCGGTCAACGCCATCTACGGCGAGTTCTTCCCCGACGCGCCTCCCGCCCGCTCCACCGTGGCCGTGGCCGCTCTGCCCCTGGGTGCGTTGGTGGAGATCGAGGTCGTCGCCCTGGCGGAGGCTTGAATTTTGGGCGACCTTCCCAAATACAGTAAACTGCTACTGTCTGCCCCGGTTTCATCTCCGTCTTTCTCCCAAGGAGCGCCTGCCATGACCCTCGAAGACCGCCTGCACGACATTCTCCGACGCGCCTATGACCATGCGCCCGCGGTGCGCCAACGCTTCGACGACGCGGGCCTGACGCCCGACGATATTCAAACCATCGCCGACCTGGACAAACTGCCTGTGCTTTCCAAGGACGCGGTGGTGGCCATGCAGCGGGAGAATCCGCCCTTCGGCGGTCTCCTGGCCGTTCCCCTCAGCGAGGTCAAGCATCTCTTCTTCTCCCCAGGCCCCCTCTACGAGCCCGATCCCAGCGGTTTCGATCCCACCCACACGCCTATGGTGCAAGAGGCCCTGCGCCGCAGCGGCTTCCAGGCGGGCGACGTGGTACTCAACACTCTCTCCTACCATCTCGTGCCCGCGGGCCTGATGCTGGACGAGGCCCTGGTGGCGATGGACTGCACGGTGGTGCCGGGCGGCGTGGGCAACAGCGATTTGCAGGTGACCATGATGAAGGAATTGGGGGTGACGGGGTATGTGGGCACGCCCAGCTTCCTGATGAAGCTCATCAAGAAAGCGGAGGAGATGGGGCTGGATTGGGGCGATTTCAAGCTGAACAAAGCCCTGGTCACCGCGGAGCCCCTGCCCGCCAGCCTGCGGCAGGAGCTGGTGGAGACCTACGGCGTTCGAGTGGGCAACGCCTACGCCACCGCCGAACTCGGCTTCCTGGCCATCGACACCGAAGGCGGCATGGCCATGAACCTCTTGCCCGCGCCCATCATCCAGGTGGTCGCGCCCGATACGGGCAGGCAGGTGGGGCCGGGCGAGGCGGGCGAGATCGTGGTCACCAACTTCAACCGCGCTTATCCCCTCATCCGCTTCGGCACGGGCGACATGGCCATCTACAACGACCCCGCGCCGGGGGAAAGCCAGCAGGAGGACCGTGCCATCACCCTGGTCGGGCGTAGCGGCGAGGCAGTGAAAGTGCGCGGCATGTTCGTCCATCCCAACCAGCTTCGCTTCGCTGTGGGCCAGGTCGTCCCCTTCCAGGCCCTCCAGGCCGTCATCACCCGGCCCGAGTTGCGCGACCAGTTCGTGGTGAACATTGTCCCCGCCGGGCCGGTGGCGGATGAGGACGCAGCTCGGGCGCAGATCGCCGAGTGGGTGCGTCAGGTGTGCCGGGTGCGCGTCGACGAAATCCACTTCGTGGCCGCGGACGTCATCCCCGAAGGCGCGCCCGTCATGAACGATCAACGCACATGGGACTGACCACTCGCCCTTCGCTCCAAACGCCCCGCGTCGGCGGCTGCTGTCCCCAACGGACAAACAAGCGCTGCCGCCGCCCGCGCTCGCGGGCTCCAGATACGCGCGTCCATTTCGCCTGAATTCAATGTGGCGAATTGCAACTACTAAGGTCGTCACCCGAAAATCATAGCCGTTACGGCGAATTGAAACCTTCTCGACGCGCAACGCATCCATGAATCAAGCCATCATGACCATCTCACCCGCGAGCACAAATTCATGTCCAAAAAACGCATCCTTCCCCTCCTCCTCCTCCTCATCCTGACCATCGCCCTGGCCGCGTGCAGCCAGGCGACCCCCGCCGAACCGAAAAAACTCGAACCCGCCGCGCCCACCCAGGCCCCAACGGTGGTCATTCACACGCCTACGCCGCTGCCGTCCACGCCCACACCCGACCCCAACGCCACCCCCACGCCCGAGAATCTGGCTCCCGACTTCACCGCCATCAACCTCCAAACGGGCAAACCCATCTCCCTCAGCGACTATCGAGGCAAGATCGTTTTCCTCAACTTTTGGGGAAGCTGGTGCCCACCCTGCCGCATGGAGATGCCCGCGTTCCAGGAGGTCTACGAGGAGTATGGCGACCAGGTCGTCATCATCGGCGTGGGCGTCAATGACAGCGAGGCCAATCTGCGAGGCTTCGTTCAGGAAAAGGGCATCACCTATCCCATCGTGTGGGACCGGACCAGCGAGGTCGCGCGCAAATACCGGATCCGCAGCCTGCCCACCACCTATCGCATCGACCAGAACGGCGTGATGACGGGCGTGGCCGTGGGCGCACTGACCAAAGAGCAACTGGTGAAGGCCATCGAGAGCATGTTGGGGGAGAGCGGCGGTTGAAATCTACGGTAACTACTCATGTGCTGAACTTGCCTTTTGAAAGCGCTCAGGGATTATTTAGGCATCATCGCCTGCACTAGCTCGCGGCCGCCGGTGATGCGGATGGCCTGGCCAGTGATGAAATCGGCCTCCTCCGAGCAGAGGAACGCGGCCACCGCGGCCACGTCCTCGGGCGTTCCCAACCGCCCCACCGGAATCCGGGCGATGGCGGCCTGCACCACGGCCTCGTACTCCTGCCCGCGTATCATGCTCTCCAGTTGCAGGCCCCAGCGCTTGAAGTCGGTGTCGATGTCGCCCGGTAGCAGGGCGTTGGCCGTGATCCCGAACCCCGCCACTTCCTGCGCCAGGGATTGGGTGAAGGCGATGACGCCCGCCTTGCTGGCCGTGTAGGCCGAGAGGAAGGGCTTGGGATGCGTCGCGGCCAGGGAGCTCATGTTGATGATGCGGCCATGTCCATGCTGGCCCGCGGTCTGGATGAGTAGGGGCAGGGCGGTTTGGGTGACATAAAATGTGCCGGTGAGATTGACCTCGAGGGTCTTGCGCCAGGCGTTGCGGTCCATTTGGGCCACGGGCGCGGGCCCCACGGCCACGCCCGCGTTGTTCACCAGAATATCCAGCCGTCCGAACGCGGCCTGCGTCATCTCCAGCATGGCGGCGATGGCATCGGGATCGGTGACGTCCACCTGCACGGGCAGGGCCTCCACGCCCGCGCTTCCTTCGAGTTCCTCGGCCAGGGCTTGCAGCGCGGCCCATTGGCCGCCGCCGGGGTTCAGGGGATGATCTGCGGGCGGGGCGCAGAGATCGCCCAGGATGAGGGAGACGCCCTCTCGGGCCAGGCGACGGGCGATGGCCGCGCCGATGCCCTTCTCCCGCCCTGCGCCGGTGATGAGTGCAACGCGATGGATTGTCATTGATCAAATTGTCCTTGAGGTGAAGTCGTTGGAAGGAACACAGAGTGGCACAGAGAAATCACAGAGCTGCACAGAGGAAAACTGATCCATGAATCTCTGTGAGCCCTGTGTAGCTCCAAAGCAGCTCTGTGAGCTCTGTGTAACTTTTAGCTCAGCGGGCTAAAATGTCATTGATGAAGGTGCGAATCCTGTTTCTGCACTAATCTTCGGCTCGATAGACCATGGAGGCGAAGATGAGCGCGCCGGGCGGGGCCAGATTGGCCTGCGGGTCGATATGGGCCTGGATCAGGGTGGGCTGGTCGGAGGCTTTGGCCTCGGCCAGGGCCTGGTTGAGCTCCTCCAGGCTGGCGGCGTGCACGCCCGTCCAGCCGAAGGCCCGGGCCAGAGCCGCGTAATCGGTGGGCGCATGCTCCGTCTCCACGAACCGGCCCACCTGCGCCAGCAACTGCGACGACCGCTCCATGCCCCAGCCCGCATCGCTGGCCACCACCACCGTCAGCTTCAATCCATGCCGGATCGCGGTCTCCAGCTCCTGCATGTGGAAGCCGAACGCGCCGTCACCCGTGACCAGAACCACTTCCTGCTCCGGTTGGGCGAATTTGGCCCCGATGGCGTAGGGCAGGCCCGTGCCCAGAAAACCGAAATGCGCGGAGTAGAGATAGCTGCGCGGGCGAGTGATGGGCGCATAGCTGGCGAACCACAGGCTCGTGTTCCCGCCATCCTGCACCAGAATGGCGTCATCGGGGAAAGCGGCCCGCACGGCCTCGATCATGGCGCCGGGGTTGACGCCATCGCCGCCGAAGGCTTTGGCCTCGGTCAGCTCCTCCCGCCAGGCCACGGTGAGTTCGTCGTATTGGCTCATGTCGGGCGGGGATTTGGGCCCGCCCAGGGCTTTCACTTCCGCCAAGAGAGCTTGCAACGCGGCCTTGGCGTCCCCCACGATGGCCACGTCCACCGGGCGGTTGAGGCCGATATGCGCGGGCTCCACGTCGATCTGGATGGTGGCCGTGTCCATGCTCCAGGCGGGGGGCTTGCCCCAGCCATCCAGCTCACCCAGGCGGGAGCCCACGACCAGGGCCACGTCCGCCTCGGCCCGCATCAGCTCGAACGCCTCGCGGTTCAGGGTGTGGAAGTAGCGGGGATGGTCTTCGGGCACGACCCCGCGGGCGGTGAGGGAGGTGGTGTAGGTCGCGCCCAGATACTCGCCCAAGGCCATGAACTCCTCCCAGGCTTCGGCCCACAGCACGCCCGCGCCCGCGTGCAGCGTGGGCCGGGCCGCGTTCATCAGCATTTCCGCTGCCCGACGGATGGCCTCGGGCTGGCCCGGCCCCATGCGTTCCTTCCGATACCGCTCGGGCGGCCACAGGTCGATGATCAGGTCGTCGTCGATCTCCCCCCGCATCAGATCTTCGGGAATCTCGACATAAACCGGCCCCGGTCGTCCGCTCAGCGCGATGCGGAAGGCCTTGCGCATGAGCTCGGGCAGGCGGCGCAGGTCGCGCAGGCCCGCCTGCCATTTGGTCACGGGCTCGTACAGGCCCAGCAAGTCCGCGGTCTGGAAATTGCCGCCCCGTTCGGGATAGATGATATTGCGTCGGCGCTGGCCGCTGAGCACGATGAGGGGGACGCCCTCGGCCCAGGCCGAGACCACGCCCGAGACCATGTTGCTGGCTCCGGGCCCGATGCCGCCGAAAACGACCGCGGGCCTGCCCGTGATGCGGGCGTGGGCTTCGGCCATGTGCGCGGCCGCGGCCTCGTGCCGCGGGCACACGTAATCGATGCCGTACTCGTCCAGTTTGGCCAGCCAGGCGTTGTAGCTGCCATCCAGCACGCCGAAAATCCTGTCGACGCCTTCCAGTTTCAGGGTTTTGAGGAGAAGTTCTCCGCCGGTAATGGGTGTCATAGTCGCCTCAGTGTAGGAATGGGGGAGTTATCTTTAATCTTTGATCTTCAGTCTTCAGTCTTCAACCTCCGCCTTCGCCGCGGCCACGGCCTTCTTCTCATCCACCCACAGCAGGATGAGCATGCCCACGAACAGGAAGGCGGCGATGGAGAGGGTTGCGACGCGATGCCCGCCCTGCTCGGCCAGATTCTCGCCCATGCCCAGGTTCAGAGAGCGGGCGGTCATCATGGCGGCCAGCCAGCCGAAGATGGCGGGCCCGATGAAGGAGGAGGTGCGCCCGGTGAGGGCGAAGAAGCCGTAGAACTCGGCGCTGCGTCCGGGCGGGCTGAACATGCCCACCATGGTGCGGCTGGTGGACTGAATGCCAGCCATAGCGAATCCGGCTACGCTGGCAATGAGATAGAATTGGAAGGGAGTGGTGGCAAAATAGAGCCAGAGCACGTCGAGGATGAGGATGAGGATGCTGAGGATGAGGGTGCGCTTTCCCCCGAACCGATCCACCATCCACCCGAACAGATACGCCCCCGCCACATTGGTGATCTGCACCAGAATCATCAGCAGGATGAGTCCCTGCTGGTCGATGCCGAAGAGCACCCCGCCCAGAATGGCCGCGAAATCCAGGGCCATGATCACGCCGTCGTTGTAGATGAGAAACGCGATCATGAACTTGAGAAACTCCTTGAAGCTGGCCGCGGTGCTGATGGTGTTCTTCAGTTGTTTGATGGCGATGGCCCAGTAGTTTTCCCCGGGAGGCAGCTTGCGTTTCTCCGCCCGTTCGGGCAGCCAGAGGAAGATGGGCAACGCGGCCAGGGCGAAGAAGACTGCGGTGAGCACGAAGGAGAGCCGCACCATGAGGTTGCTGCCGCCCGAGCCCATGATCATGGCCAGGACGATGATGAGGCAGACGATGCCGCCCGCGGAGCCGATGGCCCAGCCCAGGCCGGCGATGCGCCCCATGTCCTCGGTGCTGGCGATCTCGGGCAGGAAGCCATTGTAGAACACCTGCGACGCCCGGTAGCCGATCTCCGCCAGGATGAAGAAGACCATGCCCATGACCACCGCGCCCTTGACGACGAAAAAGAGCAGGCCCGTGAAAATGACCGCCTGCGAGGTGAAAAAGAACAGAAACCGCTTTTTGGCCCCGGAATAGTCGGCGATGGCCCCCAGGAAGGGAGAGATCACCGCCACCACCAGCATCGCCACGAACACCGCGTAGCCCCACAGCTTGGTTCCCTCCGCGCCGCCCACCACCGAGCCCTGGAAGTAGGCGGAATACACCGCCAGCAGCACCACCGCTGCGTACGCGGAGTTCCCGAAGTCATACAGATACCAGGCGATGCGCTCCTTGCGCGTCGATTGGGCGGGGATGGCCGTCGCTGCCATGCTTGCCTCCTCCTAATTTGAGCGTGCAGGTGATGGGAAATTGGAACGTGGCTGCGTACCTTTTGTTTTTTAACACGGATTGGAAAAAACACGGATATTCCCAACGTTTTTATCCGTGTCCCCTTGTATCCGTGTTGGAATCAGGAAACTCGAAAGCGACTTTGACGGAACGCGCTTGCGCCTTGTCGCGCGTGGCCACGGCAAAGGCCCGGCGATAATCCTCCAGCGGAAAGCGGTGGGTGAGCAGCAGGTCGGTGCGGATGACGCCCGCCATCATCCATTCCATGGCCAGGTCGAAGGTGGAGACCTCGCGGCCCTGCCAGGTCACCACGTCGTGCCCGACGGCGCCGATGAGGTCCACCTCCTGATACCAGACGGGCGTCAGGTCGAGCTTCATGCGGCGCAGGTTCGCGCCTACCAGCACGACCGCGCCGCCCGCGCGGGCCCAGCGCAGGGCGTGATTCAGCGTGGCCGGGACGCCGACGATATCATAAACCACATCCCAGCCGCCCAGCAACGTGACGTTGGAGAACATGCCTTCATGGCGTTTTGCGCCGGTCAGTGCAGGCGCTTGAGCATAGACATTGCCTATCCCCACCAAAAATCGGTCCGTGCCTAACACCAACGCCATCTCACCCTGCCAATCGAACTGCACTACCACCGTAATGTCACAATCCGGGCAGAGAAACCGCAGCACTTGCAGAGTGAGGCAGCCGATGGCCCCGCAGCCGATGAGCAAAATCTTCTCGCCCGACTTGGGTTTTCTGCGCCAGGCCGCGTGGATGGCCACCGCGGTCGGTTCGGTGAAGATGGCCTGCTCGTCCGAGAGGCCGTCGGGCACGGGGACCAGGGAGCTGACCGGGGCGATGAAGCTATCGCCGAAGCCGCCGCCCACGGGCTCATGCTCCCGCGGCTCGGAGGAGTATTCGCACAGGACGCGATGCCCCCGCTGGCAGGGCGGGCACAAATCCGTGCGCCCGCGGGCGAGGCAGTCATCCATCCTTCCCCAGCGCACCACCCGCTGCCCCACTTCCAGGCCGGTCACTTCGGCGCCCAGCTCGGTGATTTCCCCCACCATCTCATGGCCCAGGTGGATGCGGTTGTGGGTGGGCAGGGCCGCGGGCGCGATGTCCAGGTCCGCGTCCAGGAAGAGCTGATGCAGGTCGCTGCCGCAGATGCCGCACAGGCGGTTGCGGACCCGCGCCCACGCGGGCGCGGGCAGGGGCGGGTCGGGCAGGTCGGCCAGGTGCAGGGGCGAGATGGGGGAGAAGCACGCGCCCGACCAGACTTTGCCCAGCGCGCGGGTGATCAGAAATCGGGCGGGGGTGACTTCCAGATAGAGCGTGCGCATGGGAGGCTTTGTTGTCGTCGAGGAGGCAGGGTGAGCTTTACTGTATCATGTGAATGGCGCTCTGGCAAGAGAACAAAAAAGGCCCCCGACTGCGAGTCGTCGAGGGCATGTTCCGAGAATAGATTTGGTGGACCGGGAAACCGGTAGACCAGTAGACCGGGAGGGTGAGTGAATCGGCCCGGTTTCCCTGGTTTCCTGGTTTACAGGTATACCGGGCTACCGCCCACGATTTTCGTTCGTATCGGCGAGCTTTCGCTCGTGTCGCCCGTTCAGATATGCAAGGGCGGAAGGGGCAGGTAGATGTGCGAGGGATTGGCGTGAGGTGTGCGAGAGGGCGTGGGCGTGTGGGTCGGTTCGGGGGTTTCGGTGGGTTCGGGCGTTTTCGTCTTGTCGTGGTCGTCGTCAGGGGTTTCGGTGGGTTCGGGGGTCTCGGTTTCGTCGGGGGTTTCGGTGGGTTCGGGCGTTTCAGTGGGCTCGGTGGTGTGGGTGGGGGTGGGCGTCGCG
>Ga0256832_1001368_pt1 | contig 16385 bp, 19 predicted proteins | sample 134614metaG_FD_190534 | JGI IMG/M metagenome (GOLD analysis project Ga0256832, IMG submission 190534) | Hydrothermal vent microbial communities from Lau Basin, Pacific Ocean - 134-614 | ecosystem: Environmental > Aquatic > Marine > Hydrothermal vents | place: Pacific Ocean: Lau Basin | collected...
CGAACCCACGGAATGAAAGAAGGTCCCAATGCTTATTTAATTCGCGCCAACAAAGACAACCGCATGTCAAAATTGTACTATAATTTCCTTGAAGGTTGGCGTAAGGCGGGTGGCAAATTATTTGTTGCTTTTTCTGCTCCACGTTCTTATAACTGGATTGGAAGCTGGGGAATTAAAGAACATATTAACCAAGATGCTTCAAAGGCACCTAAATACCGTGGTTTAATGTATTTTCAAACCAAAAATCGTTGCTGGTGGCATGGTTGTACACGCATGGGAGGCATTAGCCGTATGAGTAAACCGACTTATAATCCGGGTGCAAGTGTGATGGCAAAGCGTTTTAAAGCACGCGTACCAGAGAATAAAATTAAAACAGCCACAACAACAATCTTGGCAGCTAATGCACAACGCCATAGACAAAAAATACTTTATACTCGCAAAGTAGCCCAAAGAAAACAACAACAAGCATTACGACTTCAGAAGGCAAAACAAAAAAGACAAGATGATCTGTTTTTGCAAAAAGTGGCAATGCAATTACATATAGAAGAACAAGAACAGGCAAGGAAACGTCAACGGAATCGAAATCCTTTGTTTGCTTTTTAATAAAAATAGGAACAATGATGTTTAATATTGCAAAGGCAATCTGCTTATTATTGTGTCTCTCTGTTATTACAGTTCATGCAGAGACAACACTCACCCGAGGAGATCCAAGAATAATAGGTGGAGAAATCGCTGATTTTGGTGATTGGCCTTCAACCGCAGCGCTATTTGTAACAAAAAAAGGTCATGAGGAAGGTACTTATAGCTGCGGCGGGGCTTTGATTGCCCCACAATGGGTACTTACTGCCGCACACTGCGTAAAAGGCGAGCAAGCTACTAATATGTTTGTTCGGCTAGGCACGACTGACTTAAGTGATAACCAAGCAGGAGAAAGAATAAAGGTTAAAAAAATTATTAGCTATCCTCAATATAATGAGGCCACCTTTGATAATGATTTAGCCTTAATCGAACTTAAAAATGTTAGCAAAATAAAAACAATACCTTTATTTATCGGAGATATTGAAGAAGGAACGCCAGCTGCTGTTGTCGGTTGGGGAACACGAAATGTAAACCCTTTCACAGGAGAGGGATTCAACCCTTCTTTGCAACTGTATGAATTACAGTTACCTATTGTTGGTCAAGCACAGTGCAAATTAATTATGGAAGATATTCGTAATATGGGTCCGGTCACAAATAATATGATTTGTGCAGGAACAGGTTTAGGCGGTGAAGACACTTGTCAGGGGGATAGTGGCGGCCCCTTAATGGCGATGCAAAACGATGAAATCCGTTTAGTGGGTGTTATTAGTTGGGGATTTGGTTGCGCTAAACCAAATACTTATGGCGTTTATACACGTTTAAACAAATTTTCTAAATGGATTAAATCTAGTATGGAAGCTAAACCAAGTAATGATAGTGAAGACAGTGAGGGCGGTGCAATATTTTGGATGCTATTCCCTTTCTTTGCACTACTGTTAGCGTATAAAGCAAGAAGGATTGACTAAAATGCAAAATATGAACCGACTTATCATCCTATTATCAACCTTGCTAACCTTAGTATCTTGTGCAGGTGGGATAAAATCTAACCCTTCTTCTTTAGTCGATACTCAATGGAAGCTCCTTAGTATTAATGGCATTCCTTTTGAAGGAAAATCACAACCAACAATAAGCTTTAATGCAACTCGCGCCAGCGGTTTTGCAGGTTGCAATCGCTATTTTTCTAATTATATTTTCACCAACCAAGGTCAAATAAATTTTGACCCTATAGCTAGAACTAAAATGCTTTGTCATAAGCGTCGTATAAGAAGACTCGAACGCCACTTTATTGCAGGACTGCGTACTGCCAATGCATTTAGTATCTACAATGGAATCTTGGAGATAAAAGGAAGAGAGGGAATATTGCAATTTGAACAATGATAATATTTGCAAGTCTAACATCTTGCATCAGTAGCAAAATAAAAGTACAAAGCGAAACAACGCAACCTTATTTTGTCTGAGTGCATGTAATTATTAAATTTTGATTTCAATTTCACCAGTCAAATACTTTACCGCTTTTCCTGCGATATTTATTTTTTAAAACTTGATCTTATGTTTCATGGATAGAGGTAAGTTGCCCTTCAAGCAAGATTTTACCACTCGGTTGATCCCCTGCAATACTATCTTTTGGCTCAAGACTCACCGTTAGCAAGCCAACATTTTTAAAATTCTTCCATTCTGCTTTATCAATGCGAATAACGGTTTCACCCGATTTTGCAATCATTCCCATCATCACGGCTTTACCCCCTCCCTTAGGATGACACCACAAAGCAAGGTGCATATTGTCAGGGATATCAGGCTGTTTCATCATATCAATAGTAATATTCATATCCGCCTGACTGATACGGGTAACTGCCATGGTTGTGTGAGTCGTATGTGAGGATAAAACAGCCGTATAAGCAACTGGAGAACCTGTCATTGGGTTAAACAACATCACTGCCGACAAAATCAACACACTCGCAAGCAGGGCATAGCTTTTTATATTAAACAATGAATGCCACCATGACCTTTGTTCCTCCTTAATAGAGGGAGCATTGACATTAATATGCGCCTCTAAATTTTTCCATACCTGATCCGATGGTTTTTCATCAGGTAATAGTTCAACTAGATGAGCAAATTTATGTTCATAAGCTTCTACGGTCGCTTGAAGATAAAAATGTGTCGCCATCAACACTTCAAAGCGTTTTCTTGCACGTCCATGAAGCGCCCCAACGACATATTCAATAGCAAGTTGCTCAAACACTTCTGGGTTTTGATATCGTTTTATGTCAAGCATGGTCTTAAATCCTCAAGGCCTCTACGAATCCAGGCCTTTACTGTTCCTAATGGTTTATCCAATTTGTCCGATAATTCTTGGTGAGTATGCCCATAATAATAAGAGAGTAATATACACTCACGCTGAGCAGGTTTTAATCTTTTCAAACACTCCATCAAGCCCTGCATATCTTGACTAAGATTTTCTAATGAATCAGGTTCTAAATCAGCAGATGCAAATTCCAAACCTTCATACTGAATTTCTGTTTCTGACGCTTTGGTTTTCAGGCTTCGCAGTTTATCCAATGCCTTATTTCGCACTACCGTTGCCATCCATGTCATTGCCTTTCCCTTACTTGGAGCATAGGTTCCCGCTTTTTCCCAAATTTTAATAAAGCCTTCTTGCAATACATCTTCAGCAAGTTGTTTATTTTGTAACAATCTTAAACATAAACTCAATAGTTTCGGAGATGTTTCTTCATAAAGCTGTTTAAAAGCCATTTGATCTCTCATCGCGCATTGTTGTAGTAAATCTGCGTATTTATCTTCCATATTAGTTTCTACTTATCTTTTTATGGTTACTAATGACGTGATTCCTGATTGTTGTTCTCTGTACGAGTAATATTTATCCCTTGGATGCACATTACTTATGGGTAAAATCGCTTATTGTAATAATTACTTGAGTAAATAATGCCAAACAATCTTAGGAATCAAGAAGTTTCAAGTAATAAATCTACCTGTATCACATAGATTTATTATTTGGAACAGCTATAGTATACAAGAAGAGGCGCTATTCCTTACTAAATTACTAGGTAGTCGCTTATTTTGTGGAATACTTATATCTAATGCATGGAATATAACCAAACAACCAAATCTATTTGTGCTACAAATAACAATAAAAAAGATAATGCCCTCAACTATTTTCCACTCTTGGAATGGCGAGGACTATAGTGATACACTGGTTGGAAATATCCAAATTTTATTATCCATTAGGGGCTAATCACAATGAAAAAACTATTCTTAATTTTACTCTGTTCTATAGTTATTTCAGCAGTTTATGCTGAAAAAAACACATCTTCTGAAGCAAAAACTGCTGAAACTAAAAGCTCAAAAATAAAAAAAGTAAAAGAAGAAAAATCAGTTGTTATTACAAAAGCAGGCGCTTCTTTTGAGGACATTAGTGAGAATGTTCGCATGGCAATTACGGATGGCGGTATGATTGTTAGCGGTACTTTGCATATTAGTGATATGTTAAATCGCACAGGAAAAGATATTGGTTTTGATAAAAATATTTTTAAAAAATCCGAAGCCATTGAATTTTGTAGTGCCTTAATTTCACATAAAATGGCAGCCGTTCATCCTGCTAATGTATCAATGTGTCCTTTTACTATCGCAATTTATGAATTAAATGATGAACCTGATGTTGTTTATCTTTCTTACCGTCGTGTGAACTTATTAGGTGATGGTAAAAAAGTTGAAAAGGATATTATTAAGTTATTACAAGGCATTGTTGATGAAGCAGTAGAATAGCTTCATTACATACTATGTCTAATTATTTAATAATAAAAACAAGCTCTTTAGGTGATATAGTGCATATGCTACCTGCAATTAGCGATGCGGCTTATTTTAATCCTGAAATAAAATTCGATTGGGTGGTCGAAGAAGGCTTTGCTGAGGTTGCTAGTTGGCATCCGAATATTAATAAAGTGATTCCCATTGCCATCCGTCGTTGGCGAAAAAACCTTTCTTCAAAACAAACTTGGCGTGAAATCAGCCATTTTAAAGGGCAATTACAAGCACAGCAATATCATAAAGTGATTGATTCGCAAGGCTTATTAAAAAGTGCTTTGGTTACATCATGGGCAAAAGGGGAAAGTTGGGGTTATGATAAAAATAGTATCACCGAATCTATAGCCAGCTATTTTTATCAAAAAAAAGCAACTGTCTCCAGAGAATTACATGCCATTACTCGCAATCGACAAATTTTAGCCCAATCCTTATCCTATTCTATTCATAATCTGCCACTCGATTACGGAATTGCAGGCAATACTTTCTACCAGCCTCCTAAAAATCTGATCCCCAATAAAACCCTGCTTGCCTTTCATGCTACTAGTAGAGAAGATAAAGAATGGAATCTGGATTTATGGGATCAATTTATTCCACAGATAACGAAACAGGGTTATCATTTTTTATTGCCGTGGGGAAATGAACGTGAATACCAACGTGCTAAACAACTCTCAAGTACACATCACAATGTTCACTGTTTAGAAAAATGCACATTATCAGAGTTAGCCGCATTAATTCAGGCCGCAGATGCTGTGATTGGCATGGATACTGGCTTGATGCATATTGCAGCAGCTTTTAATAAAAAAGGAATAGCCCTCTATCCCGTGACCCAACCTAAACTAACGGGAGTGCTCACCGCCCTCCCCCAATCAATTGAAAGTTTAAGCGGAAAAACCTCTTTAAATGTGGACTTAGTTGCACAGAAAATGCTGAATCTACTTAGAAAAACTCAGTGATTCTTTGTATAAATAAAGAATATTTTATAATTTAGAGTGAATTGGCTATGATAGCGCGGATGAAATTATCTGACTTTTCCTATGACCTTCCTTCCCACCTTATTGCACAACAAGCGTTGCCAAACCGCAGTGCCAGTCGTTTATTGGTGGTTGAAAATACTAAAAATGATACTGCCTCTTGTAAAGATAGAATTTTTACTGATCTGCTTGATTTGATTCATCCTAATGACCTACTGGTGTTTAATAATACCCGTGTTATTCCTGCCCGTTTATACGGTAAAAAATCAACAGGTGGGAAAATTGAGGTTTTAGTGGAACGTATTTTGTCAGAAAAGGGCTTTTTAGCGCATATTAAATCCAGCAAATCTCCTAAAAAGGGTGCTATTTTAACCTTAGAGAATCAAATCAAGGTTGAAGTCATGGCGCGTCAAAATACCTTATTTGAATTAAAAGTATTAAATGATAGCCCATTGCTTGATTTACTAGAACAATATGGGCATATTCCTTTGCCACCTTATATCGAACGTGCCGATACTGAAGATGACCGCGAGCGTTATCAAACTATTTTTGCAACCACACCAGGGGCGGTTGCAGCTCCCACCGCAGGACTGCATTTTAGTAGCAATTTATTAAAACAATTAAAACAAAAAGGAATACAAACTGCACAGGTGACATTGCATGTCGGTGCAGGAACCTTTCAACCTGTGCGTGTGGAGAATTTATCCGAGCATAAAATGCATTCTGAATGGGTAGAGGTTGATAATTCTGTCTGTGATGCCGTTACGGCTTGTAAAAAACGTGGCGGCAAAGTGATTGCTGTCGGGACAACCTCGGTGCGAAGCTTAGAATCTGCGGCAAAAAAGGGAAGCTTACAACCTTTCAGTGGTGATACCCGTTTATTTATCACCCCCGGTTATCAATTTAATATAGTCGATTGTATGATTACTAATTTCCATCTTCCAGAATCTACGCTACTTATGCTCGTCTCTGCCTTTTCAGGCTATAAAACAATAAAGCAAGTCTATCAACACGCTATTGCTAAAGAATATCGATTTTTTAGCTATGGAGATGCGATGTATTTAAGTAAAAGGACGCTTTAATGCCATCACTAACAATCAATAATTTTAAAATCGCCACATGGAATGTTAATTCATTGCGAGTCCGTCTAGAGCATGTGATTAAATGGTTAACAGCGGAACAACCCGATGTCTTAGTATTGCAAGAAACTAAACTAACTGATGATCAATTTCCTATTGAAGATATTCAAGCGGCAGGTTATCAGGTCGTTTTTTCAGGGCAGAAAACCTATAACGGTGTTGCTATTATTAGCAAACATAAAGCAGAGGATATTGTCATGGATATTCCTAGCTTAGATGACCCACAACGACGTCTTCTAGCCGCTACTATCAATGGGATAAGAATACTAAACCTATATGTTGTGAATGGTTCAGAGGTTGGCTCTGAAAAATTTGCCTATAAATTACATTGGCTAAATAAAGTCACTGAATGGGTGTCTGAAGAATTAAAAACACAGACTAAGTTTATTATTTTAGGTGATTTTAATATTGCGCCACAAGATAGAGATGTGCATAACCCACGCACTTGGAATGAACGTATTTTATGCTCTACCCCTGAACGTCAAGCACTTAAAAAATTATTGGATTTAGGCTTTGTGGACAGTTTCCGTCTCTTTGAACAAGAAAATAAACAATGGAGTTGGTGGGACTATCGTGGCGGTGGTTTTCAAAAGAATATGGGGTTAAGAATCGATCTTATTTTATCTAGTTTGCTATTAAGTGAACGCTGTACAGAATGCTATATTGATAAAGAACCTCGCGGTTGGGAAAGACCATCTGACCATGCGCCTGTTATTGCTCAGTATAGAAATACTCCATAATAAAGCACAAGCAAATAACTTGAATTTTTCTATATTGATAGCACCATACAACAAATATTTATAAATATTACAAGGACTAAAAATGTCAGCAGAAACTAATTTAACCAATAAAAACACATGGAAACGTGTACTGTATATGCTCTTATTTGCACTGGCATACAGCGTTGCCGAATTTATTTTAATGGCCGTTGTGATTGCACAGGTATTGTTTAAATTAATTACAGGAGATATTAATGACAATTTAAAGATATTAGGCAAACAAGCAGCACTTTATATCTATGATGTGATGTCATTTTTAACTTTTAATACTGAAACCAAGCCCTTTCCTTTTTCTTCTTGGCCAGATGGTAAAAAATAAAATAACCTATTCCGTTTTTTCTTGCTCTATTGGCTGTTCTGTTTCTTCGACAGTCTTTTCTGTACTTTGTTTAGACAGTTCCTCCTCAAGCAATGCAGGAGGAAGCTCGGATTGATCTAGCTCCTCAGCGTCTGCTGGCTCATTTTGAGATGCACCTACCCCTAATGGATTTAATAATTGAGCAAACTCTTCCACAGAAATGGGTTTATTATTAAGAGTAATTGCATTTTTATTAAACAATACATTTAAACGGTAGCTATCGCTGTCTTCTGCAATAACACCTTCTTTTATTAAGGAAGGCATTAAAAACATAGCGGGAGTGTTAGCAAGCATGGCTTTTGGACTGCTGAAATCAATTTTTCCTTCTATCACTTTTAGTAAGGTTGCCAAAGTGTTTGTTGATAACTCTTCAAGAGTAAAATTAGCTCCATTGCCCGTATAACGAGTATTAATATCCAACAATGCATTGCCTTGTTGAGATGCAATATCTAGCTTGAGATTAATAGCTGTTTTATCCTGTTTAAATATATTTTGTATCGCGCTGAGCATAATATTGGGCAGGTTTTGAAGTTTATTCATTGCCGCATCCTGTTCTTCTTCGCTCATATCAGTGTTAAATGCATTTGATTGAAGCTGTTCTAGGTCTTTTTGGATTGCAGCTAATTGTTCTAATCCTTTAATTTGCAATTCTTTAAACGTGAGGTCGAATTTAATGGTGGAAACATCAATCGGTGCTTTAATATTAGAGGCAATTAGTTGAATGGCACTATTTAATCCCTCATCTCCCTCTTTTTTTGCATCGCTAGATAATTCAATCCCAAAGCTCAGTGGAGGGATTGCTTTACCTTCTATTGTGATAGAGGGTGTCGAAAAATGAGCCGTTCCTAACATTTGCCCTGCAATCATGCCCTGCATATCAATATCAAGGGTTGAGAGTGCTGTTTTTACTAGCAAGCCATCGTCCTTTATCTCTATCGCGCCAACAGTACCTTTTACTGTGCCCATTAAGGTGTTTTTATCCATTGTACCTGAGAGAGAGATACCGTCTTTGATCATCAATTGCGACATCGTTTCTTTAATAGCAATTTCAGGGATAACCAATTCATAATCAACCGTTTCATCAATCCCAAAGGTTAAATGACTATTCAGTGGATTTTTATCTGCAAATATACGCTTGAGAATCTCTCTCGTTTCAGCTTCCAATGCTTCCATATCCAGTGTCGAATGAATATGAGCCGTGCCAAAAGCTAACTTGCCATTAGCCCATAGAAGAGGACCATGAGTAATGGTGTTATTAAATTGAATATTTTTGAATAATTCATCCAGTTCAGGATCACCTGTACTAAAACTAATAACTGTTTTTGCCGTTGATTTTAGAAAGGATTTTTTATAATCCTTAATCTCAAAATTGGCTTTCATTCCCATTTCAGCATAAGCTTTTTTACTGTTGTCAAGATAGCTCTTTAACAACGACTCGGTTTCATTGCCAATAAACCAAGTCGAACCAGCCCAACCAAAGAGGAGAAATAAAATCAGGATAAGTATTTTTTTCATTGATAATGTGTTTCTTAAGTTAAATATTACTTGGAATTTCCTTATTTCGTGCATATTACTTTAATCGCAAGGAAATATCATAAAGACTCTAAAATTTCCTTACACTCGTCGAATAATGCTTAACTCTAATGTCTCACTATCGGATAGTTTAAAATCATGATCTGAGGATAATGACTGGTAAAACCCAACAACTTGCGCCGATATGGGTAATTCTCTACCGCCTCGATCAATCAAAACCACCAAAGTGATACTAGCAGGTCGTCCATAATCAAATACTTCATTCATAGCGGCGCGGATGGTTCGCCCTGTATACAGCACATCATCAACGAGAATAATATGCCTATTTTCCACACTGATTGGCATTTTTGAGGGTTTTATTTGTGCGTGTAAGCCAATACGATTAAAGTCATCACGATAAAAACTGGTGTTTAATTCGGCTAATTCATCCTCTAAACGAAGCTGGGCGTGCAATACATTAGCTAACCATACACCAGAGGAATGAATACCGATCATCAATGGTTTTTCTATTTTATGATCACTCAAATATTGAGCGAGTTCTATTGCCATTTGCTCAAGGTATTTTGGAATATTATACGAGTGATTTTTCATGGGCTTTATTGCAAGGTTCTAAAATAATTTTCTAAGATAATAGCAGCAGCAACTTGGTCAATATCTTCTTTACTCACTTTTTTTTTGCGACCACATTGACGCGTTTCTTTGAGTCGTTGAGCCGCTTCAATGGAGCTGTATTGTTCATTTTCTTGGACAACAGGGAGCTTATAACGAGCCATTAATTGATTGCAAAATCGTCTCACCGCTGTGGTTGCATTGGTATCACTACCATCTAAATTAAGCGGTAAACCCACCACTAACTGGGAAGGTCGCCAAAGGCTAATTAAAACTGAAATGGCCTTCCAATCTGGCTGATTGTTTTTGCTATGAAGAGTACATTCGGGCGCAGCCGTCAAAGTAATGGTATTACCAATCGCTACACCTGTTCGAATCTGCCCAAAGTCAAAACATAATACAGTTGACATAATATTTAGAAAATCAAGAGAAAATTAAGGCAGTTTCAAGCATGACCAATACTGCTACTTAGGCGCGATAAATCAACCCCCATACTGTTTGCTGCCGCCTTCCAGCGTTGTTTATAGGGCAAGTTAAACAAGATGTTATTTTCAACAGGACAAGTTAGCCATGCATTAGACATCATTTCTTGTTCAAGTTGTTGCGGTTCCCAGTTAGCACAACCCAGTGTAAGGAGAAAGTTATCTGGCCCATTGTCATTGACAATATCTTCTAATATATCACGCGATGAGGTAATCGAGAGTTCGTCGGAGATAGGCATGGTGCTTTCCCATCGTCTTTTAGTGTCATGCAACACAAAACCTTGTCCTGACTCGGCAGGTCCTCCTGAAAGGGCGAATTGCTCATTTAGATCATTATTATCCGTGGATAAATCCAGTTGTTCAAATACTTGCCCAATGGTAATCCCCATAGGACGGTTAATGGTAATTCCAAATGAACCTTTCTCATCATTAATACACACCAGTGTAACAGTGCGCTCAAAAGAGGAGTCATGTACATTTGGCATGGCAATTAATAAGTGATTTTTCAAAGTCATCATTTCAGCAGACATAAATACATTCCTTGTAAAAAGTTACTGCGAGGTAAAAGAGGCACTACCGCCTCTCTTGCGATGGAAAATAATGGAACGTGTAATATTAAGTTGATCATATTTCTCACGGATTTCACGCGGTAAAGGTTCATAGGGAGCAGCAAGTTTAACAATGCGTAACGCAGCGGTATCTAGAATTTTTGAACCTGAAGAATTATCAATACCTATTTCTACTAGTCGCCCTGCTCTATCCAATGTTGCATTTAATATTAACGTACCGCCTAAGCTTAGCCTAAGTGCCTCCTTAGGGAAATTAATATTACCAATACGCTCTAGTTTTTTTGCCCATGCATCAATATAAGCGGCTTCAACCGCACTTTTGGCACTAATCGAGTCAATAAAATGAATTCGAGGACGATTGGCATAATGCTCTTCTTCCTTGCTCATCTCCGCCATTAGTTGCGCCATTTCATCCGTCTCATCCGCTATTTCTTTATCGACTGGCTTTGGCTCTTTAATTTCATCTTTTTCAGGACGTTTATTAATCCATTTATTGGTTTTTCCCTTGGTCGTCAAAATTTGTGGCTCAGGCTTAGGAATAACATCAGGGACTGATTCAAATGATTTTACTGGTGATTCCCCCGATAGATCGTTAGGATTCATTGAAGCAAATGGACTGCTCGGACGAGTTTTTTTATTCACAGAACCACTGCCTAGCTGATTTGCTTGAGCAATAAAATCTGCTTTATCAGGTGCTTTATCGGAGTGTGTATTCACTAAGGTGATATCCAATAACGGCGCATGTTGCATTTTATTCCCCTCTGGAAAACCAAAGCCAACACCCGCAATCACTGCCACATGCACCACTACCGCAACTGGCAAAGTAATCGTAAAGGGATTTATATTTGTGAAAAGTGACATAACTCGTTATAAATTCAGGATCTTATATTTATTGTATTTTTTGAATTTGAAAATCCATGGATTTATCGACCCAAGGACGCAGACAGTGTAACATAAATAATCCCTTATTTGAACTTCCTTATCAACCGCAAAGAGTATTCACTATGCCCCTACGTTGGGATTCCTTTTCTGATCAACCCAAAATGATTCGTGATAAAACTTATAAACAGCGTATTTATAAAAGTGTTGCCTGGGATTTTTTTAAGATGCTGGGGACTAATTTAGTCATACTTCCCCTTTCTGTACTATTTTATTTATTAGTTCCAGCTCAAAAGAAGCCGATTAAAACCTCCTTATTTTTTGGATTAAGTATTAATTTAGATAAAAATCCTGATGAAACTCGTCAATTAGTTGATGATTTAGCCGTTGATAGCCTACTAATTCGTCTACCTTTACATAGTATTGAAAATCTGAGCGATTATTTTGAATTTGCACAACAATACAAAGACAAGCAGTTGTTGATCAATATTTTGCAAGATCGTCGACATATTGAAGATCCACTGCTAGCACAACATTCACTTGATGCTATCTTCAAAATATTTACTCCTTTAACAACACATTTTCAAATTGGTAATGCCATTAATCGTAAAAAATGGGCTATTTTTTCAATGGATGAATACCTGCGTTTTTATAAGATTGCTTATGATTTAAAGCAAAAAAAATACCCGAAATTGACCTTGCTTGGTTCTTCCGTCATTGATTTTGAATACTATTTCACTATTCGCACTTTATTTAATTTTTACCGCCTCCGATTTGATCAACTAAGCAGTTTATTATACGTTGATCGTCGCGGTGCGCCTGAAAACACACAGGCTGGTTTAGATTTGCTTGAAAAATTACAATTACTACACGCTATTGCACGCTTAAGTCCTAAAACAAGCACCAAGATTGTGATTACAGAAACCAATTGGCCGATTAAGAATACCTACCCCTATGCACCCACGAGTGCTAATGAATGCGTCAACCTTGAGGATCATGCCAATTATTTAGTACGCTATTATATTTTGGCATTAGCATCAGGTGTAGTGAATAATGTCTATTGGCATCAGTTAATCGCCCCTGGTTACGGCTTGATTGATAACCGCGATCATTTAGTAAAATATCCTGCTTATTATGCCTTTAAAACCCTGCTATCCTTATTAAAACAGACGCGTTTTATTGAACTCAAACAAGACAAGGGGCTTTATCATGCCCATTTTCAGGGCAAAACAAAGGTTGATGTTTATTGGGCGTTGCAAAAAACGCGCTTAAAAACCCGAGGAAAAAAAATCATTTTATGCAATGGCAAGGAAGTTAGGCAAAATGATGTACTTGTGGGAGAATCACCGCTGTATATTCTTTGAGAGTCTTTCTATTGTCATGAAATACCAACTTCACCCCTCCTATCAACACTGCCAAGCTTTAATCGAGCATATCGAAATGCATTTTCAACAGGCTTCACAAATATTACATGCAGAACGTAATGAAATTCGTATTGTTCCATTTGAGGGGGAAGATTATGTGGTTAAATCATTTGGCATTCCGCATATTATTAACCGTTTTGCTTATCGTTATTTACGTCCTTCCAAGGCAAAACGCTCCTATCAATATTCTTTAAAATTAGGCGCTGAAATATGTCCTGAGCCTGTCGCTTATATTGAACAATTTCAATACGGTTTACTCGCACCTAGCTATTTTATATCACAGCATTTTAAATATGATTTCACTATTCGCCCTTTATTAAGTGACGTGACATTTGAAAATCGTAATGAAATATTACAACAATTTGCTGATTTTACTTATCATTTGCACCAACGTGGGATTTTGCATCGTGACTATTCGCCAGGGAATATTCTTATTAAACAACAGCATCATAAATACCTCTTTAAAATTATTGATGTCAATCGAATGCAGTTCAAAACATTAAGTTTGCAAGATAGATTAAGTAATTTCGCACGTTTAATGGTCGATGATGCCACTATGAAAATAATGCTAGATCGTTATGCCAATCTTATTAATAAACCACAGCATGAAATATTAGCAATAGCAATTGCATACCGAGACCAATTTGCACACAGACGGACATTAAAAAACAAATTAAGAGGTCGATAAAGCTATTTCAAAAAGAGTTACCAAGGAGAAAATATGACAGAACTAACACACTTTAATGCACAAGGCAAAGCGCATATGGTCGATATAGGTGCGAAAGCAATTACGCACAGGGTCGCCCTCACAGAGGGGCGGATTCTAATGCAAGAGGCGACATTGCAACATATTATCAACGGTAGTCATAAAAAAGGGGATGTATTAGGCATTGCCCGTATTGCAGGGATTATGGCATCTAAAAGAACCGCCGAACTGATTCCCCTTTGTCACCCACTCGCATTAACAAAAGTAGACCTAAGATTAGAAATAGAACATAATCCTAGCTCAATTGTTTGCCAAACAAGCGTAGAAACCAGTGGACAAACAGGCGTGGAGATGGAGGCTTTAACCGCCACTCAAATCGCCCTACTCACGATTTATGATATGTGCAAAGCCGTTGATCGATCGATGGAGATCAGCAATGTACGTTTGCTTAAAAAAAGTGGCGGCAAATCAGGAGACTGGGTTGCTAAAGCTCCTCCAAGGATGGAAATATTCAATCAGAATAAATAATTTCCCCCGACAGCGGCAACCCTCAGCTATACTTTTAAAATCTTCATCAATATTTTTATAAGGATATCCAATGCGTCCATTACTACTATTAACCAGTTTATGTCTTTTAAGTGCTTGTTCAGGAGACAACTTAGACTCTCCCATCAAAACCTGTAAAGAAGTCACCACGGTCTTATTAGGTACTCAACTACCTAGCACAATGCAAACAAGGGAGCATCAAAGCGATGAAACACAAACAGTTGTACTAGATTTTCAACTCTCTGATCAGAAAAAAACAATGAATGTTGTCTGCACCTACAAAGTTGCCGCTGCCAGTGATGAATCAGGAGAAGCCTTATTTGGCAAGTTTGAACATGTACCATCAGCTGTACTTATCAATGGAAAAAGCGCCTCAAAAGAAAGTTTAATCAATGCTATTCACCAAGCAACCGCTAGCGCAGGAAAAAAAGCAATCAAGGATGCTAATGAAGCAGGATTAGAAATAATCAATGATGCAAAAACGACAGGAAAACAAATAGCAAATGATGTTAATGATTTTATTCAAAAACAATAATTTTTAATCCTAGCTTCTGTTGTTTTACTTTTATCTTCATACGATCATCTATCTGCTATACTTCGGGTATTTTTAGCACATGATCCAATATCTTACAAACATTAAGGAAAGCTGTGATGGCTGTTTATGAGCAACCGCTTAACGAAAAAATCCGACTTTTTTTGCGTTTAGAATATTTGATTAAACGCTTTCAACTACATCTTAAGAGTCCCACCCCTGAGAATTGTCAGGCGGCTATTATGGTATTGTTGGAATTGTATAATTTATCTTCTCGTTTAGATGTAAAAAATGCCTTACTCAATGTGCTTGATTGGCAAAGTCAGGCAGTGCGCCGTCTATCCGAATTAGAGGGCGGGGATGCAGAGCGTTTACAGAAAATATTGAATCGCCTCAAGGAAAAAGGTAAGCAAATTTATAGTTTTAGAGGGCAATTAGGGCAACATTTAAAACGCCATGCCTTTTTAAATTTATTAAGACAACGTGCAGGTATTGCGGGCAGTATGAATGGCTTTGATGTGCCTTTATTTAATTTTTGGATGCATCAAACAGAAGAAAAACGTGTTGGAGACCTAAAGGAATGGGTAGATCCTTATTCAATGGCATACGATGCGATTAAAATTGTGTTGCAACTCATACGTGAGAGCAGTGAGAGTGAAGAGGTTATTGCAGAAGATGGCTTCTTTCAGGCGGGCTTAAATCCGAGTCGTGACTATCAGTTATTACGCATTGAATTAGCTGAGAATATAACGTGTTATCCTGAGGTTAGCGCAGGAAAACAACGTTTTTCAATACGTTTTGTTAAGGTAGATGGTTTAGCAGAGCGTGGCACACAAGAGCTAGAAGATGTTTCTTTTTCGCTCTTTTTGTGTAGTTTGTAAATTTAAGCTAGTTGCCCGCTCCTTACCTTTCTCTAGGTGCAGTATGAGTTTCTTGAAAAGCCCCTACTGCATCGGCAATATCATCAGGGCTGTCAAAATGTGCAATATGGAATAAAGCCTCCCCTTCATACACTAAAGGTAGATTCGATTTTCCAATCACAATCCCACTTCTTGATGCAAAAATATGCTCTTCAGATTCTCCAAAAGGATCACTCACAATACCGAGCAAGTCCCCCTTATTGACCTGATCACCGAGGGGAAATAAGCTACGCAAAATACCGCTTTGAGAAGCTCTAATCCACGAACTTGAGTTGGCAACGAGTGGTTTATTATAGATATCACAATATTCACCATCAGGAAGCATATTCAAACGTCGCATCACGTTAATAACACCTTTTACCCCTGCTCGAATCGCAACCTCATTAAAACGTAACGCTTCACCTGCCTCATATAATAAAATAGGAATTCCCAAGTCTGAGACGGCCTTACGCATCGTTCCCTTTTGTAATTTATTCGAGTTAATCACAACAGGGGCTTGAAAAGCACAAGCCATATTTTGAATTTCAGCACCTTCATTAG
>Ga0256832_1001369_pt1 | contig 16383 bp, 17 predicted proteins | sample 134614metaG_FD_190534 | JGI IMG/M metagenome (GOLD analysis project Ga0256832, IMG submission 190534) | Hydrothermal vent microbial communities from Lau Basin, Pacific Ocean - 134-614 | ecosystem: Environmental > Aquatic > Marine > Hydrothermal vents | place: Pacific Ocean: Lau Basin | collected...
AGGCCATGGACCGGGCCCACCGCATCGGCCAGGACAAGCCCGTGTTCGTGTACAAGCTGCTCACGGAAAACACCGTGGAAGAAAAAATCCTCGCCCTGCAGCAAAAGAAACAGGCCCTGGCCGACGGGCTTTACCGCAAGGGCGGCAAGAAAGAAGGCTTCCAGCTCAGCGACCAGGATCTGCAGGTGCTGTTCGAGCCATTGGCGTGACTCCAGGGACTCCAGGGGTCGGAGTCAAATTCCACTCAAGCTGCTACAAGGAACGGCATCAGACAGTTCCACGCCATCGAATCGCCCGACACCTTTCCCATTTAACTCCGACCCCGCCCAACCGCCTGGCCTGCCCCCCAGGGGTCGGAGTCAAATTCCACTCAAGCCACTAAAGGGAACGGCATCAGACGGTTCCATGCCATCGAATCTCCCACCATCCTCCCCATTTGACTCCGACCCCTGAGGCTACGAGCGTAGGTCGGGCTTCAGCCCGACAACATCGCTGGAGGGGAATGTCGGACTGAAGTCCGACCTACTTGAAGTTTCGGATCAGCCCGTGAGCAATGGCTTCAAGAACACCCCCGTATGAGAACCGGCAACAGTAATGACGTCTTCCGGCGTCCCCTGGGCAATAATCTCGCCTCCGCCATCACCCCCTTCCGGCCCCAGGTCCACGATCCAGTCGGCGGTTTTTATCACGTCCAGGTTGTGCTCGATGACGATCACCGTGTTGCCGTGATCGCGCAATCGGTGCAGCACACCGAGGAGCTGTTCCACGTCGTGAAAATGCAGGCCGGTGGTGGGCTCGTCGAGGATGTACAGGGTGCTGCCGGTGTCCCGCTTGGACAGTTCCCGTGACAGTTTCACCCGCTGGGCCTCACCGCCGGAGAGGGTGGTGGCATTCTGGCCCAGCTGGATGTAGGTCAGGCCCACGTCCACCAGGGTCTGCAGCTTGCGCTTGACCACGGGCACGGCGTCGAAGAAGGCCAGGGCCTCTTCCACGGTCATGTCCAGCACTTCGTTGATGCTCTTGCCCTTGTACTTGATCTCCAGGGTTTCGCGGTTGTAGCGCTTGCCCTTGCAGGTGTCGCACTGCACGTAGATGTCGGGCAGGAAGTGCATCTCCACCTTGATGACGCCATCGCCCTTGCAGGCCTCGCAGCGCCCGCCCTTGACGTTGAAGCTGAAACGCCCGGGGGTGTAGCCCCGGGAGCGGGCCTCCGGCACCCCGGCGAACAGCTCGCGGATGGGGGTGAACAGGCCGGTATAGGTGGCCGGGTTGGAGCGGGGGGTGCGGCCGATGGGGGACTGGTCGATGTCCACCACCTTGTCGAAATGCTCCAGGCCGTGAATGGCGTCATGGGGCGCCACTGTATGGCTGGCGCGGTTCAGCTCGTTGGCCGCCAGGGGATAGAGGGTGTCGTTGATGAGGGTGGATTTTCCCGAGCCGGACACCCCGGTGACGCAGGTGAACAGGCCCACGGGAATCTCCAGGCGCACGTTCTTTAGGTTGTTGCCCCTTGCACCCTCCAGCACCAGCAGTCGCTTGGGGTCCACGGGGGTGCGGATCAGGGGCACGCCGATGGCGCGCTCGCCGCTGAGATACTTGCCCGTGAGGGAAGCGGGATTGGCAGCCACTTCCTCCGCCGTGCCCTGGGCCACCACTTCCCCGCCATGCACTCCCGCGCCGGGACCGATGTCCACCACGTGATCCGCCGTGCGTATGGCTTCCTCGTCATGCTCAACCACGATGACGGTGTTGCCCAGGTCACGCAGATAGGTCAGGGTCTTGAGCAGGCGGGCGTTGTCCCGCTGGTGCAGGCCGATGGAAGGCTCGTCCAGCACATACATGACCCCCACCAGGCCCGCGCCGATCTGGCTGGCCAGGCGGATGCGCTGGGCCTCGCCGCCGGACAGGGTGTCGGCGCTGCGCTCCAGGCTCAGGTAGTCCAGCCCCACGTTCACCAGGAACTGCAGGCGCTCGCGGATCTCCTTGAGGATTTTCTCGGCAATCTTTCCCCGCTTGCCCGGCAGCTTGAGCTTCTCGAAGAAGGCCAGGCTGTCGGCCACGGACATGGCCGTCACCTGGGGCAGGTTCACGTCCGCCACGAACACGTTGCGCGCTGCCTCGTTGAGCCGCGCCCCGCCACAGGCAGGACAGGGATGGCTGGACAGATAGCGGGACAGCTCCTCGCGCACGGCGCTGGAGTCCGTCTCCCGATAGCGCCGCTCCATGTTGGGTATCACCCCCTCGAAGGGATGGGTCTTTTTCACCCGGCGGCCCAGGTGATTGTGATAGTCGAAATGAATGGCTTCCCGGCCACTGCCGTGGAGGATGATGTCGCGGATTTTTTTCGGCAGTTCCCGCCAGGGCGTCTCCGGGTCGAAATCATAATGCCGCGCCAGGGACTGAAGCATCTGATAGTAGTAGGCGTTGCGCCTGTCCCAGCCCCGCACCGCCCCCGCCGCCAGGGACAGCTCGGGATGCGCCACCACCTTGCCCTCATCGAAGCTCTGCTTCACCCCCAGGCCGTCACAGGCCGGACAGGCGCCCACGGGGTTGTTGAAGGAGAACAGGCGCGGTTCCAGCTCCTCGATGCTGTAGCCGCAGGCCGGACAGGCAAAGTTGGCGGAGAACACCAGCTCGTCTTTTTCCGGCTCATCCATCCAGGCCACCAGGGCCACGCCGTCGGCCAGGCGCAGGGCGGTTTCGAATGATTCGGCAAGACGCAGGCGCAAACTGTCGTCCGCCTTGACCCTGAAGCGGTCCACCACCGCCTCGATGCTGTGCTTGCGGCGCAGGTCCAGGTCCGGCGTGTCATCCAGCTCAAAGATCTCCCCGTCGATGCGGGCGCGGATGAAGCCCTGGGCAGCCAGCTCCCGCAGCAGTTTCTGGTATTCGCCCTTGCGCTCGGAGATCACCGGCGCCAGCAGCATGAGCTTGCTGCCCTCGGGCAGGGCCATTACCTGATCCACCATCTGCTCGATGGTCTGGGCCTCCAGGGGCAGATGATGCTCGGGACACAAAGGCGTGCCGGCGCGGGCGTAGAGCAGGCGCAGGTAATCGTAGATTTCGGTGATGGTGCCCACGGTGGAGCGGGGATTGTGGCTGGTGGTCTTCTGCTCGATTGAAATGGCCGGGGACAGACCCTCGATATGGTCCACGTCCGGCTTCTCCATCATGGACAGGAACTGACGGGCGTAAGCCGACAGGGATTCCACGTAGCGCCGCTGACCCTCGGCATAAATGGTGTCAAAGGCCAGGGAGGACTTGCCAGAGCCTGACAGGCCGGTGATGACGATGAGCTTGTCCCGGGGCAGTTCCAGGTCGATGTTCTTCAGATTGTGGGTGCGGGCGCCCCGCAGACGGATACTGTCCATTGTCATTCTTTGCTGGAACGAAACAGGGTACTATACGCCGTTATTCCGTTTTCCTTCAAACCCGTTACACCATGAAGAACAAGGATTCTGCCGGCTTCAACGCCACGGAGCGCCGCGCCACTTATGGCCTGGCGGGCATCTACGGCTCACGCATGCTGGGGCTGTTTCTCATCCTGCCCGTGTTCGCCCTCTACGCCGAGCACCTGGCCTCGGCCACGCCTGTGCTCATCGGCATGGCCATAGGCATCTATGGTCTGACTCAGGCGGTGCTGCAAATCCCTTTCGGCCTGCTCTCGGACAGAATCGGGCGCAAGCCGGTGATCGTGGGGGGCCTGCTGCTGTTCACCCTGGGTAGCATCATCGCCGCCACCGCGGACGATATCTACATGATCATCGCCGGGCGGGCCATCCAGGGCAGCGGCGCCGTGGCGGCGGCGGTCATGGCCCTGCTGGCGGATCTCACCCGCGACAGCCAGCGCACCAAGGCCATGGCGACCATTGGGGTGACCATCGGCTTCTCCTTCACCGTGGCCCTGGTCGCCGGCCCCCTGTTCAACACCTGGGTGGGGGTGCCCGGCCTGTTCTGGATCACCGCCGCCCTGGCCATCGCCGGCATCCTCATCCTGGTGCTGGTGGTGCCCACCCCGAACCACAGCAGCGTGCACTCGGAAGCCGAGCCGGTGCCCGGCATGTTCGGCAAGGTATTGCGCGACACTCAGCTGCTGCGCCTGGACGCGGGCATTTTCACCCTGCACCTGGTGCTCACCGCCCTGTTCCTGGCCCTGCCCCTGGTGCTCCGCGACGCGGGACTGCCTGTGGAAAAACATACCTGGCTGTACCTGCCAGTGATGATTCTGTCCATGGGCCTGATGGTTCCCTTTGTCATCATGGCGGAAAAGAAAGGAAAGATGAAACAGGTGTTCACCGGTGCCATCGGCCTGCTGGGCCTGGCTCTGGCAGGGTTCTGGCTGTTCTCCGGCAGCGTCTGGGGGCTGGGACTGATGCTGCTGGTGTTCTTCACCGGCTTCAACCTGCTGGAAGCGACCCTGCCTTCCCTGGTCTCCAAGCTGGCGCCCGGTCCCATTCGCGGCACCGCCATGGGGGTGTATTCCACGTCCCAGTTCAGCGGCGCCTTCGTGGGCGGCCTGCTGGGGGGCTGGGTGCACACCCATTTTGGCGAAACCTCGGTTTTCCTCATGGCCCTGGGGTTCATTGCGGCATGGCTGACCCTGGCCATCACCATGCGTGCGCCCACCAAAACGGGTGCAACATCCGTCGAGGGGCGGTAAACTCTGCAACTGGCTGAATACTGAGTTCACGGACGAAATCACCTAAATTAGGATGTTGAAAAACTCCCTCCATGGACTTTTTCAACCACGGAAGGGGAAAACGCGGTTTCCCGCTTCCTTCATTTTCAATGGCTTACAGCCATCAAAAATGGTGGCACATCCTTGTACCACACACAGGCTGTCGAAAAACGGTATTTTTCAACAGCCTGCTAAGGAGGAAACATGGCATCAAGAGGCGTAAACAAGGTCATACTCATTGGCAACCTGGGCAAAGACCCGGAAACCCGCTACATGCCAAGCGGCGGCGCAGTCACCAATATCACCGTGGCCACATCAGAGACCTGGAAAGACAAGCAGACCGGCGAACAGCAGGAGCGCACCGAGTGGCACCGGGTAGTGTTTTTCAACCGCCTGGCGGAAATCGCCGGGGAATACCTGAAAAAAGGCTCCAAGGTCTATATCGAGGGCAGCCTTCGCACCCGCAAGTGGCAGGGACAGGATGGCCAGGACCGCTACACCACGGAAATCGTGGCCAACGAGATGCAGATGCTGGACAGCCGCGGCGGCAGCACCGAGTACTCCCAGCCAGCGCCCGCAGCACGCGGCAACCAGTCCGCCAGTGCTCCCCAGCAGCAAGCGCCGGCAGGGGATTTTGAGGACGATATTCCGTTCTGAAATTTACGTCAGCAAATGTTGAAAAGGTCTTCCCCCGACGTTTTCACCCACGGAAGCAGAAAACGCGGCACCATGCCTCCTTCCTTTTCAGTGGCTTATCGCCATCGACAAAGGCGGCATTCAGGTGAACTTCACTAATACCGGGCTGTCCTAGATGTGTGCTGAAAAACGAGAACAATCCCCCATTCAGGAGTGTTATTCATGAAAAAACTGTTTATATTGCTGGCCCTGGGTCTGGTGTCCCTGAACCTGCCAGCCGCCGATCTCAAGGAAGGCGTCAACTACGACCTCATTACCCCCACGCCCCCCGTCGGCAGCGGGGATGAGGTGGAAGTCATTGAGTTCTTCATGTACACCTGCCCGCACTGCAAGAACCTGGACCCTGCATTGCAGGAATGGAAGAAGAAACTGCCGGAAAACGTGAAGTTCCAGCACATGCCCGCCATGTTCGGCGGCGCTGCCAACCTGCATGCCAAGAATTTCTTTGCCCTGGAGGTCATGGGCGAGGCGGAACGCCTTCATGACGCCTGGTTCAAGGCCATTCACGAAGAGAAACGTCGCCTGCGCACCCAGGCCGACATCAATAAATTCCTGGAGGAAAACGGCGTGGACATGAACAAGTTCCATGCCACCCTGAATTCCTTCACCGTACAGACCAAGGCCAACCGCGCCGCGGCCCTGATGCGCCGCTACGGCGTCCGCTCCGTCCCCATGATGATCGTTGACGGCCGTTATCGCATCAAGAACACCCCGCAGGTCCTGGAAAACACTGACGCCCTCATTCAGAAAACCATCGACGATCGCAAGAAGTGAGTTCTGCCCTGGACAAGGATGTCGGCACCCGTGGCAGTATTTTGCCGCGGCGTTTTTCACTGCTCAGCTACAACATACAGGTGGGCGTGGACACGGGCCGCTACCGGGAATACGTCACCAAGGGCTGGAAGCATGTATTTCCCCACCGGGAGCGCATGGTCAACCTCAACCGCATGGCCTCCATGCTTTCCCAGTACGACATGGTCAGCCTGCAGGAAGTGGATGCCGGCAGCCTGCGCTGTGGCTTCGTGGACATCACCGAGTACCTGGCCCACCGCGCCGGCTTTCCCCACTGGTACCGGCAGGTCAACCGCAACATCGGCGTCATCGCCCAGCACAGCAACGGTTTCCTGAGCCGTTTCCGCCCTCACAAGGTCAGCCATCACAAGCTACCGGGGGGACCGGGACGGGGTGCCATGCTGTTCGATTTCGGCACCCATCACCAAGCCCTGCTGCTGTGCAGCGCCCATCTGGCTCTGGGGCGCCGGGCCCGGAGCAAGCAGCTGGCTTTTCTCAGTGAGCTTCTGGGAAACCGCCCCAACATCATTCTCATGGGGGACCTCAACGCCGGCTGCGACGCCACCGAGATCCGGCGCTTCATCGAAACCCATGACATGAGCGAGCCCGCCTGCGACCAAGCCACCTTCCCCAGCTGGCGGCCGGTGAAAAAAATCGACCACATCCTGGTATCACGCGGGCTGAACATCCTGCAGTCCCGGGTGCTGGACTATCCCCTCTCCGATCACCTGCCCGTGGCCATGGAGCTGGAGCTTCCTGAAAGCGCTATCGCTCCACCGGCAGGCGCTCAGTTCTCCGCCCAGGCATAAACCCACTCCCGGCCCGTCGCCTCCGCCAGCCGCCGCAGCAGGCTGTCCTGGGGAAGCGCCTCGCCGGGATACACCTGGTGAATCTCCAGGCTGCAGCGGGAAGCCAGCCCGTACTGACGCCAGTCCAATCCGGCTACCGCCGTATTCACGCCACAGGAAGGGCAGCAGACCATCTGGCTGCCATCCTGTTTCCACTCAACCACAGACTCCTTCCAGCCGGGCAGATTGCTGCGGCAGGCCGGGCAGCGGGGCCGTCCCCGCTGCGGCGCCATACGCAGGCGCGGGCTTTCATCGGCATGAAGCTGAAGGTGACAGAATTGCCAGCCGCCGTCTTCGGGAGGCTCCAGCCGCAGATGGGGTGAGCAGCCGGCGAAGGTCATGAAGTTGAAAAAGTCTTCCCCGACCGCATATCGGTCTTCATCCAGACGTCTGCCCAGGAATCCCGCCTGGCGCAGGGTCTGGACAGCCGCCGCCATGTCCGGCGGCGCCTCCAGGGGTGGCAGAGGATAAAGAAACAGGCTGGTATTCATGCAGCTGGGCGAATGGCTTGGGGTATGGAGTGATACAATATGATACTTGTTCGACAGGGAATCACCATGCGCTTTCTCACCTTCTTTCTGCTCTTGCTGACCTCGGCGACTACCCTGGGCAAGCCCCTGGTGTTCGTCAGTGTGCTGCCCCAGAAAGCCGTGATGAAGGCCCTGGCGGGGGACGCCCTGGAGGTGGAAGCCATGGTGGGCAGGGGCTTCAATCCTGCCACTTACCAGCCCTCACCCCGGCAGATCGCCCGCCTGTCGCGGGCCGCCGTCTATGTCCGCGCCGGCATGCCCTTCGAGCAGAGCTGGCTGCCCCGCTTCCGCAACGCCAACCCGTCCATGACCGTGCTGGACATGCGCCAGGGGCTGGACCTCATCCAGGATGAAGAACATGGCCAGGAAGCCGATCCCCACATCTGGACCGACCCCCGCCTGGTGAAACAGCACGCGCGCCTCCTTGCCGCTGAGCTGGCAAAACAGTTCCCGGGCCTGGAAGGCCAGCTGGAGGCCGGCTACCAGGCCCTTGCCAATAAACTGGATGCCCTGGATTCAGAACTGCGGGAACGACTGGCACCCCTCGAAGGAAAAGCCTTCCTGGTCTATCACCCGGCCTGGAGCTACTTCGCCCGCCGCTACCACCTGCGCCAGCTGGCGGTGGAAGCCCATGGCAAGGAGCCCAACAGCCGCAGCCTGGCGGCCCTCATCGATAAGGCGCGCAAGGCCGGGATTCACCGCATCATTGTCCAGCCCCAGCATTCCGGCGCCACGGCCAAAGTGCTGGCCAGGGCCCTGGATGCGAAGCTGGTGGAAGTCGACCCCCTGGACGAGGACATCTTTGCCAGCCTGCGCCGCCTGGCCCGGGTGCTGACGGAAGAATCATGAAGGCCATCAAGATCCACGACCTGTCCTTCGCCTACGGCGAGATCCCGGTGCTGGATCACATCAGCCTGGAGGTGCCGGAACGGGAATTCCTGGGCATCGTGGGCCCCAACGCCGGGGGCAAGAGCACCCTGCTGAAGCTCATCCTGGGCCTGCTCACGCCCACCCGGGGCAGCGTAACCGTGCTGGGCCTGCCGCCGGAAAAGGCGCGCACCCGCCTGGGCTACGTGCCCCAGTACCCGGCCTTCGCCCGGGACTTTCCCGTCACCGTGGAACAGGTGGTGCTCATGGGCCGCCTGGGCAAGGGGCGCATGATGGGCGGCTACAGCAGCGCCGACCGGGACATCGCCCGGCGGGTCATGGCGGAGACGGAAATCGCCAACCTGGCGCGGCGCCGCATCGACCAGCTCTCCGGCGGCCAGCTGCAGCGCGCCCTGGTGGCCCGGGCCCTGGCCTGCGAGCCCGAGATCCTCATCCTGGACGAGCCCACGGCCAACATCGACATGCGCGTGGAGAACGAGCTGTTCGACCTGCTCAAACAGCTCAACGAACGCATGACCATCCTGGTGGTGTCCCATGACATTGCTTTCATCTCGGGTTACGTACACCGGGTGGCCTGCCTGAACCGCACCCTCATCTGCCATCGCACGGAAGACATCGACGGCCAGATCATCCAGCAACTCTACGACAACGAGGTGCGCATGGTGGCGCACCACCATCACTGAGCCATGCACGCCATTCTGGAATACGGTTTTCTGCAATCCGCCCTGCTCGCCGGCCTGCTGGCCAGCATCGGCTGCGGCGTCATGGGTACCTATGTGGTGGTGAAGCGCATCGGCTACATGGCCGGCGGCATCTCCCACAGCGTGCTGGGCGGCATGGGCGCGGCACTGTTCTTCGGCTTTGCGCCCATGAAGGGGGCCCTGGTGGCGGCCATCACCGCCGCTCTGCTCATCGGCTGGATCAAGCTGCGCTGGCGCGCCCAGGAAGACACCCTCATCGGCGCCATGTGGGCCATGGGCATGTCCATCGGCATTCTGTTCATCTCCCGCACCCCCGGCTATGCCACGGATCTGGTGAGCTATCTGTTTGGCAATATCCTGCTGGTTTCCCGGGAACAAATTGGGCACATGGCCGCCCTGGACCTGCTGGTCACCGGCATGGTGCTGGCTTTTTACCGCCAGTTCCTGGCCGTCTCCTTTGACGAGGAATTCGCCCGCCTGCGCGGCGTGCCGGTGAATTTTTTCTACCTGCTGTTCCTGTGCCTGGTGGCCCTGACCGTGGTGCTGCTGGTGCAGGTGGTGGGCCTGGTGCTGGTCATCGCCCTGCTCACCCTGCCCGCCGCCATCGCCGGGCATTACATTCACACCATGGGACGCATGATGATTGCCGCCAGCCTGCTGGGCATGGTCTTCACCACCGCGGGAATCATGCTTTCCTATTATCTGGATGTACCCGCGGGCGCAGTCATCATACTCATCGCCGGCGGCAGCTACCTGGCTTCCGCCGTGTTCAGCCAGTGGTGGCAGCAGGGCAAGGCCCGCAGAAGTCTAGCCCGAATGTTTCACCCGGGAACGCGATGATCATACCGGGATCGGCGTTCAGGTGCGGATTTGCAAAGGGGTCGGAGTCAAATTCCACCCAAACTGTTACATGAAACGGGATCAAACTGTTCCATGGCCATGGGATCTTCCCAACATCCTCCCCATTTGACTCCGACCCCGCCCATCACCGCGGATGGACGGCGAAACCGGTGCGAGGGCGCGTTCAGCGATGCCCGGCAATATATTGTAGTTTGCTAAAATTCCAACATTTTCCATGAATACAGTAAACTGGGGTATTTTGCCAGCGACCGGGTGAAATATTCAGGCTATGGAAGCTCTGACATGAAATCCCTGCTCAAGCGCGCCCTCATCGGCCTGGTGAAAGGCTACCAGCTGCTCATCAGTCCCTTCCTGGGCAACAACTGCCGCTACTATCCCAGCTGTTCCGCCTACACCATAGAAGCCATGGAGAAGCACGGCCCCTTCAAGGGCATCTGGATGGGCATCAAGCGCGTGGGCCGCTGTCATCCCTTTCATGAAGGCGGCGTGGACCCGGTGCCGGAACCCAAGAAAAAGAAACAAGACTGATGCTGCCCGACCTGTTCACCGACGAAAACCGCTTCCGCCAGACCTTTGTCCGGGGGCTGGAAACGCTCCTGGACGAGGACCAGCTGGGCAGCTTCATCCTGGTGCTGGCCAATGCCCTCTATGACCAAGAACTCTGGGAGCAGCTGCGACCGGCCATCAGCAACCGCTTCCAGCAACTCGCCGGCATGGTGAAGCATACCCTGGCAGGTGGACGCGACCTGAACGAGGCGCCGGATGACGTCCTGGTCTTTCTCAAGATCATGGCCCTGGGGCTGGAGGAATTACAGAGCACCCGCTTCCGCAAGATCGGCCCCTGGCAGCTGCAGTACAACCAGCTGCGCGCCTTCCGCCCGGCGCGCATGAGCGACCAGGCCATCAGCGACCTGCACGCCCCCTTCGACAACGGCGCCTTTCATTTCAACAAGCCTTTTCTGCGCAAGGAAATCATCTGGGAAGGCGAGCTGCTGGGGCACCATTGCCGCCTGCTGTACAACAAATTTCCCTTCGCGCCCCTGCACGGCATTCTGGTCATGGAGCCGGAGGAGCGCCATCCCCAGTACCTGGGCAAGTTCGCCCATGAATACCTGTGGCGCCTGCTGGAAAGCCTGGACGAACAACTACCGGACTGCGGCTTCGGCTACAACTCCCGGGGCGCCTGTTCCTCGGTCAATCACCAGCATGTGCAGACCTATGTGGGCAAGACTGGCGGCTATCCCGTGGAAGATGCCATGTGGCAACACAATGGCGGCAGCCGCCCCTGGCCCCTGCCCTGCAACCGGCTCGATGACATGGATGACGCCTGGCATTTCATCGAAGACCTGCACCGCCGCAACCAGGCTTATAACCTGCTCTACCGACCGGGCCGGCTTTTCGTGGTACAGCGGGCCATGCAGGGAAGCTACCGGCACGCCGCCTGGGCCACGGGTTTCGCCTGGGCGGAAACCGCTGGTGCCATCACCTTGTTCAATGAACAGCAATTCCGGCAGCTTGGCGCTGCAGGGATCGAAGCGGAAATGAAAAAACTCAAATGCCCTTGATCTACTCAATCATCGAAACCGCCGCCCATCCCAATTTCAGCAGCCTGTACCGGCAACTGGGCATGGAGGAACAACGCTTCACCAACATGCGCAAGGTCATGGCCGCCCTGAAGAAGCGGGCGCCTGACTATATCGTGGCGGAGTTCATCTACGGCTACAGCAACAACTATGCCGGAGTGAACATCAGCAACCTGGACGTGCTGCTCTACAGCCTGCAGAAATACGCGCCCCAATGCCGGGTGATCGTTTTCTGTGACAAGGAGGAACAACAACACACGGACAAGTTACGGGAGATCTTTCCCCTGCATGGGGTATTGGTGAGGCCGGTGCAGACCGCGGACATGAAAACCCTGTTATCCGCCTGACGGCCCGGCCTGCAAATGCTCCGGCAGGTGGTATTCACGCCTTTGCCCTTTCAAAGGGCAGTCAAAGGCCAGGTACACGGACTGCAGCTGCAGATCGTCTTCTTTCCCGCCACCGTACAGCCTGTCTCCCACCACGGGAAAGCCCATCCCGGCCAGATGACGGCGGATCTGGTGCTTGCGCCCGGTTTCGATATCCACTTCCAGCAGGCTCTGACCCCGGTCTTCATCATAAGCCAGGCGAACCACCCGGGAGCAAGCAGACCTGCCATCCAAAGGCGTGTCTATAAACACTGTCTCACTGCAAAAGCGCCCCCGAACCTTGACCCGATAACGCTTGGTCACGCCCCGGTCGCGGAACAGCCCGGACAGCTTCGCCGCCGCGACCCTGGTGTGCGCCAGCAGCATCAGCCCCGACGCCGCCCGGTCCAGGCGATGCACGATGAAGGCATTGCGCTGGGGCTTGAGGTGCTGCTCGACCCAGCGCGGCAGGCTGCAGTGATCGCCCCATTTGCTGCCCTGGGAATACATGCCCGGCGGCTTGAACCAGACACTGTAATCGCCTTCATCCGCGACCAGCACCGCCTTCGTGGGCGTCTGCTGCTGAATGCGGGCGTCATAGTAGAGGTGCAGAACGTCACCCGGCCTCAGCATCCGGTCCGCGCGGCGCAGACGCTGCACCCGCTTCCCGCGCTCCAGCCACAGGGCGCCGTTTTTCATCGCTTTTTTCAGCTGCCCCCGGGAAAGACCGCAATGCCGCGCCAGGATATCCACGGCCTTGATTTCTCCTGTCCCGGCCTCCACATGGAGTTCTATCTGTGTATCCGCCATGGCTGTAGTATAGTGGCATCATATTTATCTCTGGAGAAATCGCATGAGCAAGAGCATCAAGGGAACCGAAACCGAAAAGAACCTGATGAAAGCCTTTGCCGGAGAATCCCAGGCCCGCAACCGTTACACCTACTATGCCGGCATCGCCCGCAAGGAGGGCCTGGTGCAGATTTCCGCCATTTTCGAGGAAACCGCCAACCAGGAAAAAGAGCACGCCAAGCGCTTCTTCAAATTCCTCGAAGGCGGCGAGGTGGAAATCACCGAGACCTTCCCCGCCGGCCCCTTGGGCAGCACCCTTGAGAACCTGCGCGCCGCCGCTGCCGGCGAAGAACACGAATGGTCGGACATGTACCCGGCCATGGCGGAAACCGCGCGCAAGGAAGGCTTTCCGGAAATCGCCGCAGCCTTCGAGGCTATTTCCGTGGCTGAGAAACAGCACGGCAAGCGCTACAAGGAACTGGCCGACAACCTGGAAGCCGGCCGGGTGTTCAAGCGCAACGGCAAAGTGGTCTGGCGCTGCCGCAACTGCGGCTATCTCCACGAGGCCGAGGAGGCTCCGGACCTGTGCCCCGCCTGCCTGCATCCCCAGGCGCATTTCGAACTGCTGGGAGAGAACTGGTGAGCGACTCCATCCAGGAACTCAACGAGCGCCTGCTGCGCTTCGCCCGGGAGCGTGACTGGGAGCAGTTCCACAGCCCCAAGAACCTGTGCATGGCCCTGGCCGGAGAAACCGGCGAGCTGCTGGAGCATTTCCAGTGGCTCACGGAAGAACAGAGCATGGCCCTGGACCAAGACAAGAAAGAAGCCGTGGCCCTGGAAATGGCGGACATCTTCATCTACCTGGTGCGCCTTGCCGAGCGCCTGGACATCAACCTGCTGGACGCCGCCTGGCAGAAAATCGCCATCAACGAAAAGCGCTATCCCGTGGAGAAGGTAAAAGGGGACGCGCGGCGGGCGGAGGAATACGGATAATATCAGGGGTCGGAGTCAAATCACCCAGAGCAGCCGATTTTTCAGACGGTTCCCGTGATTTGACTCCGACCCCAGACAGCCGCCCCGGGCGGGAGCTGTCAGCCGGTTTTTCCCTTGCCCAACAGCTCTTCTTCCACCTGCGCCAGGGCAGACTTGATAGCCTGCATGATGAGCCGATCGGACTCGGCGTCATCGTTGTCTGGAACATCCCAGTCCATGATCCGGCGATACTTTTCCACCAACTCTCTCACATCACTGACAAGTTCCTTGTGGTGGCGCTGTAATTCGATTTCCTGTATTTCAGACATGTTCTGCACTCCAAAGTCGTAGTACTAAAGGGGTCGGAGTCAAATCACCTCAACGCCGCCAGTTCTACAGACTGGTTCCCGTGACTTGACTCCGACCCCAGACAGTGCGAAGTCGCAACGGTATTTGAGCCTAAAGATTGGGATAACCCCCGTGGCTTTCAACCCCGAGCGGACAAGACCACCAGCAAGCATCCAGGGCCGCCCGCTCTAATATAGAGGGTCGGAGTCAAATCACCCCAAGACAGCCAGTATTACAGACTGGCTCCCGTGATTTGACTCCGACCCCACACAGACCTAAACAAGGTCGGCAAACCGCGTATGGCTCAGTTTCCGCTTTATGAGGCTCTCGGCCATTTTCTTGAGTATGCCTTCGTCATCACTTTTCATGGTTTTGACGGCGGTGGCGAGCACGCGGATGTCGTACTGGCTGGGATAGATTTCCGGAACGGGTTTTTCAAGATTCAGAAGGCCATACACCGCCATGATGGCTGAGCGCACGGAGTATTCCACGGTAAAGACGCAATCGTCTTCGATTTCGCAAAACTGCCCGATGAATGCCAGGTTCGTGCTGCCTTCGGGGATGACCTCGGGCCTGTCACCCTTGACCCTGGGCATGAACTGGCTGGTGATGTAGGGCATCATGACGGGTATGACGATGCACTCGTCCAGGTATTCCTGCATTTCGTTTTCATCGATGCCGAAATGATAGAGTAGCTCCTGCAGCAATTCCTGCCCGGAGCATTCACTCATTTTCTTGCCGACGAAATCCCCCTTGTTGTCCGGGAACAGGGCATAAGCCCAGGCCACGGTGGTGTCAGCAGGCTGATTCTTGTACTGCGGTTGCCGGTTGACGGTGACGCTCATGAGCCAACGGGAATCCCTGATGGTGATGATGCCTCCCGTGGCCGTCCGGTTGGGCAGGAACTTCCGTTCCGCGAAGGATTCGAGCAGGCTGCGGAATCTGTCGCCCCTGGCGGTGATGGTGAAAGACTCCCATTTTGTCTTGTCGATATCAGCGCAAAACACTTCCGGCCTGCCGAAAGCGGCATCCCTGGCGGCCAGCTTTTTCCATAAGGCCCACACCGCGCCTTCCGAACGATCCAGAACCGGCGCATTGTCCATGTCACCCAGGCTTGAGTTCTCGGTCATGGAGCCATTGGTGAAGAAAACGAGGTCGTCAGCCGTGGTAGTGATTGTCTCGGCGTTTCCATCCCTGTGGAGATGGATGGCGGTCACCGTTTTCCGCCCCTCTGCCAGTTCAACATCGAGATCTATCACTGTCGTATTGAAAACGAAGTTGACACCTTTCGACTCGAGATGTTTCTTCAGGGGCAGCACCAGGGAATCGTACTGGTTGTATTTGGTAAACAGCAGATCCCGCATGGTGCTCATGCCGGGCAGAAGATGAATGAAACGCTGCATGTAGCGCTTCATTTCCACCAGGCTGTGCCAGGGCTCGAAAGCAAACATGCTGCGCCAGTAGAGCCACATGTCCGTCTCGAAGAACGAAGCATCGAAATACTCCTCGACGGTTTGACGCCCCAGGTCTTCTTCCCTGGCGAGCAGCAGTTTCACCAGCTCATGAACGTTTTTTTCATGCAGCCCCAAGTCGGTTCGGCGGTGCTTTTCTCCCCTGTTGTAGATGATGCGCACCTTGGAGAAATTGGGGTCGATTTCATTGATCTCCCGAAACTCATCCAGAACGCTGCGCCCTTCCTCCTCAAGGGATGGCACTTCCCGGTAAAGGTCCCAGAGACACTCGTAATGGGCCTCCATCTCCCGTCCGCCACGCGCCACGAAGCCATGTTCAGGGTCGCCCGCGCCATCCAAAGCACCACCAGAGATATTCCCCTGCTCAAAAATAGTGATCTGATTTCCCTGCATATGCCCGTCCCGCATCAGGTACTCCGCTGCAGCAAGGGAAGCAATCCCCGAGCCAATGAGAAAGGCCCGCTTGTTTTCTATGCCTTCCGGTTTACGTGGCTTGATTCTCTGGTAGTTGTTCATGATTCTTCCTTACTCATGTTGATTGACCCGGCTTTGACCACCCTGGTGGCATGCAAAGCAATATTACACGCCACCATACCAGATCCGTCAGGCGGCTGAGGGCCATATGCTTGATTGATGTACCCCCTCTCCCTAGCCCTCTCCCCCCAAGGGGAGAGAGGAGTTTTCCATAATCCGGGGTGTGGCACGGCTCCTTCATAAAATAACACTTCATGAATCATGCGGCTCAAACAGCCGCCCCATCATCCACGCCCGCATGTCCGCCACTTCCTCGGCGCACAGGGAATGGGCCATGTCGTATTCATGCCATTCCACCTGATGCCCCATGGCCTTCAGGCGCTCCC
>Ga0256832_1001370_pt1 | contig 16380 bp, 14 predicted proteins | sample 134614metaG_FD_190534 | JGI IMG/M metagenome (GOLD analysis project Ga0256832, IMG submission 190534) | Hydrothermal vent microbial communities from Lau Basin, Pacific Ocean - 134-614 | ecosystem: Environmental > Aquatic > Marine > Hydrothermal vents | place: Pacific Ocean: Lau Basin | collected...
TCACCCAAATTTTAGCAGTCTGAAGCCAAGAATTTGTAGCGTTTCTTAGTGTAAACTTAGTGTTATCTAAAGTGAACTTAGTGGTAAGGAAAAATGTAATGCCTAACCACTAAGGACACGAAGTTGCCACTAAGAATTCACTAAGGTACTGATTGTCAACAAGTTAAACACCGCCTTTTTGTGCAATTTTTTACTCCCGGTCTAAGATATTTATTATTTTTATATTCTAATTTTTTTCTTTCGTTTACCCTGTTGAACAGTTGAACAATTGAACAAAATCCCCAAACAGAATAAAATTTGGTGGTTTCGCATCAGAATACTTTTAGGAGTAAACTCATTATTCAATCAAAAAACAACCACAGATTTTCAAAATCTACGACTCACTACTCACTACTCACTACTCACCACTCCCTAAATAAACCACATCAGAAAGCGCCAATCCATTCGCCGGAGCGCTCAGGCTTTTCGATAATCGAGTTTGGTGTTCTAGCGCATTTTCGACGTCCTTGATGGCAATTTTGCCGAGTCCTACATTCAGGCACATCCCAACAATCAAGCGCACCATCCCCCGTAAAAAGCGATTGGCGCTAATGTGATACTCCAGGCTTCTATTTTCCGGAAGGAAGATCCACTCCGAACGGGTCAAATGACAAATAGTCGTTTGGTTATCTGCTCCGGTCTTGCAGAAGGTAAAAAAGTCTTGATAATTAAGGAGTAAACGGGCTGCAGCCTGCATCTTGTCGATATCTAAATCATCAAATTTAGGCAAAATAGTAATCCATTCATTCCGGAAGGGATCCTTCTCCCCTTTAATACGATAGACATAGCTTCGGGACTGGGCGTCAAAACGAGCATGAAAATCATCCGCTACCTCTTGGACAGATCGAATAAAAATATCCTTCGACAATATCCGATTGAGTTTGTAAGCCAAATGAGCAATGGCTTGCCCGGCATCAAAGTGAGCAAAATACCGGGTGGCATGAACGCCGGCATCGGTGCGACCACAGCCGACAATCTGAATCGGTTGGTTGTATAGTTTGGATAAGGCCGACTCGATAGCTTCCTGCACGCCGAGCGCATTGGGTTGTTTTTGCCAACCTGAAAATCTGGTACCGTTATAAGCAAGATGTAGCAGAAAGCGCATAGTGAGAGACTAGGCGGCTAATAATTTTTCCAATTTGGATTTTTTCAGTTTTTCTGCGGTATATTCCTTATCCACCACAAATTTCTTGATGTCCGGTTCAGAAGGTAATTCATACATGGCATCCATCAAAACCGCTTCACAAATGGAACGCAGCCCGCGTGCCCCCAGCTTGTAATCCAATGCCTTTTGAGCAATCATCATCAAGGCTTCGTCTGTAAAAACCAGCTTGATTCCTTCCAACTCAAACAGCTTTGTATATTGTTTCACAATAGAGTTTTTGGGCTCTACTAAGATGGTCTTCAGACTCTCTGCATCCAAAGGATTCAGGTGAGCAATAACCGGCAAACGGCCAATCAACTCAGGAATCAACCCAAATTTGCGGATGTCTTCGTGAGTGACATATTGCAATAAATCATCTTCTTTGATTTCTGCGTCCTTGGACGAATTATAGCCGATTACTTGCGTATTGATACGGCGTCCGATTATTTTTTCGATGCCATTGAAGGCACCACCGGCAATAAATAAAATATTGCTGGTATCCACTTGGAGCATCTTTTGTTCCGGATGTTTCCGGCCGCCATAAGGGGGCACATTTACGATAGTTCCTTCTAATAATTTGAGCAAAGCCTGCTGTACGCCTTCACCTGAGACATCTCTAGTGATGGATGGGTTGTCACTCTTCCTAGCAATTTTATCAATCTCATCAATATAGATAATCCCCCGTTCGGCGGCTTCAATATCAAAATCACAAGCCTGCAATAAACGACTCAAAATACTCTCTACATCTTCCCCAACATACCCGGCTTCTGTCAAAACAGTAGCATCCACAATTGTATAAGGCACATTCAAAAGGCGAGATATCGTCTTGGCTATCAATGTTTTACCGGTACCCGTCGGCCCTACAAAAAGGATATTGGACTTCTCCAACTCGACATCCTTTAGGTTTGGATTATTGAGTCTTTTGTAGTGGTTATAGACGGCTACAGCAATGACCTTTTTGGCTTGGTCTTGGCCGATGATGTACTGATCCAAGAATTGAACGATTTCTTTGGGCTTTTGAATAGACAAGCCGGCAGATTTTTTACTCAGCTTAGAGGGCGTTTTGAGATTCAGCTCCAAGTTGACAATATCCATGGCGCTCTGTGCACATTGCTCACAGATAAAGCCATCCAATCCGGTGACCAAAATTTGGACTTCATGGGCATCTCTACCACAAAAAGAACAATAATCGTTTGATTTACTCATGATCAATTTTTTTTAAGGCGTCTAGCTTTCGCCAAACGAAAGCTGGGAGCCAAAAATTATGATTTCTTTTCCAAGACTTCATCCACTAGGCCATAAGCCTTCGCTTCTTCCGCTTTCATCCAGTTGTCCCGGTCACAATCTTTTTCAATTTTCTTGTACGTTTGACCGGTATGTCGGCTCAAAATATCATACAGTTCTTTTTGCATCTGCTTAATCAAATTATAAGAGATTTCCATATCAGAAACTTGACCATGCATGCCCCCTAAAGGCTGATGAATCATCACCCGGCTATGTGGCAAGGCCGTTCTTTTACCTTTAGCACCGGCTGCCAATAATACGGCACCCATACTTGCCGCCAAACCGGTACAAATCGTCCCTACATCCGGAGAAACATATTGCATGGTATCATAAATGCCTAAACCATCTATCACAGAACCGCCGGGGCTATTGATATACATCAAGATATCCCGCTTGGCATCTGTGGACTCTAAAAACAACAATTGAGCTTGGACAACATTGGCCACATAATCATTGACCGGGACTCCCATAAAAATAATCCGGTCCATCATCATTCTGGAGAAAACGTCCAAACCGACAATATTCATCTTTCTCTCTTCGATGACATTCGGTGTAAAAGCTTGAATATTAGGAGCCGTTGCTTGGGCATATTTTTCAAGGTGCATGCTGTTCATTCCAAGGTGCTTGGTAGCATACTTCAAAAATTCATTTTTATGAAACATTAGTTTTATTTTCTGACCTATCGAATCAATAGGGGGTTAAAAAATGTCATTTATCAGGGCTCTAGCCTTCCGGCAAAAATAAAAAGAATTATTGCCAAAGAAGCCTAGTACTTAAATGAAAAAAAACGCCAAATGTTGCATCGTTGTGGGTCAAAAACGTCTAGTTCAAGACCTTAAGCATTGTACAATAATCAAATGCTCCATTAAGCTTCAAAGGTTTCTTTTACCTTATCTTCAAAATCCTTATCCGTCAAGAAAACCTCTTGGGTCTTCAAGGTGGGCTTTATTCTGTCAAATAGGCGGCCTTCCATTAGTGCATAAAAGGTGGATTCAACCTTATTTTTGTCCTGCTTCATGGTATCCCTAGCCATATTCATAATGATCTCGTGGTGTGGATCGATACCATATTGACTCCCGATTGAGTGGGCGATAGCATGCTCAATATCATGCTCGGTAGCTTCCGGGATTTTATATTTTGTCAACAATTGCTGTCGAATGGTTGACCAGACCAAATCCTCTTCGATTAAAGGCAGATCTTTATCTAAAGCTTCTTCTTCAATACCTTGATTCGTTTCCGAAATTATTTTCTTGATATAGTCAGACGGCAAAGCCACGGCGTTCTCTTCCATCAGCTTATCCTTCCAATTTTTCATAAGGATTTGGGCATTATCATTCTCATAGCGAGATTCAAAATACTCCACTAAACGCCCGATGGCTTTTTCTTCAGAATCAACTAGCCCCTCCCCAAATAGGCGATCCCAAAATTCTTGATTCTTCTCTGCGGGGACTCTCTTTGTTGCGGAAATGATTTCTGCATTAAATTTTTGCGGAAGCTCTCCTTCATACGCTTCATCCAACCCCAATAGCGTCGAAGACACATACTTTTCGTCCTTCACTGACAAGTCTTCAAAAGGGGCGAAGTCAAAGCTATCTCCCACTTTTGCTTTCGCTAATTTCGTTTTGAGCTTTTCATTATCGATTTCGGCGACTTTAAGTGTAGTTTCGTTGGTCACACCCCCTTCTTTGATTGTATCACCGTCCAATTCGGATAATTTTACCTGAAGGCTGGCAGACTCATCAAAATTAGCTTCCGTGGGCTCATCTGTTCCTAGGCTCAATTGGGCTTGCTCCAATTCTTTCTTGGCCAGTTCGTCTAAATTACTGATTTTATAAGATTCAAACTCTACATCCGTAGGCTCTTTGACATCAAAGTTAGGTACAACGGCCACATCAAAGGCAAATTTTAAATCTTCGATATTATTCATCGATAACTCCGGAACCGGCACATTGTCAGCAGGAATCGGTGTCCCGATATAGTTCAAATTATCTTCTTTGATTTTGCCAAAAAGCGCCTCTGAAGTCATTTTTTCAATAATGTCCGAAAACAACTGATTACCGACCATTTTTTTGACAAAACTCAAGGGTGCTGTTCCCTTACGAAAACCTTTCCATTGAGCGTTTTTACGATATTCCTTTAGTTTTTTATTTAGCTCTGTCTCCAGTTCTTCTTTTCCGAGTGTGATGGAGATGCGATAGACATTGTCTTCTATGGTTGTTTTCTCTACTTTAGACATGCAAAGATTGGTTTTGATGATGGGCTCAAATGGATGCCCGATGATACTCAAAAAAGGTATTTTCCATAAAAAAAGGGGCTAGAAGCCCCTTCTTTTTAGTGGTGCGGGTAAAGGGAGTCGAACCCCCACGCCTTGCGGCACTAGATCCTAAGTCTAGCGTGTCTACCAATTCCACCATACCCGCAGATTGCCCTTCATTCTTCTAAGGGATTGCAAAGATATGACCTTTAAAAGAAATAATGCAATTATTTCTTACCTTTTTTATTTTTTTGCAAAAAAAATTGTCAATACAAAGGCGTAAACGCTATGAACGGTATAGCGGTGTAACGGTATAGCGGTGTAACGGTACAACGGTCTAACGGGTAGGCGACTAACAACTATATCAATTACAGAATCCCAAATATCATATAATGAAGTAAAATCCCAAACAAAAACCCAAATCTCTCAACTAGCGAAGCGATTCAACTAGCGAAGCCTGCGAGCGAATCAACTTTTTCAACTTCTTCAACTAACAGAATATCGAATACAGAACGCCGAATTTCGAATATCGAAGGGCCATCCCAAACAAAAACCCAAATCTCTCAACTAGCGAAGCGATTCAACTAGCGAAGCCTGCGAGCGAATCAACTTCTTCAACTAAAAAACTTCCTGAATATCGAATACAGAATGCCGAATATCGAATATCGAAGGGCCATCCCAAACAAAAACCCAAGTCGTCTCAACCTGCGAAGCTCTCAACCACGAAGTCCGAATCCACGATAGTAATCGGGACGAGTTCTCAACCCAGAGAGCCGTAAGCGAACGTCTCAACCTTTCTCAACCGGCGCACCAAAAGCGACTAATCATTCGACAAGTCATAGTTTGGAGAGATAATGTTTTCAGAATCATCCGCATAAAAGCTATTGATAATCTCTGTGACTTCATCCACACTATCCGTAATATGGAGCAGGTCTAAATCTTCTGGATTGATATTCCCTTCTCCCAGCATGGACGTAGCCACCCAATCTTTTAAGCCGGACCAATAAGATTTGCCCATCAGAATGACAGGCACTTGACTAATCTTTCTTGTTTGAATTAAAGTAATCACTTCAAAAAGCTCATCCAAAGTACCAAATCCACCGGGCAACACCACAAAAGCTTGGGCATATTTTACAAACATGACCTTGCGGACAAAAAAGAATCTAAAATCCAAGCTCATATTGTTGCCGATATAAGGATTATCGTGCTGTTCAAATGGCAGCGCAATGTTGAGCCCGACGGAAGTTCCGCCTTTCTGAAAAGCGCCTTTGTTACCGGCTTCCATGATACCGGGGCCACCACCGGTGATGATGCCATAGCCTTCATCGACAAGGCGTCCGGCGACTTCAACTGCCAACTCATAGTACTTGGTGCCGGGTTTCGTTCTAGCCGACCCAAATACAGAGACACAAGGCTCAATATTATTAAGGATATCAAAGCTATTCACAAACTCGGATATCACCTTAAACATGGTCCACGAATTCTCTCCTTTTACATTAGGTGACCACTTTTTTATTTTCTTTTTTTCCATTATTTACTGATTTACACAGGAAAGCCCACCAAGATGGTGGGCCTTACACACAAATTAAATTGGTGTATATTTTCCGCAAGGTAATTTATTTTTCACACAAAACCAAGCTGTTATGCAAAAAAACATTTATACACAAACCCAACCGGCTCAGCGAGATGAATAAAATAGTTTTTTTCGGGGTAGCTACCGAGCCGTCACTTGTTTTTGTACATCTTCTTTGGCGATTACATTTCCTCGAGTCATGATAATCAGCCTTTCCACAGCATTTCTCAACTGCCGGATATTACCTGACCAATCATGTTTTTGCATCTCCAACATGGCATCCGCACTAACTGTCTTTTTGGGCAGCCCCTGCGACTGATGGAATCCATTTAAGAAATGCTCGACCAAGGCAGGAATGTCGTCCCGACGGTCATTGAGCGGTGGCACATGAATCAACACGACAGAAAGTCGATGGTACAAATCTTCTCGAAAATTCCCATTTTTGATTTCTTGTATCAAATCTTTATTGGTGGCGGCCAATACACGCACATCCACCTTTATATCTTTTTCTCCGCCGACTCGAGTAATTCGATTTTCTTCTAAAGCACGCAACACCTTCGCTTGCGCACTCAAGCTCATATCCCCAATCTCATCCAAAAATATAGTCCCGTTATGGGCTTGCTCAAACTTTCCTATCCGCTTTTTGACAGCCGAAGTAAAAGAGCCTTTTTCATGACCAAATAGCTCACTTTCAATGAGTTCTGACGGTATTGCCGCACAATTTACTTCCACAATCGGATTTTCTTTTCTTGGGCTTTTTTCATGAATCCATCTAGCCACCAATTCCTTACCAGCACCATTCGGGCCGGTAATCATCACTCTTGTCCGCGGCATAGGTGCTACCAACTCGATGTCTTCTTTAACTCGCTGTATGGCCTTAGACGTGCCGATAATTTCTTGTATCTTCCCGGAATGGCGGATTTTTTGCCGCAAGGTCTTCGTTTCTGTCACCAAATTAGAACGATTGATGGCATTCTTGATGGTAATCTGCAACTTATTCATGTCCAAAGGCTTCTCAATAAAATCAAAAGCCCCTTTCTTAACCGCTTCTACCGCATCGCTGATATGACCATGACCGGATATCATAATCACCGAAGTATTGGGGGCAATCATCCGAATACGATCCAGCGTATCGAAGCCATCCATCTTGGGCATCTTTACGTCCAATAAGACTACATCGTAGGTGCTCTTCTTCAGCTTGGAAGTACATTCCAGGCCATCTTCCGCTTCGTCAATTTTATAGTTCTCGTACTCCAAAATTTCACGCAATGAGTTACGGATAGGAGCTTCGTCATCTACAAGTAGAATTTTGTGCATTGATTCTGTGTTTTATGTGAGAAAAGTGTACAGAGAAGGACATCAAATATTACGCCAAATCTTCATGTTTGTTACAGAGGCACGAAATTATGATATTTTACTATCACATTCAAGAAATACATATATTTATTCTACCCAACAATACAAAAAGATAAATATTTCTCCAATAATTGCCTCCAAAGCCACCAAAATTGCCAAAACTGAAGGCTAAGACGCTCACTCAAAGCACCGTCAATTTTTTTAAGAATTCTGCCTTATAGTGCTCACTGACCGGTATCATGTCCCGATCAATGACGATGGAATTTTCTTCGATGTTTTCAATCCGGGAAATATTGACGATGTAGGAGCGATGAACTCTTGCAAATAAGTGTGCAGGCAGGGCGGCCAAAATGGATTTCATGGTCTTATTGACCACCAAACTCTTTTCGTCTGTAAATATCCGCACATAATCCCCCATCGCCTGAATGTATTTGATGGTTTCAATATTGACTTTCTCCCAGCGACCTTCTGCTTTGACAAAGACGATTTTTTTCAGATGATTTTGGACTTGCCTACTTTCGTAAATGCTTTTGGCAAATTGAGCCGCATCCAAAAAACGGGGCAATTGTACCGGCTTCAACAAAAAATCAACCAGATGTTTTTCAAAGGCTTGCACCGCATAGTCCGCTTTTTCGGTAATCACAATGACCAACGGATGCTTAGGAATCACCTTGAGCAAATCCCAACCCTTAATATCCGGCATGTCTATCTCCAAAAAAATCAAATCCACCGGAGCTTCTTGAATGTAGTTTATAGCGTCCATGGATTGGCTAAAACTGCCTTTTAGCGTCAAAAACCGGACGGAATGAACCATCTGCTCTAGTTTGGCCAAATTCTCCGGATGATTGTCTATGATGATGCAATTCATGCTTTGTTTTACTATTTGCCGCAAGGTAAGGAAATTTGGTTAATTGGGAGTCGGCGGTGTTCATTTGCCTTCGGCGTTCAATTTGTGCTTCGCACGTTCATTGCCTTCGGCGTTCAATTTGTCTTTCGTGTTTTTCGTGTTTTTCGTGGTTAACAATCTTGGTGGTTTGGATGCCGTTATACCGTTATACCGCTAACCTTATACCGCTCATCAGGGCGAACACATTCCGATAGTAATCGGAACGCCCCTACTTCGATGCCTTCCCGTGATACCGTGATACCGTTATACCGTTATCTGCCATCGGCGTTCAACTTGTTTTTCGTGGTTTTCGTGGTTAACAATCTTGGTGGTTTGGATGCCGCTACACCGTTATACCGCTAACCTTATACCGCTCATCAGGGCGAACACATTCCGATAGTAATCGGAACGCCCCTACTTCGATGCCTTCCCATGATACCGTGATACCGTTATACCGTTATCTGCCATCGGCGTTCAACTTGTTTTTCGTGGTTTTCGTGGTTTAATAATCTTGGGATTTGGATGCCGCCGCCTTTTTTAATTGCAAAATCTCTTTGCCGCCTACCCGTTATACCGCTACACCGTTAAACCGTTATACCGTTATACCGCTAACCGTTATACCGTTAATTTTCCTTGTCTTACCGAAAAATATTCACGCCTTACCGATTTTTCCTGCAAAGGCAGCGTCCGTGGGCTATCTTTGTAACCAATGCTAATGATGTTTTAGAATTTTTGCCATGATTAGAATAATTACAGACCATCACTTCCGCAATCTTATGGATGCGATTGATGATGCCGTTGAGGCAGGATTTACTGTAAAATTTGTAATTAATGAGCGGGGATTTGGAGATTACAATCAAATGACGTACCTTCCGGAAACGGTCAATTTTGTTGAAATTATTCAAATCCCGTCCACCAACAACCAAGAAACAGTCCTTTACCGGCTAAAAATGATTAATGGCACTTGTGGTTGGATAAGTAATCTTGATGCTTTCGCAAATACTTACCTAAACAAACATCTCAACCGAATCAAAGAAAACTTTAGACAGGATGAACTATAAGGATTATTACAAAATATTGGGTGTCAAAAAAGGCGCAACCGAAAAGGAAATCAAAAAGGCCTACCGAAAATTGGCCAAAAAATACCATCCGGACAACAATCCCGGTGACAAAGCTTCCGAAGATAAATTCAAAGAAATCAACGAAGCTTATGAAGTGCTGAAAGACCCCGAAAAACGCAAACAATACGAAGAATTGGGCGCCAATTGGCAAGCCTATCAACAAGGTGGCGGCGATTGGAGGCAATATACCCAACAAAACCGGGGCGGCGGCGGTCAGACCTTCCATTTCGAAGGAGACCCTTCCGAGTTTTTTGGTGGAGGCGGGAGTGGTTTCTCTTCCTTTTTTGAGACCTTCTTTGGTCAAGGCGGCGGCGGTCAACAATACTATCAAAGCCGGCAACGGACTCCCAGAAAAGGACATGATGTCACGGCCAAATTGCCGATTACCCTTTTGGAAGCCTACCAAGGGAGCAAACGCACCTTTGAATGGCAAGGCAAAAAAATACGTATTACCATCAAACCCGGCACCAAAGACGGCCAAAAATTACGCATCAAAGGAAAAGGAGAGCCTAGCCCATCCGGCGGACCCAACGGCGATTTGTACATCATTATGACCATGGAGCCGGATGCCAGATTTAAGCGAGAAGGCGACAATTTGCTATACAATGCGCATGTTGATTTATATACCGCTGTATTAGGGGGCAAAATAGAAGTCCCCACCATGACCGGCCGAGTAAAGCTAACCATTCCGAAAGGGACTGAATCCGGAAAAGTAGTTCGCCTAAAAGGAAAAGGAATGCCCAAAAACGGAAAAAAAGACCAGTTTGGAGACTTACTCGTCACCTTACACGTCAATTTGCCCAAAAACCTAAGCCCTAAAGAAGAAGAACTTTTCAGACAACTTCAGGCTCTAAGCCAAGGCAAACACACCAAAATTAACCATTAAATTGAACCCATTAAAAAGAAAACATGAAAGGAAATTTCAATAACATAATCAATGGCGACCTGCCTGTTCTAGTCGATTTTAGCGCCGAGTGGTGTGGGCCGTGCAAGGCACAAACGCCCATCATTAAAGAAGTCGCCAAAGCACTCAAAGGGAAAGTCCGGGTCATCAAAATTGATGTAGATAAAAATCCGGCCATCTCCCAAAGATTCCAAATTCGGGGTGTCCCGACCCTTGGTTTATTCAAAAATGGGAACTTGGTCTGGAAACAATCCGGACTCCAAAGCAAACCACAATTGCTTAACATCGTCAACCAATATTTATAAACTTAACAAGAAAGAAAAATGGCTATTATCCTATTTCGTGAAAACTATGCATCTAATGACTCCATTGAGCAATTCTTAGATGCCTACTACGTCCATAACATGCACTACCTAGCTAGTGACTTGCTCAACAGCGGAGTCAGTGGAAAGGAAATTACCAAAGGGCTTGCCCGTGCTATCCGCGCCGCTGAAGTAGCCGGTTTAGACGTGCGCAAACACTTCTTGCCCATGTACACCCAAGGAGAAGACGGGCTTTTCAATGATTGCAAAATGACCAAATTAGGTTTTGGTTTGCTCCTGCTCAATGCCGATGTCAATGCCCCGAGTATTGCCAGCTATCAATTGGCTTTATTGGAAAAATATTTGGAGTAAATTTGCCTGTGACGTTCAATTTGCAAGATTTCTTTGCTGCCTTCCCGCTGCACCGTTACACCGCTATTATACCGGTACGCCGAAAAAGAGTAACATAATCCGGAAACATTTGCCAAAAAATCCCTACATTTGGTAAAAACACAGAAAATTATGTCAAAACTCTTTTTTTCGTTGCTTTTTTTGGTCTTGGTCATTTCTTCTTGTAAAGATAAAGAGGTAGAAGAGAACTTGCTTATGGGGCATTGGACATTGACAGAAGGCTTTCGCAAAAATAAACCGTCTAAAATGTTGGATGGCATTTATTTTAATTTAGAGAGTCCTGCCAAAGTAACCACTAATTTTATGGGCGCCGAAGCCCGCGGAACTTTTGCCTTGGAGCAAAAAAATCTAACCATCGATACCGGAGGTCAAAAAACTAAATTTAAAGTCAAAGAATTGACCGAAAATACCTTGACATTGGAGACGACTATCCAAGGAATTCCTTTCCGGTTTGTCTTGGAGAGAAAGTAGGCCTTGTGCAAGCATTGTTTGGTATGGGCGTATGAAAAAAGCACTTTTTTGTGTATTTCTACGTTACTCAGGATAAATCTAACTGTTTATGAGAAAGTCGCTATCTGCCTTGCTGTTTCTATGGCTAGTATGCTGTAGTTCTTTTTTTGCGCAAGCTCAAAGCCTAAGTTCGCAGGACTCTGTATGGCAGAAACAATATGAAAAACGAATTCTCAAGAAGACCATTAATGGGGTCTATATTCCTGCTAATTTGGGAGAAGCACACCGCCAGCTCAACAGGCTCATCTCACCGGAAGCTCGCCAAAAATTTAAGCAGATGACCGAAGATGAAGTTCGGCACAAGTTGTTTTTTAGCCTAGGCCGTTGGATGACTGTGAATTGGAGTCTTTACGAAGGCTCTCGTTTGGGACAAAGGATGCGGGTGCTCGGACTCTATCATCCCGAAGATATGGCCGAATTTATCATGATTACCTATCATCGAAAATTGAATAAAAAGCCATTAGGGGCCAAGCAACTCATCGAAGATATGACCGCCAAACGGAAAGCTGCTTGGGCCAAAAGGCATCAAGTTATTGTCTTGCCCAAACCCAAGTCTTAAACGGTATAGCGGTATAGAGACAGAAAAGTACTGCGCCCTAAAGGGTTCTTTTTGATCTCAAAAGTACTGACGCTGTGGAATTCTCAGATTTTTTTTCAAAAGTCATCATTTTTTTTTGAGTTCATTTATCACTGTCTATTCCATTGATTATCAGTGGGTTATTATTTTTTTTGCCGAAAGGCCTACCTTATTCATATAGGTAACAATGTGCTCTCCCTGACGTATATGTGGATTCCTTGCATAAAATTATTATACATTTGCAAGTCATTTGTAAGGAAAAACGACCGGAAAAAGCTCAAACGAATGAGCATCGGAACGTCTTATAAGGCAAGCACATCGTGTGTAAAATAGCTTAAAATCGAATTAAAAAATGGGAAAAAACCTATTAATAGTGGAGTCTCCGGCAAAGGCCAAGACCATCGAGAAGATACTGGGAAAGGATTTCTCCGTAAAGTCCAGCTATGGTCATATCCGAGATTTGGAAAAAGGGAATGCAGCGGTAGATGTTGAACATAACTATACTCCGAAGTATATCATCTCTCCTGAAAAGAGAAAGGTAGTCAAAGAACTAAAGGATGCCGTCAAAAAATCTGACGAAGTATGGCTCGCAACGGATGATGACCGCGAAGGAGAAGCCATCTCTTGGCACTTGTGTGAAGTGTTGGGGTTAGATGAAAAAACAACCAACCGGATTGTTTTTAGAGAAATCACCAGTAAAGCCATTCATGGGGCGATTCAAGCTCCGGGTAGATTGAATGTAAATTTGGTCAATGCCCAACAGGCACGCCGAATTTTGGATAGATTGGTGGGTTTTGATTTATCCGGCTTGCTGTGGCGCAAGGTAAAGGGCAAGCTATCTGCCGGGCGGGTGCAATCTGTGACCGTAAAATTATTAGTCGATCGAGAAAGAGAAATACAAGCTTTTAAACCCCAACCATTTTTCAATATCACGGCTTTGTTTGAAGAGGACGGCCCGAGTGGCAAAAAGGTTATTCTGAAAGCGAAGGCGCCTAAGACTGTGGCTACAGAAGCAGAGGCCAAAGCCTTTTTAGAATCCTGCCGAAATGCGGTCTATGCTATTTCTGATATCGAAATCAAGCCAACCAAAAGACGGCCGGCAGCACCGTTTACGACTTCTACTTTGCAGCAAGAAGCTTCTCGAAAAATGGGCTTTGCGGTGAGCCGGACGATGCGGGCTGCCCAGCGGTTGTATGAAGCCGGACACATCAGTTATATGCGGACAGATTCGACCAACCTTTCGGATACTGCTGTAGCCGAAATTGCGAAAGTGATTGAAGGTAATTTTGGACAGAACTACTTGACTGTCAGGAAGTTCAAAAGCAAGAAAGGGGCACAGGAAGCACACGAAGCCATCCGTCCAACTTATGCCAACAAACGTACCGTGAGCCTAGGCAGAGATGAAGACCGATTGTATGATTTGATTTGGAAACGGACCATCGCTTCGCAAATGTCAGATGCAATTATTGAAAAGACAGTGGCTAAAATTGATATTTCTACACGTCCAGATAATTTAGTCGCCGAGGGACAAGTGGTCAAGTTTGATGGATTCTTGAAGGTCTATTTTGAATCTAAAGACGAAGACAGTGATGAGGAGACTAAAGACATGTTGCCGCCATTAACGGTAGGACAAGTATTGAACTTTCAGGAGATGGTGGCTTTGGAGCGTTTTACTCGTCCACCGGCTCGATACACGGAGGCGAGTTTGGTGAAAAAACTGGAGGCAGAGGGGATTGGCCGCCCGTCAACCTATGCGCCGACCATCTCTAAGATTATGGAAGAAAGCCGCGGTTATGTCGTTAAAGAAAGCCGGGATGGGGTGGAACGGACATACAAGGAGTTGACCTTTGACGGGCAGACCGTAAAAACTAATGAAAAGACAGAAATTACCGGTGCGACCAAAAATAGATTGTATCCGACGGATATCGGCATGGTGGTGAGTGATTTTTTGACGGAGCATTTTGATGAGATTATGAATTACGGCTTTACAGCCAAAATTGAAAAGAAATTTGACGAAATAAGTGATGGCAAGTTGGTTTGGCACCAAATGGTGGATGACTTTTATCGGCCCTTTAAGGCTAAATTGGATGAAACCATGGAGACGGCCGATCGGGCATCCGGCGAAAGAATCTTGGGTACAGACCCGGAATCAGGAAAAACCGTGTTGGTAAGAATGACACGTTTTGGAAAACCTGCAGTCCAAATCGGAAAACCCGAAGAATTGGCCGAAGATGAAAAACCTCGATATGCGAGCTTAGCTCCGGGACAATCCTTGGAGAGTGTGACCTTTGAAGATGCCATGCAACTGTTTCAATTGCCCCGCACCATCGGCGAATACAAGGGGCATGAAGTGGAAGTTCATTCCGGAAGGTATGGGCCTTATATCAAGTATGATGGCAAGTTTGTGTCCTTGAAGAAGACAGATGATCCTTATACGGTAAAAATTGAACGTGCCATCGAGTTGATTCAAGAAAAAGAAAAAGAAGATGCGCCGATAGCTTTTTATAAGGAATTGCCAATTACGAAGGGAAAAGGGCGTTTTGGCCCCTTTATCAAGTGGAATGGCTTGTTTCAGAATGTCTCTCCAAAGAAATATGACTTCGATAACTTGACAGCAGAGCAAGCGATTGAATTGGCAAAAGCCAAAGAAGAGAAAGAAGCCAATCGATATATTCAGCGTTGGCCGGAAGAGAACTTGGCCATCGAAAATGGTCGCTGGGGCCCGTTTATCCGCTGGAAAAAGAAGTCTATTAAGTTGCCCAGAGATAAGGATAATAATCGAATGACACCGGAACAGGCTAAAGAACTAAGCTTGGAAGATGTCATAAAAATGGTCGAGGCTGAAATCCCGGATGCGTTTAAGAAAAAGAAGAAGAAAAGTACGGGGAAGAAGAAAAGTACGGCTAAGAAAAAGGGGGCTAAGAAAAAGTAGCTTTTTTGGGTCTTTGGTCTTTTGGGCGCAGCAAGCTGCTTTTGGTCTTTGGCTTGGGTGGTGGTTTGTTCTTGGCTTTATTGCCGGATGCTTGACTTTTGTGGTTGAGAAGGTTGAGAACGTTCGCCTTCGGCTCCCTAGGTTGAGACTCGTCCCGATTACTATCGTGGATTCGGACTTCGGGTTGAGTGCTTCGCAGGTTGAGATGATTTGGGTATTTATTGGGATTTTGCTCATCATTTAAAATTTGGATTTCTGTTTGGGTTTTTAGTTGAGAGAGTTGAGGAAGTTGATTCGCTGCGCTAGTTGATTCACTTCCCGATTGCTATCGTGGATTCGGACTTCGTTAGTTGATTCGCTGCGCTAGTTGAGAGACTTGGGTTTTTGATTGGGATTTTACACCATTATATGATATTTGGGATTCTGTAATTGATATAGTTGTAAGATTTTTTAGCCGCCTAGCCGTTGGTTGGCTTCGGCGTTCAACTTGTGCTTCGCACGTTCAATTTGCCCTTCGGGCGTTCAAATGCCTTCGGCGTTCAAGGAGTACGCTCTTGGCTGTCTTGCCGTTAGACCGTTAGACCGTTGAGTTTGCTCCGGAAAGTCAGGTGCTGTGGTTTGTTCTTGAGTCCACAAAATTTTATTTGGTTTCGTTTTGACAACCCTTCCACTGCCGATAGCTATCGGCATCCCTTTTGTAAAATCCCGATAGCTATCGGGAGTATGGTAACCAAATAAAATTTTGTTCATCGCTTTGATTTTTGGCGGAGTGGACTTTTCGGAGCGGACTCAGAGTTCAATCGTTCAACTGATTCTCATAACTAATTGATTATCAGCGCTTTCAATTAAAGAGTTGAACAATTGAACGACTCAATAAAATTCCCAAACAGAATAAAATTTGGTGGTTTTGCACCCAAATACTTTTAGGAGAGAATTCACCGTTACACCGTTCATTTCCTTCGGTTTCCTAGGTTGAGCTTGTCCTACGGACTTTGTGGTTGAGTGCTCCTAGAAGCAATTTGCATGGGCACGTGGTGCCTTCCGGCTTCGCTCGATGGCTACAGCTTTGAACTAAAGTTCAAAGGCC
>Ga0256832_1001371_pt1 | contig 16375 bp, 13 predicted proteins | sample 134614metaG_FD_190534 | JGI IMG/M metagenome (GOLD analysis project Ga0256832, IMG submission 190534) | Hydrothermal vent microbial communities from Lau Basin, Pacific Ocean - 134-614 | ecosystem: Environmental > Aquatic > Marine > Hydrothermal vents | place: Pacific Ocean: Lau Basin | collected...
ATCGCCAAATATCCGGGCACTGGTGGGACAGGCCAGGACACAGGCCGGTTTGCGCTCATCCTCAGGCAGACTTTCATCATAAATTCGATCCACACAGAGGGTGCATTTTTTCATCACCTTCTGATGTTCATCAATTTCACGGGCACCGTATGGACAGGCCCAGGAGCAATAACGACAGCCGATACACTTGTCATAATCCACCAGTACAATACCATCTTCCTCGCGCTTGTAGCTGGCGCCCGTAGGACAGACCGGTACACATGGTGGATCTTCACAATGCAGGCAGGACTTGGGAAAATGCAGGGTTTCAGTTTTTGGAAACTGGCCAATTTCATAAGTCTGCACACGGTTAAAAAAAGTTCCGGTCGGATCCTTGCCGTAGGGATTATCATCACTTAAGGCACCGGCACTGCCGGAGGTGTTCCATTCTTTACAGTTCGTGACACAGGCATGGCAGCCGACGCAGACATTTAAATCAATCACCAGGGCTAGCTGACTCATTTGGCATCTCCTTTAAATTTTCCCAGACCGGCAAAAAAAGCCTGCCATTTCGGCTTACGTTTCGGTGTTCCCGGCGTATGCTTATGTGGTTTAAACTGCGGTGAGGTCTGGGCCGGCTCATGATCATCGGCTTTATAAATTCTGACCCGGACATCATACCAGGCCGCCTGACCAGTTACCGGATCGGAATTAGACAGATGATCACCATCGACATTTTCCGGCAGTTCTTCACTGATCAGATGATTAAGTAAAAAACCACGCTGTGATTCATTGGCATTTTTATCCAGCCCCCAGGCACCGGCCGCCTTGCCGATGGCATTCCAGGTCCAGACGGTGCCCGGCTCTACCGCTTCACTAAGACGGCACTGGCAGCGTACTTTACCGTGCATGGATTCAACCCAGATCCAGTCATCATCAGAAATGCCATTAGCCTGGGCCGTCTGCGGATTAATATGCAGATAATTATGAGCATGGATCTGCCGCAACCAGGCATTCTGTGAATCCCAGGAATGGTACATGGCCATGGGCCGCTGGGTGACCGCATTAAGCGGGTACTTCTGGGTATCTGTTAACTGGGATTCCAGTGGTACATAATACATGGGCAACGGATCAAAATAAGTTTCTACCCGCTTACGCAGATGTTCCGGCGGCTGTTTGCCGGGCAGTTTGCCCTGCGCCGCCAGACGGAATTTCTGCAGCACTTCCGAGTAAACATGAATGGTAATCGGCTCGGCAAAGCGGGTCAGGCGGTGCTTTCTGGACCACTGCAGATAGCCCTTATTAAAGTTGCGCATGTATTGATAAGACTTGGGCAGATGATAATGGTAAACACAGTTGTTTTTCTCATACATCTCCCACTGGTTGGGGTTAGGTTCACCCTTCATGAATTTTTCACCGGCCTTGCCGCGCCAGCCTGCCAGAAAGCCGATACCAGAACCTGGCTCGGTTTCATAATTGATCACAAAATCCGGATAATCCCGGTATTTACGGTTACCTTCAGCATCAACAAAGGCCGGCAGTTTCAGACGGGAACCCAGTTCAATAATGGTTTCCTGAAAAGGCCGTGAGTCACCCGTCGGCGGCAGTACAGGAACCCGTACCGAATCCACGGGACCGTCATATTCTGAAATAGGCCGATCCAGCATGGACATAACATCATGGCGTTCCAGATAGGAAGTATCCGGCAGTACCAGATCAGCAAAGGCCACCATTTCGGATTCAAAGGCATCACAGACAAAAATATTGGGTATTTTATAGTTGCCGTCTTCGTCCTTATCCTTAAGCATATCGCGAACATTAACGGTATTCATACTGGAGTTCCAGGCCATATTGGCCATAAAAATCATCAGGGTATCAATACGATAGGGATCGCCGCGCCAGGCATTGGTAATGGCATTATGCATCAGACCATGTACGGATAAGGGGTATTCCCAGGAAAAGCCCTTATCCAGACGAACCGGTGTACCCTCTTCATCTACAAACAGATCATTGGGTTCAGCCGGCCAGCCCAGAGCCATACCCGCCAGCGGGGTATTAGGCTGTACGCCTTCCGGTCCACGAGGCGTTTTGGCACAGGGCGGAATCGGACGCGGAAACGGGGCCTTATGACGAAAGCCTCCCGGACAGTCAATGGTGCCCAGAATGGTCATTAATACACTTAGAGAACGAATGGTATGAAAACCGTTGGAATGCGCGGCCAGACCACGCATAGCATGGAAAGAAACCGGATTACCGGTCACGCTTTCATGTTCTTTGCCCCAGGTATCGGTCCAGGGAATTGGCAGTTCAATTTTCTGATCACGGGCGGTAATGCCCATCTCGTGAGCCAGTTGTTTAATGGTTTCAACAGGAATGCCGGTAATCGATGAGGCCCATTCAGGGGTATAGTCCTTAACCCTGTCCACCAGCAACTGAAATGCCGGCTTAACCTTCATGCCGTTATCCAGTTCAAAATCACCCAGTAAATAGGGATCCGCTCCTTCAGTATGGGTTATGACCGCACCATTGGCATGCCGGTCCCACCAGAGTTTGTTCTGGTTATCCACACAGGCGTCATCAATGGCTTTTTCACCCTGGCGGACAAACAGACCTTCTTCATTACTGGCTTCATCCACATTCACCAGCTCTGCTGAGTTGGTGTACTGGATTAAAAAGTCCCGGTCATACAGTCCCAGCTGAATAATTTCATTGATCAGGGCCAGTATCAGAGCCCCGTCGGTACCCGGTTTAATGGGTACCCATTCATCGGCAATAGCAGAATAGCCGGTACGGATCGGGTTAATAGAAATAAAACGGCCGCCGTGACGTTTAAATTCGGATAACTGGATTTTTAATGGATTGGAATGGTGATCTTCTGCCGTACCAAACATAATAAACAGCTTGGAGCGTTCCAGATCCGGCCCGCCGAATTCCCAGAAGGAACCGCCGATGGTATAAATCATACCGGCCGCCATATTAACGGAACAGAAACCGCCGTGTGCTGCATAGTTTGGTGTTCCGAACTGCTTGGCAAACAGACCGGTCAGTGCCTGCATCTGGTCACGGCCGGTAAACAGAGCAAACTTTTTAGGATCAGTGGCCCGGATTTCAGACAGCCGTTCTTCCATAATGGCATAGGCTTCATCCCAACTGATTTCTTCAAAATCATTATCACCGCGCTCTGCCCCTTTGCGACGTTTCAGAGGTTTGGTTAAACGGGCCGGTGAATACTGTTTCATAATACCGGAGGAGCCCTTGGCACAGATCACACCTTTATTTAAAGGGTGATCGGGATTCCCCTGAATATATCTCACCTCACCATTTTTCAGTGTGACACGGATACCGCAGCGGCAGGCACACATATAGCAGGTGGTATTTTTAACCTCTATATGATCCGGGGATTCGGCTGATAAATTATTCTCTGAGTGCATTCAGATAAACCTCAATAAACGTCTTGAAATAAACAGCAGGTATATGAAACGCCGACTATAAAATCGAATTCAGTATTTTATTCTAATATTCTAATTTGTTCTAGTATTGATATAAGTCAATGAAGCGATGTATTACTAAAAAGTTAAAATTTTCAGAAATTTAATCACTTACCTATTACATTAGAGATAGAATAAATCGACATTATTCAGAATGCCGTAAAAAAAACAATCTGTACCAGTTAAACTCAGATACTCCATAATACTTACAAATAAAATCCTGTATTGCATCTATTCAGTGTATCGAACCGTAAATGGCTCCAGGTATTTACTCTATGTCATACTAATTTATGCTGAATAGTTACCCTGTATTTAGAAAATATAGCCTATTTTGATTATTTTTCGACCAGAGAAAATCGTATAATACGGGATTTATTCAGGCTTAACTTTATCCATAATACAGGTATTTTTTTGTGACCCAATCATCCAGTTATTCAGAACGCTTTGGCGGTATTCAGAGGCTATACGGCAAAACCAGTACAAAATGGATACCTCAATTGCATATCTGTGTAATTGGTATCGGCGGGGTTGGTTCCTGGGCGGCTGAAGCACTGGCGCGTTCCGGGGTAGGCCATATCACCCTGATTGATCATGATGATATTGCCCTGTCCAATATTAACCGGCAGATCCATACTCTGGACAGCACCCTTGAACAGTCCAAGGTACTGGCCATGAAAGAACGGATCTTACAGATCAACCCTGGCTGTCACTGTCATGCCATTGATGATTTACTGACAGAAAATAATTTAAGCAAGTATATTGTTGCTGATTATGATTATGTGATTGATGCCATTGACAGTGTCAAACACAAAAGCGCGCTGATTTATTACTGCAAACGCAATAAAATTCCAGTTATTACTACCGGCGGAGCCGGGGGCTTAATTGATCCCACAGCGGTTGAAATCTGTGATTTAAGTAAAACCTATAATGACCCATTAGCGGCCAAAGTCCGTTCTCAGCTGCGCTATCACTATAATTTTAGCCGCAACCCCAAACGTCGTTTTGGTATCGAATGTGTTTTTTCTACAGAACAGCAGGTTTATCCTCAGGCTGACGGCAGTGTCGGACAGGAAAAACCCGGCGTTAAAGGCGTCAGCCTGGACTGTAATTTCGGCTATGGCTCTTCTGCCTGTGTGACCTCTGTTTTTGGATTTACCGCAGCAGCCCGTACTATTGAAAAATCTCTGCAGAAGAAAGCACGCAACAAACTTGTTTAATTCCCATCTGCAATCATATTTTTACTGTTAAAACCATCCTTGCAATCTATTTTTTAGATTATATCAATCCAATCATTCTGTTTTATCTATTATCTATCTTTCTCTATAGTAGTAACCAGTCTCTCAAAGAAGACTTAATGACATTAGACAGCCTCAGATTAGAGGTTAAGGAGTTAGATATGAACAAAAAAACACAATTGACTATGAGCAATGGTTGTCCGGTTATAGATAACCAGAATGTATTAACAGCAGGACCTCGTGGCCCTATGTTACTGGAAGATGTCTGGTTCCTGGAAAAACTGGCACACTTTGACAGAGAAGTCATTCCGGAACGACGTATGCATGCCAAGGGTTCTGGTGCTTATGGTACGTTTACAGTGACCCATGATATTTCACAATACACCAAAGCCGCTCTGTTTTCAGAAGTTGGTAAAAAGACCGATGTCTTTGCCCGTTTTTCAACGGTTGCCGGTGAACGGGGAGCGGCGGATGCTGAACGGGATATCCGGGGCTTTTCAGTCAAGTTTTATACTGAAGAAGGCAACTGGGATATGGTGGGCAATAATACACCGGTCTTTTTTATGCGCGATCCGCTCAAGTTCCCGGATCTAAACCACGCTGTTAAACGTGATCCCCGAACCAATATGAGAAATGCCAACAGCAACTGGGATTTCTGGACCTTACTGCCGGAAGCTCTGCACCAGATCACTATTTTAATGAGTGATAGAGGAAACCCCAGAAGTTATCGACATATGCACGGTTTTGGCAGTCATACCTTCAGTTTTATTAATGCCCATAATGAGCGTTTCTGGGTCAAGTTCCATTTTAAGAGTCAGCATGGTATTGAAAACCTGAGTGATTCTGAAGCTGAAGATATTATTGGTAAGGATCGTGAAAGTCATCAACGTGATTTATACGAAAGCATTGAACAGGGTAATTTTCCCCGCTGGGATTTTAAGGTGCAGATCATGCCGGAGCATGAAGCCAGGGATTATCGTTTTCATCCCTTTGATTTAACCAAGGTCTGGTCACATAAGGATTATCCGCTGATTGATGTCGGTGTACTGGAGTTAAACCGCAATCCTGAAAACTACCATGCAGAAGTTGAACAGGCGGCCTTTAACCCGGCCAGTGTGGTTCCGGGAATCGGTTTCTCACCCGACCGTATGTTACAGGGCAGACTTTTTGCCTATGGTGATGCTCAACGTTATCGCCTGGGGGTCAACCACAGCCAGATCCCCGTTAATGCGGCTCGTTGCCCGGTGCATAGCTTTCATCGAGACGGAGCAATGCGGGTCGATGGCAACTTTGGTAGTACCAAAGGGTATGAACCTAATAGTATGGGAGAGTGGCAGGATGCTCCGCAAAATAAAGAACCGGATCTGGAACTCTACGGTGCCGCTCAGCACTGGGATCACCGTGAGGATGATACGGATTACTTTTCTCAACCCGGTGAACTGTTTCGCCTGATGGACAGCAGTCAGCAGCAGGTTTTATTTGAAAACACTGCACGCTCCATGGCAGACAGCCATATTGAAATCAAGAAGCGGCATATCCGTCATTGTCTGCAGGCCGATCCTGCTTATGGCGAAGGTGTTGCCAGGGCTTTAGGCATATCGCTGGATGATATAGCTTAAGGTACTAAAACAAAAAAGCCCGCAATGTATGCGGGCTTTTTTATCAACAGATACCTGACGTATTAGTCATCAGATTCTTCGGGTGCTTCTGGAGTATCATCTGCAGGGTCATAGCCTTCAGGTAATTCATGAGCAATCCCCTTGTGGCACTGGATACAGGTCCAGCCGTATTCAGTGGCTTCTTCATGACGATTAGCGCTGCGGGATTCCTGCTTGTCAAAGTCCATGGACTCGAAGTCATGACAGTTACGGCATTCCCGTGAATCGGTACCCAGCATACGGGCCCATTCATGTTTGGCCAGTTCCAGGCGTTTAGATTCAAATTTTTCACGAGTATCAATAGTACCTAAGATCTTGTGATAAACCTCATTAGAAGCCTGAATTTTACGGATAATTTTATGCACCCATTCCTTAGGTACATGGCAATCAGGACAGGTTGCTCTAACACCGGTACGGTTGGAATAATGTATGGTTGAAGTATATTCTTCATAAACATTGTTTTTCATTTCATGACATGAAATACAAAATGCTTCCTTATTGGTTGCTTCAAGGGCTGTATTAAAACCACCCCAGAAGATAATACCCAGTACAAAACCAAAAAAAAGTATTTTGAATGTACCTTCTTTAGAAAATAAACCCATTGTCCTAATCCCTATATTTTATAGATAATTTTATAAAAGTCAGTCATATCTGATTGGCAGATTATACACTACCAATCAGATTATTAGAATATACACATACAAGATATATGGGTATATTTTAATCTACACCTTCATAAGTATTTTCAACGATTGGATCACTGTTGACTTGAGGTACATGACACTGGTTACAGAAATAACGGCGTCTGGAGACATGCTTTAAAGTTTTACCATCACGGGTAATATAATGACTGTCTCCCACCTTAGGTGCTTTTTCCTTTTTATAGGCCTTTTCACTGTGACATTTCAGACAACCGTTGTTTTTCAGGGTAATGCGGTATTTGTCAACTTTATGAGGAATTAACGGTGGCTGCTTTTTGAAGTTCCGCTCATAACCACCCTCTTCTGATTTAACTTTATATTTACCCACCTTGACTGATTTGGCGTCCAGAGGTTTATCTCCCCGCAGAGATTCTACAGACATTGCCGGTAATGAGAACATCATCGCCACGAGCGCTAACAGCATTAAAGTTATTACTTTTCTGCCAAGACTCTTAGTGTTAGAAGTCATTATTTTTTTAGTGTTAAGCATTTTGTTTCTCCATTAAGATCTGGAATTTTTAAAAATTTGCATTTTATTTGCATATTTATTGCTAGCCTTTAAAACGACTGGAAAATTTAAATACATCCTCATCACATACATCAATACAACGTCCGCAGTTAGTACAGTTGCCCTCATCAATGAGCGGGCCGATGCCCCTGTCTGCACCTTTTAATGCCGGTCTGATAACCTTAGGTTCAGGACAGACAACAAAACAATCATTACAGTCGTCACACTGTTCACGATTATAAGCGCTAACCCTGACCAGACTTTTCTGTCCCAGCAGACTGTAAAAAGCCCCTACCGGACAGAGATGACCACACCAACCTCTCTGACTGACAAAAATATCAAACACAAAGATTGCCAGGATCACCATCCAGGCCCATCCCATACCAAAGATAATGCCACGAAACATTAACGATACAGGATTAAACAGTTCCCATACAATGGCACCGGTTATAAGCGGCAGTACCAGGGTCAGTCCGAGCAGCCAGTAACGACTGCTGCGGGAAAACTGGCTTGATACCTTGATACCCAGTTTCCTACGTACCCAGGCTGCCGCATCAGTCACTATATTAACCGGACAAACCCAGGAACAATAAACCCGTCCACCCACCAGTGCATAAAACACCAGCACGATAGCAACACCAATCAGTCCTTCTGTGGTCGGAAAGTGTCCCGCCATCAGTCCCTGCAACATCACATAGGGGTCAGACAGCGGCAGAACTTCCAGCGTCAGACTTGATGCCATATTGCCTTTAACTATCCAGACACCCAGCAGGGGTCCTGCAAGAAATAAAGCCAGTATGCCCAGTTGCACCATTCTTCTCAGAATGAGCCACTTATGGGCACCTATCCAGCCTTTTTTCTCAACCGCCTGCTGACCAGGCACCTGATGCCGTTCAGAGGACTTAACCATCATTTATTCTCCTGGTTCTGCAGTTTTTTCAAACTGTCCAGAGGATTAGAAGAAAACGGTGTGTCATGTTCCAGCTTTGCTTCAGGCGGCACTTCCAGCCCGCCCTGGTTATAGTCGTAACGCACACCTTCAGGTAAGTTATACTGATGCTCAATATCCGGTTTAACCAGACTCTTTCCAGCCTTATCCTTCTGTTCCCAGCCCAGTCGATAATGTGTACCCAACAGGCCTTTGGCCAGATGTATGGGTAACACTTTAATGGCTGCTTCTTCCAGAATACAGGCCTTTTCGCACTTGCCGCAGCCCGTGCAGGCGTCTGAATGAACCACCGGTATAAACATCGCATGTTTACCTGAACGACGGTTATGATGCATTTCTATGGTTATTGCTTCGCCCTGTACCGGACAAACATTAAAACACACCTCACAGCGCAGGCCCTGAAACGCAATGCACTCTTCCTGATCGATTAAGACTGCCAGCCCCATTCGGGCATCTTCAATCTTTTTCAATTCATGGCTCAGGGCATTGGTCGGACAGGCCGCTGCACAGGGAATATCTTCACACATCTCGCAGGGTTTTTCCCTGGCAACAAAGTAGGGAGTACCCAGTGCAACCTGTTCCCCCAGCTCTGCCAGTCTAAGCATATCGTAGGGACAGTCCCTGACACAGAGTCCGCAGCGGATACAGGCGCCCAGGAATTCATCCTCAGGCAATGCACCCGGCGGGCGGATAGTCCAGGCAGGAAAGGACGAAGCCTGGCGGGAATACGTTCCCATTCCCAGCCCCAGTAATGCCGTACCGCACGCTGTTTTCAGGGTATCGCCCATAAACTTGCGTCGACTCAGCACCGCCTTATGTTCTGCCTTTTCCCCCTCTGATGACACAGAAAGCCCCCGCTTTTGCTTATCAGACATGTAAAAACGCCTCTTTAACTGTTTAAACCTGGTTATGTTTTAAAGTTCGGCTCAGTTTAGCATTTTAATTTAAACTGAGCCGGTGATGCACCAATGATGCAATAGTTGTGTATTTAATTCTCCTGTTACAGATTATTTACGTTTTAATTTAAGCTAATGGTTGCATAAGTTAAGCTTTCATAACCTTACAGGCACATTTCTTGTAATCGGTTTCTTTAGAAAGCGGATCCGTTGCATCCAGTGTCGCCTTGTTGATCAGACGGCCTGCATCAAACCAGGGGACGAAAACCAGTCCTTCGGGTGGCTTGTTCCGGCCTTTGGTTTCAATACGGGCATAAATCTCACCGCGACGGGTCATTAGCTTGGCCTTGGCACCATTACGCAGCTTGCGTTTCTTGGCATCCTTTTTGTTCATATATATGACCGCTTCCGGTACCGCACGATAAAGTTCAGGTACCCGACGAGTCATGGAACCGGAGTGCCAGTGTTCCAGCACACGACCAGTGGCCAGCCACAGGTCAAATTCCTTATCTGGACTCTCTGCTGGTGGCTCATAAGGTGCGGTAATGATTTTAGCCTTACCACCGTTTTTCTTCTTATTACCATAGAAGAATACATCACCTTTCTTACCGTCCGGATTCCACTTGGCTACATAAGGGTCATAGCCTTCGCGGAAACGCCATAAGGTTTCCTTTCCGTCCACAACAGGCCAGCGTAAACCGCGTGCTTTATGGTACATATCAAATGGTGCCAGGTCATGAGCATGACCGCGGCCAAAGGAGGCATACTCTTCAAACAGACCTTTCTGGACATAATATCCAAAATGCTCCATTTCATGGTTTTTATAGACATTACCACTACCGTCAGTTACTTCCTGCTTGGGATACTGATTGACCTGACCATTTTCATACAGTACTTCGTACATGGTCTTGTCTTTGTATTCAGGCATCTTGGCCAGCAGTTCTTCCGGCCAGACTTCAGACATCTTAAAGCGCTTGGTAAATTCCATAACCTGCCATAAGTCAGATCTGGCTTCTCCAGGTGCTTCCACCTGTTGACGCCAGAACTGAGTACGACGTTCAGCATTACCATAAGCCCCTTCTTTTTCAACCCACATAGCCGTTGGCAGGATCAGATCCGCCATCATGGCTGTAACCGTTGGGTAAGGGTCAGATACAGTAATAAAGTTTTTGGGATTACGATAACCCGGCCAGGTTTCATTATTAAAGTTCGCGGCGGCCTGACCATTATTGGTACACTGCACCCAGTAGGCATTAAGCTTACCGTCTTTCAGCATACGATTCTGCAGTACCGCATGGTAACCGGGCTTGGGATTGATGGTACCTTCAGGTAATTTCCAGATTTTCTCTGCAATGTCGCGGTGGGCTTTCTTCTTGACCACCAGATCCGCAGGCAGACGATGAGAGAATGTACCCACTTCTCGCGCTGTTCCACAGGCAGAGGGCTGACCAGTCAGAGAGAATGGACCACTACCGGGCTTGGAAATCTTGCCGGTTAGCAGATGTACGTTGTAGCACAGACCATTAACCCAGACACCACGGGTATGCTGGTTAAAGCCCATGGTCCATAAAGAAGTGATCTTCTTGTCTGGATCGGCATACAGCTTGGCCAGTTTTAACAACTTGTCCTTTGGAACACCGGACATTTTGCTGGCTTTTTCCAGAGTATACGGCTTAACTGATTCAGCGTATTCTTCAAAAGTAATCGCAGGGTGTTTGCCAACACCAGAGTTTTTGGCTTTCTGCTCACGAGGATCAGTTGGACGAAGTCCATAACCAATATCTTCAGTTACTTTATGGAAAGCCACATGTTCCTTGATAAAGGCTTCATCATAAGCCTTGTTTTCAATAATATAATTGGCGATATAGTTTAGGATCGCAAGGTCAGTCTGTGGCTTGAACACCATGCCGTTATCAGCCAGTTCAAAAGAACGGTGTTTGAAGGTAGAAAGTACATGTACCTGACAGCCTTTCTTAGTCAGACGGGTATCGGTAATACGCGACCACAGAATCGGGTGCATTTCTGCCATATTGGAACCCCAGAGCACGAAGGCATCAGCATGTTCCAGGTCATCATAGCAACCCATAGGTTCATCAATACCGAAACCGCGCATAAATGCGCCCACAGCAGAAGCCATACAGTGGCGTGCATTAGGATCCAGATTATTGGAACGGAAACCCGCTTTAATCATCTTGGATGCCGCATAGCCTTCCCAGAGTGTCCACTGACCAGAGCCAAACATACCCACAGCAGTCGGTCCCTTCTCTTTTAGAGTAGCCTTCCACTTTTCAGCCATAACATCAAAGGCTTCATCCCAGGATACTTCAGTAAAGTCACCGTTTTTGTCAAACTTGCCGTTCTTCTTACGCAACAACGGCTTAGTCAGACGGTCTTTACCGTACATAATCTTGGTCAGGAAGTAACCTTTAATACAGTTAAGTCCCTTGTTTACCGGTGCATCCGGATCACCCTGGTTTGCCACCATATGGCCATCCTTAGTACCCACCAGAACACTACAGCCTGTACCGCAAAAACGACAGGCGGCCTTATCCCAGCGAATACCATCATCAGCCGCTTCGGCTGCTTTGGTAACACTAACGGGTAAGGTAACACCTGCTACCGATGCGGCTGCAACGGCTGCGTTACTTTTTATAAAATCACGCCTTGTTATACTCACTATACGATCTCCTCTTCCATCGCTGTGTCGTCTTCTTCTTGATGATAAATCATTGCAACATCAATAACACCTTTGATGTCATTCAGGGCTGCCATCTTGTCAGCCAGTGCTTTTTCGCCTTCATCTTCCAATGTGACGATAAGCTTGCCTTCCGGTACTCCGCCAAACACATCAACACCAGCCATTTCATTAAGCAGATCGCTGATTTTAGGAGCATTTTCGGGCTTTACACTTACAATTACACTACATATATTCATATTACCTAACTTCCTGAATAAACCAGACTTGTTAAAATACTCAAAACTGATAATAGATCAAAAACGTTAGCCTGGCATTGATCAGGCTCATGCAACGGCTTTATTTATTGATACATTATTTAGTTTTACAGCCTGAACCGGACAGACAGATAAACAGGCACCACAGCCGGTGCAGGTTTCTGTATTCAGTACAGGTTCGGCGATACCGCCGAGTTTAAGATTAAATTTGATCGCCTCATCATCACAGGACTCACCGCACGAACGGCAAATCGTTGCATTCATTGAAAGACAGTTGTTCAGGTCAATACTGGCTTTTATATGCCAGGGAGGGAGGAAGGATTCTGAGCGGGCCTCATCGGCGGATTCAGAAAGCGCCTCTCTGTTATTAGAGTTGTTATTATTGGCTGGCAAATCACCACTAAGCGGTAATTTTTTGAGTGCTCCAGCATCACACACATTTAGACAGTCTTCACAGAAGTCACAACCGCCCCGATTAAAATCCATTTGCGGATAACCGCCCCGTCCCCTGATAATGAGTTCATCAAAGCAGGCTTCTATGCATTGGTCACAACGTGTGCAAAAATCGACAAAATACTGTTCAGGAATGGCCCATGGTGGACGAAAAGGTATTTTATCTCCTTTTAGATCGCCACGAAGAAACTGCATACGAGTTATTTCAGCCATCGAAGAATACTGTATTCCCTGATTTAAACGTCAAGAATAAGTTAACTCTATCAGGTCATAAGAACCTTGACCTAAATCAAGAGACCTTACAGTTTATAAGTAATTAATAATTTAGAGAATTGCTAAGGAATTGAGGGAAATAGTATACGTTCCCATGCGGGAGCATGGGAACAAAAGTAGATAAAACTCAGGATATTAGCTATTTACAGTTCCTGCAGATAGTTTTCTACATTCTGAGCAGCAGGACTGTCTACCGGTAATAAGGGCAGTAGTTTCTGCCAGTACTGTTTAGCGGCCATTTTATCTCCCGCCGCACGAGCCATCAGACCGGACAGGAACAGAGCATCCACATTATCAGGATTTTGATCCAGCATCTGCTTAAAGAAATCACGAGCCTGGGTATATAGCTGCGGATCATCTGCCTTGATAACCGCATTGGCATAGTTAATCATTAAATTAACATCACGGCTGTCAATGGCCACGGCTTTGCCGTAGGCAACAGCTGAATCCTGGTAACGACCAAGCACACCATAGGATTTACCCAGGGTAGTCCAGCCTTTAAGATCCTGAGGATTAGCCTTAACACGAGCTTCAACTCGAGCCACCATGGAAGCAATAAAAGCCTGTTCATCTTTGGAACCGGTCATCTGCTGCCCCGGTGCCGGACCTTTGGGCGCCTTGGGCTGCTTTTGTTGCTGCGGAGGTGACTGTGGCTGAGACTGATCTGTCTGTGCCAGTAACTGTTCTGCTTCTGCCTTTAACTGACTATCCTCGGGTAGTTCTTTAACCACCTGGGTCATATAGCTTCTGACTATCTGGGCCTGTTCACCCTCTGCCGGCAACATAGCAAGTAAACGTTTCCAGCGTTGAATGGTCTGCTCTTTATTACCCTGCTGATAATCCAGAAAGCCCATAAACCAGAGCGCATCCGCATTATCCGGATCGCTGTCAAGCAGTTCCGCCAGTAAGGTTCGAGCCTGATCATAATTTGGCTCACCACCGACCTGTAATAACACTTCTACCAGGTCAATTTTTAAATCAGAAAGACCTTCAATCTTATCTTTTTTAATGGTCAGATCCAGGGCTTTCTGATAGGCGTTAACGGCTTCAGGATAGCGTTTCATGACCACATAGGAACGGCCCAGCATGGTCCAGCCCTGAATATTATCCGGATTCTCCTTCATTTTATTTTCCAGAGAAGCCACCATAGCCCCAATATCCGGAACTTTTTTCTGGCCGCCGGGCATACTGGCAGGAGCCTGGTTCATCACTATCGCTTCCAGGTTATCAGGCTTGATAAATGCGTAGGTTACAATGGAAAAAATCGGAATAAAAACCAGAAAAGTCAGGGCCAGCTTTCTGGCCGTGCCATTGTCAATCTGCACCAGCTCAGTATCATGAGCCACCGAGGCATCATGCAGAAGACTGTGCTCCACCTCGTTCTGAGCTTCAATTCGAGCCTCTTCATCCAGCAGACCATTAGCAAAATCCTGCTCAATCTGGGCTTTTTTCTGCTCATACAGTTCAATATTGAGCTTTTTACGTCGATTAGCCAGTTCCTGCTTCTGAGCCAGTTCGGCTTCTGAATATTTTCGAAACAGAGGTCTGCTCAGGATCACCACAGCAATCACCAGCAGTACTGCGCAAACCGTCCATAAAATCCACATAGTTGTTTTTACCTTAAATTAATATTTAATTGTAACTACTGAGCATATTTGACCGTGATTAAAGCTCACTGATTTTTTAATATATCCTGCAGTTTCTGTTTTTCTTCATCGGATAAATCAGCACTGTCTGTCTGACTTTCCTGTTTATTGGCTCTGATTTTTTTCAGTAATACAAAGACCCCCACAAACATCAGTACAAAGGGGCCGCCCCACAATAACCAGGTGGTGGATTTTACCGGTGGATTGTACAGTACAAAATCACCGTAGCGGTTCACCATAAACTCTGTTACCTGTTCCTTATTCTTACCCTGCTTAAGCATTTTGGCCACTTCCCGACGCAGGTCATCAGCCAGATCAGCATTGGAGTCAATCAGGTTCTGGTTCTGGCACACCAGACAGCGAAGCTCTTCTGCCAGTTCCTGGTAGTCCTGTTCTACCTGCGGATCTTCAAATACAATGGGGGGTTTAGGTGCACCCTTAGGACCTGCTATGGCCAGAACCGGCAACAGACAGAAAAGCAGCAACAGCAAAAAGTGTTTATGGTTTTTCACAATGGACTTCCTTTCCTGCTTTAAGACTGTCAACACAGGGAATAATAATTTTTTCTAAATCATTTACTGATACGGGACCAGTGAACTTGTAACGAATACGTCCCTGCTGATCAATGATAAAAGTTTCCGGTACCCCGTATACACCCCAGTCAATACCCAGCAGACCATCTTTATCAAAGGCGCTTTTCACATAGGGATTACCACGGGAAGCCAGCCATTGACGGGCATCCAACAGTTCATCCTTGTAGTTGATACCGTAAATTTTCAGGCCTTTTTTCTGAGCAGCGTAGTTTAACACCTGATGCTCTGCCCGACAGGAAACACACCAGGATGCCCAGATATTAACCAGTGATACCTGACCTTTTAATTCTTCACTATTAAAGCTCTTCTGCAGATCTTCAACCACTGGCATATTAAATACCGGCGTGGGTTTACCAATTAAAGGCGACGGTACATCGCGTACATATTTAGCTTTTATAAGACCAACCACCAGCAGCACCACCAGCAGGCCAAAAATAATCAGAGGTGTCATAAACTGCTTTTTCATTTTGCAACCCTCAGACGATAACGTTTATCCATAACAGCAATAAAACCACCTAACGCCATTAAAATACAGCCCAGCCAGATCCAGCGAATAAAGGGCTTGTAGTAAATTCTTAAACTCCAGGCACCATTGTCAAGTTGTTCTGCCAGGGCTACAAAAAGATCTCTGAACAGTCCGGCGTCAATACCGGCTTCAGTCATAGGCATTCCGCGCACCTGATAAACCCGTTTCTGTGGTGTCAGAACACCAATAGATTCACCTTCAGGATCAATAATACTGACAGTACCTTCATAGGCAATATAGTTAGGTCCCTGGTGACTGCCTGCTCCTTCAAAAGTAAAAGCATAACCACCCAGACTAATGGTATCACCCTGCTCCATACGCAGATCTTTCTGCAGGCTCATAGACTCGGTAAAGGTTACCCCCACAATAAACACGGCCACACCAATATGAGCCAGATTCATACCGTAAAAAGACAAAGGGATTTTCTTTAAGGCTGAACCCACACTTTTACTTTTAACCCGGTTAATAAAGCTCATGACTACACTGGAAACAATCAGTGCCGCAAGACCAACGCTGAT
>Ga0256832_1001372_pt1 | contig 16373 bp, 17 predicted proteins | sample 134614metaG_FD_190534 | JGI IMG/M metagenome (GOLD analysis project Ga0256832, IMG submission 190534) | Hydrothermal vent microbial communities from Lau Basin, Pacific Ocean - 134-614 | ecosystem: Environmental > Aquatic > Marine > Hydrothermal vents | place: Pacific Ocean: Lau Basin | collected...
CCAATTTAAGCCTGTACGAGTTGGTGATATTATTCCATTTTTTTATTTGTGAGACTGTGGCATCGTATTTCCTTGACAAATCCCAAAGTGTATCTCCGCTACGGATAGTATGATACTTGTATTTGCCAAATAAATATGGTTCTGTAGATGTTCTCTTTGATTTTTTCTTTGCGGTATTTGACCTAACAAGTAGTTTTTGTCCCGGTTTTATCCTGTTGCTATGAAGTCCGTTTATCCTTTTCAATTCCCTTACAGACATATTGTAATTTTGTGCTATTTGCCCTAGCACTTCTCCGCTTCTCACAGTATGGTATTTTCCTTTGATTTTACTTGTTGATTTGCTTTTTGTCTTTTTTACAAATGAGGAATTATTTCCCATAAAAACCACAAGTTTTTGTCCCGGGTATATCCTTGAGCTTCGCAAACCGTTCCAGTCTTTGATTTTTCTTACAGAGGTATGATATTGTCTCGCTATTTGACCAAGAACCTGGCCGCTTCTCACAATATGAATAGTCCTCTCTTTTGCTTTTTTTATTTGGACTAATAGTTTCTCTTTTTCTATGCCTTTACTCGATTTGAAATTGTAAAGATCATTCTCGTGATCCAAATAATACCCTACTTTTTCCCTTGGCAGTCTCAATATATAATTATCCTCTTGAGTGGCAGGGATAATACCGTGTTTGTATCCGGGATTGAGAAAGCTAAGGTCTTCTTTATCTATTCCCAAATACTCCGATATCTGATCAAATGATAGCACGTCTCTTACAGACACACTATCGATTCCGTCGGCTAGAATACCGGGATTAACCGGATAAATATTATGTTCGATATTGTAATTAAAAACATAGTTTACAGCGATAAATGCCGGTACATATCCTCTTGTTTCCCTCGGTAAGAAAGGCCAAATAGCCCAATAATCTTTAACTCCTCCCGCTCTTCTAATCGCTCTATTGACATTGCCCGGACCTGAATTGTATGCAGCTAAAGCCAATTCCCAATTGTGATATATCTTATACAAATCTCTTAGGTGCAATACTGCTGCCTCTGTGGCCTTGTATGGATCAAACCGGTCATCGACCAAAGAATTTGCTTTTAAACCGTATCTCTTTCCGGTACTGTACATAAATTGCCACAATCCTTTAGCTCCCGCTCTACTACCGGCGGTAGGATTAAGTGCACTTTCTACAACAGCGAGATATTTTAATTCCAGAGGCATATTGTATTTGTCCAAAACCTGTTCGAAAATAGGGAAGTAAATCTCTTTCAATCCCAACATCCTGGCTGTTTGTTTTCTATTTCTATTAGCATATACATTGATAAAACCCTTGACATGCTCATTGTATGTCAGATTCATCGGTGTCTGCAAATCCAACATTGCGATACGTAGATTATAAACAGAATCGCTAAATTCGGGTTTCTCTCCGGGAGCATAACCGTATTTATTTAGTTTGTCACGATTGGTTTCAAACTTATATTTATTGAAAAAATTTATTTTCGTAAGCTTATCCAATTGCTCCATGAGGGCGGAACCCTTAAGCATAGTGTTATCAGCGTATATCTTACTATTCTTATTGTATTTGTTTTTAAAGACCTTGGCAAAAGCAGCGGTATCATTTAGTATTTGCTGAACGAGACTCAATGTATCTTTATCCGGAGCAATAACTATTTCATTAGAGGCGGTATCTGCAAATATGGAATCTTCATAGCTTAAGGTATCGTCTAATACTATATCCTCTGAAGAAGAATCTATTTCTGCAATAGGTTCTAATTCCTCAAGTGCAGCAATTTTTTCTTCTTGGTGCTTTTCCTTTTTTACCGCTATATTTTTAATGAATTGGCATGAGTTAAAACCAAGAAATACAATAGCAAAAAATACTGTAAGAGATATTCTGTTCATAGATAGTTTTGTTTCAAACGACAAAAATAATAAAATTTGTATGTTTTTCTTATGAAAACGGTGTATTCCATATTTTTCGTATTGCGGATTGAGGTTCTCCCTGACTTGGAATTTACGGAGTAATAGAGCTTGTTCAGCTGAACAGCAGGAGAGTCAGACCCGTAAAACCTGTAAAGGTTTCTATGGGAGAGTAGTGTGGCACAAAAGCTAAAAAAAGAAATACACAATCACGATATACAATCACTTTACAAAAAAACTTTGTGTAATCTCAACTAAATATATCAATTCTTTGTTTTAAATAATGTCTGAAAGAAACAGGCAACTATTGAAATTAGGATAAAAAAATTATAGATATGGCAGCAACAGAATCAAATATGTTAGCTTTAGGAACAAAAGCTCCTTATTTTCAATTATACGACACCATTAGTAAGGAAATGGTATCTATTGATGATGTGAAATCGGATAAAGCTACTGTAGTGATTTTTATCTGCAATCATTGTCCTTATGTTCATCATATTATGCAGAAGTTTATAGAAATTGCCAAAGAGTTTATTTCCAAAGGGGTGGGTTTTGTAGCGATTAGTTCCAATGATGTTGAGAATTATCCACAGGATCATCCGGATTTGATGAAAATGATGGCTGATATGTGCCAATTGCCTTTTCCGTATCTTTATGATGAAACTCAACTTGTAGCAAAAGAGTATCAAGCTGCTTGTACTCCTGATCTTTATATTTTTGACAAGGATTTGAAATTGGCGTACAGGGGAAGATTTGATGAGACCAGACCACAATCAGGCAAAAAAGCTACAGGTATCGATTTTAAAAATGCTTTGGATGATATCTTAAATGAAAAGGAAGTACAAGCAAAACAATTCCCAAGTATAGGTTGCAATATCAAATGGAAAAAATGATATTAATCAAATATATAAATAAACTATTCAAGTTACTGTTGATTATACCTATAAGGATATATCAAAAATTGCTGTCTCCTCTGTTGGGAAGCAATTGCAGATATACCCCTACATGTTCGCATTATACGGTAGATGCTATAGAAGAATGGGGGGCACTCAAAGGTGGTTATATGGGGATAAAACGCATTCTTAGTTGCAATCCATGGGGAGGTTCAGGCTATGATCCCGTACCAAAAAATCCACATAAACATATTCACGACGAAAATTGCGACCACTAGCATTGAAATATAGTGTCTCTTTGACAAATTTATTAGCTTGCTTACCATATACATATTTCTTTAAGGCAAATCTGGAACCCCAAAAATCTTTCATTTATTTTGTGATAGTAGCATCAATGGTAAATCCAATATCATTTGATATCAAATAATTTACAGGGATACCCGGAGAGCCTTTCATATGATATTTTAGATTCCAATCCGTACGATCTACAGAAAAATCTTCAGATTTTATTGATATAGCATCATCATCGACATTGACATTCGCTTTAAAACTGATGCTTTTTGTTATATCTTTTATTGTGAGATTTCCTGTAAGCTCTGAATTATAGTCACCTGATATCTTTTTTATACCTGTTAATTCAAATTTAGATACCGGATATTTTTGGACATCAAAGAAATCTCCTGATTTTAAGTGTTTGGTGAGGTCTCTTTTTTCATCGCTTCCGGTGGGAAAACTCTCTACAGTAAGAGAATTCATATCTATCAATATTTTGGCATTTGCTATTTGATTTTTATTGACTGATACTTCTGCACTCTTTAAAAAGACATTACCAAATCTTTTATTTGTTCCGCCCAAGTGTGAAGCACGCCATTTTACCACACTACCACTCTTAATTTTATTGTAATTGTTTGAATTGCTATTGTTTTTCTTTATTACTTTTTTAGCCTCTCCTGTTTCGGCCTTTTTACCATTATTAGAACAAGAACCGAGTATTGCTATAAAAACAACTGATAAAAGAATTATTTTTTTCATAAAAAATGTTTTTATTGATTAAAGATAAATATACTTCCAAAAACACATTTTTTCGATAATTTGTTTATAAATTTTACATATAAAATAATTTTATTTTACCAATTGCAATAATTCGTATTTTGAACAAACGCCAAGCTCGATAAATAATTTTTTTTGATATGATTTTATTGTGTTTAAGCTTAAAAATAGTTTATCTGCAGTTTCTTTATAGGTCAAACCGTCTTTAAATGCAACCAAAACCTGATATTCCCTATTGGTTAATTTGATTTTTAGTTTTTTCTCAATATATTCTTTTGAAAATACCTTTTTGTTTTGATCTTCACGGCATCTGTTTAGAGCCAATTCGATATTTACTTTCAGGTCATTTTCACTAAAAGGTTTTAGTATATAGCCATATGGCATTGTTTCTTTTACTTTCTCCAAAGTATATTTATCGGAAAAAGAAGTCAAAAAAACGTATGGAACATTATATTTTTCTTTTATTATATTAGCGAGGTCTATTCCGGAAAGAGACCCTTTTAAGCTAATGTCGAGCAATATCAAATCAGCTTGTGTTGAGGCAAATAAGTCTAAAGCACGATCACCATTCATAGCATGACCGACTACTTTATATCCCAAAATTGTCAGAGTTGATTTTATTTCTTCAGCGATTATTGCTTCGTCTTCAATTATTATTATTTTTGCTTGCATGTCCCAAAGATACATCATTAAGTTTAGAATGAGTTCACCCGAGTGGGTGAAAAAATAAAAAAGCCGCTCCAAGACAGAAGCGGCTCAAAATTATTTTGTAAATAAAAACCTAATTATTTTGAAAATCTTAGTTTCACTTTCTCTCCAATCCAACAACCGGTATTAACCACTTGTCCGGCTTTATACCCTCTCATAAATCCATCTTCTTGACTTGGTTTGGATTTGCTGAAACTACCTATTCTTTTATTTGCTTGTGCTGCAACACTTGGGTCAATTGCTTTAGCGTGAATATATTTATCCAAGGCTGCAAGTATAGCCAATCTTTGATTCCAAGCATCTCCACAAGATTTGGCTGATTTGCTGTACATATCCCCGATTAATATAAATGGTTTTCCCCATCCTTTTTTTAGGTTTGCTGCTTTTAATGCATTTGACCTGGCTTTTCCATATTGCTTTAGGTGAGCAAATTGGATAGAAGCAAGAGCATATAGAAATTGGGCTTTCTTCTCTGGATCAGTTTCTTTATCAACAGCCTCATGATATTTTTGTGCAGCTTCTTGAAATTTACCCTCTTTGGTTAATCTATTACCAGCTAAAGCCGGATTTGCTTTTTCGAGAGAATCTTGCAATTTTTTATTAAAATCAGCTGCGTATATTTTCCATGTTGCATCTACTTCCTTTACCATCGGATCATCTTCGGGACATCCTTGTTTTTTCAAAGTTACCAAAACATATTTTACCGTTTTGCTTACGGTTTTATTTTTTTCGTACATAGGTCTGAGCTTCTTTTTGAAGAATGCACAGTCAAATACATCTTTCTCTACATCTTTAAGATCAGAATCAAATCTTTTCAATGATTGATCCCAGTATTTGCCATAAGTTTTGTTGTTTTTTATATTGTATTCTGCAATATTTTGGACTTTTTCGATTAGATCGCGGGCTTCATCTTTTTTAACCTTACCTTTTTTGTACAAATCTGCCAATATAAAACCCAATGGAGCCAAAACAATATATTCGGTATTATTTCCTCCCAATTCTACACTTTTCTTCAAATCTTTGTAGGTATCTTCATAAGGGCTTTTATAAGTATAAAACATATCGTAGGCTTTTCTTCCTAAGACATAGCTAACCTTTGCATCATAACAACTATCGGTGGAACATCCTTTCAAGCTGATTCCTTTGTGTCGGTAGCAATCAGCCATCGCATCATACAATCCTAATATTTTATTTACATATTCTTTCTTCTTGGCAGCATCTGTTTCTTTGCTCAATAAATCCTGGTACAATTTGATGCCGTCCCAATAATGATAATCTCTTTTACCATCAGCGGCAGGAGCCATTTTATACACTTGTTCCCAATACTCAAATGCGAGTTTATAATCTTTGATTTTCATTGATTGCCTGTAAATTGAATGGGCGTTTTTTGCATCTTCTTCAAAGTCTTTTCCTACCCAATTTTCACATTGACCTAAAGCGATATTCATCGTAAACAATGAAACTATAAATATTAAAAACAGATTTTTCATATTTTAAAAATTTTAATTCTCTAATAATCTACAAAGTACATCAAAAATCATTCCTGTTTTCTAAAACCCAAAGAATTTTCTTTAATAATACTTTCTCTTTACAAACCATTCTGTGTCGTTAAAAGTTACACTAAAGCTTAATTTAACAAAATTTTCACTTATTAATCCCCCTCCTTTTTTCTTTCCAAAATTGAGATCTACGTTCATTCTGGATATCTTTCTCTTGTAAACAAATGGTAAACCTACTCCGAGATGAATACCCGTTTCATTAAATTGAATGTTGTTTTCACTACGAGGATCAGTCTTGTAGTACAATGATGTTCTATAATTTATTCTACGAAAATAATTTGTATAAGATGTTTCATCAGGAGTGTATTGCATTCCGAGCGAGATATCATAGCTATTGTGTAGTGTTTCATCTTTTATATCATTGTGATATTGATTCCACATAGCCATGGAGTAATCTAGGCCTACAATTAGTTTGCCCTGATTGTCATACATAATACTACCACCTATATTGGTAGGAAGAGTACCTCTACCTTTTATAGTATCGTTGTAGTAAACTGTATCGATTGACTGGGCTGAATGTGGTGAATTGTCAATATAACTTCTATTATATGTAGTTCCACTTACATTGAATCCTGTTTTTGACCCTCCGTAAAGTCCCAAAATGATTTTTTTAGGTTTTACATTATTGGTTTTGGTCATTTTGTCCTTATTTAATATAAGATTGTAGATTGTACCGATATTATAAATAAATCCGTTTACCCCGAAATCATCGTGATAATCATTGGCAAAAGATGAGGGGATATTTTGAAATATCACAGTTTTATCATAATTTATTTTTCCAAAGAAGTACCCCAAATTAAGTCCAAAAGCAAAATTCTCATATCTTCCGCCTATTCCGGTAAGAAATTTATATGTTCCCCCTGATCCTTTATATCTTCTGGTTACTTTACCTATATCCTCATACTCTTTTTCCGATTCGATATCAAATCCGACATTTGAATTTGGCATAATGGTAAATGATAAGCCCAAATCATATTTCCTGACCTTTTTTTCAAGTAAATCATTTATAGGATTTATAAGTGGAAATCCAAGGGACAGATATTCAATATTACCACTGAATACGTCTGAAGCGCCGTCATTTGTCGATAGATTGGAATATTTGGCATAGATTCCAAGGTCAAAAACTGTAGCTTGTAAATAGCCGTTGCTTGCCGGATTGATAATATTGATTTGATATGGGTGATAGAATGCTCCTCCCAGTCCGGTACTCCTCAAATGTACAAATCTATTGTCCACAGGATCACCCAATCCAATTCTTGAATACGGAGAATTGTCTTTTGGTTGAGCTACCAACCCGATAAATGCAAAAACAAATATCAGGCTTAAAATAATCGATTTTTTACTATTCATATTTTCTTATAATTTCATTTAATCCAAGCAGGACTAAATTTTGATCTGCAAATATCGCAGATTTAAAGTTATTGACAAAATATTTAGCGTCTCCACCTGTAAAAATAACATTTGAAGAGCCGTATTTGTCAAATATCAGTTGTATAAACGAAGAAATTTCTAAAAACGTACCCCTTACTGCTCCATTTTGTAAAGCCTCTGTTGTGCTTTTTCCTAAAAAATCCTCATTTACAACCAATTCTACTATGGGTAAATTGGAAGTATATTCGTGCATCGCTTTTATTCTCATATGGATACCGGGAGATATATTGCCACCTCTGAAAATATTGTTTCTATCAATAAAATCGTATGTTATACAAGTACCGGCATCAATGACAATATTATTTTGATTTGGAAACAATGAATAGGCACCAATAGCAGCCGCAATCCTATCTCTACCCAATGTTTCAGGAGTCTTATAATCAATCGATACCGGAAGATCCATTTTATCATTTAAAATAAGGAAGTTTTCAAACTCTTCCTTTAAGTCAAGAATCTTCTTGGGTATTTCTTTTCGCGTTGATGATATGATACAATTTTTTATATGATATTTATTATTAACCGAATGCAAAATATTATCTATCCCATTGATTAGTTTCACCGGTTTTTTATTGTGAAATATACCTGATTTCACTTTGGTATTTCCGATATCAATACAAATATTATAAGTCATTATCAATGCTTAAAATGCCTTATACCTGTCATAACCATTGACAGGTTGTTTTCATTGCAATAGTCTATACTCAAATTGTCTTTTATCGAGCCCCCCGGTTGAATAACACTTGTGATACCGGCTTTATGCGCGAATTCTATACTGTCCGGAAAAGGGAAAAAAGCATCAGAAGACATCACAGCTCCTGTCAAATCTAAACCAAGACGCTCAGCTTTTTCTATTCCTTGCCTACAAGCATCAACCCTTGAGGTTTGTCCACATCCCATACCAAGTAATTGATTGTTCTTCACAAAAGCGATAGCATTTGATTTTAGATGCTTGACTACTTTATTGGCAAATATCAAGTCCTCCAATTCTCTTGAACCGGGAGTTTTACCGGTTACAACCTTTAGCTCATTTAGTGACTCTGTTTTATTGTCAGGGTCTTGAGCAACAAAACCTGTAAGAACATTTTTGAATACTTTTTGAGGCTTGGTGAAATTTGTAATTTTTAGAATAGTCCTTTTTTTCTTTTTAGATAAAAAATCAAGTGCGTCTTCAGAGTAATCGGGTGCTAATAGAACTTCATAAAATATCTTATCGATTTTCTCAGCTGTTTTTAAATCGATTTTTGTATTTGTAATCAATACTCCTCCAAAAGCAGAGACAGGATCCCCTTCCAAGGCTTTATCCCAAGCTTCTTCAACTGTATTTCTTGTAGCCAAACCGCAGGTATTTGTATGTTTCAGTACGGCAAATGTCGGTTTGTCGCCCTCAAATTCAGCTATTATATTCATAGCCGCATCGATATCGACCAAATTATTGTATGAAAGATCTTTTCCGTTTAATTGTACAAAAGAATCTTCCAATTTTCCAAAGAAAGAAGCTTTTTGATGTGGGTTTTCACCATAACGCAAATGTTTTGGGCTTTGAACAGCTTTTGTGATAACAGGAAAATCGCTATCTGAAAAATATTTGTATATAGCGGTATCATAATGCATGGAAGTAGCAAATGCTCTTTTTGCAAACAGCTTTCTTTCCTCAATATCGGTTGACATATTATTTTTTGATAAAACTTCATATGCCGATTGATAATATTCCTGAGAAGGAACTATAAGTACATCTTTATAATTCTTTGCTGCTGCCCTGATAAGAGAAATGCCTCCTATATCTATTTTTTCAATTATCTTATTTTGATCATCTGTGCTTCTTACCGTTTCCTCAAAGGGATACAAATCCACAATCACCATATCGATTAGTGGCAAATTCATATCTTTCATTTGCTCGAGATGATTTTCTTCTCTTCTTGCGAGTATTCCCGCAAAAACTCCGGGATGTAAAGTTTTAACTCTACCGTCTAAAATAGAAGGATACCCTGTAATATCTTCAACTTTTATAGGATCAAGACCTTTTTCTTTTAGATATTTCCAAGTCCCACCTGTAGAGTAAACGATCGTATTATTTGTTTTGAACAGGCTTATAAGATTATCCAAACCGGATTTGTTAAATACGGATATCAATACTGAATCAAGACTTTTTTTCATTTTTTTTCATTTTTTTATTACCATTATGTGCTCTGAAATCAAGAGCTTTTCCCATACTGTAACACACTCTGCATCTGGGTTCATATTTATCTTTTTCGCCCAATACCACAGTAGCTGTCTCATCTGATAATCGATATGAGTGAGTTGCCAAATTCCCACAATGAGGACAAATTGCGTGTACTTTTGTTACATATTCTGCTATTGCCATCAATTCGGGAATGGGACCAAAAGGTCTTCCCATAAAGTCCATATCCAATCCCGCTATGATTACTCTGATTCCGGAAAGAGACAATTTTTCGCATACTCTCGGAAGATCCATATCAAAAAACTGGGCTTCATCTATACCTACAACATGGATGTCCCTCGGCACTTTCAGTATTTCAGCGCTGGATTTCACAACTTTGGATTCAAGGAAATTGGCATCGTGTGATACCACCTTGTCTTTGGAATATCTATCGTCTTGTTTGGGTTTATAGATTATAAGATTTTGATTTGCAAATTGTGTTCTTCTCAATCTGCGTATCAATTCTTCTGTTTTACCGGAAAACATCGAGCCGGTAATTACTTCTATCCAGCCACCACGATGACCTCTGGATTGTGGTTCTAAAAACATTTTCAGGTATTTGGTTATTAATGTCGCGAAGATATAAAAATTAATAATAATATGAATGATTTTTTATTCTAATTCAATAAAATTTCTTTTTTAACCACAATGAGATATTTACCAAAAGGATCAATACCGGTACTTCTACCAATGGACCTATTACTCCGGTAAACGCTTGTTGGGAATTTAATCCAAAAACGGAAATAGCAACTGCAATTGCCAATTCAAAATTATTTCCTGTCGCTGTGAACGATATTGAAGCATTGCGCTTGTAATCGATATTCATCGCTTTGCCGATAAAAAAGCTGATAAAAAACATAATTGCGAAGTAAAAAATGAGTGGAATGGCAACTTTTATCACATCAAGAGGTATTTCCACGATTAGTCCGCCTTTTAGACTAAACATAAGTACAATAGTAGCAAGTAATGCGATAAGAGTAATCGGAGAGATTTTTGGAATAAATTTGCGGTTGTACCAACTTTTTCCCTTGATTTTGACTAAAATCACTCTGCTCAAAATGCCCATCAAAAACGGAATTCCTAAGTAAATCAAAACTGAATGTGCAACATCCCAAATGGATATTTCTATATCGAAACTTTTTACACCAAAATATTTGGGTAAAACAGTGATAAATAACCAAGCATAAAAACTATATGTAAATACTTGAAAAATACTGTTTAAAGCCACTAAAGTTGCTCCGTACTCTTTGCTTCCTCCTCCCAAATCATTCCACACCAAAACCATCGCAATACACCTTGCCAAACCTATTAATATCAATCCCGACATATATCCGGGCTCATCTTTCAAGAAAATTATAGCAAGTGCAAACATCAGTATCGGTCCTATTATCCAATTTAATACCAATGATAAACTCATCGCTTTTGTGTCTTTAAAGATTCCGGGAATCAGGCTGTAATCTACTTTAGCCAATGGTGGATACATCATCAATATCAATCCTATTGCCAAAGGAATATTAGTCGAACCCGACGATGCCGAATTGATAGTATCAGCAATACCCGGAAAAAAATATCCAATCGCTATACCTATTATCATCGCCAGAAATATCCAAAGAGTAAGAAAGCGGTCTAAAAATTTGAGTCTTTTTTTCATTTACACAATATGTTTTCCTTGTAAAAATCGCTAAAATCTCTTTTAATCTCATCTCTGATTCTCCTGAATTCAGACAGTATATGTTCTTCTGTTCCTGTTGCATCTGCCGGATCATCAAAGCCGATGTGAATACGATGTTTTACCTTTCCCATAAACATCGGACAAGATTCTTTTGCACCACCGCAAACCGTAATCACATAATCAAAACTATCGTTCAGAAAATCATCAACGGGCTTTGGTTTCCCTCCGGAAATATCGATACCTATTTCATTCATCACTTGAATGGCTTTGGGATGCACTTCACCGCTTGGTTCAGTTCCTGCCGAGACAACATTCATATCTTTGTCAAAAGATTTCAAAAACCCCTCTGCCATTTGGCTTCTACAAGAATTTCCGGTACACAGTACTAATATATTCATATTTTAAAATTTATTATTAATCGTAAATATACGATATATATCATTAAAAAAATTTTATTAAATAGAACAAGTGCTTTTGCTGAAATCCATATCAAAAAAATCACAAAGCAAGGCTTTCGCTTCTGCCCAGTTTTCTTGATTTATACAGTATTTAGTCTTTGGCGGATTAAGTTCACCTTGGATTAAACCTGCATTTTTCAATTCTTTCAAATGTTGAGATATTGTTGATTGTGCCAATGGAAAAACATTCACCATATCACCGGTAAAACAACAACTTTCATTTTCCAAAAGCTCCAAAATCTCAATACGCACAGGGTGTGAAAGAGCTTTAGCATATCGCGCTAATCTTTTAGATTTCTTTTTATACATCTTATTCTTTAATTTCAAATCGTAAAATTACGATTAGTATTTATAAAATCCAATAAATACTTTATATTTTTTATAAAAAAGAATATTTGAATGGATAATGATAATATTATCACGATAAAATCATTATATTTGATAAGTTTAATAACAAACTAAATAAATGACAATAACAGAAAAATTATATATAATCATCATTTTTGGTATTATATTGTCATCCTGTGCTAAACCCGCAACTCCATCCGGAGGGCCAAGAGACAAAACACCACCTAAGTTGGTTGAGACAAAATCTACACAAAATTATCAAACTAATTATTATCCTAAAAAAATAGCTTTATACTTTGATGAGTGGATAACTCTTAAAAATAAAAATCAAATTTTGATATCTCCACCTCTCGATAAAAAGCCGAAGATTTCATATAGAGGTAAACATATAAATTTGGTTTTTGATGAAACTGATACATTAAAGCAAAACACAACCTACACTATCAATTTCGGAAAGTCCATAACTGATTTTACAGAAGGCAATCCACTGGAAAATTTTGTTTTTATATTTTCAACAGGGGACGAGATTGATTCCTTGGAAATTCAAGGGAAAGTTGTGAATTCTTTTGATAACAAACCTTTGAAAGATGTTACCGTTTTGCTTTATGACACGGATGAAGATTCTGTTGTCGTCAAATCAAAACCTTATTATTTTGCTAATACTAACAAAGCCGGAAAATTCAAAATAACACATATAAAAGAGGGTTTTTACAAGGTTTTTGCCTTGAAAGACGGCAATGCCAACTATCTGTATGATATGGAGACAGAGCAAATCGGATATTTGGATACAATGGTATTTATTACAAATGACTCATTGAAAAAAGATTTGCTTGTTGAGATGTTTACTCCTGATCCTCCTTTGAATATTTTGGATAAATCAGTTGCGGCATTTGGCAAAATCAAAATCGAATACAATAGGAAGCCGGATAGCCTGAAAGTATTGTACTCATCGGTAGATATATTTGATAAGGCTTTTTTAAATGACAGTTTGTTGATTTGGTACGATAATAAGGAGAAACAGGATAGTATTAATTTGGTTTTGAAAAGTGAAAATAGGATCGATACAATGACTTTCAAGATACGAAAACAATATAAGAAGCCGGTTCCTCTTGTACTTCTCAATAAAACCAAAGCTATAAAAACTCATCCTGATAAATTTGTTCCCTTGATGTTCAATCAAGCTGTTTCGGCAGGGGATTCTTCCAAAATAACACTGATTGAGCAAGAAATTAAAGCAAATAAAGATACGACAAAGAAAGAAAAATTTGATACGATAATCACCAATGTGGGTTTGGTATTTAAAATAGATTCTTCAGATAGTCACAAATTACTTTTTAAGGGCAAATGGAATGAGGGTAAAAAATACAAATTATCTATATTGCCGGGCTTTTTGAAAACTTATTACGGAGTAAAAAATGATACTGTCGAAATGGTTATTTCGACTAATAAAAAAGAGGATTACGGACAATTGACCTGTCATTTTGATAGTCTAAAGCAAGACGGTGTTTATATTGTAAGCCTAAAGCAGGGCAAGGAAATATTGCAAAAAGATATAATCAAAAATAAAGGCAATTTTGATATTGCTTATGGTGCATTGTTACCGGGAAAATATACTTTGGAGGTCATTGTGGATACTAATAATAATGGGAAATGGGATGGAGGAGATTATTTCAAAAGACGAAAAGCAGAAAAACGATATTCATTTAATTTGAATGAAATAAAAGCCAATTGGAGTCAAGAAGAGAATATAAAGCTAAAAACAAAAAACAAAGATGAAACTAAGAAGTGATAATTTAGTTAAGTTTTACGGCAAACGCAGGGTTGTAAACAATGTTTCCATAGAAGTGAACAGAGGTGAAATCGTCGGATTGCTCGGACCAAATGGTGCCGGCAAGACTACTACATTCTATATGGTAGTAGGATTTATCAAACCCAATTCAGGAAAAGTTTTTATTGATAATGACGAAATAACTCAGCTTCCTATGTATAAGAGAGCCCGGAAAGGAGTGGGGTATCTACCACAAGAGGCATCAGTTTTCAGAAAGCTTTCAGTCGAAGACAATATCAAAGCTATTTTGGAATTTCAGAATATTTCAAAATCCGAAATAAATGAAAAATTGGAAAGTCTTCTAGATGAATTTGGGCTGCAAAAAGTGAGAAAGACTTTAGCTGATTCATTGTCAGGTGGAGAGAGGAGAAGAACGGAAATAGCCCGTGCTCTAGCTTCCAATCCGAATTTTATACTTCTTGATGAACCATTTGCTGGTATTGACCCGATAGCTGTAGAAGATATTCAATCAATAGTGTCCAAGCTAAAGGATAAAAACATAGGAATACTTATCACCGACCACAATGTACGGGAGACCCTTTCGATTACCAATAGAGCTTATTTAATGTTTGAGGGAGCTATATTGAGAAGTGGTTCGGCTGAAGATTTGGCAAAAGATGAATTGGTGCGAAAAGTATATTTAGGAAAGAATTTTGAACTTAAAAAGCAAGTTTTAGAAAATGAAGAGCAGTAATATTTTTTTAGTTTTTATATTGTTAAGTATCTATTCCTTTTCTTCCTGTACTAAAGAGAAAAATGTATTAACTGATAAGGAAATCAAGATAGTTGACTCCTTGTACAGACTCAAAAAGAAAGAAATAAAGAGCAAATTGGACACAATATGTGATTCTGTTTATAATGCTCAGTTTCCCATATATGTAGATTCGATAAAAGCGGTTAGGAAAAAAGAAATTTTGGATTTAATACAAAAATAGCACAACTACCATACTGTATAAATCTTCCAATCTATGTATATTACGTCCCGAAAATGAAATACACCCGAGCCGAATGATGTTTCTATAAAAAATAAGCTCACAAACTTTCGTTTATACCAAATTAACTCTAATACAGTATTTGATAAAACCCGGTATCTTGTGCCTCTACATAGATGGAGTCAGTAATTTTTGGCGGATAATTGATAGTTCTTATATAAATATATATATATCGATTCCCAGCAATTCTATCTAATGTTACAAAATAATTTTCAAGTATTGTATATTGTTTAAGATATGTTCCATGGAATGATAAACTTCCTCCCTCAATACTATCAACATCAATAGCCTCTATCTCAAGCCATGCATAAGGATCAAGAACTATCTCAAAGTTTTTTTCATCACCGGGATAAAAAAACTCTGGGTCATGCATAGGATAAAACCCGTCTTTTTTGGCATTTGTTATGTTGAAATAACTAGCCTCTTCGTCTGTACCAAATTCAAATTTGCCATTAGCATCAGTGCGAACGGTATCCAAAAACCATTCATCATGCGGTTCAAATAATCCATTGCTTTTGCCGGCTATAAAAGATAATCTTGCATTTGGAATCGGAGTATGAGTACCATATTCTACTACAGTCCCTGTAACATAAGTATCAGGTTTCTTCTCACATGAAAAAAGAAATAATACAAAGCCAAATATGTAAATATATGTTTTCATACTAATACAGTATTTGATAGAATCCGGTATCTTGTGCCTCTACATAGATGGAGTCTATGAAAATTGGTGGATAATTGATAGTTTTTATATATATATACATATATCGATTTCCAGCAATATTTTCAATAGTTTTAAAATAATCTTGTAAAGGCTCATATTTTTTAATATATGTTGCTCCATGGAACAATAAACTTCCTCCCTCAATACTATCCACATCAATAGCCTCTATCTCTAACCATGCATAAGGATCAAGAACTATCACAAAGTTTTTTTCATCGCCCGGATAAAAAAACTCTGGGTCATGCATTGGGTAGAAACCATCTTTTTTGGCACTTGTTATATTGAAATAACTCGCCTCTTCGTCTGTACCAAATTCAAATTTGCCATTAGCATCAGTACGAACGGTATCCAAAAACCATTCATCATGTGGTTCAAATAATCCATTGCTTTTGCCGGCAATAAAAGATAATCTTGCATTTGGAATCGGAGTATGAGTACCATATTCTACTACAGTCCCTGTGACAAAAGTATCAGGTTTCTTATCACACGAAAAAAGAAATAATACAAAGCCAAATATGTAAATATATGTTTTCATACTAATACAGTATTTGATAGAATCCGGTATCTTGTGCCTCTACAT
>Ga0256832_1001373_pt1 | contig 16372 bp, 11 predicted proteins | sample 134614metaG_FD_190534 | JGI IMG/M metagenome (GOLD analysis project Ga0256832, IMG submission 190534) | Hydrothermal vent microbial communities from Lau Basin, Pacific Ocean - 134-614 | ecosystem: Environmental > Aquatic > Marine > Hydrothermal vents | place: Pacific Ocean: Lau Basin | collected...
ATTAAACAGTCTGTGTAAGACTGAACCAATAAATAAAATTTAATGTTTAATAATAAATGATAATAAAGTGATCAATTCTTATAAAAAACATAATATAAGTGAACTGAGCGACCATTTGTTTTGGGACATTGACAAGGAGAAAATCTCATGGGATGACAATAAGCATTTAATTGTTCAGCGTATATTGCAATACGGCACAATGAATGACTGGAATATATTAAAAACAATTTTTGGTATTAAAGGCATTGCTGCCATAGCTATGGAACTAAGGAGTTTGGATCCCGTATCCCTAAATTTTATAGCAACTATTTCCGATACCCCAAAAGAAAAATACAGATGTTTTATAGAGAGGCAATCGAATCCGACACTTTGGAACTCCTGAAAAAAATTAATTCCAATTCATATTTTAAAAATGTGAGATTGGTTGGAGGGACGGCATTAGCGCTGCAAACAGGTCACAGAAAATCTGTAGATTTGGATTTTTTCGGTAGTTTTTATCCGGATGAATATGAAGTTTCAAAAGCTATACAAACTTATGGAGATATAAAAAAATTACACTCAACTCCAAATATTTTTGTTTTTAGTATCAATAATATTAAAGTGGATTTCGTCAATTACAGCTATCCGTGGATTGAAGATATAATGTATATCAACGGACTAAAGCTTGCAGGTAAAAAAGATATCGGGGCAATGAAGCTTGCAGCAATCGCTGGCAGGGGAACAAAAAAAGATTTTGTTGATCTATATTTTCTGTTGAAAGAATTTTCATTGAAAGAATTACTGGATTTTTATTCTCAAAAATATAATGATGGCAATATATTTATGGTATTAAGAAGTCTTAATTATTTTGAAGATGCCGACAAAGATGACATACAAATGATAAAGAACGTTTCATGGGAAGTTATCAAAAATAATATTATAGAACATCATAAAGATTTTTTATTATAAGCACTTTGCCAAAATATTTATATGCATTATCTCAATTATGCTTAGGTAAGAATAGTTTAATTTTATATATTTATGCGTTTTTAATAAAAAAATATTATGAAAAAATCATATTTACCAACGTCAATTATTTTTATCAGTCTTTTGTATTTATTGATCGGGAATGAAAAAGTAAATCCAAGAGAGAAATATGACAAATACCTTGCAGGGGAATATAGGCAAATGTCCGGTCTGTTTACTGATGAAACAAATGATGTTAAAGAACCGGATCATCCTGAAATGGCAGCTTTCCAGAATCACTATATGATCATTGATCCTGAAACGAAAAAAGTTCCCGAAAAAGCATTGCTGAAATCATATAATTATACAAACAGACTAAAAACATCCGCTAAATTTAATTACAGGGATGATATTGACTGGAATCAGGTTCAATCCAATATGGGGGGCAGAATAAGGGGCATAATGTGGGATCCTGTGGATACAAATAAAGTATGGGCATGTAGTGTTACCGGAGGATTGTGGTACAATAATAATGTAGAAGACGAAAATTCAAACTGGAATCAGGTAGATGGATTTTGGACGGGATTATCAACAAATTGTATTACTTATGATCCCAATAATCAGAAAGTGTTTTATGTTGGAACGGGAGAATATCATACAGCAAGAACCATTTATCGTGAATCTTCAGGAGTTGGTTATGGCATCTGGAAAACAACGGATGGAGGAAATACCTGGAATATAATCGAATCGACAAGAGATTTTAAATATATTTCCGATATCAAAGTCAGAAATGAAAATGGAAATAGCATTATATATGCAGGTGTGGTTTCAGGGATATACAAAGGCAAAAAACACCTGAGCAAACCCGAAGAAGGATTATATCGTTCCGATAATAATGGACAATCCTGGGAACAAGTTTTACCCGATATACAGGGAGACACACTGTCATTTGCTCCTGCAGATATAGAAATTGCAGCTAATAACAGAATTTTTATCGGTACTTTGAAAAACATTGAAGGTAATGGTGGTGCTAATATCTTGTGGTCTGATACCGGTCTTAAAGGTTCCTGGCATGTTTTTAATGACTATGAAAATATAATAAAAAATGATAGCGAATACCCTTTGCCCGGGAGAGTGATAATAGGTGCAGCTCCTTCAGACAGCAAAGTTGTTTATGCTCTTGTTGGTGCGGGATGGTACAATGGTTACGGATTTAATTATGCAAGAGGGAGGTATATATTGAAATCCGTGGACGGAGGATTATCCTGGACGGAGAAAAGTATTCCTCAAAACGATCCCGGTTGGGCATCGCTTTCCTGGCATGCATTTGATATTGCAGTTAACCCGGGTGATCCGGAAAATGTTTTTGTAGGAGGTTTGGATCTTTGGAAATCAACAAACGGAGGAGATAACTGGGCACATGCTTCTGATTGGGGAGCTATGTATTCAGGAGGAGGAGATGATTATGTTCATGCAGATCAACATTGGATAGCATATAAACCGGGTTCTTCAAAAAAAGCAATTTTCAGTACGGATGGAGGTGTTTTTTACTCATCTAATGCTGATGAAATTTCACCGGTATTTGAAGAAAGAAATAACAACTTATCGACATTACAGTTTTATTCTTGTGAAATTTCACCCGTTAAGGATCTAAATCTGTTTATAGGTGGTCTTCAGGATAACGGATCATTGTTGTATTTGGGACAGCCGTTAAATATAAACAATATGATATCCGGAGGTGACGGGGCTTATTGTTTTATAGATCAGGATGAACCTCAAAAAGTAATAACATCATTATACTATAACAAGTATTATTTATTTGAAAATTTATCTTATAAATGGTCATTCGGTCAATATGGTACAGGAGTGTTTATCAATCCGGGAGATTATGATAGCAAAAATAATATTTTATATACCAATGCATGTTCTTTTAAAGGAAATTTGGCTAATAATTTGCTTTGTGTTACAATTTCACCCGATACTTCTATAAATACGTTTGTTGATTTGGGAACAAACTTAAATACTTACTTCTCTCATATAAAGGTTTCTTCTTTTACAGACGAAAATCAAACAACTTTATTTGTCGGTTCTCAAAACGGAAGACTTTTTAAGGTAACGAATCCATTGACAGCTTTACAAACTTTTGAAATAGGTAGCAATGATTTTCCCGTTGCTAATATTTCAAGTGTGGCAATAGGCGGTAGTGAAGATACTTTATTGGTTACTTTTTCAAATTATGGAGTGAAGTCCGTTTGGGAAACATATGACGGAGGACAAAATTGGACTGATATTTCAGGTAATTTACCTGATATGCCGGTAAGATGGGCTTTGTATCATCATGATAATTCTAGCCAGGTTCTTTTAGCAACGGAATTAGGGATTTGGTACAGGGAAAGCATGGATTCTAATATCTGGAAACCGGATAATAGTTTTCCCAATGTCAGGATCGATATGTTAAAGATCAGGGAAAATGATAATACAGTGGTAGTTGCATCTCATGGCATGGGATTGTTTTGGGGAAAATGGGAGAAAGAATCAGTCAGATCTGAAGATATTGTTGAAAACAATGATTTTGAAATATACCCTAATCCTTCAAACGGGATCTTTAATATAAAAGGGCAAAAGGATAGTTATTATTCGGTTTTTGATATCAAAGGCAGGGTAATTTTAAAAGGGAAAATAAACCCTGCCGTTTCGCTTGATCTTTCAAATCAACCTAAAGGAATTTATTATTTAAAGATCCGGAATAAAAAAAGAATATTTACTGAAATATTAGTATTGCAATAATAAAAAAGTAACTACTCAGACAGGGTGCTTTTCAGTCAATATTATTCTACACGGGTAGTTATTAAAAAAACAGGGGATAAAAATCTAATGATCTTTATCCCCTGTACTTTAAAACCAAAATACTTATTTTACTTTAATTGCTAATGGTCCCTTCTTGATTGCTTCTTCTTTTTTCTTCATTGTGATCTTCAATATTCCGTCTTTGTACTCGGCATCAATATGTTTGGTATCGACAGTTTGAGGAATAGTGAATACACGTTTGAATGATGTATAATTGTATTCCATTCTCACCATGTTTTCTTCTTTTTCCTCTTCTTTTTGTTCAATATTGGAAGAAATTATCAATTCATTATCCTCCAATTTGATATCGATATCTTTTTTATTCACACCGGGTACTGCAAGTTCCAGGATATACTTGTCTTTTTCTTCAACAATATTAACTGCCGGTTGAGTGTAATTTACATTTGGTGATTTGAAATCACTCAAAAAGTTGTTGAATAATTCGTCATAAAGATCTCCAAACAAATATTGTGATGGAGCAAACGGCTTAAATTTCATTAGTGTCATAGCTATTATTTTTTTAGTTAAACCATAAAATTAATAAACTCACGGTCGTACATTATTTGTATCTACTCAGGTAGAATCATTTTGATTTAAAAAAACACTTTTTTTGCCATATTTCAGCTATTATTTTTTGACGTAGCTCCACTATGCCTTCAAAAAATGAGCTTCATCTGGCAAAAAAATTGAATTTTTTCATTTCAAAAGCACTCTACCTGAGTAGATACCATTATTTCAATTCAATTTTTTTGTTTTTTACAGTTTCATCTTCCTTTTTAAACGGAAGTTTTACTGTCAAGATTCCATTATTGTATTTTGCATCAATTTTTTCCATGTCAACATTTTCAGACAATTTGTATTCCAATTTGAAATTTGCATAATCAAATTCTTTCAGTAAAATACTTCTGCCTTCTGTTTTTTCCAATTTATCTTCCTTGGCGGACTGAATTACAAGAATGTTATCATTCACATTGATATCTATATCCTTTTTATTCAATCCGGGAATTGCAATACGTAGTTCTGTCCAATCATCGTTTTGAACAATATTTACTTTCGGTACACTTTGGCTGGTAGCTGCTTTACTAAGCAGTCTTTCCAGTTCCATCAAAGGACTGTATAAATCTTTTGCCGGACTAGTTAGATATGTCATAATTATTATATTTTAAGTTTCTTAAATCAAATTTTCACTCTTAATTATTCAAATATTATACCTGTATAGTTTTTCAGTCATTTTTACTTAAATCAAGTACAAAAAACAAGACATTATGACAGTTGAAAAAAACACACCTGCCAAATTGGCTTTGTGGTTTAAAAAAAATAGTATTTAGCTGAACTTAAATTGTGTCAATAACCAAATAGGTGTTATTATGATAAAAAACACTTTTTTAATCAAAATGTAGCCATCTTATAAGAGTAGATAAGAGAAAGTAACCTACTTCAAAAAAGTAATTCTTCTCAGTGTATTCTCTTTGGTCAAGATCTTGTGTTTGATAACTCCTATCACATGAAGAACAAATAATATCATCAAAATAGTTGCCAATAAGTTGTGTCCTTCTACCAATAAAGATTCATCATGAGGCTTAATAAGTGAGATGTCTCCCGTTCTTATTGCATTTCCATACCCAATAATTATCATTGCTAAAATACCTAAGATACTTATCAAAAATAACAAATAGTAAAATGAATTATCTATCCAAACAATTAATTTATCATTGAATTTGTATCCGGTTTTAAGATGTGGAGGTCTTGGGTGTTTAAAATAATAGTATGTTCTAATGATAGTCAGAATTAAAACTAAAGTTCCCAGGATAACATGAATTGCTAAAGGGAAAAGTTTATCCTCGGATTCCAATCCTCCGATATATTTACCGAGAGGAAATAATATCAGGATCAAGAGAGCGGTTATCCAATGAATTATTATAGTTCCTTTTGAATATTTTATGGTCATATCGTTTTTAGCAGTCATATTTCTAAAATTTATTTTCTTTCAATTATCAAAAATAGAAAATAATCTTAATTTCAACCTATATTTTCAACAAAAAATTCTTTGTGGTACTTTAAGATAAAAAATTTTGTGTCTATTACTGTCTATAAGCATACATTTTTAGACATAAAAGCACAGAGATTAATATAGATAAACTTATATTTGTAGAAATAAATATATTAATAAATGAAAGCAACTAATGTCATAAATGAATTGAAAAAATATGCTTCCGAAAAACGAAAAAATTCAAATGAATGGTTTTTTAAAACAGGCAAAGGTGAATATGGAGAAGGAGACCGGTTCATCGGTGTTTCGATGCCGGATATCCGTAAAGCTATAAAGGAATTTAAAAAACTTCCTTTTCCTGAAATAGAAAAATTGTTGGTATCCCCGATACATGAAGTCCGTATGTCAGGAGTATTAATTCTAACAAATAATGCAAAAAGGGCATTTAAGAAAAAAGATATTGATGAACATAAAAAAATTGCCGATTTTTATTTAAAAAATAAGCGCGGAATAAATAATTGGGATCTTGTAGATGTTTCATGCCATTATGTAATAGGTGATGCTATTGTCAATAATATTTATGATTTGAAATTGTTGGATGATTTGGCTTCTTCGGACACATTATGGGATAGAAGAATAGCAATGGTGTCCACTATTTCTTTTATAAGAAACGGTGATGTATTCCCAACTGTAATTTTAGCAAAAAAACTCCTCGACAACAAAGAAGATCTTATGCACAAAGCAGTTGGCTGGATGCTAAGGGAAGCTTGGAAAAGAGAACCTGCAATAATCGAAGATTTTTTATTGGAAAATTACCATGATATACCTCGAACAGCTCTACGATATGCTATTGAAAGAATGGAAGAAACCAAGAGGAAAGAGTTTTTGTATTTGTATAAAAAGTGATTTTTTTATTTCAAAAGCACTTAACCCGGATTATTCATGCTTTTAGCTTTATGTAGATGCAAGGCATCGAAATACGCAGATATATTCTTATATTTCAAGTGTTTCGTAACGCAGCAGATGCATAAAGATAAAATCAAACAACACCCCAAATTTGAGGTGATAATTTTAAACATATTTATGCATAATTAATTAATATCTAGTAGTTTAATACAATACAAAAAAATATAGTGGTGAATAATTCGGGCTAACCTGAGTATTTATTGTATCACAAATCTATATCAATTCCGATCTTTTTCATCAGGATTGATGCATTAAAGCTATCACAAACACCATTGGTCAATTTGTAGTCAAAGTATAGTTCATCGCCTTTGGTTTTAACGCCGAAATTGTAATTTCTAATCGAGTTTGGATGCTCGTACACCATATCGGTAAGGGCTAGATCATGTGTAGCTATCATACCCGAAGCTTTATTTTTCATCATTTGTTTGATCAGGGCTTTTGTTCCTATATGCCTGTCTTGTGAATTTGTACCTCTGAGAAGTTCATCCAATAGCAAGAAGCAATTATCATTTTTTTCAACATATTGGAGTATGGATTTTATCCTCTCCAGTTCAGCATGAAAAGTCGATAGATTATCTTCCAGAGAATCTATGATACGCATATAAGTAATCAACCGTACATTGGATACTTCAAATGATTCTGCACAGACCGGACATCCGTTTAATGCCAAAATTGTATTTAACCCAACGGTTCTTAAAAATGTACTTTTCCCTGCCATATTTGATCCGGTGACTATATCAAATTTTCCTTTGCCTTCAATGCTATAATCATTATCTATACGGTTTTCTTTTTTGATAAGAGGATGCCCGATATTTTGTCCGGCTATCAATAATTCTTTATCGGATATGTGTGGAAATACCCAATCGGGATTATTGAAATACAGGATACTCAATGAAAGATGCGCATCAATATCTCCGATTTTATCAAGCCATAATTTGATTTTTGAAGAGTTTTTTGACATCCAGTCTTCGATTTTATACGAATAATGAATATCCCAAAACAAAAACAAGTTCAGAATACTTGCCACTACGAGATTCAATCGATAATCCAAATTTTTTATCAATCCCGATAATCTTTTTAGCTCCATTTCAATCTGATTTTCTCCTGTCAATTCAGATTGAATATTTTGCAAATATTTTGATTTGAATTCACTTTTCTTTATTATTTTTATCAATATTGAATATTTCAAAAACAGTTTTTCCTGTTTTGAGACATGTTCATGAATAAGGTCAACTCGCTTTTTGAATTTCATGATGATAAAATAGTTTATCGTCAACAGAGGAATTGAAAGTCTCCACCATACCGGATTGATAAAACCAACTACCAGAGATACTATTGTTAGCGTAGAAAGTATATACAAAATTACTTTCAGTATTTTTTTATCTTTAAAATAGTATTTGAACACTCCAACCCATCTATCGATACTACCAAAATCTTCATTATCTTTGTCTGATATAAAAAATGTCAGGAGGAAGTTATCCCTGAATTTATTATTATTAGCGAGTTCTTTAACTATTTCCTGTCTGTCCAAAATACTTTGTTTTGTATGAGAAGTGCTTAATAACCAATCTGATAATATTTTTTCTCCCTGTACTGTTACTGTTCTGTTGAGTATATTGAACAATGAGTATTTACCAAAAATATCCAAATCGGAAGAATACTCATGTTTTTGATTTTTATATTTTTCTCCATCTCCGAAAATATTGGTTGAAGTCAGGGCATTCAATTCGTTTTGATATATTTGAATCAATTGTTTACTTTTCCCGCTTTGTACTATCAGTTTATTATGTTTTTTTACAAGGTAAGCAAAAAAGATAATTACAGATATTATGACTAAAAATCCAATAATATTTGAAATAGAAAATCCCAGATAAATAAGATAAATACCGGCTAAAACAACAAGAAGTCTTATAATTGATAATCGCGATATTTTCTTTGATAATAACTTTAAACTATCATTGAGTATATTTATCTTTTGGGTATAGTAATTCTGCATTTAATTCAGCATGTATTTGTGACTATTTCCATAAACGAAAATAGATAAGTAATATTCTTTCCGTTTTCCACACTTTTTTTTAACTTTAAAAAAGACAATATTAAAATTCAATACGTTATAACGAAAAAACCTCACAATATTTATGGTATATTCTTTCCGACATTCTTTGTAAATTTTCCAGCAGTTTTTGAAGCATATCAATACTTAAAAGCATCTTTACTATCAAATATTTCCCTATCTTTGAACATAGTAATTGTTTCAAGAACCAACTCCTAATAATTATGAAAAAGATACTTTTATTAGTCATAGCATTTGTTATTTCATTTAGTACCAGAGCGACTGTTATAGTTTCATCTGTAGGTCAACTTAAAACGGCAATTCAAAATGCCAATAATGGAATGGATTCGGATATCCTGGTTGCTGATGGTACATACGATCTTGACGGAGCTTATTTACTTATATCAAGAACCGGAATTAGCGTAAAATCACAAAGCGGAAATAGATCTGCTGTTATTCTGGACGGTAATTATGTTTCCAATGAAATATTCCAAATCGTAGCTTCAAATGTTACAATAGCTGATATGACTTTGCAAAAAGCTAAAGATCATCCGATTCATATTATGGGTGGAAATAACTCGGATGTTACAGGAGTAATAATAAGCAATGTACATATTATAGATCCGGGACAACAAGCTATTAAAATCAATTCGCGAAATGGATATTTTGTAAACAATGGAATTATCAAGGATTGTAAAATAGAGCTAACGGAATCAGGACGCAATTATGTTTGGGATCACAATGGTTCTTGTTATACAGGTGGAATAGATGCACATTCAGCAACCGGATGGGAAATTCGTGATAATGAAATAATTGGGTTTTGGTGTAGCGCCGGGCTTTCAGAACATGGGATTCATTTCTGGAATGATTCAAAAAATACCCTTGTAGAGCGTAATCTTATTATAGATTGCGATAGAGGAATAGGTTTTGGTTTAAACAGCAGTGCCCATCATGGCGGCATTATAAGAAATAATATGATTTATCATCCTAAAAACCATGGGTATAGTGATGTTGGTATCGGGCTGGAGTCTGCAGACAGTGTAAAAGTATATAATAATACAATATTTTTAAATCACAGTTATCCTAATGCAATTGAATACAGATTCACTACTACCAAGGGAGGTATAATAAAAAATAACCTTACGAATAAAGCTATTACTTCAAGAAACGGAGGCACAGCAGATGTTTCAAACAATGTTACTGATGCAGTAGCGAATTGGTTTGTTAATACATCAAACGGTGATTTGCATCTGGCTTCGGCTTTAGATGGTTTGGTTGAATCCGGTGTCGAAATAGCAGGTTTAACCGATGATTTTGATAAGGATTTGAGGCCTATTGGTGATAAAATAGATATCGGAGCAGACGAATATCATATTATCGATAATTCAATAAAAGTTAAAGTCAAACAAAGCGATATAACCTGCTTCAATGCATGTGATGGAAAAATCACAATTGATACAATTGAAAATGCTGTAATGCCTATAAAATATATGTGGAGCAACGGAGATACAACAAGTCTAATCGATGAATTGTGTGCCGGGGATTATACCGTAACAGTCACTGATAAAAACGGAAAGACAATAACCAAAACAATTGTTTTAACTCAACCGGAAGAGTTGCTGTTAAATATAGATCACACCGATGAAACGGCAAACAATGCTAATGATGGCTCCATAAGTTTCAACCCAAGCGGGGGCACTGCTCCTTATAAAATATATTGGAATAATCAAATTGTAACCGGTACTATCTCAAATCTGTCTCCCGGTCAATTCTTTTTTACGTTAATTGATGCAAATGATTGTTCGGTAACAGACAGTGTTGTTATTGAAAAATTTATTTGTCCGGAACTTGTTATCAATTCTAAAATAATTGACGCCAGCTGTTTTGGCTATTGTGACGGGTCAATTTCAATCTTAAGCATTGATAATAGTACAATGCCTGTTCACTATAATTGGGATAATGGAGATTCCAGCTTAATTTTGAGTGATCTATGTGCTAAAGATTATAGAATTGAAATAACAGATGGTAAAAATTGTACTGTTTCACAATCTTTTTCTATAACACAACCTGATGATATCCTTATCACGATAGACAGTACAAAAGATATTTTCACTAATCAAGCCGGATATATTGCTATTTCATCAAATAATAATGAAAATTATATTTTTTCATGGGTTGGACCCGATGGTTTTAGTGCAGACACTGAAGATATTTTTAATCTAAATTCTGCCGGATGTTATACATTGTCGGTACAAGATACTACCACAATGTGCAGCAAAGAATTTGAAATTTGCATCGCAGATAGAACAGCTACAAGTAATTTGGAAATAAGCAAGATTTATCTCTATCCAAATCCGGCAAGAAAATATATTTTTATGGACTTTTCCGAATCAAAATTTGCTGATTTCAAGGCAACAATTTCATTTTTCGATTTAGCAGGCAAAAAGCAAATGCAAACCTTGAAAAATCCTGCCGAAAACCTTTTAAAAATAGAAACAAAAGACTTAAGTAGCCAGATGTTTATAATCAAAATAAAATCTGCTAGATTTGGAGTGATATATAAAAAGGTTGTTGTTGATAAATAGAAAATTTTGATTATAGGTAAAGCCGGTTCAAAGTGGTTTTAATGTGTTGTCGGCACTTGTATTATCGGTGATTATTATTGAATGCAAATTGGTTTGTGCAAGCAATGAAAACCGGAATACAATAAACATTAAAAACAAAACTGCTCTATTCGTATTGAATTTAATATAAATATGCATAATTCTTTTCGTTTGTGTTTTTATTTTGAACTGCCTATCGCTTGCTTTAGCTATGGCAAAAAAAATCTTTAAAAAGTTTAAATGGGGGTAAAATTTTTATGAATTCCAGGGCGATTATTTCACCTGCAGTTCCAATTTTTTCTTCAATTATTTTAATTTTGTACGCATTCTCAAGCAAAAATATAAACTTTGTCTCCTTTTTTTTATTTTGGACGCATATCATTTTTTCTTTTTTAGGAGAGCTATAATTGTATTGAGGTGTATTTCTTGTTTATAATTACAAAAGGAAATGGTTAATTGATTCGTTGCCGGGATACAATCTTTTATCATTTAGAAATCTATTTTATAACTCAAATTAGGAATCATAATTCTATTATATTTTTTGTCAATGGTATTTGTTTTTATATTATAATAATCAGATTCAAACTCTTTGGTTTGATTTGCATTTAATACTTGCAAAGACCAAATTGATGAATATCCGGACTTATTTTTTCTATAAGAAACAGTAAATGAAAAAATCGGAGAATCAGGATATTTTTTTGCAAAAGATATATTCCCGTTTGTTTCTCCATAAATAATTTCTCGTTGATCGATAGAGGCTTTCTCGTTTATCGCTTCCATTCTATTCCCCCCAAGATAATTTAATCTGATATTTGTACTGAAAAGATTATTTTTATTTTTCCCAATTTGCCATTCTTTGCCGATTAATATATTGAATATATAGTTTTTATTATAACGCGTGTTGCGTTTTATTCTATCATTTGCAGTGTACTTGGAATCAAATACAGATGCCGAAACCAAATAATACAATCCTTTACTCAAATATTTTTCAAGAGTAATATCAATACCGATATTTCTTCCTGTACCCTTACTTATAAGCTCCTCATTAAAAAATAGATTGTTTTGAGTGTTTAGTGTAGTAATATAGGAATTTGGGGATACCGGAACATTAATAATATATTGAAAATATGGCTCAATGTTTAATTTTATATTCTTGCTTAGCATTGAATTGAAAGAAATAACAATATGGTTGGATTTCATTAAATCCAAGGATTTATTGGGTTGATTACCACTTTTGCTTGCAAAATATATGGGCAATGACTCTATTTTACTATGCAATCCATAGGCAAATGCGAAACTATTATTTTGATCAAAATGATATTTTAGTGATATTCTTGGTTCAAAAGATGTTTTATTATTTAACCTGAAGTATTGAAAATGGATACCTGCATTTAATGTAAAACGATTTGAAAATTTATATTTTGATTGACTGTAAAATTGTATCAAATCTGATTGGCCGTTTTCATTGATCAGATTTATTGGAGTAGTGTTGTCTCCTATCGATTTATTAATATCTAAATTATATTCTAAGTGATTGTAATAAAAACCTGTTCTATTGCTGTGTTTATTGTTGAAGTGATGAGTAATACTTGATTGCAAAGTGATTTTATAATTATTTTTAGTCGCATCAGATAAAGGTCTTGGTTTAAAATCGGTATCCAATCGCTGCTCGGTAAAATTCAATCCATTGCCGGTCAGGGACAAAGAAGTTTTAGAAAAAGTATTGGAATTTACCATTATTTTGTGCTTCAAGCCTGATGCAAACATATACAAAGAAGTCTGAGAATCGTCCATGTCTGTTGTTGATTTCCATTCCAAGCTATCTAAAGCCTCTATGTTGATTGCATCATAAGCAGCAATGCTCCATATTGAAAATGTACCTGTTTTTTTTGTTGGAAAATTTAGTTTAAATGATAAATCCTGATATTTTAATACGCCACTATTGCTAGGTAATACCGGACTTATTAATGCCATTGTCGAATACCGATAATTTATTAAGTAAGATGCTTTTTCCCCCTTTTTAAAAGGACCTTCAGTTGCAAAGTCAATGCCTAACAAACCTGCCTGCAAAGTATATTCTCTGGTAGAAGAATTTCCTTTTCTCAGATTAATATCAAATACTCCGGAAATTGCGTTTCCATATTCGGCTGGAAATGCTCCGGTATAAAAATCACTATTACCAATCATTTGGCTACTTAGAGCGGTTAACAATCCTGCTCCGGCAATAGTCAGATTGGCAAAGTGATTTGGACTTGGTATCTCAACACCTTCAATTCTCCATAAAAGACCGGACGGACTGTTACCACGAATAGAAATTCCATTACTACTAATAGAAGGTGTGGCTACTCCTGCAAATGAAGAGACTAATCTAGCCGGATCGCTTAAACCACCTGCATATCGCTGTGTTTCCTCTACGGTAAATTGGCGGCTACTGACACTTGCCATAGAATTAATTGGGTTGTTTTTTTTGTTTGCAACAATGACAACTTCATCTATCTCAGTTGCTTTTTCGGTTAAATCAATATCCAAAACCACCTCTTTTCCCGAACTTATCAAAAGGTTACTGAGTAAAACACTCTCATATCCAATCATACTTATTTTAATGCTTTGTCGCCCGACAGGTACATTTCCCAACGTAAATTCGCCTTCAATATTTGTTACAGTACCTTTAACAGGTTCGCTATCCCAAAGAACTATGTTTGCCCCAATAATCGGTTCTTTTGTGATTTTATCAAACACGTTTCCTTTAATTGTTTGGGTGACTATTTGTGAAAATAACAAATTGGAAAAACAAAGAATGCTTATTATTAGTACGATTTTTTTCATATTAAATGTATTTTTTTGAGTTAAAAAAGAATGCTTTATCTTTTGCAATAATATAAATGGAAAACAGCAATAATAATCCTGTTTGTATTACTTTGCTCATTGGGTGAGTTGCAAATATTTCATTGAAATATCCGGCAGTAATATGAAAAATAATTGCTACCAAAATGTTCCTGTTTGTTCTATAATAAAGCCAATTCATTATTATTACAAAAGGGAATAAACTGACAATAAAATTAATGGAATAAATTACTCCCGATTCGACCAAATTGCTTTGGTAATAGTCTTTGATAAACGAAAGTGGAATATGCCATACTCCCCAGAATAAAGCGAAAATTATTGATGTATTGAATAAATTAAATCTATTACGGAGACTGTCGGTTCCATAAGTATGCCAAGCAAGTTCCTCCAATACAGGAGCAATTATTAATAGAAACCATACAGGAAAAACTCCCGATGTAAATGTATAATGTCCGGTTATTTGAAACTGAGACGAACTGTAACCAAATAATAACGAAATAGCCTGTGCCAATATAATACTTCCCGGCATTAATAAAACAGTTAAGAATAGATAAACAGGTTTGATTGATTTAAAATTAAATAATCTTGGAAACAAATCTTTCTTTAAAGTTCTTTCCCTTTTCATCAACCAAAATGCAATAGCCATTGGTGATATTAGTCCTATAAAACCTATTATACTCGAAGATAGATTATTAGGTTCTGGTTGGGTTTCCAAATGGCTTATATATGCTGCAACACCCCAAAACAACCAAGGAATTGCAGTGGATAGTATATAGAACAATAAGGGTTTATTGTAAAGTTTCATACTTATAGATTTTGATTTGATATTATTATGAAGCAAAGTAACAGTATTATGTAACTATAATCGCCCAATCCTATAATACTGGACTAATTTTAGCGAGCAGTATTGTTAGGTGTAATTTAATGTATAGCCAATGCGATAATATGAGGTGTGAAATAATGTAAATGATTTCTTGAAATTAGTTATTTAACAAACTAATGCACTTCTCAAAAAAAATGTAGATATTGCAGTCAAAGTGTCAAAGTTAATAGCTGTAATATTTTATTAAATTTTCCCGCAATGGACGCAAAGGATTCGCTAAGTATCGCCAAGATATAAAGTGATTTTTCCTTTTACGAACCTTAGCATAATCTGCGTGTTATTTGGCGGGAATCCCTAGATTATGAATCTTATCTTTGCAAGCTTCTTCAATTATTTAAACATGAAAAAGAACAAGTATATGGTTATTTCTTGTGCGCTACATTGGATAAGTATTGAGAAGGAGTACAGCCTTTTTGTTTTTTAAAAACACTATTAAACGTTGATTTGGAATTGAAGCCTGAGTCAAAAGCGTGACCAAGCAAACTAAATTGATTATTTGAAGATGCCCGTTCGATAAATTCTTGAATCCGGTATTTATTCACAAAATCATTGAAGTTTTGATTTTCAAATTGATTAATTATTTGTGAAAGGTAATTGGGTGATATTTCTAATAAATTAGCAAGATTAGATAATGTAAGTTTTGGCTCTAAATAGGGCTTTCCCCTTTCCATTAATGTAAGCAGTTCCGCATGCTTTTTATTGGCAAAATCATCTTTCAAACCTGAGTTTTTGTAAGAGCTTTTTGTAAAATTGTCTTGAATTCCAATGATTACATTGTCAACAAAAATGTTTTTATGGCGGATGCCAAAATACCCTAAGGAAATAATTGCAAAAATAAGCATTGAATAAAAAATAAAATCTAGGTTAAAAGAATAATTAAAACCAAGGAAATCTCTCGTTATTATGATTAAAATGGCTGTAAAAAAAATGATTCCTAATCCGAAAATAAAATAGTGTAACCATCGTAAGTTGATTTCCTCATCGTTGGAGAAATTTATATTTATTAATTGCTTATATTTTCTTATGTGTTTTAATGACAAAACCGTATAGCTTATACCGGAAATTATAAAAGCAAGAAGTAATAGATTGGTAAAAGTATCAAAATCGTGTATTTGCCCCGAATCAACCAGTTTTTTTTCATCGGCAGAATAAAAAAAGTAAAATTTACTCATATATAAATAAGAGAGTGCGATTGGCAAAAAATGTATATAATCCTTTTTATTTAAATGATTATCTTTTTT
>Ga0256832_1001374_pt1 | contig 16366 bp, 11 predicted proteins | sample 134614metaG_FD_190534 | JGI IMG/M metagenome (GOLD analysis project Ga0256832, IMG submission 190534) | Hydrothermal vent microbial communities from Lau Basin, Pacific Ocean - 134-614 | ecosystem: Environmental > Aquatic > Marine > Hydrothermal vents | place: Pacific Ocean: Lau Basin | collected...
GTGCGCTGCGCGCAGGGACCGGCCCTCGGCCTCCAGCGCCTCGCGGTCGATCTCGCCGCGCCAGTACCGCTCCAGTGCGAACTTCAGTTCCCGCTGCGCGCCGATGCGCGGGAATCCCAGATTGTGTGCCTGCATCGCCGTTCCTCCCCGAATCCGTACCGTGCTTGCAGGCTAGCCCCGGAACGTGTTTGAATCAAACGACGTTTTTTCATGGTCATGTTGAATCTGATTCATGTTCCTGGAATTGCGGCACCTCCGCACCCTGCTTGCCCTGACCGAGACCGGCAGCCTGGCCGCGGCGGCCCGCCGCCTGCACCTGACCCAGTCGGCCCTCTCGCATCAACTGCGGGCACTGGAACGCCACTACGACCAGCCGCTGGTCCTGCGCGGCACCCGTCCACCAAGGCTGACGCCTGCTGGCGAATCCCTGCTCGCGCTGGCGCAAGAAGTACTGCCGAAGATCGAGGCGGTCGATCGCAGGCTGCGCGAAGGCCGTGCACCGGCGCGGTTCCATCTCACTCTGGAATGTCATGCCTGCTACGACTGGCTGCTGCCGCTGCTCGACGACTTTCGTGACCGCTGGCCCGACCTGGAGGTCGACATCCGCCTGGGACGTTTCGAAGCACTGCCCGATCTGATCTCGGGTGAGGTGGACCTGGTCATCACCTCCGATCCGGCACCGCACCGCTCGCTGGCCTTCCTGCCCCTGTTCGACTACCAGGCCCTGCTGGCGCTCTCGCCCGACCATCCCCTGACCCGGCTCAAGCGCATCCAGCCGCATCACCTTGCCGAGGAGACACTGATCACGTATCCGGTGCCGCCCGAGCGGCTGGACGTCTTCGCCCGCTTCCTGCAGCCGGCGGGCGTCACGCCGGCAGCCGTCCGCCACTGCGAGCTCACCGCCGTCATCCTCCAGCTGGTGGCCGGCCGGCGCGGCGTGGCCGTGCTGCCGGACTGGGTGCTCGAGCAAGCGCGCAGGGCCGGGCGCCTCGCGACCCGCCCGCTGGGCCGCCGCGGGCTCCGCGGCACGATGCACGCCGCCGTGCGCCGTGCCGACACCGAGCTGCCCTGGATCCGCGACTTCGTCGAACGTGCGCGCCAGCGAAGCGATCCGTGATTCCCGCAGTCGTCAGTCGGGCGACCTTCTCTCGGCGCTTCCGGGCGAGCGGTTTCTCTTCATTCGTCATTCCGACCAGGCGAGCCCGGCCTTGAGCCGGGGGAGCACGAACCGGAATCCGAAAACCACGTCGTTCCCTGCCGCCGTGGCCTGGATCCTTCCTGGATTCCGGATCGGTGCTGCGCACCGTCCGGAATGACCAGGCGGCAGGGTGCAGGCAATTCACCCTTGCACCCGGGAATCAATCCGCCTATATTGAGCTTGCCCTTCTAGAGAACCACAAGATTTTGTGGTTCCACCCAGGGGAATCCGGTGAGAATCCGGAGCTGTCGCGCAACGGTGTGGGGGAGTGCCCCCAAGCCCGAATACCTGAGGAGGGTGGCGCCCGCACGGGCGTCCTGCACCCGGGTCTCGCGTCAAGGCCCAGGGGAGCGGTTCACGTCCTTCCGTGTCCTGCCTGCCCTGCCGCACGCGTTTCCCGTCCCGAAACAAGGAGACATCGAGGGGGAAACACATGCTCGAAACCGAATCGATCCCGACCGGCCCGGCAGCGCCGGTACCTTCGGGCGTCCTGCCCGCCCAAGTCGATCCGGCCGCGGCCGGCTACCGCGTCATCCGCCGCAACGGCAAGATGACCGCCTTCGACCGCACCAAGATCGCCGTGGCCATGACCAAGGCCTTCCTCGCCGTCGAGGGCGGCACCGCGGCGGCCTCCACGCGCGTCCACGAGACGGTCGAGCGGCTCACGGAGCAGGTGGTCGCCTCCCTGTTCCGCCGCCAGCCCGAGGGCGGCACGATCCATATCGAGGACATCCAGGACCAGGTCGAACTGGCCCTGATGCGCGCCGGCGAGCACAAGGTCGCGCGCGCCTATGTGCTGTATCGCGAGGCGCGGGCGCGCGAGCGTGCCGCCGCCGAGGCCGAGCGCAAGGCGAAGGGCGGCAAGGCCGGCGCGAAGGAGGGGCTCCGGGTCACGCTCGAGGACGGCAGCACCCGGCCGCTGGACATGACGCGTGTGGAGGCCATCGTCCGCGAGGCCACAGAGGGGCTGGAGGACGTGGATGCCGCACTGGTGCTGCGCGAGGCGCAACGCAACTTCTTCGACGGCATGAACGAGAAGGACGTGGGCCCGGCCGTCATCATGGCCGCGCGCACCCTGATCGACCAGGACGTGAACTACACCCATGTCGCCGCCCGCCTGCTTCTCGACACCCTGCGCCGCGAGGCCCTGTCGTTCCTCGGCACCGGCATCGTCGAGGCCACCCAGGCGGAGATGGCCGAACGCTACGGCGAATATTTCCGTCGCTACATCCACAAGGCCGCCGAGCTGGAGCTGCTCGATGACGAATTGACCCGCTTCGACCTCGACCGGCTGGCCGCCGCGCTCAGGCCCGAGCGCGACCTGCAGTTCACCTATCTCGGTCTGCAGACCCTGTACGACCGCTACTTCATCCAGCACGAAGGTACCCGTTTCGAGCTGCCGCAGGCCTTCTTCATGCGCGTGGCCATGGGGCTGGCGCTCAACGAGATCGACCGCGAGGCGCGCGCCATCGAGTTCTACGAGTTATTGTCCTCGTTCGATTTCATGAGCAGCACGCCGACCCTGTTCAACTCAGGCACCCTGCGCCCGCAGCTCTCCTCCTGCTACCTCACCACCGTGCCGGACACCCTGGAGGGCATCTACGATGCCATCCGCGACAACGCCCTGCTGTCCAAGTTCGCCGGCGGCCTGGGCAACGACTGGACCCGCGTGCGCGGCATGGGCGCCCACATCAAGGGCACCAACGGCAAGAGCCAGGGCGTGGTGCCCTTCCTCAAGGTGGCCAACGACACCGCCGTGGCCGTCAACCAGGGCGGCAAGCGCAAGGGCGCGGTGTGCGCCTATCTGGAGACCTGGCACATCGACATCGAGGACTTCCTCGAGCTGCGCAAGAACACCGGCGACGAGCGCCGCCGCACCCACGACATGAACACCGCCAACTGGATCCCGGACCTGTTCATGAAGCGCGTGGCCGAGGACGCCGACTGGACCCTGTTCTCGCCAGACGAGGTGCCCGACCTGCACGACCTCACCGGCCAGGCATTCGAGCGCCGCTATTGCGAGTACGAGGGAATGGCCGAGCGCGGCGAGATCCGGGTATTCCGCCGGGTCAAGGCCAATGAGCTCTGGCGCAAGATGCTCTCCATGCTGTTCGAGACCGGCCATCCCTGGATGACCTTCAAGGATCCCTGCAACCTGCGCTCGCCCCAGCAGCATGCAGGCGTGGTGCATTCCTCGAACCTCTGCACCGAGATCACACTCAACACCTCCGACGAGGAGATCGCGGTGTGCAACCTCGGCTCCATCAACCTGGCCCGCCACGTCGACGAGAACGGGCTGGACATGGAGAAGCTGGAGCGCACCATCCGCACCGCCATGCGGATGCTCGACAACGTCATCGACATCAACTACTACGCGGTGCCGGAGGCGCGCCGTTCCAACCTGCGCCACCGCCCGGTGGGGCTGGGCATCATGGGCTTCCAGGACGCCCTCTACCGGCTCGGTCTGTCCTGCGCCTCGCTGGAGGCGGTCGAGTTCGCCGACCGTTCGATGGAGGCGGTGTCGTACCACGCCATCAAGGCCTCGACCGAACTGGCAGAGGAACGCGGTCGCTATCCGAGCTACGAGGGCTCGCTGTGGAGCCGGGGCATCCTGCCCATCGACTCCATCGCCCTGCTGGAAGAGGGCCGTGGGGGCTATCTCGACGTCGACCGCAGTGCCACCCTCGACTGGGATGCCCTGCGCGAACGGGTACGCAAGGTGGGCATGCGCAACTCCAACTGCCTGGCCATCGCGCCGACCGCGACCATCTCCAACATCTGCGGGGTGTCGCAGTCGATCGAGCCCACCTATCAGAATCTGTTCGTCAAGTCGAACCTGTCCGGCGAGTTCACTGTCGTCAATCCCTGGCTGATCCGGGATCTGAAGGCACGCGGTCTGTGGGACGAGGTCATGCTCAACGACCTCAAGTACTACGACGGCTCGGTACAGCAGATCGACCGCGTGCCGGACGACCTCAAGGCGAAATACCTCACCGCCTTCGAGATCGATCCACGCTGGCTGGTGGAGGCCGCCGCCCGCCGCCAGAAGTGGATCGACCAGTCACAGAGCCTCAACCTCTACATGGCCGAGCCCTCGGGCCGCAAGCTGGACAACCTGTACAAGCTGGCCTGGGTGCGCGGCCTCAAGACCACCTACTACCTGCGCTCCATGGGCGCCACCGGGCAGGAGAAGCACAGCGTCGTCCCGCGCGAAGAGAACGTCGGCGACGGCGCGGTCGAGGCCCCCAAAGTCTGCTCCCTCCTCGACCCGGACTGCGAGGCGTGTCAGTAGGGAGTGAGGGGTGAGGATGTTGGCGTGATGCCGAAGACGAACATGGAGGAAACGAAATCATGCTGAACTGGGACGACCCCATTGCGGCCTGCAGGAACAGGCAGGCAAACGCCATCGCACAGGTAGCGGCCGGGCCGGAGGAGAAGACCCCGCCGACGGAGGCCCGCGACGAGTCGCCGCCGGCCGTCGCGCCCGACCGGGGCACCGACACCCTGCTGGATGTGCCGCACACCACCGACCTCAGGCCGGTGAATCCCGACGACAAGCGCGTCGTCAACGGGCTGACCGACATCAACCAGCTGGCGCCGTTCAAGTACCCCTGGGCCTGGGAGTACTTCCTCAACGCCAACCGCAACCACTGGACGCCGCTGGACATCAACATGAACCAGGACGTGCACGACTATCACCACAAGCTCACGGTGGAAGAGCGCCATGTGTACGAGAACGTGCTGGCCTACCTCACCACCTCCGACATCCTGGCCATGCGCAACATCGGCCTGGCGGTGATGGAGAAGATGTCGGCCCCCGAGCTGCAGATCTACCAGGCCCGCCAGGTCTACGAGGAATCGCTGCACACCTGGACCTACCAGCATTGCATCGAGTCCATCGGCCTCGACCAGGGCGAGATCTACAACCGTTACCGCGTGGTGCCCGAGATTCATCACAAGATCCGGATCGCCAACCGCCGGCTCGATTCCGTGCTGCGCCCCGACATCGACCTGCGCGACCCGGACGCGCTGGCCAACTTCGTCATGGCCTACCTGTTCTTCGCCGCCGTGTTCGAGGGCACCTGGTTCTACAACGGCTTCTCGCCGATCTTCGCCCTCCAGCGCCGCGGTCTGATGAAGGGCACCGCCGAACAGCTGCAGTACATCATGCGCGACGAGGTGCTGCACGCCTCCTTCGGCCTGCGCGTGGTCAGGCAGATCATCAGGGAAGAGAGCATCGCCCTCGACCCGAAGGCCGTGCGCGAGATGTGGGACGAGGCCGAGGCGGCCGAGGCGGCCTATGCCCGCTATCTGCTGCCCGACCCCATCCTCGGCTACTCCGCCGAGCAGCACATCGAGCAGTTCCGCTTCATCGCCAACCGGCGCGCGCGCAAGCTGGACCTCGAGGAGCCCTTCCCCGGCGCCGAGAACGCCCTGCCCTGGCTCGACGAGCAGGCCAACCTGCGCAAGGAGAAGAACTTCTTCGAGACCCGTGTCACCGAATACCAGACCGGCGGCGCACTGCGCTGGGACTGAAAGCCAACATCGAAGATGGCCTGACTCATCCATGAAAAAGGGGTGACCCGAAGGCCACCCCGATGATGGAGGGAGGACAAAGAGAACCGTATTTACGCGGCTTCCGCCCGGGTGCCCTTGCGGAAGACGAGCTCGCCGCCTTCCACGTCGACCTCGATGACATCGCCCGGACAGAATTCGCCCGCGAGAATGCGCTTGGCCAGCGGATTCTCCAGCTCGTGCTGGATGGCCCGCTTGAGCGGCCGGGCACCGTAGACCGGGTCGAAGCCGGCCTCGCCCAGCTTGTCGAGCGCGGCGTCGGAGACCACCAGCGCCATGTCGCGCTCCTCGAGCCGCTGCCGCAGGTAGCCGATCTGGATGTTCGCGATCATCCGGATCTGCTCCTTCTCCAGCGGATGGAAGACCACGGTCTCGTCCACGCGATTGATGAACTCCGGCCGGAAATGCTGGCCGACGATCTCCATGACCGCGGTCTTCATGGCCTCGTAGTCGCCGGTACGCGCCATCTCCTGGATGAGCTGCGAACCGAGGTTCGAGGTCATGATGATGACCGTGTTGCGGAAGTCCACCGTCCGCCCGTGACCGTCCGTCAGCCGGCCGTCGTCGAGCACCTGCAGCAGCACGTTGAAGACGTCAGGATGCGCCTTCTCGACCTCGTCGAGCAGTACCACCGAATAGGGCTTGCGGCGCACGGCCTCGGTCAGGTAACCGCCTTCCTCGTAGCCGACATAACCGGGCGGGGCGCCGATCAGCCGGGCCACGGAGTGCTTCTCCATGAACTCCGACATGTCGATGCGGACCATGGCCTCCTCGGTATCGAACAGATACTCGGCCAGTGCCTTGGACAGCTCGGTCTTGCCCACGCCGGTCGGCCCCAGGAACAGGAAGGAACCGTTCGGCCGGTTCGGATCGGCAAGCCCTGCGCGCGAGCGGCGGATGGCGTCGGAGACGGCCCGCACGGCCTCGTCCTGCCCGACGACCCGCTTGCGCAGTTCGTCCTCCATGCGCAGCAGCTTCTCGCGCTCGCCCTCGAGCATCTTGGACACCGGGATGCCGGTCCAGCGCGAGACGACCTCGGCGATCTCCTCGTCGGTCACCTTGTTGCGCAGCAGCTTGAGCTCCTTGTGCTCGGCCTCCATGGCCTGCTGCAGCTGGCGCTCCAGCTCCGGAATCTTGCCGTACTGCAGCTCGCCGGCCCGGGTCAGGTCGCCGGCACGCTGGGCGGCCTCGAGCTCCATGCGGGCACGCTCGAGTTCTTCCTTGATGTGGGTCGCGCCCTGCACCATGGCCTTCTCGGCCTTCCAGATCTCCTCGAGATCGGAATATTCGCGCTCGAGATTGCGGATCTCCTCTTCCAGGGCCTCGAGCCGCTTCCTCGCCGCCTCGTCGGTCTCCTTCTTGAGGGCCTCGCGCTCGATCTTGAGCTGGATCAGCCGCCGCTCGAGCCTGTCGAGCTCCTCGGGCTTGGAGTCGATCTCCATGCGGATGCGGGCCGCGGCCTCGTCGATGAGGTCGATGGCCTTGTCCGGCAGCTTGCGATCCGTGATGTAACGATGCGACAGGGTCGCCGCCGCCACGATGGCGGAGTCGGTGATCTCGACACCGTGATGGACCTCGTAGCGCTCCTTCAGGCCACGGAGGATGGCGATGGTGTCCTCGACCGAGGGCTCGTCCACCAGCACCTTCTGGAAGCGGCGCTCCAGCGCGGCATCCTTCTCGATGTACTGCCGGTACTCGTCGAGCGTGGTGGCGCCGATGCAGTGCAGCTCGCCCCGCGCCAGCGCCGGCTTGAGCATGTTGCCGGCATCCATGGACCCCTCGGCCTTGCCGGCGCCGACCACGGTGTGGATCTCGTCGATGAAGAGGATGATGCGCCCCTCTTCCTTCTGCAGCTCGTTGAGCACGGCCTTCATGCGCTCCTCGAACTCGCCGCGGAATTTGGCGCCGGCGATCAGGGCGCCCATGTCGAGCGACAGGATGCGCTTGTTGCGCAGCCCCTCGGGCACCTCGCCGTTGACGATGCGCTGAGCCAGCCCCTCGACGATGGCGGTCTTGCCCACGCCGGGCTCGCCGATGAGCACCGGATTGTTCTTGGTCCGGCGCTGCAGCACCTGCACGGTGCGCCGGATCTCGTCGTCGCGACCGATGACCGGGTCGAGCTTGCCCTGCTCGGCCTTCTCGGTCAGGTCGATGGTGTATTTCTCCAGCGCCTGGCGCTGGTCTTCGGCATTCGGATCCTGCACGCTCTCGCCTCCTCGTATCTTGTCGATGGCTTCCTCGATCAGCCCCTTCGTCGCGCCGGCCTCGCGCAGGGCCTGTCCCACGGGGCCCTTGTCTTCCAGCGCCGCAAGCACGAACAGCTCGCTGGAGATATAGGCGTCGTTGCGCTCCTGCGCCAGCTTGTCGGTGATGTTGAGCAGACGCAGCAGGTCGTTCGAGATGTGCACCTCGCCGGGTGCGCCGCTCACCTTCGGCACCCGGTCGAGAATCTCGCCCAGCTTGGAACGCAGGAGATCGACGTTCACGTCCGCCTGCGAGAGCAGGTGGCGCACCGTGCCGCCCTCCTGGTCCAGCAACGCGATCATGACGTGGACCGGCTCGATGAACTGGTTGTCGTTGCCGATCGCCAGGCTCTGGGCCTCGCCCAGCGCCTGCTGGAATTTGGTCGTCAGTTTGTCCATTCGCATGTGTATTTCCCCGAAATCTGGATTCTTTTGTCGCAGATGGGGGCGCCGGCGGGCAATTCAAGGGCGCTCGAGGAATTCCGCGGTTCGGCTCGCGGGAACGGCGCCGTCCCCGGCCATTCCGGACGGCGCAACCTTTTCATATCCCCGATCCGGAACGCAGAGGGCGCCGAGGCACAGAGGACGCAGAGGGATTGATTCCTGATTCCGCCGAGACTCGGCTTCGTTCTCCACCGATCGGTCATTCCGGAAAGTGCGAAGCACTTGTCCGGAATCCAGCAAAAGCATCGGCCACGGCGGCTCGGGCGGGTGTGGTTTCTGGATTCCGGGTCTCGCTCGCTCCGCTCGCTCGCCCGGAATGACGGAGGAGAAGAAACCGCTCGCATGGAATGCCCCCACTCTCCAGTCATTCCGGACGGCGCAACCTTCTCATATCCCCGATCCGGAACACGGAGGGCGCCGAGGCACAGAGGACGCAGAGGGATTGAGTCCTGATTCCGCCGAGACTCGGCTTCGTTCTCCACCGATCGGTCATTCCGGAAAGTGCGAAGCACTTGTCCGGAATCCAGAAAAACTTGACCGCGGCGGCACCGATCAGCGTGGTTTCTGGATTCCGGGTCTCACTCGCTCCGCTCGCTCGCCCGGAATGACGGAGGAGAAGAAACCGCTCGCACGGAATGCCCCCACTCTCCAGTCATCCGGACGGCGCGTAGCGCGCGCCGATCCGGAACCCAGGAAAAGCATCAGCGCACGTATCCTGGATCGGCGTGGTCTCTGGATTCCGGCTCGCGTTCGCTCCGCTCACTTGGCCGGAATGACAAAGGCAGGGTCATCCCGGAAGCCCGCGCAGCCCCCCACCTTCGGTCATCCCGGAAGCCCGCGCAGCGGGCTATCCGGGATCCAGGAAACCTTCAGCCACGGCATCATGGGCATGCGTGGTTTCTGGATTCCGGTTCGCGCGTCCCGGCTCAAGGCCGGGATCGCTTGGCCGGAATGACGGGTGTTTCCGCGTGATTCCGTGGCCATTCTTCCAGCTTCCAGCTTCCAGCTTCTTGCTTCTGAATTCTGAATTCTGAATTCTGAATTCTGAATTCTGAATTCTGTATTCTGTATTCTGTATTCTGAAGAACTCACTCCACCACTTCTTCTCGCGGCCCCAGCAGGCGGCGCACGGCCTGCACCACCTGCTCGGCATCCGGAATGGACCGGGCCTCGAGCCGGGCGTTGTAGGGGGTGGGCACATCGGCACCGGCCACCCGCCCGATGGGAGCGTCGAGATCGGTGAAGCAGCGCTCGGAGAGTTCGGCGGCGATCTCGGCGCCGAATCCGGCGAATCGACAGTCCTCTTCCACGACCAGGGCGCGATGGGTCTCGGACACCGAGGCCGCCAGCGTGGGCATGTCGAGCGGTCGCAGGCTGCGCAGGTCGATCACCTCCGCCAGAATCCCGTCCTCCGCCTCCAGGCGTTGCGCCGCCTCGAGCGAGACATCCACCATGCGGTGCCAGGCGATCAGCGTGACGTCCCGGCCGCGGCGGACCACCTGGGCCGCGTGCATGGGCAGAGGCTCTGCCTTCGGATCGAACGGCCCTTTCTTCCAGTAGAGGAGCTCGTGCTCGAGAAAGACGATCGGATCGTCGCTGTCGATCGCCTGCCTGAGCTGCCAGTAGCTGTCCTGCGGCGTCGCGGGCGCGAGGATGCGCAGGCCGGGCACATTGGCAAGCGTATGCTCGAGACGCTGCGAGTGCTGGGCGGCGAGCTGCTTCGCCACGCCGCCCGGCATCCGGACCACCAGCGGCACGATGAACTGGCCACCCGACATGTAACGCAGCTTGGCCGCCATGTTGATGATGGAATCCAGGGCCAGCAGGGCGAAATTGATCGTCATGATCTCGACGACCGGGCGGCCCCCGACCAGTGCGGCGCCCACGCCCAGGCCGGTGAAGCTGTTCTCGGAGATGGGGGTGTCGCGCACCCGCCACTCGCCATAGCGAGCGTAGAGCCCCTGGGTCACCCGGTAGCTGCCGCCATAGAGGCCCACATCCTCGCCCAGGATGAAGACGGCCTCGTCTTCCGCCATGGCCTCGTTCAGGGCCAGATTGAGCGCCTCCCAGACCTGCATTTCCGGCTTCGGCTCGGCCGGCGCGATCAGGCCCATGTTCTCGTTGCGCTTGCGCGTGGTCATGAACGTGCCTCCCCGTAGAGATGGAAGGGTTCGGCATGGACACCCTCATCCAGCCGTTCCGGCTCCGGACTCTCGTCCGCGAAGCGAACGGCGTCCTCGACCTCTTCGCGCACCTGCCGGGCCAGGGCCTCGCATTCCTCCGTCTTGAGCCAGCCATTGCCGCAGGCAATCTTCTCGAACTGGCGGACGGGATCGCGCGCGGCCAGTTCGGCCACTTCGAGCGCGGATCGGTAGGCACCGGCATCGGCCATGGAATGCCCCCGGTAGCGGTAGGTCTCGCACTCGAGCAGCTGGGGGCCGGCGCCGTCCCGGATCAGGCGCAGGGCCTCGCGCGTGGCCTCGAGCACGGCCAGCACGTCCATGCCATCCACCTTGCGGCCGGGAATCCCGTAGGCCACGCCGTGGCGGTGAATCTCCGGCACGGCGGTATGGCGGTGGATCTCGGTGCCTATCTGATAGTGGTTGTTCTCGCAGATGAAGAGCACCGGCAGCTTCCAGAGCGCCGCCATGTTGAGCGATTCGTGGAAAGTACCCTGATTGGCGGCACCGTCGCCGAAATAGCAGAGCACGGCATCACGGCCTTCGTTCATTGCGATCCAGTAGCCGACACCGATGGCGACGGTGAAGGTCTCGCCGACGATGGCATAACCACCGAGAAAGCGACGTTCACGGTCGAACAGGTGCATGGAGCCGCCGTAACCGCGGGAACATCCGGTCGCCTTACCGAAGAGTTCGGCCATCACAGCGCGCGGTGAAATACCACGCACCAGGGCGTGGACGTGTTCCCGATAGGTGGAAACCACATAGTCGCCGGCATCGGCCGCGTGCAGGGTGCCGATGGCAACCGCCTCCTCGCCCGGATACAGGTGCAGAAAACCGCCGATCTTTCCCTGGGTGTAGGCCTCGGCGGCGGCCTGCTCGAATTCCCGTGCCAGCAGCAGATCGTGGTAGATGGCGCGTGCTTCGCTCTTTTGCATGGATGCTTCCTCTTTCAGATGCCGACTGGCAGTTGCAGCACTTCGACCGCACCGAGCCGCCGCAGCCGCTGCTCGTTCTCTCCGGCTGCTTCCGGTTCTCCGTGCAGCAGGACGAGCACGTGACATTCGCGCACCGCCATCTCGAGCCGGTCCAGGTATTCCTCGGGAATGCCGGCCCGATGCAGCACGGTGGCCAGCTCGGTGAGCGCCGCGGCACCGGCCATGGCGCCGCCGGCCACCGCGGCACCGGCAATGGCCCCTGCAATCGCCTCGACCAGGGGACCGGCCGCCATCAGGGCGCCCAGTCCCGGCACCACGAACAGCCCGGTGGCCCCGGCCAGCAGGCCCCAGAGCGCGCCCCAGAAGGCGCCCTGCTCGCCCCAGGCCTTCATGCGCTCGCCCACGTGATGGTAGGTGATGCCCAGCATGTCGTCACCCATGCCCCCGCCCTTGCCGAGAATGGAGATGCGGTCCATGGGGAATCCCTCGTCGATGAGGCGCTCCACGGCATGCAACGCCCGCTCGCGGTCATCGAAAATGCCTGCGACCACCACCTCGCGTGGCGCCGACGTGCTCATGGGTCATGCCTCATCGATTTGCTCTACCGACGTTCAGTTTCCTGTTTTATCCCATCAGCCGTTTCGGAGACGCACTGCACCGAACCGGCTCCCTTCAGTCATTCCGGAAAGTGCGAAGCACTTATCCGGAATCCGGAATGAATTACAACCACGGTGGCACGAATGGGCGTGGTTTCTGGATTCCGGCTCGCGCGCCCCGGCAAAGCCGGGTCGCTTGGCCGGAATGACGCGAAATCGGTGTCTTTCCGTACGGTGTGCAGCACCCACCTTTGCTCGTCCCGGAAGTTCACGAATTCCTACCATGGTGATCCCGGAAGCTGCATATACCTACCTTGGTCATCCCGGAAGCCCGCGCAGCCACCCCACCTTTGGTCATCCCGGAAGCCCGCGCAGCGGGCTATCCGGGATCCAGAAAACCTTCGGCCACGGCGGTAGGGACATGCCTGGTTTCTGGATTCCGGGTCTCGCTCCCCCGGCTCAAGGCCGGGGTCGCTCGCCCGGAATGACTAAAAAGAGGAAGCCGCCCGCCCGAAATGACGGAAGAAGAGAAACCACCTGTCCGGAATAACGAGCAGAAACGTCCATCAATCCGACTTCCAACTTCGAGCTTCCAGCTTCTCGCTCCTGAATTCTGAATTCTGGATTCTGGATTCTGAAAAATCGTTGACCCCGATCAGTCCGTCTTGCCTTCTCCGGGATCCGACGCCTGCTTCTCCAGGTGCCGCTCCACCCGCTCCATCAACCATTCCACCCGGGCCAGCCGCTGTTCGATCTCGGTCACGCGCATGAGCAGCGTGCGTTCCTCTTCCTCGAGGATTTCCTCCCTTTCCTTGACCTCCTCTTCCTCCTGGGAGACGAAGAAGGCGGCAAAGTTTGCCGTGATCAGCGAGAAGAACCCCACGCCGACGAGGATCAGGATGGCCCCGAACACACGCCCGGCCGGTGTCTCCGGGACCAGATCGCCGTAGCCCACCGTGGACACCGTGACCCATGCCCACCAGATGCCGTCCCAGGCATCCTCGAACGCGGGATCGATGCCGGCCACCAGCAGGCCGGACATGAGGGTGAACAGGCTCACCAGCAGCAGCGTGGCACCCAGATGATTCTGGGTCAGGATGCGACGCACGGTCCCGGACAGGTTGACCAGGATGGGGACGATGAGCAGCAGCCGCAGCATGCGCAGGGCGCCGAAGTAGCTCTCGCGGCCCCACAGCACCGACATGCCGGTGACGACGATGACCACGCTGAGCCAGTTGGTCCGGAGGTACCGCCAGCGATCGCGTACCAGGACGAGCATGGTGACCAGCTCGATGGTGAACACGAGCCAGACGATCCAGTCGGTGAGCAGACCGAAGAAATGCGGATAGATGTTGCGCGCCTCGAGATACCAGTCGATCAGGATCCAGACGGCCACCAGGATCAGGGGCAGCTCGAAGAACTGGGCGGCACGTCTGGCCTGTGGCGTCTCGTCCGGCGCCACGCCGGCCAGACCCAGGGTGATACCGATGTTGCGCCGCTTGCCTTTTCCGGCCACGTTATTTCCTGTACACCTTGCGTCGAAACAGATCGTTGCGTCGGCTGACCAGCCGGTCGAGGAACAGCAGGCCATCGAGGTGATCGATCTCGTGCTGGACCGCGCGGGCTTCGAAGCCCTCCATGTCCCAGGTATGCAGTTCGCCCTGCGGATCCTGCGCCTGCAGCCGGATGCGTTCGGCGCGAATCACGTTGCCCGTGTAGTCGGGTACCGACAGGCAGCCTTCCCTGCCCACGGCGAAACCTTCCCACTCGATGATCTCCGGGTTGATCAGAATGAGATGGCCGTGGTTCGGCACCGGCTTGCGCATCTTCGAGACATCGACGATGACGATGCGCTGGAAGCGGCCGACCTGGGGCGCGGCGATGCCCACGGCCGCGGGCCCGGCGAGGCGCGTCTCCTCGAGATCCTCGAGGAACCGGTGCAGTTCCTCGTCGAACCGCGTCACCGGTTCGGAGACCTGCTTGAGCCGGGGGTCGGGATAGACCAGGATGTCGAGTACCGCCATCAGCCCACCAGCGTCTCGACCGGTTCGATGTCGGTGTCGATGCCCTGTCCGCGCACCACCTCGAGCGCCGACTCGAGCGGCGCGATGCCCTCCCGGGCCTGGCCCTCGATGGTCATCACATAGACCGGCGAGGCCTCGGTGCCCGCCACGTCGGACTGCAGATCGGTGATGTTCAGCCCGGCCTCGGCCAGCGCACCGGTGACCTGGGCCACGATGCCCGGCCGGTCCGCACCGAAGACCCGGATCCTCACGTCCGGCACCAGATGCTCGTGCAGGCGCCCCTCGATCCTGTCGATGTGCAGGTGCAGCCCCAGGGACTCGGCCTCGGTCTCGAGCAGTCGTTCGAGGTCCCGGCGGTCGCCCTCGAATCCGACCATCATCATGATGGCGAAGTTGCCGCCCAGCCGCATCATGGAGGCCTCGCCGAGGGTCGCGCCACCCTCGTAGAGCGCCCGGGTCACCCGCGCCACGATCCCGGGCCGATCGCGACCCACCAGCGTCACCATGTACCAGTTCATCGCTTCATTTCCTCGAAGACGGGACCGTTCCCACTATAACATCCCGGATCGACAGCCCGCATGGCACAAGAGGGCTGTGTCACGAGCGCCAGATCAGTGCCGCCATGCGCCCGCAGACCCCGTCCCGGCGATGGGAAAAGAAGCGCGTGCGATCCTCGAAGGTGCACAGCCCGCTGTCGTATACCTGCGGAATGCCGACATCCCGCAGCCGCTGCCCGGCCAGCCCGGCCAGATCCATCCGCCAGCGCCCGCCACCGCTGGCGCGGAAGTGTGCGGCGTATTCATCGTTGTCACCGGCAAAAGCGGCCCGGACCTCGTCGCCCACCTCGTAGGCAGCCGCGCCGATGCGAGGCCCCAGCCAGGCGATCAGTTCCCCGGGAGGCTGCCCGAAGGCCGCCACGCCCGCCTCCAGAATGCCAGCGGCCAGTCCACGCCAGCCGGCATGCAGGGTCGCCACCGCCGTGCCCTGCCGGTTGCAGAGCAGCACCGGCAGGCAGTCCGCCGTCATCACCACGCACACCCGCCCGGGTTCTCGTGTAATGCGACCATCGGCCCGGACTCCCTGATGCGGCACCCGGTCATCCGCCACCCGGCTGCCGTGCACCTGTTCCAGCCACAGGGGTTCAATCGGCAGGCCGGCATTCGCACGGATGCGGCGGCGATTCTCGGCCACCGCCGCCGGATCGTCGCCGACGTGGGTCGCCGGATTGAGCGTATCCCAGGGCGGCCGACTCACGCCGCCGCGGCGGGTCGTCACCAGCGCCTGCACGTTCGGCGGCGCCGGCCAGTCGGGTCGAATCCAGTCCAGGTCGTCAGCCATGACTGTGCAATATAGCCACGGAAAATACGGAAAGCACGGAAAGGAATAATTTCGGCTTCCCGATCCAGAACGCCGAGGGCACAGAGACGCAGAGAACGCAGAGGGATTCCAGAATCCAGAATCCAGAAACAAGAAGGTTGCTCTCTGCCCGTCATTCCGGGCGAGCGACCCCGGCCTAGAGCCGGGGGAGCGAGACCCGGAATCCAGAAACCACGCTGATCGTTGCAGCCAAGGCTGGGTCTTTTCCTGGATCTCATAACGAAGCTGCCGTGTTGGGGGCCGACAGTAACCTTATTCGAGGTCCCGGATACCGCACTTCGTGCGGTTCCGGGACGACGGGAGTTTCCGTGTTTTTCCGTGTGATTCCGCGGCCATTCTCTTGCTGGCCCTTCCGGCTTCTGAATTCTGAATTCTGGATTCTGGATCTGAAATCTCTCTGCGATCTCCTTGCTGGAGTTGACCCTTTTCCGTGGATTCAGTGGATTCCGTGGCTGACATCCCTTTCCGTGCTTCCGTGGCCAGCCTGCCTACGCTTCCTGCAGCACCTCGAGCAGACGGGCGAAGTCTTCCGGGAGTTCGGCGACCAGCGCGATTTCCTCGCCGGTGGCGGGGTGTTCGAAGGCGAGCCGGGCGGCATGCAGGGCCTGGCGCCGGAAGGCCTCCACCGCTGCCCGGGCCTCGGTGGTCATCCCGGCGGGAAAGCGCGGACGTCCACCATAGACGGGATCGCCGACCACCGGATGGCGCAGCCAGGCCATGTGCACCCGGATCTGGTGGGTGCGGCCGGTCTCGAGCTGCACGCGCAGCAGGGTGAAGCCGGGATAACGCTT
>Ga0256832_1001375_pt1 | contig 16363 bp, 11 predicted proteins | sample 134614metaG_FD_190534 | JGI IMG/M metagenome (GOLD analysis project Ga0256832, IMG submission 190534) | Hydrothermal vent microbial communities from Lau Basin, Pacific Ocean - 134-614 | ecosystem: Environmental > Aquatic > Marine > Hydrothermal vents | place: Pacific Ocean: Lau Basin | collected...
CGTGCATCACGAACAGGGGCACCCCGGCGTCGGCCAGGCGGTGCATGGCCTCGATGGCCCGGGCATAGGCGGGCAGGACCATGTCGTCGCCCAGCCAGACCTCGAACAGATCGCCGAGAATGTAGAGTGCCTTGGCGCCGCGGGCCTCGCCCTCGAGGAAGCCGATGAACGCCTCGGTAATGGCCGGACGCTGATCGCTCAGGTGCAGATCCGAGATGAACAGGGTGGTCATGGCGCGGCGGCCGGGCGAAGCGAACCGGCGGGGCGGTTCATTCCTCGACGTCCACCGATTCGATGATCACGTCCTCCACCGGCACGTCCTGGTGGTAGCCGCGGGTGGTGGTGGGCACGCCCTTGATTTTGTCCACCACGTCCATGCCTTCGACCACCTTGCCGAACACGCAGTAACCCCAGCCATCCGGGGTGGGGCTGCGGTGATCGAGGAAGGGGTTGTCGCTGACGTTGATGAAGAACTGGGCGGTGGCCGAATGGGGATCCGGCGTGCGGGCCATGGCGATGGTGCCGCGGGTGTTGGAAAGGCCGTTGTCGGCCTCGTTGGGAATCGGCGCGCGGGTCGCCTTTTCCTGCATGCCCGGCTCCATGCCGCCCCCCTGGATCATGAAGCCGTCGATGACCCGGTGAAAGATGGTGCCGTCGTAGAAGCCTTCCTTCGCGTACTGCAGGAAGTTCTCGACCGTCTTCGGCGCCTTTTCGGCGTCCAGTTCCAGCACGATGGTGCCGTGATTGGTATTGAGCTTGATCATGTGCGGTTTTCCCGTTGGCGGCGGATCAGGACTTGCCGGATTCGATGACGGTCATCTTCTCGATGATGACCGGTTCCTGGGGGACGTCCTTGGGGAACATGCCGCCCGGGCCGGTGCGGACCTTGCGGATCCTGTCCACCACGTCCATGCCCTCGACCACCTTGCCGAACACGGCGTAGCCCCAGCCGCGCGGGGTCTTGGCGGTATGGTCGAGGAAGGGATTGTCCTTGACGTTGATGAAGAACTGGGCGGTGGCCGAGTGGGGGTCCATGGTGCGGGCCATGGCGATGGTGCCGCGGGTGTTCTTCAGGCCGTTGTCGGCCTCGTTGATGATGGGCGCGCGGGTCTCCTTGCGCTCGAAATCGGCGGTGAAGCCGCCCCCCTGGATCATGAACCCGTCGATGACCCGGTGGAAGATGGTGCCATTGTAGAACCCGTCGCGCACGTACTGCAGGAAGTTCTCCACGGTCTTTGGCGCCTTCTCGGGATAGAGTTCGACGACGAAGCTGCCGAGGTTGGTGTCGATCTTCACGCGGGGGTGATCGGCGGCCTGCAGGGCCGGGCCGAAGGCGAGGGCGAAGGTCAGCAGGAGCAGTCGGGTAATTCGTTTCATGGTCTTGTGGTCCGTTGCAATGGGTCAGGGCTGTGCGGGGGCATGATAATGGGTTTGCCGGAGCGGGGAAAGCGCACGGCCCCGGTTTTGAGCCCGTCGCCCGATACCGGTACACTTGTGCGCCCGTTCCGTCATCCCGGTGTCCCATGCTGAAGATCTACAACACCCTGACCCGTCGGCTCGAGCCGTTCAAGCCCATCGATCCGAACAACGTGCGCATGTACGTGTGCGGCATGACCGTCTACGACATGTGCCACATCGGCCATGCCCGGGTGCTGGTGGTGTTCGACGTGGTGTTCCGGCACCTGCGGCACCTCTACGGCCCGGAACACGTGACCTACGTGCGCAACGTGACCGACATCGATGACAAGATCATCCAGCGGGCCAACGAACAGCAGGTGGACATCGACACCCTCACCGGTCGGTACATCGAGGAGATGCACAAGGACGCCGCGGCGCTCAACGTCCTGCCGCCGACCTTCGAGCCCCGCGCCACACGCCACATGGCCGACATCATCGAGATGATCCAGGCGCTGCTCGACAAGGGCTACGCCTACCGGGCGGACAATGGCGACGTCTACTACGACGTGAGCCGCTTCGAGCACTATGGCCAGCTCTCCGGCAAGAACCCGGAGGATCTGCGGGCCGGGGCGCGGGTGGCCGTGGACGAGGCCAAGGACGATCCCCTGGACTTCGTGCTGTGGAAGGCGGCCAAGCCCGGCGAGCCGGCCTGGGATTCGCCCTGGGGGCCGGGCCGGCCGGGCTGGCACATCGAATGCTCGGCCATGTCCACCCACTGCCTGGGCGAGCACTTCGACATCCACGGCGGCGGGCTGGATCTGCAGTTCCCCCATCACGAGAACGAGATCGCCCAGTCGGAGGCGGCCACCGGCGAGCATTTCGTCAACTACTGGATGCACGTGGGCTTCGTGCGGGTGGACGAGGAAAAGATGTCCAAGTCCCTGGGCAACTTCTTCACCATTCGCGAGGTCACGGCCCGTTACCAGCCCGAGGTGCTGCGCTACTTCCTGCTCACCAGCCACTATCGCAGTCCCCTGAACTATTCCGACGTGCAGCTCGAGAATGCCAAGGGCGCGCTGACTACCCTCTACACGGCCCTGCGCGGCATCACCCCGGCAGGCGAGGCCGATCTCGACGATCCGCTGGCCCGGCGCTTCCTGGACGCCCTGAACGACGATTTCAACACCCCGGAAGCGCTGGCCGTGCTGTTCGAACTGGCCCACGAAATCAACCGGATGCGGAGCGACGATCCGGCAGGGGCCGCCGGGCGCGCCACCCTGATGCTTCGCCTGGCGGAACTGCTCGGCCTGCTGTATCAGGCCCCCGAGGACTTCCTGCGGGGCGGCTCGGGTGAGGGAGGGCCAAGTGATGCGGAAATCGAGGAACTGATTGCAAAGCGCAACGAAGCGCGAAAAAACCGGGATTTTGCCGAGGCGGACCGCATCCGGGATGCGCTCGCCGAGCAGGGTGTTATATTGGAAGACGGACCCGAGGGAACCACCTGGCGGCGGGAATAGCCGGCCGCCACTGGCCGGCCACAATCACGACAACATGCCGGCGTCGCTTGTGCTGGAGGTCATGCCATGAGGAGTATCGTCTGTCGGCTCGCGCTCGCGGGCCTCGTCATCCTGTCGGGCTTGGGCGTCGCGGGCGCCGAAGTTCTCAAGGAGGACAACGTCCATGTCCGCACCTGGAATGCCTTCGCCCGCAACCTGGAACAGCTTCACCGCCGGCTCACATCGGTCGAAGGCATCGAGGTCAGGACATCCATCGGGGGCTATGCGGGCAAGCCGAAGTTCTACACGGAAGAGGACTACTACCTCGACGGCCGGCTGATCAGCCGGGTGCAACGGGAGCGGGAACACCCGGAGAATCTGCACGCCATCGAGGTCTACATCCGCGACGAACAGGGCCGGGTGATCCGCGACTATGCCGCTGCCTTCCTGCCCCACTACCGCAACGCCCCGGTACAGACCCTGATCACCCTGCACCGCTACAACGGCGATCTGCATGCCTTTCGCAGCTTCGATGCCAGCGGCTATCGCATCGTCGAACGCTGCGACGGCCATCTCGGCAAGAAGGAAGTCCAGCTCCTGCTCGACGAGGACGAAATCGACGACGCCATCGGCGATCCCAACGGCATCATGGCCACTCCCGAATACCGCGCCTGCTTCGGGGATCTGGCGGAGAAGGCGGGGAAATATCTCCAACCGCAATAAAATAGTGGCGAGGGACGAGGGACGAGGGACGAGTGGCGAGGAACGGCGTTAGTGCTTGGCTCCGAACAGGCTGTAACAGGCTCGAAGGTCGGATGCTTCGTCCATCGCGGCTGTGCGCCGCTCCTACACGCAGATATTAAAGTTCCGTAGAGTTGATTCGGCTTCGAAGCCCTGACTTCACAAATTCCCCGTTCCGTTTTCGAGGTCGAGCACCAACGCTTTTCCTCGCCACTCGTCCCTCGTCCCTCGCCACTGTGTTTTAGTCATGGAATCGCTCCGCCGCCTCCAGCGTGTTCTCCAGCAGGGTGGCGACGGTCATGGGGCCGACGCCGCCGGGGACCGGGGTGATCCAGCCGGCGCGTTCGCGGGCGGTTTCGAAGTCGACGTCGCCCACCAGCTTGCCGTCCTCCGTCCGGTTGATGCCCACGTCGATCACCACGGCGCCGGGCTTGATCCACTCGCCCTTGACGATGCCGGGCTTGCCGACGGCCACCACCAGGATGTCGGCCCGTGCGACGTGGGATTCGAGGTCCCGGGTGAAGCGGTGGCAGGTGGTGACGGTGCAGCCCGCCAGCAGCAGTTCGAGGCCCATGGGGCGGCCGACGTGATTGGAGGCGCCCACCACCACGGCGTCCTGACCGCGGATGGGCTGGCCGGTGGATTCGAGCAGGGTCATCACGCCGCGCGGGGTGCAGGGGCGCAGTACCGGGAGGCGGATGGCCAGCCGGCCCACGTTGTAGGGATGAAAGCCGTCCACGTCCTTGTCGGGCCGGATGCTCTCGATCACCGTCTCGGTATCGATGTGCATCGGCAGCGGCAGCTGGACCAGGATGCCGTCCACCCGGCTGTCGTTGTTCAGTTCCGCGATCAGGGCCAGCAGTTCGTCCTGGGAGACCGTCTCGTCCAGATCATGGGCGAAGGAGAGGAAGCCCACCTCGTCACAGGCCCGCCGCTTGTTGCGCACGTAGACCTCGGAGGCCGGGTCCTGCCCCACCAGAATCACCGCCAGCCCGGGCGGACGCTTCCCGGCCGCCACGCGGGCCTCCACCTGCTGACGGACCTCGCTGCGAACGCGGGCGGCAATCGACTTGCCATCGATGATTTGCGCACTCATGAAACGATCGGGACCTCGAGGAGACGGGAACGGGAGAGGGCGAATGATCGCACGGTTCGTCCGGGCTTGCCAATGGCGCTCCCGGTACCGGTGCCGGGCTGCTACAATTGATTTTTGCGGGTCCGGTCCGTATCATCGCGCCCCTGTCGCGGCGACCCGCAACGGTTTCGCGGGGTATAGCGCAGTCTGGTAGCGCGCCTGCTTTGGGAGCAGGATGTCGGGGGTTCGAATCCCTCTACCCCGACCAGACAAACAGGGACGAGTGGCGAGGGACGAGGGCCGAGGAACGGCGTTGGTGCCCGGCTTCGATGTAGGGTGCGTTCGCGAAGCAACGCACCGACCATGTCGGGTAGCGGGTAGCTGGGGACGGGTAGCGGGTAACAACGTGGCCAGTTTTTCCCGGTTACCACAGCACCATTGGCCGTCGGGGTTTCAATTCCGGGGCGGGGGGCATAGAATTCGGCTACCGGCAGCGAGCCGGTGCATGCGCCCGTAGCTCATCTGGATAGAGCATCGGCCTTCAAGCACGTATTTCCGTACGTGAACAGGAGCCTCGGCGGGGAAACGAAACCCGGCGAGTGGACTGCACTGTATCGGGGAAGCCTTAACAGGTCGCGCTGATGGTGATCCCGAGGAAACCCGTGGCCGTCCCGCAGGGCGGTCCGGGCGCACCGAAGGCCCGGGGCAGCCGGGGGTAGGGCGCCCGAGCGCGAACGACGGTTCGCCGCGGGGATCCGTAGAGGCCATACGTGCAGCACCTGCAACGGTGAAGAGATGGTCCAGACCCCAAATGCCCGCCAGCGGGCAGCCGCGAAAGCGGTAGCGGGTACGCTAAGCCGAGGGTAGCAGGTTCGAGTCCTGCCGGGCGTGCCAGATTTTTTCCGGAAGCCGTCGGTCTTCCGATACAGCAGGAACGAAGCCGGGGCCGCCTTTCCTCGTCCCTCGCCACTCGTCCCTCGCCCCTGTTTCAATGGTGGCTGTAGCTCAGTTGGTAGAGCCCTGGATTGTGATTCCAGTCGTCGTGGGTTCGAGTCCCATCAGCCACCCCATCTTCCCGCCGGCCCGCCGGAGCGGGCCCGTTCCTTTCCGCGGGCTTGTCACTGCCGGGGGAATGTGCTCAAATACGCGCCCTTGCAGTTCGCGGGCCGTTAGCTCAGTTGGTAGAGCAGGAGACTCTTAATCTCTTGGTCCGGGGTTCGAGTCCCTGACGGCCCACCAGATTCCATCGCCCGCGGGCGAGACGCAAAAGGCCATCCACGGGATGGCCTTTTTCTTTTTCCCTTGCCGAATCCGGTTCGGTCGTGTGCGACAGACTGGTATAATTGGCCAGGCGAGGGAACTCCCGCGAATTTCGGCGAAAGTGGCGGAACTGGTAGACGCGCAGGATTTAGGTTCCTGTGGGGCAACCCGTGAGAGTTCGAGTCTCTCCTTTCGCACCAGACATCATCCCCCGAAAATCCCACTCAATCCAAAATCTACATAGAGGAATGGCAATGCAAGTTTCCGTCGAACCCGCCGAGGGCCTGAAGCGTCGCATGACCGTGGCCGTCGAAGAGGACCGCATCGACCAGGTCGTTCAGGGCAAGCTGAAGGACATGAGCCGCACGGTCAAGCTCAAGGGCTTTCGCAAGGGCAAGGTGCCACTGAAGGTCATCCAGCAGCACTATGGCGCCCAGGTCCGCCAGGAGGTCATCGGCGACGTGTTGCAGTCCAGCTTCTACGAGGCGGTGGAGCAGGAGAACCTGCGCCCTGCCGGCGCCCCCGATTTCGAACCCAAGCACATGGAGCCCGGCAAGGGGCTCGAGTATGTGGCCACCTTCGAGGTCTATCCCGAAATCGAACTGGCCGACCTCTCCAAGGAGACGGTCATCAAGCCGGTGGCCGAGATCACCGATGCCGATGTGGACGAGATGATCGAGACCATCCGTCGCCAGAACATGACCTGGGAGGAGGTGGATCGCCCGGCCGAGGAGGGCGACCGCGTCACCGTGGACTTCAGGGGCACCATCGACGGCGAGCCCTTCGAGGGCGGCGAGGGCCAGGACATGGAGGTGGTCATCGGCGAAGGTCGCCTGATCGCCGGCTTCGAGGACGGCCTCAAGGGGGCCCGCGCCGGTGACGAGCTGACCCTGGACCTGACCTTTCCCGAGGACTATCACGCCAGGGAACTGGCCGGCAAGCCGGTGCAGTTCGCCATCAAGGTCAAGAAGGTCGAGGCGCCGAAACTGCCCGAAGTGGACGCCGAGTTTGCGAAGATGCTGGGCGTGGAGGACGGCGATCTCGACAAGATGCGCGAGGAGATCCGCGCCAGCATGCAGCAGGAGCTGGACAGCAAGCTGCAGACCAGGCTCAAGGAAGAGGTCATGGAGGTGCTGCTGCGCAGCCACGACTTCCCGGTTCCCGAGGCACTGGTCGAGCAGGAGGGCCAGGTTCTGGCCCGGCAGATGCAGGAGAACTTTGCCCGCCAGGGGCTGAAGGCCGAGGATCTGAAACTGGATCCGGCCATGTTCCGTGACCAGGCCTGGCGGCGCGTGAAGCTTGGCCTGCTGCTGGCCGAGATCGTCAAGGCCAACGACATCAAGGTGGATCCGGAGCGGGTGAAGGCCAAGGTGGAGGAAATTGCCGCCCCTTACGAGCACCCGGAAGAGGTGGTAAAGTGGTACTACGCGGATCCGCGGCGCCTTGGCGAAGTGGAGTCTCTGGTCTACGAGGATCAGGTCGTCGACTGGGTGCTGGAACACGCCAAGGTAGAGGAAAAATCCCACACATTCAATGAGATAATGAATCCGCAGCCGGCCGCCTGAGGCCGGTTGCGGCAGCCCTGCGGCATTAAAGGAAACCAACCCGTGACCGATAAAATCACTGACGGCAAGACTGCGGACATCCGCAGCCAGCTCATCCCCATGGTGGTCGAGCAGACCTCTCGCGGGGAGCGGGCCTACGACATCTACTCCCGGCTGCTCAAGGAACGCGTCATCTTCCTGGTCGGCCCGGTAGAGGATCACATGGCCAATCTGGTGGTGGCGCAGTTGCTGTTCCTGGAGTCGGAGAACCCGGACAAGGACATCCACCTGTACATCAACTCCCCCGGGGGATCGGTGACGGCGGGCCTGTCCATCTACGACACCATGCAGTTCATCCGGCCCGACGTGAGCACCATGTGCATCGGGCAGGCCGCCAGCATGGGCGCCGTGCTGCTGGCGGGCGGTGCCGCGGGCAAGCGCTATGCGCTGCCCCATTCGCGCACCATGATTCATCAGCCTCTGGGCGGGTTCCAGGGCCAGGCGGCGGATTTCGAAATCCACGCCAAGGAAATTCTGGAAATCCGGGAACGTTTGAACCGGATTCTTGCCAAACATACGGGACAGCCGCTGGAGCGGATCCAGAAGGACACCGACCGGGACTTCTTCATGAGCGCCCAGGACTCGGTGGAATACGGCCTCATCGACGAGGTCATGGTCTCCCGCGCGGGCGGTGGCGACTGACGTCCATGACCCGACTGCCGGCAGGGTTACTCTTTAATATATACCTTGCAGGTACTTGAAATCAGGGAAAAATAGACGCATGGTAGGGAATACGCGGAGCGACCAGAGGTAACATCATGAGCGACGACAAGAATTCATCGGGCGACAACGGGAAACTGCTGTACTGCTCGTTTTGCGGCAAGAGCCAGCACGAGGTCCGCAAGCTGATTGCCGGCCCGTCCGTGTTCGTCTGCGATGAATGCGTCGAGCTGTGCAACGACATCATTCGCGAGGAAGTCCAGGAACAGGCTTCCGGCGGCGTCGGCAGCAAGCTGCCCACACCCCACGAAATCAACGCCATCCTCGACGAGTACGTGATCGGCCAGGAGCAGGCCAAGAAGGTGCTCTCGGTAGCGGTCTACAACCACTACAAGCGCCTCGAGTCCGGCCTCAAGCGGGACGACGTGGAGCTGTCCAAGTCCAACATCCTGCTCATCGGTCCCACCGGCAGCGGCAAGACCCTGCTGGCCGAGACCCTGGCCCGGCTGCTGAACGTGCCGTTCACCATCGCCGATGCCACCACCCTGACCGAAGCCGGCTACGTGGGCGAGGACGTGGAGAACATCATCCAGAAACTGCTGCAGAAGTGCGACTACGACGTGGAGAAGGCCCAGACGGGCATCGTCTACATCGACGAGATCGACAAGATCTCCCGCAAGTCGGACAACCCCTCCATCACCCGCGACGTGTCGGGCGAGGGTGTGCAGCAGGCCCTGCTCAAGCTCATCGAGGGCACCGTGGCCTCGGTCCCGCCCCAGGGCGGGCGCAAGCACCCGCAGCAGGAGTTCCTGCAGGTGGATACCTCCAACATCCTGTTCATCTGCGGCGGCGCCTTCGCCGGGCTGGACAAGATCATCCGCGACCGCTCCGAGAAGGGCGGCATCGGCTTCGGCGCCGAGGTCAAGGGCAAGGACGAGCAGAAGACCGTTTCCGAGGTACTGACCGACGTGGAGCCGGAGGATCTGACCCGCTACGGGCTGATTCCGGAGTTCGTCGGCCGCCTGCCGGTGATCGCCACCCTCGAGGAGCTGGACGAGGATGCCCTGGTGCAGATCCTCACCGAGCCCAGGAACGCCCTGACCAAGCAGTATGCCAAGATGTTCGAGATGGAAGGCTGCGAGCTGGAAATCCGCGAGGATGCCCTGCGCGCCGTGGCCCGCAAGGCCATGGAACGCAAGACCGGCGCCCGGGGTCTGCGATCCATTCTCGAGCATGTCCTGCTGGAACCCATGTACGACCTGCCCTCCATGGAGGGGGTCCAGAAGGTGGTCATCGACGAATCGGTGATCCAGGGCGAAGGCGAACCGCTCTTTATCTACGAAGGCTCGGACCAACGAGCCGCCTCCGCCGAAGAGTGAATCACGAAGGGGTATCAGTCGATACCCCTTTGTTTTTCATGACAATTTTCCGGCCGCCCACTTGAAAGGGCCGCGCCGCGCCCCCATAACGTCAACCGGATCCGCATTTTCCGGATTACGCCAGAAGACGAGAAGGTAAACATGTCAGAACATCTTGAAGAGCAACTCGCCGCCATTCCCGTGCTGCCACTGCGTGACGTGGTGGTCTATCCGCACATGGTCATCCCGCTGTTCGTCGGCCGGGAGAAGTCCATCAAGGCACTGGAAGCGGCCATGGAGAACGACAAGCAGATCCTGCTGGTCGCGCAGAAGAGCGCGGCCGACGACGATCCGGGCGCCGACGATCTGTATCGCATCGGCACCGTGTCGACCATCCTGCAACTGCTGAAACTGCCCGACGGCACCGTGAAGGTGCTGGTGGAAGGCAATCACCGCGCCCGCATCGTCAGCTTCCTGGGCGACGAGGAATACTTTACCGCCCAGGTGAAGACCTACGAGGAAGAACCCCTGGACGAGCGCGAAGCCGAAGTGCTGGTGCGCTCGCTCACCAACCAGTTCGATCAGTACGTCAAGCTGAACAAGAAGATCCCGCCGGAGATTCTCACTTCCCTGTCGAGCATCGAGGATCCAGGCCGGCTGGTGGATACCATCGCCGCCCACATGTCGCTGAAGATCGAGGAGAAGCAACAGATCCTCGAACTCACCGATCTGCGCGAGCGCCTGGAACACCTGATGGCGCTGATGGAATCGGAGATCGATCTGCTGCAGGTGGAAAAGCGCATTCGCGGCCGCGTCAAGCGCCAGATGGAAAAGAGCCAGCGCGAGTACTACCTGAACGAACAGATGAAGGCCATCCAGAAGGAGCTGGGCGATCTCGAAGAGGTGCCCAACGAGCTGGAAGAGCTGGAGAAGAAGATCGAAGCGGCCGGCATGTCCAAGGAAGCCAAGGCCAAGGCCAAGGCGGAACTGGGCAAGCTGAAGATGATGTCGCCCATGTCGGCGGAAGCCACCGTGGTGCGCAACTACCTGGACTGGCTGCTGAGCGCCCCCTGGAAGAAGCGCTCCAAGGTGCGCCACGATCTGGCCCGTGCCGAGCAGGTGCTGGAAGAGGATCACTATGGCCTGGAGAAGGTCAAGGAGCGCATCCTCGAGTACCTGGCCGTGCAGCAGCGCATGAAGAAGATGAAGGGCCCGATCCTGTGCCTGGTGGGGCCGCCCGGGGTGGGCAAGACCTCGGTGGGCAAGTCCATCGCCCGCGCCACCAACCGCAAGTTCGTGCGCATGGCCCTCGGTGGCGTGCGTGACGAGGCCGAGATCCGCGGTCACCGCCGCACCTACATCGGCTCCATGCCCGGCAAGATCATCCAGAACCTGGCCAAGGTGGGTACACGCAATCCGTTGTTCCTGCTCGACGAGATCGACAAGATGGCCATGGACTTCCGTGGCGATCCGGCCTCGGCCCTGCTGGAGGTGCTGGATCCCGAGCAGAACCACACCTTCAACGATCACTATCTGGAAGTGGACTTCGACCTTTCCGAAGTGATGTTCGTGGCCACCTCCAATACCATGAACATCCCCGGCCCGCTGCTGGACCGCATGGAGGTCATCCGCCTGTCCGGCTACACGGAAGACGAGAAGGTGGCCATTGCCGAGCGTTACCTCATCAGGAAACAGATGAAGAACAACGGTCTCAAGGAAGACGAGATCGAAATCAGCGAGGATGCCGTGCGCGACATCATTCGCTACTACACCCGCGAAGCCGGCGTGCGCAACCTGGAGCGGGAGATCGCCAAGATCTGCCGCAAGGTGGTCAAGGAAGTGCTGCTCGGCGAACAGAGCGGCAAGGTGGAAGTGACGCCCGACAACCTCGAGAAGTATCTCGGTGTGCGCCGCTTTCGCTTCGGCCTGGCCGAGGAGAAAGACCAGGTGGGTCAGGTCACCGGCCTGGCCTGGACCGAGGTGGGCGGCGAGCTGCTGACCATCGAGACCGCCGTCATGCCCGGCAAGGGCAAGTACACGGTCACCGGCCAGCTCGGCGACGTGATGAAGGAATCCATCCAGGCGGCCCTGACCGTGGTGCGCAGCCGCGCGAACGTGCTCGGCATCCGGCCTGAGACCTTCGAGAAGACGGACATCCACGTCCACGTGCCGGAAGGCGCGATTCCGAAGGACGGCCCGAGCGCCGGCATCGGCATGGCCACGGCCCTGGTCTCGGCCCTGACCGACATTCCCGTGCGGGCCGACGTGGCCATGACCGGCGAGATCACCCTGCGCGGCGAGGTGCTGCCCATCGGTGGCCTCAAGGAGAAACTGCTGGCGGCGCACCGCGGCGGCATCAAGACGGTGCTGATCCCCGAGGAGAACACCCGGGATCTGGCCGAGATTCCCGAGAACATCAAGGAAAGTCTCGACATCCGTCCGGTCAAGTGGTTCGACCAGGTGCTCGAAGTGGCACTGACCCGCGCACCGGAACCGTTGCCCGAGGAATCGGGTGAGCCGGTGAAGGCGGCGGACAAGAGCGAGGAAAGCGCCACCAAGTCCATCCATCACCACTGAGCCCGTCATCCGTGAACGTACCCCGTACCGGATTCCGGTACGGGGTTTTTCATGGGCGTTTGCTGAAAAAATGCACAAGCCCGCTGCCATTGGCGCTTGTCAAGTCTGCAATAAGCGGTAATTCCGCGGTTTTCTCGGCCGGATCGGACGGCTTTCCTTGACCGCCGGGAGGGCCTGTTGGTATAAATCCGGCTCGTTTTCGAATACCGAAAACCGCCAGTATGTTTGGCGGTGTTTTTTTATCCAACATCTCTTACGCGAACCATCCTTAGGGGGATTCAGTGAACAAGACCGAACTGATCGACGCCGTTGCCGAAGGGGCGGACATTTCCAAGGCTGCAGCCACCCGTGCGGTAGACACCATGCTCGAGACCATCACCAGTGCCCTGGCCAAGGGCGACCAGGTCACCCTGGTCGGCTTCGGGACCTTCACCGTCAAGGAGCGGGCCGCCCGCACCGGCCGCAATCCCCGCACCGGCGAGGCCATCGAAATCAAGGCAGCGAAAGTTCCGGGCTTCAAGGCTGGAAAAGCGCTGAAGGATGCCGTAAACTAGCGCGCCTTCACACCGGGGTGCTTAGCTCAGCTGGGAGAGCATCGCCCTTACAAGGCGAGGGTCGCAGGTTCGATCCCTGCAGCACCCACCAGGTTGTGGACCGGTAGTTCAGCTGGTTAGAATGCCGGCCTGTCACGCCGGAGGTCGCGGGTTCGAGTCCCGTCCGGTCCGCCATATCCAAGCACGAAAGGGCGCCGCAGGATTGCACGCCCTTTTTTGCTGTCTGCCCATCGCTCATTCTCGCAACCACAGGTCCGCGCCGCATGCTGCAAGCCATTCGTGATCGTGCCCAGGGTCTGATCGTCTGGATCATCGTCGGCCTCATCATCATCACCTTCGCCCTGTTCGGGCTCAGCAGCTATCTGACCGGTGGCGGCAAGGCCGTGGTGGCCACCGTCAATGGCACCGAGATCCCGCAGAGCCGGTTCCTGCGCGAGTACCAGAACATGCGCGAACGCCTGCAGCAGATGCTGGGCGACAACTACCGCCCGGAAATGTTCGACGAGACGCGCATGAAGCGGCAGGTTCTCGAAAGCCTGATCCGGCGCGAGCTGATCAATCAGGCTCTGCAGGACGACGGTTTCCACGTCGCCTTCCCGCTGGCAGCCAGGGCCATTCACGAGATCCCCGCCTTCCACGGGCCGGACGGAAAGTTCTCGGCCGAGGTCTACAAGCAGGTCATGCGCGTTCAGGGGATGGATCCGGATCTGTTCGTCCTCCAGGTGGCCCGTGATATCGCCGAGCAGCACCTGCAGGACGGCATCCAGCAGAGCGCCTTCGTCACCGATCGTGCCCTGGCGGACGTGCTGCGCCTCGAGGGCCAGCAACGGGAGGCCGGTTACTTTCTGCTGCCCGTGGCCCGCTACCAGGACAAGGTGAAACTGAGCGACGAGGAAATCGCCGCCTGGTACGAAAAGAACAAGCAACGATTCCAGATCCCCGAGGCGGTGCAACTGGCCTATATCGAACTGGATCTGGACAAGCTGGCCGGTCACATCCAGATCAGCGACGAGGAAATCCGCGCCCATTACGAACAGTACCGGGACAACTACCTCGAAGCGCCGGAACGCCGCCATGTCCGGCATATCCTGATCCCCGTCACCGATCCGGCCGAGGACGCCAAGGCGAAGGCGGAAATCGAAGCGCTGGCCGAGCGCATTCGCAAGGGCGAGAAGTTTGCCGACGTGGCGCGCGAGGCGTCACAGGATCTGCTGACCAGGGAGAAGGGCGGTGATCTGGGCGAGATCACGCCCGGCAGCATGGATCCGGCCTTCGACAAGCTGGCCTTTTCCCTCAAGCCGGGAGAGCTGGGCGGTCCGGTGCGCACCCGCTTCGGCTATCACCTGATTCTCGTCGACAGCGTCACCCCGGCGAAGTACAGGCCCCTGAAGGCCGTGCGCGAGCAGATCCGCAAGGAACTGCAGATGCAGCAGGCCGAGAAGCAGTTCAACGATCTGGTGGCCCGTCTCAACGATCTCAGTTTCGAAATCCCCGACACGCTCGAACCGGTGGCCGAGGAACTTGGCTTGCCGCTGCAGAAGAGTCCCTGGATCACCCGCGACAATGCGCCGCCGCCGTTCGACAATCCCCGCATCCTGTCGGCAGCCTTCAGCGACGAGGTCCTGCGCGAGGGCCGCAACAGCGAACTGCTGGAACTGACCGATACCCGGGTCATGGTCCTGCGCGTTGCCAATCACCGGCCGGCCACCGTGCGACCGCTGGACGAGGTGCGCGTTCAGGTCGAAAAGGCCCTGCGACAGGAGAAGGCGCGGGAGTTGGCCACGAAGGATGCCGAAGCCGCCGTGCTGGCGCTGCAGGCCGGCACGCCGCCCGAGGCGGTGGCAAAACAGTACGGGCAGGTCTGGGTCGCCGCCGGGCTGGTGCCACGCAAGCCGGCCGATCCGAAAAAGCATGACCTCGAGCCGGCCTTGCGTCAGGCCCTGTTCGCCATTCCCCGGCCGCTGGACGACAAGCCTGCCTTCGTCAGCGAGATGATCGATGCGGCCCGTTTCGCCGTGCTTGGCCTGTTCCGTGTCGTCGATGGCCAGGCCGACACCACGAGTCCGGAAGCCGATGCCCGACGCCGCCAGCTCCAGTCGGTCCTCGGCTCGGCCGGTTTCAATGCCTGGCTGGACTGGCTGGAGAGCCAGGCCGACATCACGCGCCATCTGGAACTGACGGAAACGGAAGAATAACCGTCTCGATCCCGATTGAGCCGAAGACACTGTAGGAGCGGCGCATAGCCGCGATGGAACGGTAGCGGGTAGCTGGGGACGGGTAGCGGGTAAAAGCGTGGACAGAGCCATTTTCCCAGCCACCAGCTACCCGTCCCCAGCTACCAAACAATCGTGGCTATGCGCCGTTCCTGCACGAAATTCGTCATCCAGACGATCAAGACGCTCTATCATTTCCGCCTGAGACAAGCCGGCACATCGCCCCGGGAGGATACGGATGTTCAGACTCAAGCTGCACTGGCAGATTCTCATCGCCCTGGGGCTGGCCGTGATCGCCGGCGCCCTGGCCGGCACCCATCACGGGCTGTTCGGGATTCTCTTTGTCGATGCCTTTCGCTTCATCGGTACGCTGTTCCTCAACGCCCTGAAGATGATCATCGTGCCGCTCATCTTCTCGTCCATCATCGTCGGCATCGCCGGCATGGGCAATACCGACGGGCTGGGACGGCTGGGCAGCAAGACGCTGCTCTATTATTTCACCACCTCCCTGCTGGCGATTCTCACCGGCCTGCTGTTCGTCAACCTCTTCCAGCCGGGGATCATCGATGGTACGCCGGCGCGGGAACTGTTGGGCCTCGACACGCGCCAGGCCGCCATCGCGGCCGAAAAGGTCGGCCAGCGGGGCGCCGGTGACATCGCCGACGTGTTCCTGAGCATGGTGCCGCCCAACATCGTGATGGCCGCCGCCAACGGCCAGATGCTGGGGCTGATCTTTTTCAGCCTGCTGTTCGGTTTCTTCATGACGCGCATCGACGGGGAGCATGCCGCCACCCAGCTCTCCTTCTGGCAGGGCGTCTACCAGACCATGATGCGCATCACCGATCTGATCATGAAGTTCGCGCCCGTCGGCGTGTTCGGTCTGGTGGCGAAGGTGGTCGCCGAGATCTCGCCGGAGCAGCTCGACGAACTGGCCAGCTCGCTCGGCGTGTTCTTCCTCACCGTGATTCTGGCCCTGGCGACCCACACGTTCATCAGCCTGCCGCTGCTGTTGCGCATGATTGGTCGGGTCAATCCCTGGCGCATGTTCCCGGCCATGGCGCCGGCCCTGCTCACCGCCTTTTCCACCGCCTCCTCGTCGGCCACGCTGCCCCTGACCCTGGAGCGGGTCGAGAAGAACGTCGGCGTATCCAACCGCACCAGCAGCTTCGTGCTGCCGCTGGGCGCCACCGTCAACATGGACGGCACCGCGCTGTATGAATGTATCGCCGCCCTGTTTATCGCCCAGGCCTACGGTCTGGAGCTGTCCTTCACCACCCAGTTCATCGTCGTCCTGGTGGCCCTGCTCACCTCCATCGGCGTCGCCGGCATCCCCGCCGCCAGCCTCGTCGCCATCACCATCATCCTCGGCACCATCGGCCTGCCCCTCGAAGCCCTTGGCCTGATCCTCGCCGTGGATCGCATCCTCG
>Ga0256832_1001376_pt1 | contig 16353 bp, 19 predicted proteins | sample 134614metaG_FD_190534 | JGI IMG/M metagenome (GOLD analysis project Ga0256832, IMG submission 190534) | Hydrothermal vent microbial communities from Lau Basin, Pacific Ocean - 134-614 | ecosystem: Environmental > Aquatic > Marine > Hydrothermal vents | place: Pacific Ocean: Lau Basin | collected...
CAATCCTCCTCGCAACCATCGCAATCGCAACCCTCGCAATCCTCTTCGCAATCCCTCGCAACCATCGCAACCCATCGCAACCCTCGCAACCCTCGCAACCCTCACAATCCCTCGCAACCCTCGCAATCCTCTTCGCAATCCCTCGCAATCCTCTTCGCAACCCATCGCAATCCTCTTCGCAATCCTCTTCGCAACCCATCGCAATCCCTCGCAACCCTACCAGTTATAATCCGGAAAATCCCAATTCTTAATAATCTTCTTTTGATTACCTCTATAATAATCCAAATTCTCTTTATATTTTGTTGCTCCTCGCGCTTCTCCTGCTCTTATTTGCTCTTGCAATTTTGCAAATCCCTCCAATACAGCTTCCGGTCTTGGCATACAACCGCTGATATATACATCTACCGGTAAATACAAATCCAATTGTTTTATTGTATTATAAGAATCCCAGTACATACCGCCGTTGATAGCACAGGAACCAAATCCAATGATATATTTAGGGTCTTGCATTTGTTCATATACTCTAATCACTCTTTTTAGCGTTTTTACTGTTAGATACCCTGTTATCATTAATACATCAGCTTGTCTTGGAGTTGCTGCTCCTCTTACTCCAAGTCGTTCTGCATCATAACGGGAAGTCATAGTTGCAGGTACTTCAATGGCACCACACCCTGTTCCGTATGCTAGGATCCACAAAGAGTGACTTCTAGCTATGTCCGTGACTATTCTTGTCAATTTATCTTGATATATACCGTAATCCATCTTAGCTGTTTTTTAAAAATAAACTGAATAAATGATTGCCAAAAATCCAAACAGTAGTGGCCAGCCCCAAAAATATGTTACTGCTTGTTCTGTTCTGTATCTTGGATTAACTACTCCATAAAGCACAGGAATCATATAAAGCAAAAAAGTCTTTATAACTAATACTATCAAATTGCTTGCTCCACCCAAAAATATATCTACAAATAATGTTAGCTTCACAAATGCAAAGACTGAACCTGCTGACATCATAGTAAACAAAAACTTGCCTCCGTTTTCTGATGCAGGCCCAGATGCTAATTCCGTAGGAGCACCTACTATATTAAAGGGTGCATACCTGAACATTCCCAAAGATGCCAGTATTGCTGCTATGAATGCAAATGGATTCTGAAAAATCAACCACTGACCGACCTCATTTTGAATATTCATAAGATCTACAATTGATGTTGTGTTATACTTTATCATAATCGCTACCAATGCCATTACCCAAGGTATTTCAAAACCTACCATTTGACTCAATCCTCTTGTGACACCAATGGCAGAGTTTGGGTTACCTGTTTGACCAGCTCCTAGAGCCATTCCTAACGGACCGAATACCATAATGTATATCAAAAAAATCAAATCTCCGTGAAAATTTAGATTTGTAAACCATAGATTGTCTCTTAATACAGGGACTACCATCAAAGCCATTACGGCAGAAACTATTAAAAATGCAGGCCCTAACAGATGCATTGCCCCGTGATGTACTGCAGTGGTTTTTGAAAAAAGCTTGAATGCATCAATAAAGTTTTGATAGATTGGAGGACCGTATCTGTTTTGTACTCGCGCTATTACCTTACGTCTGATTCCACCATAGGTCATTCCTACAAAAAAAGCTAGTAGAAATGTTGCTATTGCACCCAAAATATGTAATAATATACCTTCCATTTATATTCTATTTAACCGAATAAATTTTTACCTAATACCAATAAAATAATTAAAAATATCATTGCGTAAATCGCATATGATTGACCGTTACCGTTGTAAATCCTTCTGGTAAATTCAAATAAATCTTCAATCCCTTGAGCAAAGCTTAACATATATTTGTCTATCTGCTTTCTCATTACCGGTTCAACTGCACGTAGAAACGGTTGGAAAAATCCTCTGGTGAATGTTAAATTTTCGTGTTCTTTTGGTATTTCCCCCGATGTGCTAATGTCTTTTGTAGTCACATATCTCGTTCTACTCCTGTTTCTAAAGAACAAGAATATTGCAACAACAATAAAAATTGCCATTATACCGTACATAATCGGAGTTAGGGCTATATCACTGCCCCATTTATTAAATAGCATTGATTCTTTCCACAAAACCCCATAAGTGTCCGGCATACCATAAAATGTCATAGCTGCATTAATTGGTTTCATTATCAATTGAGGAAAAGTACCAAGTACTACTGAAATAATTGATAGAATTATCATTGGAACGACCATTAATGCAGGAGCTTCTTTTACGTGAGACCATTCCTTTTCTTCTTGACCGAGGAAAAACCCAAAAAGTATTTTATAGCAGTACAAAAAAGCAGCTGTACTTGAAAAGAAAACCAAAGTAACTAACATAAAATGGTCGCTTTGAATTAATGATTCGTAAAGCATCCACTTACCGACAAAACCACCTAATGGAGGAATCCCTGCCAAAGCAATAATCGATATTAAAGCAGCAAGAAATGTCCAAGGCATTTTTCTAATCAATCCTGTGATTTCTGTAAAGTCTGTTGTGCCTGTTTGTTTTTCAACTGCACCAACTACCATAAAAAGCGTAGATTTGAATACTCCGTGCATAAAAGCCAAGAAAAGTCCTGCAAGCATAGCCATCGGTGTGCCAATAGCAACTCCAATTACTATATATCCTAATTGTCCGATAGATGAAAAAGCCAGTAATCTCTTAGCGTCATCTTGCTTGATAGCATATAATGTGGATATCGCAGCAGTTATAGCCGCCATCCAAGCTACGATATCTCTTATCAATGCACCTTCGGGAACTTTTGTAAGTAATGCTAAAAATACGATTACCATTCCGTAAACTCCCATTTTTGATAATGCACCTGAGAAAATTGCAGTATATGACATCGGAGAATTGCTATATGCATCAGGTGCCCATATATGCAATGGCATTATTGCTGCTTTTACTCCAAAACCTACTAGCAATAATACAGGAATAAGTATTTGCATACCGTGATCCCAACTACCAAAACCTGAAATCAAATCTGAAATAAGAAAAGATCCGGTTAATGAATGAGTAAGTACTATTGCCATAAGCATAGCATAGGCACCAATTGCACTCATTACAAAATATTTGATACCTATTTTTTGTACATTTTTACCATTATAAATGACTATCAGATAAGAAGCCCAAGTCATTATTTCCCAAAATATAAAGAATGATACAAGGTCTTTGCTCATCAATATTCCAAACATCGCTCCTATACTGAGTATATAGTTCAGATAGAAATATCCTTTTCTCTTTTTACCCTTCATTTGACCTACGGTATATACCCCAGTCAATACTGCTAATCCCATTACTATCAAAGCAAAATAATAGCTTAATGGTGTCATCCCAAGATTCAAGGGGACTTTATTGAAAGAAATAATAGTGTCTGTATTCATTTCAACTCCTGTGAAGAAAAGAATTGCAGGGACTATCAATGTTCCCAAAAATAGTATATCTTGAACTAAGGTTGATATTTTTTCGGAAAATGCAGTCAAAACAGCTCCGGCAAAAAATACAATCAGTATTAATATTATTATATCCATAGTTATTTGTTTAAAGTCAATACGTCCTTAATATAATTTCCTTTATCCAACAAGTCTGCCGCTGCTCTATCTAAAATGCCGGAAATCAAATCAGGGTAAAATCCAATTACCAATACTATTACTCCCAAACTTATCATTGCTACCAACGCATTTAGAGAGGGCTTTTTTGGCTCTGTTTTTTCTTTTTTATCATAGAAATAGATTCTATTGACTACTCTTAGATAATATACTGCTTCAAGAATGCTTATTATGAGTATAACTGCAATCAAAACAACCATTTTATTGTCAGCTGCTGCCGTCAATATTGCCAATTTGCTCCAAAAGCCCGCAAAGGGGGGGAGTCCTATTATTGCAAAAGCACCAATGGTAAATAATACAGATGTAATCGGTAGGTATTTGCCCATACCATTTACGTGTTTGATATATTTGTTCTTTTTATTAAATACCAAATAACTACCTGAGAAAAATAGTAATGATTTTATGATAGCGTGGTTGAACATCAAAAACAATGCAGCATATACACCTTCTTTTGTGCCGATACCAAAAGCAATCATCACCAATCCCATTTGGCCGATACTCGAATATGCCAACATCCTTTTGAGTCTGTCTTGTCTTAGGGCAGTTGTTTCCGCCATTATAAAGGTGATAAGCCCGATTATGATAAATAAATCAAATGCTCCTGAAAAATCGTACATTGTATATACCAATCGAACGCTTGCATATATAGCTGCTTTGACTACTATTCCTGCAAATGCAGCACCGATTGGTCCTGGAGCTTCCGTATATACATCGGGAGCCCATCCGTTGAGAGGAAATATTTCCGCTTCGACTCCTATTGCCAAAATGAAAAACACAAGGGAAAGTACTTTCAATTTATGATCCATCATCGGCATCTTTTCGGCTATATCTGCAATATTAAGAGTTCCGAGTTGAGAATAGATAATCATTATAGCGATTAAAAGGAAAGTAGAAGCTATTGCCCCCATAAAAAGAAATTTGAAAGCAGCTTCAGCACTATCCCTCCTTGTATAAAAAGAAGTAAGCCCATATCCTGATATGCTCACTATTTCTATGAAAACAAACATATTGAAAATATCACCTGTCAATACAATACCCACAGAGCCGGTTACCAACAACATCAAAAGCATAAAATACTTCATTGAGGGTTCAAAATCTACATTTCTTTTGAATTTATAGCTGTATAGCCAGACAATAAATCCAAGAAAAGTCATCAAAGTAGTCAAGAATCCTGTAAATGGGCTAAAAACAAGATTTATGCCGATAGGAGGTTTCCATCCGGCAAGTACTTCTACAATTGTTCCGTGTTCATTTACGTATCCCATCAAAGATATAGATAAGAAAAACATAAACGCAAGGACTAATCCGGGTATAACACGAACCGAATTTTTCCACATCATTCCTGTAAGCGGGATTATAAAGGCCGCCAATAAAGGAATCGCTACAAATAATACCGGTGATCCTACCATTTTAATTTCTTTATTTCGTCAATTCTTAATGTATTATGATGTCTGTATAGTCTAATCACAAGAGATAAAGCTACCGCTGTAACCCCAAAACCGATTACAATAGCTGTCAAAACAAGTGCTTGTGGTATAGGGTCAACCATAATATTCATTTTGTCTTCATTTCCCGGAGAAAATATTGGTGCAGTACCGTCTTTTAAGTATCCGATAGCAATCATCAACAAATGAACTCCGGAATCTAATATCGAAAGTCCCAATACAATCTTTATAAGGGATTTTTTTGTCAATGCACCATATAAGCCAATCAGCATCAAAAGCACTGCCGAACCGTATATAGCAATATTCAATATGTTTAAATATTTTTCCATTCTTTAGTCTTTTTCGTGTAATACCGTGTAAATAATTCCTGTCAATTCAGCTGCTACTTTGAAACCAACAGCGATGTATATGATACCTATTACTCCTCCGCTGAACAATTCATTCATATTTCCTACAGGAAGAACATTTTCAAGAAAACTTCCCTTGGAAAAATATCCTACTAATCCTATACTGACAAATAATATTCCTGCCAGTGATTCGAAATATACAAGTCTATTGTGGCTCACAGAATAGTTTCTATATGTCAAAAGCATCAATAGAAAACCTGTAGCTATGATTGTTCCTCCTTGAAAACCTCCTCCTGGTGATAAATGACCGTGAATAAATACATAGGCTCCGAGTAATACGATAGACGGAAATAATAGTTTTGCTCCGGACATAACCACTCGGCTTGCGGGGAAAAGCACTGATCTTTCTCCAACGTGGTGTCTCTTTTTGTATAATATTCCACCCAAGGCGGTAGAAGCTAAGAACAATACAGTTACTTCGCCCAATGTGTCAAAACCTCTAAAATTTACAACAATAGCTGTGACCACATTTGATACCTTCAATGTATCTTTACTATTGGATAGATACAAGTCTTTCACTCCAGCGGTAAAATGCTGAACTCCAAATCCAATTCCCAAGAAGATATCTATTAGATAAAATCCCAGTATTCCAAGTGATATTAATACTATTACTTTCTTCATTTTGTAGTAGTTTTTACTTTTTTCTTATCGTGCTCATCTTCAAACCTGACAGTATTTCTAATGGCGATAATAAAAATTATAGTTGTTAGAGCAACTCCAATGGCAGCTTCAGTCAATGCGACATCAGGCGCTTGGAGTATTAAAAAAACTATTGACAAAAACAGACTCAATATTCCAGATGCTATTACGGCATATAAAAGGTCTTTTTGCCATATTGCATAGACTGCTGAAGCAATCATTAGCAATAATAAGGTCAATGTTAAAATTATATATATCATTTTTCAGTATTATCTTTTTCTTCAATTTCTTTATAAGCATCGATTTCTTCCCCCTTGAAGTACATAAAGGCTTTTCGCTTATGCATCGCCCTGGCTAATGCGTGTGAACTGATAGGATTTGAGTATCCGATAAAAAGAATGATGATTATTATCTTAAGTATCCATCCCGGTGCCAATAATCCTACGCCCAAAATAGTTGCCATGGCTCCAAGTGTTGAAGCCTTTGTTCCTGCTTGTAATCTGTTAAATACATCGGGCATTCTGTATATCCCCAATGAACCTAGAAATAGAAAAATACTTCCTATAACTAATAATATTCCACCTAAAATTTCAAGTATGCTCATAATGCTTTTTCTAAATATCTTGCAATAACAATAACTCCGATAAAACCAAGTACTCCATACACCAATGCTACATCTAAATATATATATCTGTTGTACATATAAGAGAGAAGTACGATTCCGGAAACTCCAATAGTAGTCATAGTATCCAATGCCAATGTTCTATCTCCGGCAGACGGCCCCTTGTAAAAACGAATGGCGGAGAGAATCAAAGCCAAAATCATTACTGTTAAGGAAAAATATATTATATAATTCATTTTAAAATATTTTTAAAAGTATTTCTTCAAATTGTTCTGCAATCTCTTTAAATGCTTCTTCAGGATTTGTAGTCAATGTATCAATCCAATGTATATAAAATGTGTCGTCCACAATATCAATGGTTAGCGTTCCCGGTGTTAAAGTGATACTGTTAGCCAAAACCATTTTGGCAAAATTCTTAGTTAACTTTGTTTTGAATTTGACTATTCCGGGATTTATTGGTAGTGAGGGGGACAAAACCCTTCTCGCAACATCCAAGTTGGATTTTATTAATGCGATTAAAAACACTACAATAAATTTCAAAATATTGAAGAGTCGTACAGGGTGCAATAATGATAAATCACAACAAGTAAAAAGTCTGATTCCCAAAAATGAAATCAATGCAGTCAAAAACACCCCGACTAATAGTTCTTGTGGAGCAAATGAATTGGTAAAACCTAACCAAACCATCATTAAAAATATCCAATTCATAAAGAATCTTGACATTTTTGTCCCGAAACTTAATTTTTTAAAATAATCACTCTTCATTGTTTATTGTCTTTTATATGAATTTGAAATAATGCTATTATTATTCGAAATCATATTTTTTTGATTCAAAATAGTTCATAAACTGTACTCTTTCCACTACAGCAGGATTTTCTATATTCTTCTGACTCATTTTTCCTCTAAAATCATCAAGAGAATCAAAATCGTGTCTTTGCATCCAATCCTTTAACTCAGTAGTCATATCTTCAATATATTCTATCCCGTGCTTGTACAATGCAGAAACAACCTGTGTAGCATCGGCTCCGGCTAAAATTTCCTTAATCACAGATTGTCCGTCGTGTACACCTGTTGAAGCGATCAAACTGCTATTGACTTTTCCGGATAGAATAGAAATCCATCTTAGGGAAATAGCTATATCTGTTGTCCTACTCAATACATTTGTAGACGTGATTTTGAAGTTTTCTATATCAAAATCAGGGTGAAAAAATCTATTGAATAAAACAACTCCATCTACTTTTGAGGAAATCTCCTTTACAAATCTAGCCAAATCTGCAAAGTAGTAACTCAATTTTACTGATATGGGAAGTTTTGTGTTGGTTTTGACCTTATCAATTATATCCATATAGATATTTTGTACTTCAGTACAAGTTTTATCAAAATCAGAAGGCATAATAAACATATTAAGTTCAATGGCATCAGCACCTGCTTCTTCAAGCTTTTTAGCGAAGTAGGTCCATTCGTGTGAACTAGTACAGTTAATACTGGCTATGACAGGAATGTCTATAGCTGCTTTGGCATCTTGGATATACTCAAGATATTTTTTTATATTATCATTTTTGATTTTCACATCATAATAATCCAAATGAGCTTCACTTTCTACCCCGGCTTTGACCAGATGATTATATTCCAATGTGATTTCTTCTTCAAATAATGATCTAAGGATAATAGCTCCAGCTCCGGCTTTCTCAATTTTTTTGATGTTATTCAAATTCATTGTCAGAGAAGAACTTCCTGCAATTATTGGAGACTTCAACTTTAGTCCAAGATAGTTCACTGATAAATTCATATTAAACCTATTTTTAATTTTGTCACAAAAGTATATGTTTATTTTGAGAAAATAAAACAATAAGATTTGGCTGAGTTTATGCTAAAGACGATACAATGGAATAATATTCTTTATTTATAAAATGTATAAATATTTATTTTGAGGAGAGTTTGTATTTGTTGTTGATATATTAAATATTTTTCATAAATATTATTGTTAGATACTCAGTTAGTAATAATAATATTTGGATTTAGTCTTAGCAATTTAAAAACTAAGCATATCTTTTACTAACATCTTTAGAAAAAAGTGACAATCTTCAATCAAGAGACTTTCTAAATAAATATATTTCTTAAATATTTTTTGCTTTCGACATCGAGGCAATTCTCCATATTATATAATTTTATATATGTTATTCTCGATATTTTATAAAATCATATGAACTCTTGTATTATATTTGTGAAGTGGATTATATTTTAAACTGGTTTTTGGCATGGTAAAAACTGTATTTGGTTTGAAATAGTTTTGGCCAAATAATTTGAATTATTTGATATGATAAACTGAATAATATGAGATTTTTTTTAATTGACAGAGTGGTAGAGCTTAGTGTAGGCAATGATATAAAAGGTATAAAATCCTGGAGTTTGGATAATGAGATATTTTTAGATCATTTTCCGGGTTATCCGATTGTTCCGGGAGTTCTTTTGACGGAATCAATGGCTCAATTATTGGGCTTACTTATAGAAAAGAGTTACTACGAGACATATGGAAGTAAGCACAAAGTTTATCCTATTTTAAGCATAATACAAAAAGCAAAGTTTAGAGGGCTAGTTGTACCGGGAGATCAATGTGTGGTTAAAGCCGAACTGATTTCGATGGATGTAAATCGAGCAAATGGAAAGGCTGAAATTGAGGTTGGCGGGGTTAAAATGGTTGAGAGTACATTGTCTTTCTCAATAGTAACGGAAAAGGATATACCATATACAAAATTTATGAAAAGAAGGGAAGAGTATGTCGATATAATTATGGCAAATACTATAATTAAATAGTGGAAATATGAAAAAAAAAGATGTTTTTATATCAGCTGTAAATTACCAATTGCCAAAAAGATTCGAAGAGATTTTATTATTCTCACCTAACAAACAAAAAATAATTGTAGGTGGGTTAGATGTTGATAAAAAAAATAAGTATTATCCTGCAAGGAGTGATGAAAAGATAATGCGTACTGATGTCATAGCTTCAATTATTAGTATATCAAACCTTTTGGAAAAACTGGAATTAACTGAAGAAGATAAATTGGATATGTCACTTTTCGTTGCAAATAGTATTTTTATTGAAGAGAGCAATAAAAATATGAAGAGAGCTTTTAGTGTTCTAAACAGGATTAAAGAATTTGGAACGGTAGAACAAAAACTCGCTACTATATATAAAAATGTTCCTCCTTTATTGGCTTTGGAGACATTGACAAATGCTACAATGAGTTTTATCTCTCAATACACAGGAATCAAAGGTAACAATACTACTTTCGGAAGTACTTCTCATTCAGGTTTTGATGCACTCGAAGAAGCATTTTTACAGATTGAGAATAATCAAACAGAAAAAGCTTTAGTAGGAGGGTCAAATTGCTCAGGGATTTATTCTTTTTTAACTTATCAAAATTTTTATAAAAATACAGATGGGTGGAAAGAAAGCGCTTGTTCATCTTTTTTAGTACTTGGAGACAGTGGAGATGTGAAAATCACAAAGATTGATCATAACTTCATTAAACTTTCAATTAAGGGATTGAGAAAAAATAGGATGTGGGGGGATTTTTTTAGAGACAAATCACCTGAATTTATAGTGTATAGCGGGGGATTTATACAAGATGATTTTGTTCAAAATGAAAAGGAGGTAAAGAGTATTTGCAATGATTTTTTTTCTTGGGAAAGGGAGTATGGGAATTTGGGTTCAGCTTCTCTTTTTATGGGGATCGCTCATGGGTATAACTTGATTAAATCCGGTCGAAACAAAACAGTAGATATATTGAATAGAGATGTTTATGGAAGAGAATCTCATATTAGAATCGAAAAGGTAATCAGATGAAAGAAAGAGTTTATATTATAGATTACGATGTCTTAAGTCCAATTGGATTAAATAGGGACGATTTGCGTGAAAATCTTTATAATAACGTTAAAGGAGAATCGAAAGTTTCCAATTTCGAAACCGATGGAATACCCTTTAAAATCGCTGCTGAAATAAAGAAAGATTTAAAATTTTTATATAGAAATGAAGAACAATTTATAAAAGATGTATGCATATCCGATAGGAAATTTGAATTAACAATAGCTCTTGCAAATCTGGTTGAATCAAGATTTAAAAATATTATTGGGGATTGTAATCCCAATAGAAGGGGGGTGGTGATGGGAGTTGGCTCTGATGTGATTATGTTTGAACAATTTGAAAAAGAAATTACATCTACAGTAAAAGATACTACTTATCAATTCAATGATTTGATCATGAATTTAAGTTCTAGAATTGAGAATATGGGATTGATGAACCCTTATGATATTCATGCTATATATATATCGGAAATGTTTGATTTGAGGGCTTTTCAAAAATCGACATTATCAGCATGTACATCGTCAACTCAAGCTATTTCTATTGCTTTTGACAGTATCCGTAATGGGAAGGCAGATATCGTTTTTGCAGGAGGAACAGATTCGATAATAAATACTATGGCATTGATATCCTTTGGTAAATTGGGGGTAATACCTGAATCCGGTCCACATGATGAAAAAACTTGTAAGCCATTTGATATCGGTAGGAAAGGGACTTTGGCGGGAGAAAGCGCAGGAATAGCAATACTAGCTTCAGAAACATTCATTAAAAAAAGTAAAATAAAACCCTTAGCGGAGATTGTTTCTATTGGAAATACATTGGATGGTTATAAAATAACAGCTCCTGATCCTAGTGGGGATTCTATGGAAGTAGCTATTTCTACTGCTCTGAAAAATGGGAAAGTTTTACCCGGGGAAATAGACTATATTAATGCTCATGGTACAGGAACCAAGCAAAATGACGGTGTGGAATTGGCAGTTATAAATAGAGTTTTTGGAGATTATGGAAAAGAAGTACCTATTTCTTCTACAAAAGACAGGCATGGACACGCTATCGCTGCTGCCGGTATTCAGGAACTTGCAGTACTGCTGACAGGAATGAAAAATGACTTTATTCCGTCGAATATGAATCTTGTCAATCCAATAGACGATTCGTTTAACTTAGTTAGAGAGAATAGTAGAAAGAAAATCAAATATGCCTTGAGTAATAATTTTGCTTTTGGAGGAGTAAATACAGTTTTTATTTTAAAAAATATTGAATAATGTACTTGAATTTTAATCATAAATATGTACTTGTAACAGGTGCAACAGGAGAGATAGGCAGGCAAATATGTCTTGATTTTATCTTGGAAGGTGCTTTGGTAATACCGCTTTATAGAAATGATTGTAAGAAGGAAAAATTTCTGAATTGGTTAAAAGAAAATGGAGCTAATCTTGATTCTGTTTTTCCTTATAAGGCTGATTTGACAAAGCGAGACGATATCAAATCTGCCATAAATAGAATACTTAAAGAGCATAATAAAATAGATGTTCTTGTGAATTGTGCGGGATATGCGGTTGAGATGCCATTTTTAATGCTTGAAGACAATCAAATTGATGATCAAATCAATATTAATTACTTAGCTCCAATGATTGTGATGAAAGAAGTGCTTAGGTCGATGTTCATAAACAAGGGTGGAAATATAGTCAATATTTCTTCAGCTACAGCGACTAAATTCGGTAGAGGAGTGTCAGTTTATGGTTCAGCTAAAGCCGGATTGGAAAGGTTTACAAAAATAATAGCTCAAGAAGTGGGAAAAAAGGGGATTAGGGTAAATAGTGTAAGCCCCGGGGTAATAGATACTGATATGAGTCAAGATTTGATAGCAAGAGGGAAAAATAATATTAAAGAATTTACGGCTTTGAGAAAGTATGGAACTCCTATAGATGTTTCGAAAGCAGTCCTTTTTTTGGCTTCGGATGATACTGCAGGGTTTATTACCGGACATGTACTTAATGTTGACGGAGGAATTTTTTTATAAAAATAATGAATATGGAAATAAATGAAATTTTTAAAGATGTAGCAGAAATCATTGATGAATCTTGCGGGATTGAAGCGGATAGTATCAAAATGGAAGATACTTTGTTTGATAAACTGGAAATTGATTCGATTGATATGGTTGATATTTTGTTTGAGATAGAGACTAAATATGACATTTCGATTAAAGTTAGTGATTTAGAACAAAGGACAAAAGAGGCTGAAAACGAAATGCCTTATGAAATTGATGGTAAGATTACAGAAAATGGAGTAAAATCAATATTGAAAGAAATGCCGGAAATAGATTTGTCAAAAGTTCATGAGGGAATGACTATAGAGGAATTGATAAAATTGATTAATGTTCATTCACTTTGTAAAATAATAAAATTGAAATTGGATGAAGCTAAAGAATAATGTATTTAAGTTTTATCGAATCGTAAGAGATAAAAAACTTTTTTCCTTTGGTGATAATATCGCTGATATTAGGGTAGGGGATACTACGCTTAGAGATCATCAGGATTTTGTTATCAAATCATTGAATTGTGAGATAATTGATATTGGTGAAGAAGATTTGAACAGTATGGAAACAGGATCTTTTTATTTTGATGAAAATTTGTTTTTTACTTTACAATTCCTGAAACAAGCTATATTTACTGCTCAAGATTCAAATGTTTCAATGAAATTTTGTTTGAGAAAAAACACTTTCAATGATAGGTTTATTCTTCCCCATTCTAATAAAGAAACAGAGTATATCGAGTTTGATTTGGTATATGTTTATGATTGGGAATCTGATATCAAGAATGTTCTAATTGAACAAAAGATTTATGTGAATTTTGTGGAATTACCTGAGCAAATTGTAAGAGGAAGAAGATTTCATATGGATCAATGTGATACTTTCGCTTCTCATATTATTTCCCCCTTTCACCAGTTGCAGGTCAATTTAGCTATAAACTTAAACAGGACTATAAGATTGCAAAAATTTATTCCTGCAAAATGGAGGAGTGGGCACGGGAGTAAATGGGCTTTTAGAGCCTTGAAGAGATTAAACAAGATAGGAAAAAATGTCAAAATTCACCCAAGTGCTATTATCGAAGGTTCAATCATCGGTGATAATAGTACAATAGGGGCAAATTCAATTGTAAGGTTATCAACTATAGGAAAAAACTGTTCAGTAAGCGAAAATGTATCAGTTATTAACTCTATCCTTGGAGATAGGACTTATATTTCCAATAGTAATTATATATTGAATTGTATGACTTATGAAGAAGTCTTTATGATTCACGGTCCGTACCAATTTTCTATTTGGGGTAAAAATAGTGCGTGTTTTGCTGTGATAAATGCGGATATAAGGCTTGACCAAAAGACTATAAAAATCCCAACTGATATTGGCGTCATAGATTCAAAACAGCCTTTACTTGGTATTGCTTACGGACATGATTCAAAAATAGGAGGTGGAAGTATAATAGCCGCAGGTAGGATAATTCCAAACGGGAGAATAATTCCCCCTCCGGATAATATTATCTTGAAATTTGATTAATATGAAAATAATAGTAGTAGGAGCAACGGGATATACCGGGAAATTGGTGTGTAAGCAGCTTGATAAGGAGAATATTCATTTTGATATTACAGGCAGGGATATGACCGGTTTGTTATTGCTTAAAGAAAAATATAAGTCAATTGATAATATCGTAATTGCTGATGTGATGGATAAAAAAGGAGTAGATGAGATATTGAATTCTGACATTATTATCAATTGCGTGGGACCATTTTATATATATGCCAATCTTCTTTTGGAAGCTGTTGTGAAGCAATCAAAAATCTATTTTGATATTAGTGGTGAAGAGCTATTTGTGGATAATTCAATTGAGAAATTTGCAGAAACTTCTAAGTCAAATGGAGCTGTGCTGGTTCATAGTGCTGCTTTTGAATCTGCCTTGGTTGAGGTGATGGTAAACCTATTGATGCAAAATAGTAGAGGTGTCGAAAGTGTAAATAGCTATTATAGATTTGAACAGTCAAAACCCTCTCCGGGGACAAGATTTACGATGAAATTATCAAGGTTTATCGAAACTTTTATAATTAAAAACGGAGAAAAAATTAAAACAAATAATATAGCGAATGATATAGGCAGCAGTTTTGAGGTTAATGGTAGCCAATATTATCCGATTCATTATCCAATGCCCGAAATACCTTTGCTAGCATATAAGTTTGGGATTAAAAATATTGCTTCTTTTTTGCTCGTGGACAAACTATCTGCATCAGTTTCAAAAAATGCTATAGGAAATAAAAGTGAAATGGCTGATGTAATACGCAGATTTATTAAAAGAAAAAGCAAAGGTCCAACTGAAATGCAGCGCGAGAATCAATATTTTGATTTAATAGTGGATGTCAAATATGATAACGATACCAATAAACAAATGAGGCTATCAGGGAAGGATATGTATATGATAACTGCAAAAATAATAAGCTATCTTGTAAGGACAATATTAAAAAGTAGCATCAAATTCAAAGGAATTGTGACTCCATATGAATTGATAAAAGGAGAAGAAAAGGAGTTTTTTGAATATTTAGGAGTTGATGTTTATTAATTTTTTAAAAAAACTTGATTATGAATAAATCATTTTTCTTTATGGCTTTGTTTCCACTATTGGAAATAATTTTATTCCTGAGAGGGTATTTTATGTTAGATAAAAATCCGTATTTAGCACTTATTTTGGTGATTGTTTCGGCATTAGCATTATCCTTTTCACTGCATATCACATATCATTATCATGTACACTTCAAAACAAAAACTAAAGCTTTGGACAGATTTATCGATTTTTTATATTCGATATTAACAGGATTACCATTTCATTTTTATTATTTATTGCATATAAATCACCATGTTTACAATAATGAAATAGGTGATTTTACCAGTACTATCACTAGAAATGATGGAAATATTCAAAACAAAAATATTTTTACTTATGGTTTATTTTGGTTCAAAGCTAGTAGAAAACCAAGGGAAATGATGCAATCCGGTATAAACGAAAAGTATTTTTCAGAAGAACTTCGTAAAAAAACTAAATATGAATTGCTGGTAATAATTCTGTTTGAAATACTTATAGGAATATATAGTTGGAAGTTGTTATTGATGTATTTCGCTTTGATTTATTTCGGATGGATGTTTATCTCATTTCACAATTACGGTCAACATTTGCCCATTAAACAAGGTATTGATATCGGTAATTCTTATTACAATGCTTTTTACAATTACATTTTTGTGAATAATGGTTTGCATTATGAACATCATAAATATCCGGAAACACCATATTGGGAATTGGCAAATGAAAAGGATGAGAATTTGAATAATAAATTACCGCATTTATTTGATGGCTTTAGATTTTTATTAAATCAATAGAATAACAGTTTTTTGAAAAATATTATAAAATATATAATCAGCAATTACAGAATTCTGTTTCTGGTCGTTGTTATTTTTGAATTAATTGTCATTTTGAATATCGATGCACCAAAAATCGATGGCAGATTTAAGAGTATTGGCATTGAATCGAAAGGATATATTCAAAAATTGAAGCAAATAGATTCGATCTTTCCTCATGAAAAAATGATATTTATTGAAGTGATTCCCAAATCTACTTCTATTGAAAATGTATTGTCTGATTGTGAAAAAATCGGAGCGGGAATCAAATCGAGATTAGTTAATGTAGATATCAAATCATTGTTTTTGTACAAAAAA
>Ga0256832_1001377_pt1 | contig 16352 bp, 18 predicted proteins | sample 134614metaG_FD_190534 | JGI IMG/M metagenome (GOLD analysis project Ga0256832, IMG submission 190534) | Hydrothermal vent microbial communities from Lau Basin, Pacific Ocean - 134-614 | ecosystem: Environmental > Aquatic > Marine > Hydrothermal vents | place: Pacific Ocean: Lau Basin | collected...
CATGGAAGGGAGCACGGCCTCGGTCATCATCAGCGCGCCCCAGAAGTTGACGTCGAACAGGGCGCGCCCTTTCTCGTAATCGATTTCCCCCACCGGGCTGCTCATGCCCACGCCCGCGTTGTTCACCAGAATGTCGATCTGGCCGAATGCGTCCAGGGTTTGGGCCACCGCGGCCTCGATATCCTCTCGCCGGGAGACGTCGGCGACGATGGGCAGAGCTTGCACGCCCGGTCGCTGGTTCAGCTCCGCGGCCAAATCGTCGATGAGAGGTTGGGAGCGGGCCAGCAGGGCTAGGTTGACGGGATAGGCGGCGAACGCGCGGGCCGTGGCCGCGCCAATGCCCTGGGATGCGCCCGTAATGAGGATGGTTTTATGGTCGAGGTTCATAAGCGTTCTATTGGCAAATCAACTTCACCAGCAGCGGCTCGCCAAAAAGAGAACGCTGATTGACGCGGATGCTTCGCATCGCAGATTTCCGCAGATAAAAATCTGCGTTCATCCATTGTCAATCTGCGTCATCTGCGTTCCCTTATCTTTGCGGAACAGGCTTCCTAAAGCCCAGCCTGCGCCAATGGCGATGACGACGCCCGCCACCCACCAGGGCCATGCAGGCAGCGTTGATTTCACGTCCAGCTTGGTGGGAGGAAACCGGGTGGTCTTGCCCGAAAGCTCGACTTCTTCCAGTTGATAGTAGTAGGTCTTTCCGGGTTCTGCGCTTTTATCCTTGAAGCTGTATTTTCCTCCACTCACTGGATCTTTTGAGGGCGGGATCAGGGCGTCGTTGATCTTCACCCAGGGCCCATCGGGGCTTTCGCTGCGATAGAGGTTGAAGCCGGCGGTGTCCACTTCGGATGCGGTCTCCCAGGTGACAGTCGCGCCCTGGGTGGCGCAGCCTGCCAGCAGGAGCATGGTCAGCAAGATGAGGACGGGCAGAGTCAAACGTCGGATCATGGTGTGCGTATCTCGGTCAGCGCGCCTGTGATGATGACGCGGTGGGTGTTGCTTTCGGGCGGCCAACAGGTGATGAGGGTCAGTTGAGGGAAGTCGGTAGGGAGCAGATAGCTGGCGTTTTCCCGTCGCAAAGCCACCGAGGCGTTGGCCTCGGGAAAACGTCGCCAACTGGTCAGACGATAGATGAAACGCCGTCCCAGGGCGTCTTCCACGATTATCTCGTCGCCCAATGCCAGAGGATTGCCCGGTTCGCCAATCGTCGACAGGGATGCGAACACAGCGCCGCCCATGTTGTTGTGGCCCGAGATGACCACGTTGCCCCGTTCGCCGGGAAAGGCGCTGTCGATATGATGCCCGGCTGCGAAGTCGGGCACATCCCACTGGGTGCGCACGTCCTGTGCGTCCTCGACGGGATGCCAGCCCATGGGCTGCACCCGCACATCCAGTCCCAGGACAGGAATGAGCAGGCGCACGGGCGAGCGGCCTTCGCCAGGAGGCAGCGGCCCAATCGTGGGAACGGCCAGGGGCCCGGCCGCGTCGATGCGGGCTTGCGGTGCAGGATCAGGCGATGGCGTCTGCGTTGGGGCGGGGGTGGCTGTTGGCGATGTGGGCGCAGGCGCGACGGGGGTCGATGACTGCGTCGGTCGTGGTGTGGATGCGCGAGCGGGCGTGGGCGTCCAGGTGGGCGGGACGACGGACAGGGCGGTGGCGGGCGTGGAGGAGATAGTCGGGCCGCGACATGCCGACAGCATCGCACCCAGCCACAAACAGAACGCCGCGCACGCCAGCCACCTCTGCATACGCTACTCAAACTGCTTCATGTGAGGCTTGACAATGTAGAGAACAATGCACAATGGCAACAGTCGCCCCATAATCATGCCCCACACCGACACGCCTCTTCATCCTGAACCACATGAGCGCGCCGCCCAGCACGCTGCCCAAAGCCGAAATCCAGGTCAGCCAGATCAGGAACGTGGGTGCGTCAGGGGCCAACATGCCTTTCATGGAGTGAATGGCCGCGGCCAGAATGAGGTTGGCAACGATGATGAGGATGATGGCGAAGGTCAGCAGACCTCCCCGGCGCTTGTGTTGTTTCGACTTCGACATGAAAACTCCTGAAATCGAGAGATGAACGCAGCCGCAAGGGGGCAGCGCGTCGCGGCGACACGTTATTTTAGCAATCTTGATCGAAAAAACCTAACTTTCAGAGTGCGCCGCGCTTGAGCCTGTAGGGGAATTTCTGTCGCACTTTGTTCACCTTGGGCGCAACCACGAACTGGCAATAGGGAGCGTGGGGATTGCGCTGGAAGTAGTTCTGATGGTAGTCCTCGGCCCGGTAGAACGCGTTCAGGGGGACGACCTGGGTGACGACGGGGTCGGGCCAGACGCCCGCAACCTCCAGCTCACGGAGGATTTCCTCCGCGATGCGGCGCTGCTCCTCATCGTGATAGAGGATGATGGAGCGGTATTGCGGGCCGACGTCCGCACCTTGACGGTTGGGCGTGGTGGGATCGTGGATGGTGAAGAAAATATCCAGCAGGTCGCGGTAGGAGATGACCGCGGGGTCGAACGTGATCTGCACCACTTCCGCATGGCCCGTGCGCCCGGTCGAAACCTGTTCGTAGGTGGGATTGGGAATATGTCCGCCCGCATAGCCAGACACGACCTCCACCACCCCATCCACCTGATCGAACGCGGCCTCCAGACACCAGAAGCATCCCCCGCCCAACGTGGCCTGCGCCAGCGATGGCGTCATGATCCCTCCCCCGACGTGAGGAGGATATCCTCGGCCAGGCTGATGACCGAGAGACAGGATTTGCACTCCGCCTTGCCCTCGTCGGTCATGCGCGCATAATGCCCGCACGCGGGGCAGGTGATGGCGATGCGCTGCACCGCCTGTTTCACCAGCCGTCGGATCACCTCCTCCCGGCTGGACAGTTCCAACGCATCCTGCAAAAGCCCGATCATCTCCTCCTCTTCGGGCGTCAGCTCCATATCCAGATGATTGATCGCGCTCGTGGACATGATGCCGCCTCCTTGCGTTTTCCTGGCATAGGTGAGAAAAGGGTGGCGTCGTTCTGGTCAGATACGCTATTTTTGAGTATGATCTACGGTAATCATAGTGGATCGGTTTATGCCCGTCAAGGCTTGGAGCCGATCCCTTTTCCATCCAAACGACGATTTCCAGTAACTGCTCAGGTAGCCTGATTCGGCGCCTAAGACGTCTTGCCACGAAGGCTCGGCCCCCCTCCGGCTCCCCCCGAGCTACGCTCAGGGGGAGGGGACGAAGACAATGCAGGTTTGCCAGTTTGCAGGTCGCAAGTGGCAAGTCCTTCTGGCTGCGAAGTTTTTCACCTGCAACTTGCTACCTGCTACCTGCCACTTTTTACCCTTCGTGCCTTCGCTTTTCTTCGTGTCTTCGTGGCAAAAAGTGGTGGCGACACCTTGGTAGTTACAGGCATTTTGCAACGGAGCAAATGAATTATGGCCAAAGAATATATCGATGGCGCCACCGCCATCGCCCGCGGCGCTCTGGCTGCGGGGTGTGATTTCTTTGCCGGGTATCCCATCACGCCAGCGACGCCCATCCTGCTGCACATGGTGAACGAACTGCCCAAGGTCGGGGGCGTGGGCATCGAGGCGGAGGACGAGATCGGCGCCATCAGCATGTGCATTGGCGCGGCCATGTCGGGCGCTCGCCCTTTCACCGCCACTTCGGGCCCCGGCATCTCCCTCTATTCCGAAAATATCGGCCTCGCCATCATGGGCGAGGTTCCCCTGGTCATTGTGGACGTGATGCGCATGGGCCCGGCCACGGGCGGCGCCACCACGCCCGCGCAGGGAGACGTGCAGTTCGTGCGGTGGGGGACCAGCGGCGGCTATCCCATCATCGCTCTGGCCCCCTCCTCGGTGGCCGAATGCTACACCCTGACCATGCGGGCCTTCGACCTGGCCGAACGCTACCGCACGCCCGTGTTCCTGCTGGTGGACAAGGAGATGAACTACGCCATGGCCACGGTGGACATCGACGAGTATGTGGATGCGCCCGTGGGCCAGCGGCCCCTGGTCCCTCAGCAGCTTCCTGAGCCCGCGGTGGTGGACGGCGTGCGGGTGAACGTGGTCACGGGCCAGCCCGACCCCCGGCTGCGGCCCGAGGAGACCTACTTGCCCTATGATTTCAATCCCATCGACGCGGTTCCGCCCACCAGCCCCTTTGGCGGGCCCCACGTCACCCGCTTCACCACCTCCAGCCACGACGAACACGGTTTTCTCACCAAAGACCCGGAGAAAGTGGGGCGGCTGAATGACCATTTGCGGCTGAAGATTCTCAATCATCGCCACGACATGGAGTTCGGCATCCCCGACATCCAGGACGAGGCGGATACGCTGTTCATCAGCTATGGCACCACGGCCCGAGCCATGCGCGAAGCCGTGGATCGGGCCCGGAACGCGGGCAAGTCCGTTAGCGGGCTCACCCTGCACACCCTCTGGCCCGTGCCCGAAACCATGATCCTGGACGCGGTGCAGGGTCATGACCGCGTCATCGTGGCGGAATTGAACCACGGCCAGTATATCCGCGAGATCGAGCGGCTGGTCTACCGGGACGCCGCGCGCAAGCGCGTCATTCCGCCCGAGATTGCGGGCTTGAACCGGGTCGATGGCGAGCTCATCACCCCCGAGCAGTTCCTGGAGTTGCTTTGAAACCCGCTTTCCATTCGCCCACAAAAGCAACTCGAAGCCTACGTTGGGCGAGTCTGCAACGGGCGTGATGCGTGAAAACATGAAACGTGAGGACCTTACGCATCACGCATTACGAAATCGACCCCCGCGCCAGTCGCGTCTTGATTTTTCATCGGGAGCATCATCATGGCCACCATTGCGCCAATTGCTATCAAACAAGAACCCCTTTCCACCTACAAAAACGAGCGGCCTTTGCCCTTCTGTCCCGGCTGCGGGCACACGCTCATCCTCAACCATCTGGACAAGGCCCTGACGAAGCTGCAAATCCCGCGCACGCAGACGGTCATCGTCACTGACATAGGCTGTGTGGGTCTGAGCGATCAGTATTTCACCACCAACGCCTTCCACGGCCTGCACGGGCGCAGCATCGCCTACGCCACGGGCATCAAGCTGGCCAATCCGGAGCTCAATGTGATTGTGCTCATGGGCGACGGCGGCGCGGGCATCGGCGGAACCCATCTCGTCAACGCGGCCCGGCGCAACGTTGGCCTCACCGTGCTCATGTTCAACAACTTCAACTTCGGCATGACGGGCGGCGAGCATTCGGTGACCACGCCCCACGGCGCCATCACTTCCACCACCCGGCGGGGCAATCCCGAATATCCCCTGGACATCTGCGCCACGGTGGGCGAGAATGGCGCCGGGTTCGTCTATCGCGGCACATCCTTCGACAAGGACCTGCCCGACCGCATCGCCGAGGCCATCCAGTACCAGGGCTTCGCCCTGCTCGATATCTGGGAGCTGTGCACGGCCTATTTCTCGCCCTTCAACGATTTCGGGCGCAAGGAGATGCTGGGGCTGGTGGATGCGCTGGGGCTGGAGACGGGCCTGCTCTACTATCGCAATGTGCACGAATACTCGCATTATGTGCGGGAGCTGAGCAAGGACGCCGCGGGCAAGCCCACGCTGCCCCTCAAGCCCATCGAGCCCGAATTCCCCAACCATGTCGACCGCAAGTTCCATCTCGTGCTGGCCGGTTCCGCAGGCGCGAAGGTGCGGTCCGCGGGCAAGCTGGTGGGGTATGCCGGCGTCATGTCGGGGTTGTGGGCCACGCAGCGGGATGATTACCCGACCACGGTCAAATCGGGCCACAGCATCAGCGAGATCATCCTCAGCCCGGAGGAGATCCGTTACACGGGCGTGGCCAAGCCCGACGCGCTGGTGCTCATCTCCGATGACGGGCTAAAGAAGAGCGGTCGGCATCTGGCCCGCATGACCGAGGAGGACGTGCTGTTCACCCTCCCGCAGTTCGCGGGGGTGGAGACCCGCGCCCGCAAGGTGATTCTGGACCCGAAAAAGGCGGGCGTGCGCATCACCCGCACGAATCTGGCCCTGCTGCTCACGGCTGCGGCCCTGCGTCATCTCGATCTTTTCCCTATCGAAGCGCTGGAAGCGGCTGCCAAACGCTTCCAGGCCCGCTTTGCCGACCAAAACCTGCCCATCATCGAAGCCAGTCAACGACTGGAATAGCGTTGTGTTCGTTTGCAAAAATTACTCGAAGTCAACGTTGAGCGAGATAGCTGACGACGTGAAGCGTAATGCGTGAAACGTGAGGACTTTACGCATTACGCATCACGCATTACGATATTGGCTTCCCGCGCCCATGTAATCGTCAGAACGTCCATCCATCGCACAAAGTCCCACGTCACTGTCCATGTACAAACAGGCCCAATCCCTCCTTCCCAAACTCATCGACATCCGCCGCCATCTGCATCAATGGCCCGAGCTTTCCTTCCAGGAGTACGAGACCAGCGCGTTCGTGGCCAAACAGTTGCACGACCTGGGCGTGCCCCACGACACCGAGGTCGCGCGCACGGGCGTCGTGGGCGTCCTGGGCAATGGCGAAGGCCCCACCATCGCCCTACGGGCCGACATGGACGCGCTGCCCATCCTGGAGGAGAACGACGTTCCTTATCGTTCCCGCCGCGAGGGGGTGATGCACGCCTGCGGGCATGACGCGCACACGACCATGCTTTTGGGCGCGGCCATGCTGCTGAAGCAGGTGGAGGATCAGCTTCCGGGCCGGGTGAAGCTCATCTTCCAGCCAGCGGAGGAGATCATTGGCGGCGACGGCTACAGCGGGGCCAAGCTCATGGTGGAGGAGGGCGTGGTGGACGACGTGGACGCCATCATGGGCATCCATGTGGACCCCACCATCGAGGTGGGGAAGGTGGGCGTGCGGCCCGGGCCCATGATGGCCGCGGCCGACCGCATCGAGATCGACATCCTGGGCAAAAAGGCCCATGGCGCCTACGCTTACCTGGGCGCGGACGCCATCGTCCTGGCAGCGCAGGTCATCCTGGCCGCGCAGACCATCATCTCCCGTCGCATCCCCGCGGTGCAGGAGGGCGTCATCACCTTCGGTGAGATCCACGGCGGCGTGCGGGACAACATCATCAGCGACCGGGTGCATCTCACGGGCACGGTGCGCAGCTTCGATCCCGCCATTCGGGATCAGATCGAGCGGGAGCTGGAGGAGGTGGTGTCCATCGTGGAGAAGATGGGCGGGCGTTACCGCTATCATTACGCCCGCGGCAATCCTGCCGTGATCAACGACGGGCAACTGACCGGATTCCTGGCTCGCATGGCCAAGCAGACGCTGGGGTCCGAGCAGGTGGTCGAGGCGGCCAAAACCACGGGGGCGGAGGATTTCTCCTGGTACATGAAACGCACCCGCGGGACTTTCATGCGGGTGGGGGTGAAGCATCCCGACTGGCCCGACGTGCGGCCCCTGCACACGCCGACTTTCGGTATCGACGAACGGGCGTTGGCCGTGGGCGCGGCCGTCATCGCTCAGGCTGCACTGCGCTGGCTGCAAGAATATGACCCCGACCACTGGCCGCGGGTGCCGTCGCTGCCGGAATAGCCGGTTACGCCAACAGCGTTTGCAATTTCCCCAAGACCTCTTCTATGACTTCTTTGGGCAAGGTGTTCATATACGCCGCCCGCCTTGCCCGCCAATCCAGACTTTTCACCTGATCTGCCAGAATAACGCCGTTGACGCCGTAACCTTCTGGAATCATCACCTCGAAAGGATATCCCTTGATTTTGCTGGTGATCGGACAAAAGATCGCCAGCCCGACCTTGCTGTTGTACGCCCGAGGCGACAACACAACCGCCGGCCTCCGCCCCGCCTGTTCGTGGCCCGCCTGCGGATGGAAGGTCAACCACACGATATCGCCCCGATCCGGTTCATACGCCATGGGTTACCACGCCTCATTGCCTACCGGCTCGCCGGTGTCGATTTCGTGGTGGATATTGCCGTCGGTGACGCCTTCCAGCAGTTGGTCCAGAGTCCATGAGGCCGTTGGCGCCGGTTCGATGACGATGCGTCCATCGACGAGTGTGACCTCGACCAGGGAATCCCTGGTTAAATGGGCCTCCTGAGCGAACGCTTTGGGAATGCGGACGGCCAGGCTATTGCCCCATTTTTGTACTTTGGTGCGCATGAATAGAACCTCCATGTTGTTTCTACAATGATGATACCCGTTTTGTGGTTTTTGTGCAAATTCACATGGCAGATATTCATTCCGCTCATATTGGAATTCACAACACTTGAATTACGTCATACTGAGCGAGCGGAGGGAGCGAAGCATCTAGCGAGCGAAGCGAGCGATGTTGCGGGTTTTGCGCTTCGCTAGATTCCTCGGTCGTTGCGCTCCCTCAGAATGACGTAATGTGACATTGTCGACGTAGTTGTTGGAATTGACTTTTTGTAAAAATAGTCATACCATCATTGCATGAAAAGCGGAAAAAGTATGACTGATTTTGTGTCGCGGATGATTTTTCCCGATATCCTGGCCTGGCTGGATGAGCGGGAAATCATCGTCATTACCGGCGCGCGGCAAACGGGGAAGACCACGCTGTTGTACAAATTGCGCGAGCATCTGACAGGACGACCTGTGGTCTACGTCAACTTCGAGTATTCCAGCCAGTTGGAGAGCTTTACGCAATCGCCCATCGACTTCGTATCCCTGCAACTGGCCGATTCGGGCGTAACCTACTTTCTTTTCGACGAATTTCAGTATGTGGCGGATGCGGGTAAGACGCTGAAACTGCTTTTCGATACATTTTCGGGCCGGGCCAAATTTATTGTCACCGGGTCGTCCTCGCTGGAAATCCAGGAGATCGCAGGCTATTTGGTGGGCCGCGCTGTGTTCTTTGAGCTCGCCCCCTTCTCCTTTGCCGAATTCCTTTCCGCGAAAGACGTCAAACTCCATCGGCTTTGGCAGAAAAAACATGCCGAGCTGCTCGCATTCCTGCAACGCCCCACAAGCTCGCTGGAGACCCATTGGATTTTCCAGGAGGAAATGAGCCAACGGTTTGAGGAGTATGTGGTCTATGGAGGCTATCCCGCCGTTGCCCTGTCCAAACCATCGTTGCGAGAGCAGCGGCTGGAATCATTGATGGACACCTATGTGGAAAAGGATGTGATTCACTTCTTACGCATAAGCGACGCTTTGGGATTCAAAAAACTGGTGCGGCTTCTGGCAGTACAGGTTGGGAATTTGCTCAATTTTTCTTCCTTGCAAGCTGACGCCGGATTATCTTATCGGGAGGTGCGGCGTTTTGTGGCCTTGCTGGAGCAAACCTTCATTGTCAAATTGCTTCGGCCTTACGCCGCGAACCCCGCCACCGAGATCAAAAAGTCTCCCAAGGTGTATTTCGTCGATACCGGATTGCGGAACAGTCTGGTGGCGGATTTTCGTCCACTGGAGCTTCGGCCCGACAAAGGCGCGGTGGTGGAAAACGTGGTGTGCAATCAGCTTCTGTTGGGCCAGAGACGGGACGCCCTGCGTTTTTGGCGCACCAAGCAAGGCGCGGAGGTGGATTTCATCCTGACTGCGCCCACGCAGGAGCTGATCCCCATCGAGGTCAAATTTCAAATGCTGTCGCGGCCCGCACTCCCCTCTGGGCTGCAACGATTTATCAAGAAATACCATCCGCATAAAGCGGTGGTGTTGAATCGCAATCTCATCGCCCGCACAACCATCGAATCCACCGACGTGCTTTTCTTCCCCCTGTTCTTCGTATGAATCCATCATGACTCAACCCGTTTACGATTTCACCGGCGCTGTCGTCCTGGTCACAGGTGCGGGGCGGGGCATTGGCTTCGCCATCGCCCGCGACTTTGCCCGCTTCGGCGCCACCGTCTTCCTCAACGATATCGACTCGGCCCGGGCCAGTCGCGCCGCGGGGGAGTTGGTGAAGCAGGGGTTCGACGTGTACGCGGCCCCGGGCGACGTGGCCAACCCCGACGACGTGGGCTGGATCTTCCAGCATATCGACGAGAAGGCCGGGCGCATCGACGTGCTGGTGAACAATGCGGGCGTGGAGCCCGTCAGCTCCATCCTCGATCACAGCCTGGAGGACTGGCAGCGCACGCTGGACGTGAACCTGACAGGCGCGTTCCTGTGCACGCAGCAGGCGGGCCGCCGCATGAAGGCGCAAGGCCGCGGCGTCATCCTCAACATGGCTTCCATCGCCGGCAAATCCCAACCGCTGTACTTGCGCTCGGCCTACGCGGCCAGCAAGGCGGGCCTGGTGGGCTTCACCAAGGAGGCGGCGCGGGAGTTCGCGGCCTACGGCGTGCGGGTGAATGCGGTCTGCCCGGGCGTCATCGTCACCCCCATGACCGAACACCTGCGCAACAATCCCGAGCAGATGGCCCGCTGGCGGGCGGAGATCCCCCTGGGCCGCCTGGGTCAGCCCGAGGAGGTCTCGGGCCTGTGTCTGTGGCTGGCGTCGGATGCGGCCAGCTACGTCACCGGCGCAGCCTGGCATGTGGATGGGGGGAAGAATATGGCATGAACGGTAACTACTAAGGTGTCGCCACCACTTTTTGCCACGAAGACACGAAGAAAAGCGAAGGCACGACGTATTTTTCTTCATTTTTCCTTCGTGTCTTCGAAAAACTTCGAGCCTTCGTGGCTTTTGGCGGCCTTAAGTCAAGTACGTTAGCAGTTACCATGAACGCCAATAAAAACGCTTCACGGCCACACGGGCGCGGGAAGGCGATGCCGTAATCCGTAATGCGTGATGCGTAACGACCTCACGAATTACGGATTACGCATCACGTCCGTGGCTGACTCACTCCAACGTTGGCTTCGAGTTGCTCTTGCAAACCATCGCAACGCTATTTCAAAACAGGAGGCACTCCTATGGACTACCAATACATCATCGTCGAGAAGCAGGAGGGCGTGGGCCTGGTGCGGTTCAATCGCCCCAAGGCCCTGAACGCGCTCAGCCCCGAGCTGATGGAAGAGCTGGGCGCGGCGCTGAAGGCGTTTGACGCCGACCCCGAAGTGGGGGCCATCGTCCTCACCGGCAACGAACGGGCCTTCGCCGCGGGCGCGGATATCAAGGCCATGGCGACCGCCAGCGCCACGGATATGCTGCTGAATGATCTCATCGAGAAGTGGGAGACCATCAACTACATCAAGAAGCCCGTCATCGCTGCGGTGAGCGGCTACGCCCTGGGCGGCGGCTTCGAGTTGGCTATGGCCTGCGACATGATCATCGCCAGCGAGAGTGCCCAGTTCGGGCAGCCCGAAATCAACCTGGGCATCATCCCCGGCTTCGGGGGCACGCAGCGCCTGACTCGGGCCGTGGGCAAGGCCCTGGCCATGGAGATGGTGCTGCTGGATCGCCGTCTCAGCGCGGAGGAGGCCCGGCAGTTCGGGCTGGTCAATCACGTCTTTCCCGTGGAAATCTATCTGGACGAAGCGCTGAAGCTGGCGAAGAAGCTGGCCCGCCAGGCGCCCGTGGCCGTGCGTCTGGGCAAGGAGGCGGTGAACAAGGCCTTCGAGCTCAGTCTGCATGAAGGATTGGTCTTCGAGCGCCGGGCCTTCCACCTGCTTTTCGTTACCGAGGATCAAAAGGAAGGCATGGCCGCGTTCATCGAAAAACGCCGTCCCCAATGGAAGGGGCGCTAACGCGCATGAAAATCTACACCAAAACCGGCGACGCCGGGGAAACGGGCCTGTTCGGCGGCGGCCGCGCGCCCAAGGATGACCTGCGCATCGAGGCCTACGGCACGGTGGATGAACTCAACGCGTTCCTGGGCCTGGCAGTGCGTCACTGCATCAGCGCCGACTTGAAGGCCCGGTTGGAGCGGGTGCAAGGGGAGTTGTTCCAGGTGGGAGCCGATCTGGCCACGCCGCTGGATGCGAAAACCTCCTACATCGCCCGCCTGGATGCAGCGCCCGTGCAGCGATTGGAGCTGGAGATCGACGAATGGGAAGAAGTGCTGCCTCCCCTGACCAGCTTCATTCTCCCCGGCGGATCGGAGCCGGGCGCGATATTGCACATCGCCCGCACCGTCTGCCGTCGGGCCGAGCGCCGCGCCGTGGCCCTGGCCCGGACTGAGGCCATCAATCCCAACATCCTGCGCTACCTCAACCGCCTGGGCGACTGGCTCTTCGTCCTTGCCCGCATGACCAACTTCCGCCAGAACGTCCCCGAGACGCCCTGGCGCAACGCCTGATCGCGCTTTACACGCCAGAATATCCCCAAGCCATGTTGGTGCGGGTAGCCGAGGCCGTAATACGTCATGCGTGATGCGTAGCGACCTCACGGATTACGCATGACGCATCACGTCAGTTGCAGCCTCGCCCAGCGTGGGCTTCAAGTCACTTTTCAAACCAACGCAACGCTATTTCCAAAGCAACTCCCTGTAAACCAGGTAACCCGGGATACCTGTAGACCAGGAAGCCAGGAAACCTGGGCCGCGTCGCTCACCTTCCTGGTCTACTGGTGTACCGGTCTACCGGTTTCCTGGGTTACCAAATCCATTTTCGAAACAGGAGGACTCATGCCATTACCCACCCGCGATGAAGCCTGGGCCATCGTCCAGGAATGGATCACCAACGAAGGTCTGCGCAAGCATGTGCTGTCGGTGGAGGCGGCCATGCGCGCCTACGCCCGTAAATATGGCGAGGACGAGGAGCTGTGGGGCATTACCGGCCTTGTCCACGACATGGACTATGAGCGCTATCCCGACATGACCGACGAGGTCAACGGGCATCCTCGCACGGAACTGCGCCTGTTCGAGGAGTGGGGCTGGCCTGAGGAGCTCATCCACGCGGTCGCGGCCCACGCCGACCACATGGGCGTGGAGCCGCAAACGCTCATAGCCAAGGCGCTGCGGGCCTGTGACGAAATCACCGGACTGATCATCGCCACGGCCCTGGTGCGGCCCAGCAAGGATATCCGGGACGTGCGGGTGAAGTCGGTGAAGAAGAAGTGGAAGGACAAGAGCTTCACCGCGGCCATCGACCGGGACGAGATCGCGCACAACGTGGCCGAATTGGGCGAAGACCTGAACGACCATATCGCCCTGGTGCTGGAGGCGATGAAAGGGATCGCCCCGGAGTTGGGCCTGGACGGGCGATTGGCCCGGGAGTGAAGACCGGAAACCTGACAGGTTCCCACCAACCTGACGCCAGAACGCGCAACCTCTCCGTCTTGCAGCGAGGCGCGCGGTGCGAAATGGCGGTCGGAGAACCTGTCAGGTTGAGCTATGCAGAGACAACCTTGCCGGTAACCTGGAAGAATTCCCCACAGGAGCCTCGCTCATGGACGAAAAAGCAGCCGCCGAAGCCGTATTGGACCAAATGTACGCGATGGCTCGGGCCCAATTCGGCGACGCCATCCAAACCCATTGGTTTTACCCCGGCCCCTGCCCCGGCTGCGGCCGGCCGATTGATGCGATGGTCATCGATGGCGAGCAGGCGCTTTCGGTCAACGCCTACATTTATCGCAAGCGCGGCGCATTGATCGGCTACTTCCTATGTGGCCGTTGCGCCGCGCGCATCCACGAGTCGGCAAAACGTCGTCCCGGCCGCCCTACGCCGCTTCACGCCACCATCGAGGCGAACTTGCGGGCGGCCTACGACCGCTATCGCGCCGCCACCGACGTCTGAAGGCACAAATATTGGCTCAGGGCGCTGTCGCCTGGAAGGGGAAAAAGAGCAGGGAGCTATCGGTGAGATCGCCCTGAACCGGGCCCGGCAATGAGGCATTTTGCCAGAGCGCGCCATCATCGCCTAGCTTTCCATAGCTGCCGTCTCCCCAACATTTGGCTCCTCCCTGGCTGTTTACCACACATGAATTGTTGAGCCCGGCCGAGATAGCGACGGAGTCAGGTTGTAGCCAGATCACGTCCTCGGGAACAAACCGTCTCTCCGTCGTGCCATTTCCCAATTGGCCGAAGTTTTGGTTATCGCCCCAACATAAGACTCTGCCAAGGCGAGTGATGGCGCAGGTGTGACCGGATCCAGCGTCCACAGTTTGCACACCCCGCTTCATGCCTCCGACTGCCACGGGCGTTGCTGAGTCGCGACCGCTGCCGTCGCCTAATTGCCCAAAGTGGTTGCTTCCCCAACAGAAGAGCCCGCCTTTATTTGTGACAGCGCAGGTGTGGGCTCCCCCTGCGGCAATGGCTTGTATTGGCGGTAATCCAACGACATCCACTGGGGTTGAACTGTTGGCCGTTGTGCCGTCGCCTAACTGGCCGGCGTGGTTGTTTCCCCAACATTTTACGCCGCCATCCATCATCAAGGCACACGTATGGCTTTCTCCAGCCGAGACAGCTCGGACGCCGCTGGTCAGGCCCACGACATCGACGGGCTGATGGCGATAGGTTGTGGAGCCGTCTCCCAACTGGCCCCAGCGGTTCTCGCCCCAACATTTCACGCCGCCATTTTGGGTGAGGACACAAACATGGCTTCCCCCCACGGCAAGCCCTTCGACATGGTTGAGCATTCCCGGCGCATCCACGGGGACCACACTATCGATGCTCGCATTCATGCCCCAGCATTTCACCTCGCCAGCATCCGTCAAGGCGCATGTCAATCTCAGGCCAAGGCCAACAGCTCGGGCGCCGCTAGTCAAGCCGACGACATCGACGGGTTTGAATCGGGTGGTGCGGGTGCCATCGCCCAATTGGCCGAATCCATTATTTCCCCAGCATTTTACGCCTCCGGCGACGATGGCGCAGGCGTGATCCCAATCGATATCGATTGATTGCACGCCGGTTTCAAGTCCCAACACCTGCACTGGAGCCCAGCCGGGATTTTTGCCCCCCTGGCCGAAATAATTGGAGCCCCAGCACATAACATCCCCTTCTTGGGTCAGGGCGCAGGCGTGGTTCATGCCCGTCGCCACAGCCTCTATTTCTCCAGGAAGCCCATTCACCACAACTGGACTGCTGCGGTTTTCGGTGGAGCCATCGCCCAATTGACCGAAGCGATTGGCGCCCCAACATTGGATCGCGCCTGCGTTTGTCAGTGCGCAGGCGTGATTGGCGAGATGCGTGTCGATTTCTTGCACATTGCTCAATCCTCCCACATCAACAGGGTGTGAACTGGCAGTGGTCGATCCATCTCCCAACTGCCCGTAGGTGTTGTCACCCCAGCATTTGACTGTGTTATCGACTAGCAATGCGCACGTGTGCGAAACGCCGGCGGAAACTGCGCGTACGCCGCTGGTGAGTCCCGCCACATCCACCGGTGACGAACTCGATATCGTCGAACCATTTCCCAATTGTCCATGGCTGTTATCCCCCCAACATTTCACGCCACCGTTTGTGGTGAGCGCGCATGTATGGCGCAAGCCCGATGAAATCATTTGAATTTGCTGTAAGCCGATGACGGTCACGGGGGAGCTGCTGTCGTTGGTCGTGCCATCGCCTAGCTGACCTGAACCGTTCTGCCCCCAGCATTGAACTTCACCATCAGCGGTGAGCGCACAGGCGTGGAATCCCCCCATGGAAACGGTCTGGATATGGCTCAGCCCTGTGATTTCGTGAGAAACATGGCTGGAATCGTCCCCCCAACATCGGACTTTGCCGCTGTTCATCACGGCGCAACTCATAGAGAATCCGCCAGAGATCGTGCGGACGTTGCTGGTGAGGCCGAGCACATCCTTGGGGATGAAGCGATTTCCTCCAGCCCTGCCATCTCCTAATTTTCCATCGAAATTGCTTCCCCAGCACTTGACGCCGCCACCTGCTGTCAGCACGCAAGTGAAATCTGCGCCGGGCGCGATTTGCTGGACGCCCGCTCCTGTTGTCGCCTGAGAAACGCTCGGGCTATTTGGGGGTGCGACCTGACCCGGCCCATGTGCATCGACCGCACCACCTCCCAGTAAGCTTATCAAAGCAATGAGTGGCAAAATCGCCCGAATGAAAGTGGAAAACATATCGCCTCCCTATTTTTGAATGCGAATCAGCTTTCGACAATCAAACTGGAGTCTGGCGAAGACCGTGTCCAGTAGTCGAAATCATTCAAAAACGCATCAAGTTGTAGTATAGCATGATGCGATGACATCGTCCAGCCATTGTTCTGCGGTGATTACCCATAACTTGATAAAAATGAAAACGCTCTGCTCCCGTTGTGCATCAAATAGGTGAAAAAGACGCCACAAAGGAGCAGAGCTTATGAAGAGTATGGCACCAACCACAGAAAACATCCAAGCAGCCGCCCAATTCGCAGACGAGGAGCTGCGGGCGTTTTTGCGTCCTCTGTGGACAATATACCCAGATAAACGATTGCAACGGTCGGTGATCGGGCTGGTCAAAGGGGTGATTACGGCCCAAACCCCGCATATCAGCAAGGCCATGCATATGGGGGATAGCGAGCCAACGCCCTGGGCCTCGG
>Ga0256832_1001378_pt1 | contig 16349 bp, 6 predicted proteins | sample 134614metaG_FD_190534 | JGI IMG/M metagenome (GOLD analysis project Ga0256832, IMG submission 190534) | Hydrothermal vent microbial communities from Lau Basin, Pacific Ocean - 134-614 | ecosystem: Environmental > Aquatic > Marine > Hydrothermal vents | place: Pacific Ocean: Lau Basin | collected...
TGTTATCTCCAAGCCCATCTCCTTTCTGATATTCTGGATGCGATTGACAAGGTCGCGGGCGATACCTTCCGCTTTTAATTCATCGGTAAGTGTGACATCGAGTGCGACGGTCAGTTTGCCATCGCTAGCGACCTGCCAGCCCGGAATGTCTTCGGTGACAATCTCAAAGTCCTCCATCGTCAGATTGTAGCTATTGCCATCTATCTCCAGGGTGTAGGCATTGTCTCGTTCGATAATGGCAATATCTTCCTGCCCAAGTCCTGAAATGATTCCCACTGCCGCTTTCATGTCCTTGCCTAACCTTCGTCCCAGCGTTTTGAAATTGGGTTTGATTTTTTTTCGGATGACGCCCTCCGTTTCGGTGATGTATTCGATATTTTTAACATTTACCTCCGACAATATCAGATCCTTGACGGCTTCTACTTGTTGCATAAATCTATCATCCAAAATTGGCAGTAAAACCTTTTGCAGGGGTTGGCGAACTCTGATTTTTTCCTTTTTTCGGAGAGAAAGTATCAGGGACGAAATGCGCTGTGCATAATCCATTCTTTCTTCGAGATCCTTGTTTATGAAGTCGTTATTGACCACGGGAAAATCTACTAAATGAACAGATTCCTTCGCCTCTAATGCACTTCCTTCGCTTAGGTTTTTGTACAGCCAATCCGCGAAGAAAGGTGCAACCGGAGCCATCAATTGTGCTACTGTAAGCAGGCACTCATAAAGCGTCTGGTATGCGGCAATTTTATCTTCGGAGTAGTCGCCTTTCCAGAAGCGTCGTCGGCACAGGCGCACATACCAGTTACTCAAGTGGTCATCTACAAAGTTCATCACCTTTCTGGTAGCATTAGTCGGTTCATAATTGGCGTATTCTGCTTCGACTTCTTTAATCAATGTATTCAACACAGAGATGACCCACCGGTCGATTTCCGGTCTTTGCTCCAGAGGTAGTGAAGCTTCTTTGAATGAGAATTTATCGACATTTGCGTAAAGCGCAAAAAAGGAATAAGTATTGTATAAAGTGCCAAAGAACTTTCGCTTGACCTCCTCTAATCCCGACTCATTAAACTTGAGGTTATCCCACGGCTGCGCATTGGAAATCATATACCAGCGCGTGGCATCTGCACCATGCTTGCTGATGATATCGAAAGGATTGACGGTGTTGCCAAGACTTTTTGACATTTTAATGCCGTTTTTGTCCAGCACCAACCCATTCGAAACAACGTTTTTATAGGCGACGGAATCGAATACCATCGTTGCGATTGCGTGTAGGGTATAAAACCAACCACGCGTTTGATCTACTCCTTCCGCAATAAAGTCGGCGGGGAAGTTGCGCTTAAATTTTTCCTGATTCTCAAAGGGATAATGGAACTGAGCGTAGGGCATCGAGCCGCTGTCAAACCAGACGTCAATCAGGTCTTTCTCACGGGTCATTGGTTTGCCGTTATTGCTGACCAATACAACTTCGTCGATATAGGGACGGTGCAAATCCTTTGGCACCTTTTGGCTTTTCCCCAATGCTTTATTGGCTTTTTCAATCTCCGCTTTCAGTTCTTCAATCGATCCAATGCAGATTTCCTCATCACCTTCTTCTGTTCGCCAGATAGGGAGGGGCGTTCCCCAGTATCGGGAGCGGGAGAGATTCCAGTCTTGCAAGTTCTCCAGCCACTTTCCAAATCGCCCTTCGCCTGTAGCTTTAGGCTTCCAGTTGATGGTTTTGTTGAGTTCCTGCATTCTCTCCTTTGCTGCAGAGGCTTTGATAAACCAACTATCCAAAGGATAATAAAGGACGGGCTTGTTTGTTCTCCAACAGTGCGGATAGGAGTGTACGTACCGTTCTGATAAAAACAATTTATTTTCGCTCTTTAACTTAATGACAATGTCGGTATCAAGCGTTCGCTCTTCCTCCTGTCCGTAGTCTTTAACGTATCTGCCGGCAAAATCGGTCACGACATCTGCCATTCGTCCTTGAAGATCAACGAGGGGGACATCTTTGCCATTTTCATCCTTTATCATCAAAGGGGGAATATCGTATTGTTTGGCAATCTTGAAGTCGTCGGCTCCAAAAGTCGGGGCGATATGTACGATACCTGTACCATCCTCCGTAGAAACAAAATCCCCGATTAAAACCCTGAAGGCAGGCTTATCCGGTTGGACGTATGGCATGAGTTGTTCGTATTCCATCCCTTCGAGTTCGCTTCCCTTCATCTCAGCTACAATGGCTGCGTAAGGGATAGGTTTGCTTCCTGCCTTGACTTCCTCCGGTTTTAAGTCCGGTTTTTCTTCTGAGAAATAGCTACTCATCCGGTCTTTTGCCAAAATGACTACCGCCGGCTCTTGCGTATATCTATTGAAGGTTTGCACTTTTACATAGGTGATATTTTTACCAACGGCAAGTGCGGTGTTTGAGGGCAAAGTCCAGGGTGTTGTTGTCCAGGCGAGAAAGTACTCGTTTTTGGTATTTTTTATTTTGAATTGTGCAATAGCGGAAGTGTCCTTAATGTCGCGATAAGCACCCGGCATATTAAGTTCATGCGTACTCAAACCTGTTCCGGCTGCGGGGGAGTATGGCTGAATGGTAAACCCCTTGTAAAGCATTCCCTTGTCATATAGCTGACGCAGCAGCCACCATACGGATTCGATGTAAGCATTTTCGTAAGTAATGTAGGGGTGTTCCAAGTCGACCCAGTAACCCATCTTTCGTGTAATGTCATCCCACATATCTTTGAATTGCATCACGGTGGTCCGACATTCCTGATTATACTGATCAACGCTAATACTTTTGCCGATATCTTCTTTGGTAATACCCAATTTTTTTTCAACGCCCAACTCGATTGGCAGACCGTGTGTATCCCAGCCTCCTTTCCGCTCTACTCGCTTGCCCTTCATGGAATGGAATCTACAGAACAAATCTTTTATAGCCCGTGCCATTACGTGATGAATGCCGGGCTTGCCGTTGGCTGAGGGTGGTCCTTCGTAAAAGACCCAACTGTTTTCTTCATCCCTTTGGTTAACACTTTTTTCAAAGATACGCTGTGCATCCCAAAAGGATTGGATTTCCTTGTCGATTTCAGGCAGGTTCAGCTTCGCAAATTCTCTATACATGGTTGATAAAATTTTGGCTGCGCAAAGGTAACAACTTCACAAATAAAAAAAAGGTAAGTAGTTACAAAAAAAGCTCCGACAGGCAAATCTGTCGGAGCTTTTTTTTATTAACACATCAGTCCTACAGATTCTATTCAAATCTTGGAATAATTATGCTAATAATAATGGTAAATGTCATCACAATAAATCAATTTGAGGCAAAGGTAAAGTTTGTTGGAGCAAAAAGCAAGGAGTGTAAAAGAAAAAACGGATGCTCGCAGAGGAAAGCATCCGTTTTACCTTAAATCATTTATTTTTTTTAGTCGTCAAAAGAAATCTCTTCTTCTTGGACTGTGGTATTAGGTGTTGTTGCACGGATAACTATTGCCGGCTTATTATCAGCGACTTTTACGCCACTCATTTCGTCCTTAATAAGAGAAGGATTGTCCTCAAATCTACATCCTGTAGCAATCACTTCACAGATTCCTTTATCTTCATCGTAAGAATAGATGGCACCTCCTCTGACAGTACTGATGTTTCCTGCAAAAACACAGTCGGTCACCATTGGCTTGGTCTCCCCCTCTGACGCTTTATTTAGAATACCTGCCCCGTAGTAAGAATCGTTTTCAACAAAGTAACAAGACTTGATAATGGGACTGCAGATGCTTTTATCCCCGTTGTTGTATAAAGCACCACCATCGAAGTCAGAATGGTTAGAAAGGAATTTACATCCGGTAATAATGCTACGAATGGAACCTCCATTGGCATAATTATACAAAGCACCACCGTCTCTTGCTCCATTGTTGGAAAAAGTGCAATTGAGAATGACCGGAGAAGACTCCGTGTTTTCGTGTGCCATATTGAACCATGCCCCCCCGCAAGAGGTCGGGTCGCCGGCAGTACCGAATCCATTGGCATTTCCACCGGTAATGACGAACCCGTCGATGATGGTTTCAGCAGAAACATCAATAGTGATAACAACGCTATAAGCATTGTCCTCGTTCGTGTCTAAATCGCCAATCTCCCCACTGAGAATAGTAGGATTGAATTGAATATCACGATCCTCCAGGTTGCTTTCGTTACCCGAAAACCCACCGTAGAGTGCAACGCCATCCTTGATAAGGAAGCCATCGCTTCGCACTTCCTCCGTCACTGTCGCAGCGTACGAAGTAAGATAAGTGCCGGTAGCGACCCAAATTTGGTCACCCCTCTCGGCAATGTCTAAAGCTAATTGTAATTGTCCGAAGGCTGATGTCCACGAAGAACCATCACCGTCGGAATCCTGCTTCACAAAAATGACCTTTGCAGAAGTCACCTGCGAACAAAGCAAGATGAATGCAGAAAGTAAAAATAATTTTTTCACGTCACGCCTTGTTTGAAGTTGTTGAAAAATAGTCGCCATTATTTTACTGATATACCAAAACTCAAAATAGTCAGTTCTTAAAGTTGCAGAGAAAAAACTAACTGTTTTATACGACGATTTAGTATTTCAGTCAACGTCAAATTGAAGAAAGTAACAAAAACTCAGATATGTACAAAGCGACCGAAGTCACTTTAGCGGGATGCTGTAAATCTGGACTCTTTAGGTGAAAGGTGTCAAACTTTGAGTCCAAAGGTACAACATTGTTTGCAATGGTGCAAGGATTTGAATGATAATTTTAAAAAAAATCAAATTATCAGGGGATTCAAATAGGGATAATTGTGCTGGTGTACGTAGAAGCTGCCAAAAAGGTTGCATTTACGGAGATATAAAAAATATTTTTTTTAATAAGCGGGAGTTTTACACAGGGAATGGTATATTTTACCTACGAAACGGATAGTTAACTTGTAAAATATTTTTTATATAAAAATTGTTTTATATGTAAAAAAATTATACTTTTGCCGTGTCAAATCCCCTTTATTCGTGCTAAAACAGCGTTCGGTTGTTTGCCGGATTTTCTCAGTATTTGAGAATGAGTTTATCTACATAGCAAATTATCTCTAAAAATCTTCAAAGTTGCCCGGATATTTGGGTATCTTGTCCTGTTCTTTTGAAACATAAGGAGCGGGAAAAGAGTATAAGTAATTCGAGCTTCCTTACGGAAAAAAATAATTCGGGAGATTAGGCATAATTCTATTTCCCATCACATATACCTTTTGTTGTTATGTATTACAAACTTACACGTAGTTATTCCTTGCTGAGGGTTGGGATTCTGTTAATTGGCGTCTTTTTAGTAGGAGATGTTATCCAATTGTCAGGTCAGGATTTTCACTATTCCCAATTTCATAACTGTCAGTTGCATCTGAATCCGGGGCTGACGGGCATTTTCGGAGGAGATCTTCGGGTTGCCGCAAACTATCGGAATCAATGGAAGCGCGCTCCCGTTGACTATCGAACGTTTACCATCGCAGCTGACAAGAAGTTCATTAAGCGAACGGATAAGAAGGGCTATCTCGCCGGAGGGGTAATGATTAATTACGATCAGGCAGGCTTATCTCGGTTGAGATTGATTGACTTGGGGTTGAGTATGTCTTATACAGGAATGTTAACCGAACATTTCTTTGCTACGGCGGGAGGCCAATTGCGCGTTGGGCAGCGCTCTTTTGATATTGGGCAGTTGTCTTTTGACGGTCAATTTGACGAGCTTCGTGGAGTTTATGACTCCAATCTTCCCATTAATGAAAATTTTGAGCCTTCCGGTTATTTCTTTCCCGATGTAGCATTGGGCGTGAATTTCAGATGGCAGAAGATTGACCCGTGGGTGTTGGTCGACCGTTTGGAAAAGCGGAGCAAGGTTGATTTTGGCGTGGGTATATTCAATTTACTACGTCCGAATCAGAGTTTTAATACAGGCTCGAAGGTTGAGCTTCCGGTAAGGATTAGCCCTTATGTGTTGGGTACCCTACAACTAGGGCAAAGCGTAGATCTTATATTGAATGCAACGGCACAGTGGCAAAATACTCATACTCAATACGAAGGATTGGGTGGAATCAAACTTCATTTGGACAGAAAGCTTGGCAAACAATTTGCCATCCAACTGGATATTGGTTACCGCTTTAACAATGACTTTGGCGATGCGCTTATTCCGGGGCTTGAAATATTCTACAATGGATGGCAGGCAGGGTTTACTTATGATGTGAATCTCTCTGCTTTTAAGGTGGCGACCTATAAACGCGGGGGGCCTGAGTTGTCTCTGCGATACATCCTCCGGAAGGTGAGACCTTTACCTAAGTTCAAGATATGCCCTTTGATATAGATTTGGTTATTGTTTTGTAAATACCTATCACCCCATGACTTGAATCGAAAAATGAGAAATACCGAATAGATATTAGACATAGAAAGAATGTCGAACATCGATTAACCCATGCCCATACCCATACGGGCGCGTATTGGCGCGGGCGCGACAAGACTGTCCCGTATGGGTACCGGCGCGGGCAAGCTGAATGCCGATTTTAGAAGTTTGAAAGAAAATTGAAGTTTGAAATGGGAAAGGATTGATGAATCTGAAATCTAAAATCGACTTGTCCGCCCCGCACGGGGATAGGATGTTCCTTGCTCTTAAATCAAAAAAGGTAATTTCTTTCGGGTGCCCATTTTTAGGCAACAATGATGTACTCATAAATAGTTACATTGTTTTATAAAAAAGAAAGGGCTACTACCATCTGATTTTGCGTAGGTAGCCTTCAAATAAGAATATATATGAAAAAGCTTTTGTTATTCGTCTTTTTTGTGGTAACGATAATCCAATCCGGATTTTCCCAAACGAAGCAGGCCTGGATTGATGCTGCGGATGATGCGTACGCTAAAAAAGATTATTATGCCGCCTATAAGTATTATGGTATTGCCTTGGAGTACGATGATGAACCGGCGAGAATCTGGTATCAATACGCTCAATCGGCAAGACAATTCGACATCTATAATAAAGCAGATGAAGCTTACCAAAGGGTTGTTGGTTGTGAGGATGCCAACCACTACCCACTGGCATCTTATTGGTTGGCAAAGGTGAAACAACGACTCGGGCATTACGATGATGCCACCACCTTTTTTCAAAAGTTTTTGGATGATTTTCCAAATGCCGATCCATCCTATAAAGAGGATGCACTTAGGAGTATTGAAAACTGTACTTGGGCGAAGGGTGTCATTTCCAATCAATTGGATGTCGACATCCGGAACATGACAGACTCTATCAATTCACCCTATGCGGATTTTGGAGTAGCACTAAAGGGAGATACCATGTATTTCTCGTCATTTAGATACATTTATAAAAAAGATACGATTATTCCCGAACGCCCTTTCAACAAAATAGTTCAGGTCGTCAATGGGGTACATACTTTGTTGCCGGCACCTATTAATGAAGACGGGCATCATACCTCGAATACTGCATTCTCCGGTGATTACTCAACGGTCTACTACACCAAATGTGATTACATTGATGTTACGGACTTTAGGTGTGCCTTGTATGTCAGTCAGGTATTGCCAAATGGCGAATGGGGTCCGGGTGAGAAACTGCCCATCAACGAAGAGGGCTACGATTTCAGGCAACCCAATATCGGAAAAGATATTACTTCCGACAATGAAAAACTTTATTTTGTGTCGGACAAACCGGGTGGTGTCGGAGGATTTGACATTTGGGTTTGTGATATTTTACCGGACGGCACATTTGGTACGCCTGTCAACCTAAGGAGTATCAATACCGAGGGAAATGACATCACGCCATTTTACTTTAGTGAGACAAGCACCTTGTATTTTAGTTCGGATGGTTATCAGACCCTGGGAGGATATGATATTTATGAGGCAAAGCATCTGAATGGGGAATGGGAAATGCCAAAACATGTACCTGCGCCGGTCAATTCCAGCTATAATGATACTTATTATGCCTTGTATGAAGGAGGAGAAAAAGCATTTTTTGCTTCAAACCGCCCCGATTCAACTGCCATCTTTTGGGATGATTCACGAGAAACCTGCTGTAGTGACATCTATACTTATAAGCGCAAGCTAACAATAGATTTGTTAGCAAGGACTCTTAATGGCTTAGATAATTCTGAACTGGATGGCGTGACCGTCTCGCTTTATGAAGTACTTCCGAATGGAGAGGAAGTCCTCGTTGAGCAAAAGATGGACCCTGCAGGCAATAACTACAATTTCAGTTTATACCCCGGCAAGATATACAAGCTAAGAGCTACAAAAGATGGATTTAGTGAGGATATCGAAACCATTGATTTGACGACACCTGAAATGCAAAATGTGACCTCTATTGAGCGGGATTTATTCCTTGAAGAAGGGCTTATTTTAAATGCCTTCACCTTCGATAATATTGATTCCCTGCCACTCATTGGTACAACACTGAAACTATTTATGGAGGGCGAAAACGGAGAAGTGATTCTTGTGGAGACTGTTGAAAATCCTACTGGAAATGATTTTTCCTTCCCACTCAAACGAGGACATCGCTATGCAATCAGAGCTACTAAACCGGGCTTCCCTTCGGCAACGAGCAAAATCGATTTGACCGATCCCGCACTCGCTACGGCTACCAAGATAAAAAGAAATCTCTACCTTGGCCAGGAGCTAAAAGCTTTGACACTGGATGAAGCGACCAAAAAAGCTCTAAAAGGAGCGACGGTGACCTTATACGAAATCACGGCCGATGGGCAACGAAAGTTGATAGGTAAACACTTCAATAGAGATGGAAATGAATTTACCTTTCCAATTGATTTGGGCAAAACTTATGAAATAAAAGCTGAAAGAGAGGGGTATGAAACGGTTGTTAACCCACTTGCCTTTGACCCATCTCTCGTCAATTCTGCACAGGGGAAAATTACTGTAGAAATACCGATGAGGCGTAATTCTTTAGAAGATTTCCTACCACTCACTTTGTATTTTGATAATGACTTTCCCAATCCGCGATCAAGAAAACCTACGACTAACCGTAGTTACTTAGAGACCAACGAAAATTATTACGCCAAGAAGGGGGAGTTTATAAAGAAATTCACGGAGGGACTTGGGAAAAATGAAGCCTTTATTACATCGAGAAGGTTCCAACAATTTTTTGATGTAGAGGTAAAAGGAGCCAAGACTAAGTTGGAGGAGTTCACCGCGGAGCTGCTCAAATTTTTGGATGCTGGTTATACCTTCAAAATACGACTTAAAGGGTATGCCAGTCCACGGGCAACTGCTGCGTATAACAAGATACTCAGCCGTCGGAGAATTTCCAGTGTTAGAAACTACCTCGAAGAGTACGAGCACGGGGTGCTACGGAAGTATATGAAAAATGGTAGCCTGAAAATAGAAGAGGAGGCGTTTGGAGAAGATACCGCAGATAAGAAGCGAATTAGTGATAAACTTGGCGATGAGAAAAACTCCATCTATAGTATTATTGCGTCCGTTGAACGAAGAGTGGAAATTGTTGGGGCGGATATGGAAGAGAAATAAAATCATACAAAAAAATGTAATTACATGAATGCGATAAAAATCAATAAAATCATGTCACGATATATCCTTTCACTCATCATCGTCGGGCTAGCTATCAGTATGCCTACGTCATTAAAGGCAACTCATATAGTCGGTGGCAATATGGGATACAATTGCCTTGGAAATGACGATTACGAAATCGTTCTAGACATATATCGGGATTGTCTCAATGGAGCAGAAAATGCACCCTTTGATGATCCTGCATACGTAGGTATCTTTGATGAAAATGGAACGTTAATCCAAACTGTCGCCCTCCCTTTTATGGGCGACGATACTTTGACGACAAGCCTGACGGACCCTTGTCTGGTAATTCTAGAGGAGGTTTGTGTTCACACTTCGACGTATAGAAAGACAGTCCACCTTCCTTATGCTGCGGGGGGATACTTCTTTGCCTATCAACGTTGTTGTCGTAATATTACTCTAGACAATATTTTAGATCCTGTGGCAACAGGCGCCACATTTAAAATAGAATTGTCGGGAGCAGCAATGGCTCGTTGCTCGAGTAGTCCTAAATTTGTCAATTGGCCTCCCATTTACATTTGTACTGATTTGCCACTGGTCTTCGACCATTCTGCAATTGATGTGGACGGAGATTCTATTGTCTATAGCTTATGTACCCCCGACTCGGGTGGTTCACTTGATGATCCACAGCCCGTTCCGCCAGCTGCACCACCTTACACTCCGGTTGTGTGGGATGCTGCAAACGGTTATGGCGTTGACAATATGCTTGGAGCCGGAGTACCTCTCCAAATCGATCCGCAAACAGGATTATTAACCGCCACTCCCGGTTTGACCGGACAGTTTGTCGTTGGCGTCTGTATTACCGAATACGACAGAGCGACCGGCGAATTGTTGTCCTGTACGAATAGGGATTTTCAATTCAACGTCAATCTTTGTGGGGAACGCGTTGCTGCTATCGGCTCACCAACTGCACAATGTGACAATTACACCGTTCATTTTACGAATGAGAGTTTGAATACCTCCTCTTTTGAGTGGGTCTTTGATTACCCCAACAATACAATGGTATCAAATACTTCTGCGACAGAATTTGACATTACATATCCTCCGGTAGAAGGGAATTATACGATTCGATTGATTGCAGAGCCCGGCAGCTTTTGTGCAGATACCACCTTTACAACCATCTTTTTGCAAGATAATTCATTAACGATAGGTGCAAATGTAGATGTTTTTGATTGCGACGATGTTGCCCTGCTCTATTTGACAGATGCGTCGACGGATAACGTATCCCCGCCGGTTGCTTGGGATTGGCAGGTAACTTATAACGGAGGAGGCACCTCTTCTTCCCTACAAAATCCGGTATTGACCGTTCCATTGAATGTATCAGGAACCATCAATCTGACAGTCACTTCGCAAAACGGATGTGTGCAATCGCTTTCACAAACTTTCCAGACCGGCTCGGGAAATCCGGGGAACCTTCTTTTAGGAAACATTCAACAATGTATTGGCGAGGTAGCATTCCTGAATCCCAACACACCAGCGGATGTCGGGTACTCTTATTCCTGGTCGCCATCGGCATCCTTGAGTGATTCCCATGCCATTAATCCTTCCGTTACGGTTACAAACAGCCAAGTTTATACCGTGACAATAACACCTCCGGGTGGAGAATGTGAGATCGTAAGACAAGTGACGCTCGAAGCTGTAGCCAATCCCGAATTGGATTTCTCCACTCATCTTGAATGTGACGGATCGACGGTTACCTTTACCAATTTGAGCCAGAATGCAACCGCTTACGCTTGGGATTTTGGTGATGAAACAACGACAAGTGATGTCTCCAATCAAGCTAACCCAAGTTATACCTACCCCGGATTGGGTACTTATACCGTTACACTGGAAGTGCCCGCTACCGAATTGTGCACGGCTACTATCACGAAGGAAATAACCATTAGCCAAGTAGATTTGAGTGCAGATTTTTCCTATGAATATGCGACGTGTTCACCAGAGAATGTCGTCGTCCAATTTATGGATGAATCAATTAACACTATGGGGAATACCACGGAGTGGAATTGGGTATTGACCCCCGGAGGAACCTCTTCCGAAGAAAACCCATCTTTCACCTTTAATTCTTCGCAATCGGTAAACGTCTCCCTCACTATCACAACGGCAGATGGATGCGTAAATACGATGACAAAGGATATTTTTGTCAATGTTATTGACAGCGCAGATCAGTTTCCGGATACGCTTCAGGTTTGTTTTGGAGGAAGCACCGCCTTGATGCCGGGAGGCAATCCTGCTTATGTTTACGAGTGGACTCCTAACGTGGGGATTGACGACAACCATGCTGCAGCACCGGTGTTTTCACCTGCTGAAACGACAACTTATCAGGTCGAAATTACAGCTTTTGGAGCTGACACCTGTACTTATATGGAAGAGATGGTCGTATTCGTAACACCTGAAATCGGACTGAGTGTGACCGGAGGAGGTAATACCTGTGAGGCGTCAGTTACTTTAGAGGCTTCTTCTCTCGTTGATGTGGACTATTCCTGGTTATTAAACGGAGTTGAAGTCGGAACGGGAAATACTTATAGTGTTGATGTGTCGGGGGTACACGACTTTACACTTATTGCTACAGACCAATATGGTTGCTCGGAAACTGAAACTCAACGCGTGGATGTTATCGGTGGTCCGGTGAATATCTCGGTGCCGGATACGGTCTCGGCATGTTTAAGCGATGGGATATCAGGACTGACAGTAACCAATTTGGACGCCAATGATACATTGACTTATGTTTGGACACCGACAAGTCTTTTTGAAAGCGGTACTGAAAATACAGCATCACCTGACTTTATAGAGGCTATTGGTGAGCACTTGGTTTCTGTTTTGGTCAGCAATCAATTTGGATGTACCGCCACGCGGGATGTCGTCGTGGGCGTTATTGATGATAATATTAGTTTGAGTTATGATTACGAAATAGACTGTTCCGGCGCGACGGTTACCTTTACCAACACAAGCACCAATGCTTTCGGCTATATCTGGGACTTCGGAACGGGAGATTATAGCTATGAGGAAAACCCCGTTTATACCTTTCCCTCTGCGGGAACTTACCCCGTGACTCTATCAATCGTCTTTGCCGGTGATTGCGTGGTGGATTATACGCAAAATATCATCGTACAAGATCCGCAGGTTATCGCTGATTTCACCTATGGCATTTCATCTTGTAGTGTGGAGCAGGCAGAGATTTCGTTTTTTGACCAATCATTTACCAATATCGCAGGTTCTTCCATCGTCAGTTGGGATTGGCAGTTTAGCAATAATCAGACTTCTGACGAGCAAAATCCGGTTATTTTTGTAACCGAAACAGGTGATTTGGAAGCTACCCTGACCATTACGACCAGTAATGACTGTCAGGCAACTGTTACGCAGACAATTGACGTTCAAATTGTAGATTTACACACCCTACAGGATACAGTCGTCTTGTGTAAGGGATTCTCCACTACATTAAATCCGGGTGGAAATCCCGACTACACCTATGAGTGGTCACCCAATATCTCTATTGATGATATTAATAGTCCAAGTCCGACTGTAAATCCCGACATGACGACTTTGTATTCTGTTACGGTAGCGACGATAGGCTCTGATACCTGTGAGGTGACCGGTAGTGTTTTGGTTTTTGTACCCGATGATATTAACGTGGATTTAGGCGAGGATGTGTTTACCTGTGGCGAGGGCGTCGTCCTGTCTCCAGTGGCTGATGTTGACTTGCCGGTGGTGGAATGGACTGATGAGAATGGTGTTTCCTTGGGCAATGGAAATGAAATCACCATAAATCCTTATCAGAATAACACAGTCATTGTCAACGTCGAGGATGACTATGGATGTAGTGATTCGGATACAATAAACATTATACTGTACCCCGATGTCAATTTGCAAGTATATGGCGATACCACTTTGTGTGAAATAGCGACAGTGCCAATATGGGGAACGACAGATGTTGACGCAACAATCGATTGGTATAAAGATAACACGCTTATCGGAACGGGTGATTTAATCATGGTTACTCCGGAAGAGGGCGCCAATACCTACGTCGCAATCGCAACCGATAATGTGACTGGTTGTATGGATACGAGTGCGGTACTCGTCCAGGTTAATATTTTAGAAAATGGTATTCCTGATGCCGTCGTGATGGTTTGTCATGGTGTGCCTACTCCGATTAATCCGGGTGGCGATGCAGAGTTAGTTTACGAATGGAGTCCTACTACCAATCTAGATTTGAATCCGGAGTGGAATCCGATGGTAACAACAGAGGATACAATGACTTATTACGTCACTATTACCAGCCCGGCTGGAAACTGCATTTTATTGGATACCGTAACGGTCATTCCGTACCCTGTTATCAACCCGATAGCCTCACCCGATACGATTTTGTGTGAGCACGTGGCAGTGGAGCTAACGGCAACAAGTGATACTCCCAATACAACTTATACTTGGTATGATAATCCGGAGTTGAATGAGCCAAATATAGGAACAGGAGCTTCCATCTCCGTAACACCTACCGGAGAAATGACTTACTATGTCCTTGCCGAGGATGAATTTGGCTGTACAGAATCTGATGACGTAACTATCAATTCATTCCCTATTGATGCAAGTATTACCGCACCAATTGTCATTTGTGAATCTTTGGAAGAAATAACACTGGAAGCAACCAACAATGATCCCTTGCAGGATTTGGTTTATGATTGGATGCCGGGGAATGCAGTCACGCCGACGGATGCAAGTGTCGTCACTGCAGACTTAACACAAGCGGAGGATTTTTCTGTACTTTTGACCAATCAATATGGTTGCGAGGCGACTTTGAATACGACAATAACGGTCATTAACCTGCTTGATAGTCTGGAATTGACAGCCACTCCGGATACCATTTTATTGGGAGAATCTACGGATATTACTGCGACCGGATGCCTGCTTTGCGACTATGAATGGGTTTGGCCTGAGGGTAGCGACATTACGCCTGAATTTGGCCCTATTATTACCGCTACACCGGTTGAGCCGTTGAATAATATCTATGAGGTGACTGCCAATTTGCTCGGGTGCACCCTGACGGCATCAACTGAAATTTTTGTCATAGATGGGATGTGTGATTCGGATCATGTCTTTCTACCAACGGCATTTTCTCCAAATGGGGATGGTAATAACGACATATTAAGAGTGAGGAGTTTCTTTGCCGACCAACTCTCCGATTTTGAATTCATCATCTATTCGAGATGGGGAGAGGAGGTATATCGTTCTGACAATCCGCTTAAGGGATGGGATGGAACATACAAAGGTGAGTTTTTGTCACCGGATGTATATGGTTACTATTTGAGGACGAAGTGTCCAAGTGGTGATGAATATATCCAGAAAGGTAATGTGACGCTATTGAGATAAGAGAAATATGTTTTACCCCGTCAATACACTTGACGGGGTACTACCACGCGGATGCTGTTGCCCCCAAGGTAACAGCATATTTACTCTACGAGTTGATAAATATCTTTCAGGTTTCGCCCCAGTCCGTTATAATCCAATCCATATCCGACTACAAATTTATTGGGAATCTCCAATCCGACCAGATATTTGGCATTCAACTCCGCCTCCAGAGCGTCGGGTTTGAACAACAGTGCAATAACTTCAATAGATGAGGGATTCAGACTTTGGAGTTCCGGAATTAGTCGGTTGAGTGTACGTCCTGTATCGATAATGTCTTCAATAATGATGACCGGCCGCCCGTCTAGAGATTCCTGCAAACCTATCAGTTGGGATAAATCTCCCGTTGATTCAGTCCCTTTGTAGGAGGTGAGTTTGATGAAAGAGACATCAAGGTCCATATCAATCTCCCTTAGGAGGTCGGCAGCGAATATAAATGAGCCATTGAGTATAGGCAGGAAAATAGGGTGTGTCCCCTCGTACCTCGTCTTTAGATCATCGGCCAATGCTTTGACTGTCTTTTTTATGTCACTTTCAGCTATCATAGGCTGAAAGGAGAGGTCATGCAGTTGAATGGTAGGTAAACTCATAATTGTTTTATTAAAGTCCGTTATTGTCAATTAGATAAACGAGTGTCGTTATCGCTGCCGCACCCAGTTCTAATTCTCGTTTATTAATAGCTGTAAAAATATCTGTTCGAGCGTGGTGGTGGTCAAAATACCTTTGCGAATCAGGTCGCAACCCAAGCAAGATACCACCCTGTTTTTTCAATCCGGAAATATCGGCTCCGGAGCCACCCTTGTATATTTGCAAACCGTAAGGTTCCAATAATGGCGCCCATGATTCCAAAACAGTTGCTCCCTTTTCCAAGGCTTCCGGAAGCCCGTCGTAGCTAAAGCCCCGCGGTGAAAAACCTCCTGCATCAGACTCGATGGCTGCGAGGTGGAATTCCCCCTTTTCATCCGATTGAGCCCAGTAGGCTTTCCCTCCTTTTAAGCCGTTTTCTTCATTCATAAACATTACACATCGTAGGGTGCGTTTGGGGCGGTAGTTAAGTTTTTTAAACAAGCGTAATACTTCGATTGATTGTACACAACCCGCCCCATCATCGTGCGCGCCATCACCAATGTCCCAGGAGTCGAGATGCCCGCCTACTGCAATTATTTCATCAGGGTATTCCGAACCGTAAATGGTCCCAATGACGTTATACGAAAGTACCGGTTCCAGCATTTGGCAGGTCGAGCGAATAAAAACGGAGACCTGCTCTTGCTTCAGTAACTGACTGAGCAGATTTGCATCCCGCACACTAATAGCCGTTGCGGGTATTTTGGGAATCCCGTCTTCGTAATGTTGCACCCCTGTATGTGGAACGCCGTCTTCTTTCAGGGTCATTGAGCGGACA
>Ga0256832_1001379_pt1 | contig 16347 bp, 13 predicted proteins | sample 134614metaG_FD_190534 | JGI IMG/M metagenome (GOLD analysis project Ga0256832, IMG submission 190534) | Hydrothermal vent microbial communities from Lau Basin, Pacific Ocean - 134-614 | ecosystem: Environmental > Aquatic > Marine > Hydrothermal vents | place: Pacific Ocean: Lau Basin | collected...
ACCGTCATCACCGTCGATCCCAATCGCTTTGGCGCCACGCGCGAAGATATTCGCCTGGCCCTGGAAGCCGAAAATATCGAATCCCGCCCCTTGTGGAAGCCCATGCACCTGCAGCCGGTCTTCGCCGAGTGCGAGGCAATCGGAGGTCAGGTGGCCGAGGAATTGTTCGAGAAGGGCCTCTGCCTGCCCTCCGGCACAGCTATGCTCTCCTCTGATATCGATCGGGTTGTCTCAATCATTCATTCTGTGGGATAATGAAAAATCTATTGACTGTGTCCGAATGCTCGTAACTGCTAAGGTCGCACCGCCGCTTTTTGCCACGAAAACACGAAGAAAACGATGGCACGACGTATTTTTCTTTATTCTTCCCCTTCGTGCTTCCCCTTCGTGGCTTCTTGTGGCCAGAAGTCGAGTACGTTAGCAGTTACGAATGCTCTGAGACTTTCAGAGCGATTTGGAGACGAAAACAGGGGCGTCATCCATGATTTGGCCTTTTGCGCGTATCGCCTATTTTCGGAATCGCCATCTTTTTTTCCTGGATCTTCTGCTGTTGCCCATCGCAGCGTATCTGGCCTTCGTGCTGCGGCTGGAACGATTCGATCTGAGCAATTATTGGGTCGCCTATTTGATTTTCGCCGCTACGGCCATCCTTGTGGCGCCTGTTGTCTTCCGGTTTGTGGGCGTCTATTCGCGTTATTGGCGTTTCGCTTCCATTGAAGAATTGCTGTTGCTGACGGGCGCGGTGACGGTGGCTTCGTTGTTGGTGGGGGGGGGCAGCATTCTCGTCACAGCTCTGCTGCCCGTCCAGACCGTTCCTCGCTCCATCCCCATCATCTTCCTGGGGATTGCCCTGGCGTTCACGGCGGGGACGCGTTTGTTGGTGCGCATTTCCTCGCGGCAGCCTCTGACGCGAGCCGACTTCAGAACCAAACGCGTGCTCATTGCGGGCGCCGGGGAAGCGGGCCAGATGCTGGCTCGCGATATCCGTCAGCATCCCGAAAAGGGCCTCCAGGTGGTCGGTTTTGTGGACGATGATCCCGACAAACAAAATCTGAACGTGCGGGGGCTTCCCATCTTCGGCGGGCGGGAAAAAATCCCCGAACTGGTGGAAAGCACGGGCATCGAGGAAGTGATCATCGCCATGCCCAGCGCCTCCGGGAAGGCGGTGAGGGAGATCGTCGAGATATGCAAAGACGTGGAGATCAAGGCCCGCATCTTGCCCCCGCTCTCCGAAGTCCTCACCGAGGAGGTGGGCTTGCGCCATCTGCGGCCGGTGGATATCAACGACCTCTTGCGGCGCGACCCCATCGAAACCGACCTCGCCGCCGTCTATGATCTGGTGCGCGGCAAGACCGTGCTGGTGACGGGGGCGGGCGGGTCCATCGGCTCCGAGCTCTGTCGGCAGATCGCCAAGGCCGAGCCCGAACAGCTCATCCTCCTCGGGCATGGCGAAAACAGCATCTTCGAAATCTACAACGAACTCCGCGACGAATTCAAGGCGGGCCGCACCCGTCTCGAGCACATCACGCCTGTCATCGCCGATGTGCGCGACGGGCCTCGTTTGCAACAGACGTTTGCTGAGCACAAGCCCGCCGTCGTCTTTCACGCCGCGGCTCACAAGCATGTGCCCCTCATGGAGGCCAACCCCATTGACGCCATCACCAACAACATTTTAGGGACCCACGCTCTACTGGAGGCGTGCCTGGCGCATGATGTCAAGCGGTTCGTCCTCATCTCCACCGACAAAGCCGTGAACCCCGCCAATATCATGGGCGTGACCAAACGCATGGCGGAGTTGCTGGTGCAGGAGGCGGCCCATCGCAGCGGCAAGCCTTATGTCTCTGTGCGCTTTGGCAATGTGTTGGGCAGCCGTGGCAGCGTGGTGCCCTTCTTCAAAAAGCAGATCGAGGCGGGCGGCCCGGTCACCGTCACCCATCCCGAGGTCACCCGCTACTTCATGACCATTCCCGAGGCGGTGCAACTGGTTTTGCAGGCCGCGACCATGGGCGAAAGCGGCGATCTCTTTATGCTGGAGATGGGCGAACCGGTGAGGATCGTCGACCTGGCAAAAGACCTCATTCGTCTGTCTGGATTGAGACCCGATGAGGATATCAAAATCATCTTCACGGGCTTGCGGCCGGGCGAGAAGCTATTTGAGGAGCTCTATCAAGGCCACGAGAACCATCTCGCCACAGAGCACGAGAAAATTCTGCGGGTCACCACCACCACCGTTCCTCCGGACGAGTTATTACAGGCGGTTGATTTGCTTTATGATCTTGCTCGGCTGGGTAAGCTGAAGGAAGCGTTGTCTCTCATTGCAAATCTGGTCCCCGAATATCATCCGCCATCGGGCATTCATCCCCGCACGTCGGAAGACATTCTCGCTTCCGACGCCGATCTTCAGTTCCCCATTCCCCTCAACGCTCGCTGGTACTGACCTCATTCCGTATCAGATGTGGTAAAATAACGTAACTACTAAGGTCATCACCCGAAAACCACGAAGAACACTAAGACACAAAGGCATAAAGGGGATTGTTACATTTTTTCTTCGTGTTCTTCGTGCCTTAGTGCCCTTTGTGGTTTGTTAACCGGGGTACGTTAGCAGTTACAAAATAACAGCCAGATAGGCTCATTGCCTTCTGAAATTCAATTGAATCAGAAAATCTGCGGACCTTCGCGGCCGAAGAGAAGGCATCAAGAGTCATCAAGAGTTGTATAGCCACAAAAGGACATGCCATACATGCTTACCGTTCAGAAGAAATACATTGTTGACGAACAAGGTCGTCCTCAAGAGGTCATCATCCCTTGGGAACAATTTCAACAAATCAGTGAGATACTTGGATGGGACTTGGATGAAGATGCTATTCGTGATTTGTATCAGGCCCAACGAGATCGCAAAACTGGCAATCAAGATGCCTATGTGGATTTGAATGATATACGATGATCCGCGTTGTTGTACATAAGCGTGCAAAGCGTTATCTGGAACGAATGTCGCGTCCAGATCGGGAGCGTATTCGATCTGCATTGCAGCGACTATCAGAAGACATGGCCAATTATCCCGGCGTCATCGCAATGGCAGGAGATTGGTCTGGTTATCGGAGGATTCGCGTTGGAGATTTTCAGGTGATTTTTTGGTATGATGAAGACGAAAATATCATCTATGTAGATCATATCGGCCCCCGTGGGGATGTTTACCACCCATAGTTAAACTGAAAGCAACCAAGGCTTTTGATTTGCATTGGATCATCCATGAAGGGCGATTCTCTGGCCGCGCTGCCGCCCGCAGGTTCACCTGCGGGCTAAAAACGACGCCCCATGAATGGGGCTATGGCGCATGTCGCGCGCCGCGGGAAGCCGGGTTCACCCGGCGTCGTTTCGTAGCCCGGAGCTTCAGCTCCGGGTGGCCGAGGCCGAAAACACCTGATTTCAAAATGCGTTTAGTCTAGTTCGGACGATAATTTGATGCCGGTTATTGATCATTGACTCCCAACGTTCCCCGCTACGCGGGGTCTTTTTTTGCCCATTGGCAGAGTTGGCCATTGACAATTCGCCATTGACCATTGACAATGCTCCCATGCTTCCTCCCGCCTTCCGCCCGCCCCTAACTCGGCGACCAGACGACCGCACGACTGCACGACCACGCGACCGCGCGACTGCCGACTGGCTCGCCTGGCTCGACGCCCATCGCCTCGCGCCCGCCGCCGCCCGCGTCCTGGCCGACGCCCCCCTGCCCGACGACGCCCGCGCCCATCTCGACGCGGCCTACGACGCGGCCCGGGCGGGATGGCTCATGCGCAAAATCGCGCTGCAGCGTTTTCTCACTCTGGTAAACCAGGAGCCCGCCCAACCTATCATTCTACTCAAGGGCGCGGCCCTGGCCCTGACGCTGTACGATGACCCCGCCGTCCGCCCCATGAACGATATCGATCTGCTGATCGCGCCAGACCATCTGTTGCCCGTGGTGGAGCGAATGCGAGGCGCTGGTTACGAAGAACGCAGTCTGAGTGATGGTGATGAGGTGGGCTATCTCCATCATTTCATCTTCACCGATGCGATGACGGGCGTGCGATTCGAATTGCATCATACGTTGCCCCTGCTGCCATCGGATGCCGACGCGCTGGGATGGTTCCTCACCCAAACGCAGCCCCATGAATTCGCGGGCAAGCCGTTTCTCACCCTCTCGCCCGAGGCCCAATTGCTGCATCTCGCCTCCCACGCCGTGCTGGAGCATGGAGGGCCCGAGGGGGCGCTGGGCGTCTGGTTCTACGATATCGATCAGCTCATCCGCAAGTGGGGTGATGAAATGGATTGGGACGAGACCCTCGCTCGGGCGCGGGCATTGGCCTGGGAAGCGGCCCTGCACGAGGCCATCCTCCTCGCCCAACACTACTTCACCACGCCCGCGCCGCCCGCTATTCGCGACTGGCTGCAACTACCCGTCGAATCGCTGCGCGGGTATAATACCATGCGCCAGATGACCTCCCCCGCCCGCAGCACATCCCTGACAGCGTTGCACATCCTGCGCGGGCTCCCCTGGCGTCAACGCATTCGCCAGAGCGCGCACATGCTCTTTCCCTCTCGCGCCTACATGCGAAGCCGTTATCCATCGATCCCCTGGCCCGCGGCCTATCCCTATCGCTGGCTCGACGCCGTCCGCAAACTCCTCCCCGCATTGTTGGGGAAATGAGCCCAACGTCCTGGGCGCACTGATCACTGATCACTGATTACTGAACACGGCCCCTTATGACCTCCCCCTGGCTCCTCGGCCTGCTGGCCCTGCCGCCCATCCCCATATTGCTGTTCAGCGAGCATTTCCCCGCCTGGGCGTCCTGGCTGGCGTTGATTTGGTTGGCGGCGCTTTTTGTGATTTACAGCATCCACACCCGCCGCTGGCTCAGTCACACGCCCGCGGACCTGATCTTGCTGGGGATGCTCCTCATCCTGCCCCTGGGCCTGTGGGCGTCGCCCGAACGAGATGAGACGTTGTTGCGCACATTCGCTTTCGTGGCGAATATCGCCCTGTTCTACGCCATCGCTGCCCAATCCCGGAGTCGCTATTTTCGGTGGATAGGTTGGGGCTTGCTGGCGGCCGGGTTGATCCTGACTGCGGCCACCATTCCGGGCACGCGGTTTGTGTCTTCGAAATTGCCATTGATCGACCGCGACCTATATCAGCTTCTGCCTTCTGGCCTGCGTTTGCCCGGCGACAAAAATGGCTTCAATCCCAACATGACCGCGGGCGTCCTGGCGCCTTTTCTGCCCATTGCATTGGCATTGTCTCTCAAGCCGCAGAATGGCTGGCAGCGGGCGTTGGCGTTGGTCACCCTGGCGACGTTGTCCCTGGCTGTTCTGATCACCCAATCCCGGGGCGCACTGCTGGGATTGGCCGTGGCCGTCCCCGTGGTTACCGGCATCCTGTACAAACCATTACGATGGGTGTGGTGGGCCGCCGGGTTGGCGGTCGCGGCGGTGTTGGCCGTGAAAGGCGGGGCCATCGTGAACCTGTTTTTGGGGGCCAGTGACGTTTTTGGCAAGAATTCCCTGTTGGGGCGTTCGGAGATATGGAGCCGAGCCCTTTCGATGGGCCGTGATTTTCCCTTCTCGGGCGTGGGCCTGGGCATGTTCCAAACGGTGGAAACAACCCTCTATCCCATCTTCGTTCATGCAACGTCCTCGGTCGTGATTCCTCATCCCCACAACATTTTCCTTTGGGCGTTGGCCGAGATGGGGTATCCGGGCCTGATCGCATTTCTGGCGTTTTATCTTGTTCTGATGGCGGCGCTCATCCGTCGATATCGTCGCGCCCGGGAAAGATCGCTGCGGATGCTGGCGGTGGGCTTGATTGGATCCCTGGTCGCGTATCTGGTGCATGGTTTTGTGGACGTGCCCCTGTACTCGCCTCTCTCCGCCATCGTGCTGTGGGGCTTGTTTGGCGCCATGATGGCGGTGGGGATTCGCGAGGATGGCGCAGCGCTTTCAGCGAGGGATGCGGCATGATCAACTGGTATGGCGTTTTCGTCAATGGGCTGTGGGTCACGGGCATGGCCATTGTGTTGGCCGGAATGAGTTGGAGTCTTTACGCCCGCAAGTTGGATGGCAGATCGTGGACGCAGCAATTGGCCTCGCCCGAGATGACTCTGACCCTGGCGGTGGGGATGATGCTGATGACCCTGGGATTCGGACTCCGCCCGGGCGGTAGCGTATGGCCATCGCTGGGATGGCTGGCCTTGGCGCTGGCCTTCGCCCTGATGGCCTGGCTGGCGAGCCGCCGGCGTCGGGGGTTGGATGCGGATTTCAACGCGCTGTTGCGGCGACAGTTGACGGGGACGCGCGGGGTGGCCACCGGCCTGATTCTGCTGGGCGTGCTGATGGGAAGCATGTACGCGGTCACCATCCGCCCTTGGATGCAGCCCGATGAGCCCCGCCATTACGAGGTCGCCATGCACGACGCCCGGCTGGGACGCCCCGGCGCCGCCACCAAGGACCTGGTGCCCGCCTGGGAGCAGGAACTCATCGCGGACATGGAAGCCCAGAGTTTCTGGTGGTACGGCTACTCCGTCATCGGCTGGGACCCCAACAACCTGCCCAAATCGTTCACCGAGATCTGGGAGCCGCGCTATTCCCGGGCGTTTTTTCAGCTTCCCCTTTATTATGACCTGGCCGGGCTGTTGCTCTACGCCTGGGGCGATAGCGTCACGCTTTCGCAGTCGGTGATCCTGCTGCGTTTGTTCGGCGTGTTCTGGCTGGCGTTGAGCCTGGGGGGGATTTACAGCATCGGGCGGGAGATGTTCCCCGGGCATCCGCAGATCGCTCTGGGCGCGCTGGCCTTCGCCGCGCTTTGGCCCTCGCATCTCGCCGCCAATGCGGCGGTGAACAACGACCCCATGGCCGAGGCGCTGGTCATCTGGACGGCCTTTTTCGCCATCCGACTGCTCCGCCGCGGGCCCAGCTTCAAAACCCTGACCTGGTTCTTCGTCCTCGCCATTCTCGCCATCTATACCAAACGCACGGCGTTCAGCATCCTGGCGTTTCTGGGAGCGATGCCGCTTTGGGGCCTCTTGCAGGCGTTCCAGCGTCGTTCGCGGCGGGCGAAGATGATGGGGTGGGGCGTGCTCATCGCCGGAATATTGGCCATTCCTGTTCTGTTCTACATCGTGCAGGCCACGGGCAAATACTGGATTCCCGAATCCTTGCTGGCGAGTTTGCGCACGGGCGCTTTGTTGCAGGCTTTTCAAGAGGCGCCTCTGGGCAAGTTTGTGCTGACTCTTTATCGCACATTTTGGGGATGGTTCGGGTGGCTGCGCGTCCCTCTGCCCGACGCCGTTTATCTCTTGGGAGCGGCAATCGCACTGGCGATGTTGGGTTTGCTGGCGCTGGGATATCTTGGCATCTTCAGCAAACGGCTGGCGGGGTGGCAACGGGCGGGGCTCGTTCTTCTGTTGCTGGCGTTGTCGATGCAGTTGGCGTTGACGTTGGGCAAGGATGTGGTATATGGCGACTGGAAGGGCGGTTCCGTGCCTCAGATTCGCTATCTTTATCCCGTGCTGCCCGCGATGCTTATCCCCATGTTTCTGGGCCTCCAGCGAATCGTCCCGGCCTCGCGGCGACATCTGATCCTTCCGATGGAGGTCATCCTTCTGCTGATCTTCAATTTTTACATTCTGGGCTTTATCCTGTATCCTTTCTTTTGGCTCTAGCTCGGGTTTGGTCGCCAACATTCTCCCCTGGATGCGCCGGGCTTGCAAATAACGCTGACAGGAGAATAACCATGTCAAAAAAACACGTTCCACTTATATTGTTTTCGGCTCTAGCCTTGCTATTGGCTGTGGGAATGATTTCCGTATCTGGAGCATTTGCGGATGGGGTTGGCGTCAATCTGGTCGATCCCACGCCTCCGCCCCCTGAGATGCCCGCCAATCCTTACGGCGCTTACTTTAATCCCGATCTGAAACACGCCGACAAGTTGCGCGAGGCGGACGCCCTGTGGATCACGCTGTTCCTGCACTGGCGCAATGTGGAACCCTCGCCCGGCCAATACAATTGGGCCGCGTGGGATGAGCCTTTGCGTCAGGCCGCAGAGATGGGCTATCAGGTGATCGTCACCGTGACCGGCAACCCCTCCTGGGCGGCGGAAACGGGCTGCGGCCCCATTCGCGAAGATCGCCTGGATGATTTCGCCACATTTATCCGCAAAGCGGTAGGTCGATATAGCTATCCTCCTTTCACCGTTCGCTATTGGGCGTTCTACAATGAGCCCGACAACAGCGACGCCGTGAATTATGGCGGCATCCTGGGGGGGTGTTGGGGTTTTGACTACAATCCCAACGCTGCTCCAGGCGCGGGCGGCGCAGCTTACGCCAACATGCTCAAGTATGTGTATCCCGCGGTGAAAGCGGCCAATCCCGACGCCTATGTGGCCATCGGTGGTCTGGCCTACGATTATTTTACGACCGATCCCGGCGGCGGGCTGTTCGATCCCTATTTCCTGACTGATGTCTTGGATGCAGGCGGTGGGGATTATTTCGATGTGCTCAATTTCCATTACTATCCCTGGTCCGCGGATATCCATTGGGAGCCTGAAGGAGCGAACCGATATGAACGCCATCTTGCGTTCAAGGCCCGATGGATCACCACCGAGGTTTACAACGCCACCGGCAAGAGGATGCCCATCATGATCACAGAAGTCGGAGAAACATCCCACAACAAGGATGGCATTCCCGACTATCATCGTCAGATGTGGACGTTGTTCGAGACGTTCATGCATGCGCGTATGGTCAACGTCTATCCCATTCTTTGGTTTACCGGCGCCGATTTGCAGTTTTCCATTGATTATGATGGACGTCGTTATGGGTTGCTCAAGCTGGACGGCGCACCCAAACCCACTTATTTTGCCTACAAGACGCTGGTGCAAGAGCTGAAAGAGGCGACCTTTGTGCGTCCACGCGATGACCTTCCCAGCCGGTTCGAAGGATATGTATTCAACGATCGCGGGCGCACGAAGCAGGTCATCTGGATGTATTCAGGCCATCCTGACTTCCCGCCGCCGCAACCGCTGGATTTGCCTGTCTCGAAAAAGGGCGGCAGCATGAGGGTGGTGCGCGTGCGCTCTCACCCCCACGACGACCAGGACCTGGATATCGTCTCCGAATACACCGTGACCGACGGCGGGCAGGGTGATCACGATGGCTGGGTTAATGGCAAAATCCGCGTGATGATCGACGAAGATTACCAATTCTTCGAGGATCTCTCCCAGCCAATGGACACGCCCACGCCCACGCCGACGGCCACGCCCGATCCTCACATTGACCTCTTTCTGCCGATTTTTTACCGCTGACGCCGCGAGAGATCCCGCCAATCTATGAGATCTGCTGTGCTTTCACAAACCAACGCCCGCCGCGGCGTGGGGTTGACGGTCGGGCTGCTGATCACCGGTTTCGCGCTCTACATGCTGGCGCGCACGGTGGATTGGCGGTCGGCTTTGCAATATATCCGGCAGGTGGAATGGCGGTGGCTGGGCCTGGCCCTGGCGGCTCTGCTGATCAACAACGTTGCCAAAGCCTCCCGGTGGCGGTTGCTCTTTCCCGTCGATCAGGCATTGCCGCCGCGCAGAGACGCGTTTGGTTCACTGATGGCGGGCCAGTTGCTGAATTTCGTCTTCCCCTTCCGCAGCGGCGATATCTCGCGCATCTATTTCATGGGCCGCTACCGCGGTGGCAGTTCCGCGGCGACGGCGGGCGCCATCGGCGCAGAGAAATTGCTCGACATGGTGATCCTGGGGGGGCTGTTCGCCCTGGTCATCCCCCATTTCGTCCTGCCCGACTGGCTCGAATCGGGCAAATCCTCCATCTGGGCGGTCAGCCTGGCCGCCTTGAGCATCTGGATTGCCATCATCGTGGCGTTGCCCTTTTCGCAGGGATTGTTGAAAGGGATGGCGGACCGCCGGCCTGCATTCGCCTGGCCCATCAGGCTGGTTTTGCGTCTGATGGACGGCTTCTCTGCGTTGCGGCATCGCCGACGTCTGGGGGGCGTGCTGGCGTGGACTGCGTTCGCGTGGGCGGGGAGCGTGGGAGCCACCTGGCTCCTGTTGCGATCGCTCTCCCTGCCCGCGTCCCTGCCCCTGGCCATTCTCGCCAATGTCATCGTGCAGGGCGGGCTCAGCGCGCCTGTCGCGCCCGCGGGCATCGGCGTCTTCGAATGGCTCGCCATTCTCGCCCTCTCCATTGGAGGCATCCCCCCCGATCAGGGATTGGCTTACGGCCTGGTTGCCCACGCCGCCGTCCTCTTTTATCCGGTCGTCGTCGGCATCCCCTGGCTTCTCACCCGCTTTCGCTGATCGCGGACTTGCGCTTACCCACGCCTTTTCGTACACTGTTCCGAAAATAGGATTAGGGAACGCAGATGACGCAGATTGAAATGGATGAGCGCAGATAAAAAGAAAAAATCTGTGAAAATCATCTGCGAAAATCAGCGTCGCATCCGCGTTATCAGCGTTCTCATTTTCATCCGTATCGGCGAGCCTTTGCTCGTGTCGCCTGTTCCGAAAATAGATTTGGTAGACCGGGAAACCGGTAGACCCGTAGACCGGGAGGGGGAGCGACGTGGCCCGGTTTCCCTGGTTTACCGGTCTCCTGGTTTACCGGTTTACGGGGCTACGTAGCCCGCCACTTTCATTTGTGTCGGCGAGCCGTTACACAGCCCGCTTGCTGAATCCCCCTGCCGTTCCTACCTCCATACCATGATTGTCATGCGTCGCCCCCTTTTCTTCTTCGTGATCCTTGCCCTGATCGTCGGCCAGTTGTTTTTGGCGACGGGGATGACCTTTGCCGGATGGGGAGCGCCCTCCTCGATTGGCGCAGAACCGCAGTTTCTGCCGCCCACCGCCCGGCCCTCCCTCACGCCTTCGCTGACGCCCACCCAGGCGGCCACGAACACCCCGACGCCTCGCCCCACGCAGCCGCCTGGCGGCGGTTCCAACCCCACCCCGACGCCCATTCCACCCACGCCCACGCCCGCGCCGCCCATGGCCGTCATCGCCCAGAAGGTGGTGAACGTGCGGGTGGGGCCCGGATTGATCTACGATGTCATCGGTGTTGCCCGTGAGAATGAACGTTATCTGATTACGGGGCAGTTCCCGCCGGGCGACTGGCTCCAGATCGATTTCCATGGTCGAAAGGGGTGGGTTTTCAGGCAGCTCGTGCAGCTGGAAGGTGACGAGAATTTGATCCCGCCCGTCACCGACATTCCGTCCACGCCCACCTTCACGCCCACACCCTCCCCCACGCCCACCGACACCCCCACGGCGACGCCCACAGCCATCCCCACCAAAGCGGGCGACACCCCGGCTCCGCCCACCCAACCGCCGCCGACAGCCACGCCCATCCCGCCGACGGCCACGCCCGCACCGCCCGAGGCCGTCATCGTCGGCCAGAATGTGCCCATCCGGGCGGGACCGGGTCTCATCTACGATGAGTTGGGGCTGGCCAACCAGGGCGAGACGTATCCGATCACAGGGCTATCGGTCACGGGCGATTGGCTCCAGATCGACTATCAGGGACAGCCGGGCTGGGTGTTCCTCGTCCAGGCGGAGCCTCAAGGCGATATGGAACAGGTTCCGGTCATCGAGGAAATCCCGCCCACGCCCACCTTCACCCCGGCGCCGCCCACCGCAACGCCCACGCCGCCGCCCACCCAGCCGCCTGCGGCGACGGCTCCCGCGAGCCAGCCCGCGGGCGGGGGAGCGCCACCTCTCGCGTTGCTCATCGTAGGCGGGCTCATCGGCGCGGCCCTGGCCGCGGGCATCATCTACTACGTCCTGCGCAAGAGCAAATAACCCCTTCGCTTCCCACAAGGCCCGGCTTCGGTCGGGCCTTGTCGCGTCCAGAGAGATGCCCTCGGTCCTTTTTCTTCGTTCCAGCAGCCAGTTGGGCGGCATCGAACGCCAGTTGCTCTGGCACGCGGCCCGATTTCAGGCCGATGGCTGGGATGTGCACGTCGCGTGTCTCCACCGGGGGGCTGGGGAGCACCCCCTGACCGTGGCCGCGCGCATGGCTCATCTGTCCGCAGTCACCCTGCCCGATCCCGCGTTCTGGCATCCGCGAGCGGGACGGGAGGTGAAGGCGCTGATTCGGCGGCTGCGGCCCGATCTCGTTCATACGGCGGACTACCGCACCGATATCCTGGCCGCGGGCAGGCTGGGAGGCGCCCGCTGGCTGGCCGAGACCCAGGGCCATACCGCGGAGCGATGGCGGATGCGGGTGTGGAACCGGTTGGATGTGCGGGCGTTGCGACGGGCGCACGCGGTCGCGCCGGTCTCACTGGCCTGGGAGACCTGGCTGGCGGCCCGCGGCGTGGCCCCGGTCCGTATGACGGTGCTGGAAAACAGCCGCGCCATCCTCCGCCCCGGCCCCATGCCCCCGTCCGCGCGCCTCGAAGGCTCCGGCCCCCATCTCCTCTATGCCGGACGCCTCTCTCCCGAGAAGGGCGTCGATCTCCTGTTGGCGACCTGGCCCGCCATCCGCGGTCGCTGGCCCGATGCGATGCTGTGGGTGCTGGGCGCGCTGCCGCCCGCGGGCCGCTTTCGTCGCCGCATCGAGGCGGGACTGGCCCAGCCGGGCGTGCACTACCTGGGCCATCGTCCCGATATCCGCCCCTGGTTGCAGGCGGCTGATGCCGTCATCATCCCCTCCCGCCGCGAGGCCTGGGGCATGACCGCGTTCGAGGCCCTGTGCGTGGGCGCGCGGGTGGTCGCGGCTCGCGTGGGCGGTCTGCCTGCACTCTGTCGCTCCGCCCCCCACGCCCGCCTCTTCACCCGCGACGATCCCCACGCCCTGCTGGACGCGCTGGCGCATGTCCTCCAACCCAATTTCCCGCATGGTCCAGGCGTGGGCCGGGCCTATTGTATGCAGCCCCGCTTCGATCCCCACCGCCGTCATCGGATTTTGAAGGGCGTCTATCAGAGGCTCATCTGGGATGATGGTTAGGACAGGCTACACGAGCGAGGCTCACTGATACCGAAAAAACACTTTGCGTCCACGCAAACGCGAGAAGCCAGGGCCGTGAAACGTAAAACGTGATGCGTGATGCCCTCACGTTTCACGCATTACGCATCACGTTTCAGGGCAGCGCCCGAATCACGTCCTCGGGCGTGAGATAGCGGGGGTCGCGGAAGAGCTTGTTCACCTGGCTGGCGAAGACCAGGGATTCGGACATGATGCGCCGCGAGGGGCCGATCACCACGATCTCTCCCTCCGCCATCAGCGCCACCCGGTCGGTGGCCGCGGCCGCCAGCTCCACATCGTGAGTGGCCATGAGGATGGCCTTGCCCTGATCCCGCAGTTCCCGCAGGATGGCGGCCAGCTCTTGCTTCTGCACATAATCCAGCCCGCGCGTGGGCTCATCCAGCAGGATGACCTGGGGGCCGGTGACCAGGACCGCGGCCAGGGCCAGGCGCTGTTGCTCGCCCACCGAGAGGTCGTGGGGATGGCGATCCCACAGGTGGGCGATGCCCAGACGCCGGAGCAAGGCCCGATCCGCCTCGGGATCCGAGGGCAGGTCGTGGGCGCGGCGGCTGAACGCCAGCTCATCGGCCACGCGTTCGGTGAAGAGCAGCCGTCCCGGATGCTGAGGGAGATAGGCCACCGCGCGGGTGATCTCCTCGGTGGGGGTGCGGGAAGCGTCCACTCCCAGCACCTGCACCTTGCCCCGGCCCGGTTTCAGCAACCCCACCAGGTGCTTGAGCAGGGTGGTCTTGCCGCTGCCATTGCGCCCCATCAGGGCCACGAACTCGCCCGCATAGACCGCCAGGGAAACCCCGCGCAAAGCTTCGACCCCATTGGGGTAGCTGTGCCACAGGTTGTCGATGCGGATGGCGGGCGGGTGACCGTTGGGCGCGGGGGGCTCGGGCAGGGGCGCGGGCCGAAGTTGATCCTTGAGGGCGCGGGCGAAGCGGCGTCCCTGTTTGATGGTCAGGGGCATGGGCTCCCAGCCTAACGCCTTGGCCAGGGCGATGAGCGGCGGCGTCAGGGGCGTCTGCCGCAGGATATCCGCGGGCTCGCCGAACAGGGGCGGCTGTCCGCCGCCGGGCCAGCAGAGAATATAGTCGACATAATGCACTACCCGCTCCAGTCGATGCTCCGAAAGGAGGATGGTCAGGCCCAAATCTTCATTGAGCTGCCGCAAGGCCAGCAGCACCTCTTCCGCGGCCTGGGGATCGAGCTGCGAGGTGGGCTCGTCCAGCACAAGGATATCGGGTTGCAGGGTGAGGGCGGCGGCGATGGCGACGCGCTGTTTTTCCCCGCCCGAAAGCAGGCTCACGGGCCTGCGGCGCAGATGCGCGATTTTGAGCTGGTCCAGGGCCTCCTCCACCCGCTTGCGCATGAGCTCCTGGGGCAGCCCGAAGTTCTCCATGGCGAAGGCCAGCTCATCCTCCACCACGTCCACCACGAAGCTGGATTCCGGGTCCTGGAACACCATCCCCACCAGATCGGCCATCCCGCGCGGGGATTGCTCCACCGGATTCCGTCCGCCCACGAGGATCTTGCCGCCGGCCACGCCGCCGTAGAAATGGGGGGCCAGGCCGTTGAGGGTGCGCAGGAAGGTGGATTTGCCCGCGCCCGAAGGGCCCATCACCAGCACGAACGCGCCTTCGGGGATATCCAGCGTGAGGTCGCGTAGCACCGGCTCGGGCGTGTCGGGATAGCGATAGGTGAAGTGGTCGTAGGTGATCATGGGGCTGCAGGCGGCAGGAGCAGGGCGGGGAGGAGGGGCAGGATGAAGATGAGGCTCAGGAAGGGATTGAAGTCGGGGAGAAGGGGATAGGGCGGATAAGGGTAATAGAACAGCGCTTTGGGCATGAACCAGGTCAGGAGGATGACCGCGGCCAGCAACAGGCCCGACCCCGCGGCCAGGGCCGTGTCGCGCGGTCGCCATCGCCAGCGGCGGTAGCGGCTGCGCCGGGTGCGTCGCCCGCTATGCCACAGGCTGAATCCCAGCAGCGCCGCGCCCGCGGCCAGCATGATCAGGCCCGGCCAGGACGCGGCCCGGTAATAGCTCTTCGCGGCCAGGCCTATCAACAACAGGAAGAGGCCCGCGATGGCCCCGCCGCGAATGAACCAGGTCTCCCGGCGGGCGACGGGGAGAAGGTGTCCGCCAAAGCCGCGGGCGTCCATGCTCTCGGCAAGCTGGATGGCTCGATCCAGGCCGTAGCTGAGCAGGGAGACGAACAGGGGCAGGAAATCCCGTAGGCCTTTGACCCGATGCCCGCGCAGGCGCTGGGCCTCCCGGATATCGCTCCAGGCGATAAGGGTTTGGGGCACGAAGGAGATGGCGATGGAGATGGCGACGCCGGTCTGATAGGCGAAGCCAGGGATCATGCGCAGGATGGTCTGCGCGCCGAGGGCGCTGCCGTAGATGGCAAAGATCAGGATAAGGGTGACAAAATTCAGGCCAGTGATGAAGCCATAGATGGCGGCTTCCAGGGTGATGGGGCCGCCGATGATGGGCCAGGAAGCGGGCAGGGTGAAGAGGATATGTTCCCCCACGTGCACGGTCAGGGCATTGAAGAGGATGGTGAATCCCCACACAAACAGGGCCAGCCTGACGACGGCGTCCCAGGCCATGGGCCCGGTTCCGCTTCCTGCCGGATCCTGTTCCGCCCGGCGCTTCAGTGCGGCGAACACGAATCCCGTCGCCAACAGCAGGATGATCAGATAGAAGGGATTGCGGGTGAGGAGCGCCGCGGTCATGCCCGCCGCCAGCCACAGCGTCCAGGCGTAGGGATGGAATCCGATGGACATAAACGCTTACCGCGACTGACGACGCAGCGCCCATGCGCCCGCGCCCACCAGGAGAGCGAGGATGATGGCGAATCCACCGAGCATGAAGGGGCTCTGGGAGGATGCTCCGCTCGATTCGGGCTGGGGTGTGAGGCGCTGGATGGGCTGAAAGGTGGGCATGCTGGCAACCGCGGCGGGTGTGGGTGTCGGCGTGGGCGTCGCGGGCGTGACGCCGGACGCGGGCGCGGTCTCAGGCTGCCGGGTGGCCGTAGGAGCAGAGGTGGGCCCGGGGACGGGCGTTTCTGCGGGGAGAAGCGTGGCCGTGGCTGAGGGCTGGGGGCTGATCGTGGCCTCGAGAACAGTCAGCGTGCGGGTTTCCTGCGCCTCGGCATCGGGGCGATAGGCCCGCAGGGTGTAGGTCATGTCTTGCGTGGGGCAGACTTCCCGAGCCGAGACCAGGGGCGCGTTCTCCTCCCGGCCATTGATGCTGAGAAAGGCGCTGTCTGCGTAGGAGATGGTCCATTGCAGTTGCGCGCATTCGCCCAAGGTGATGGTTTGGGGCGAAAGCAGGAAG
>Ga0256832_1001380_pt1 | contig 16346 bp, 12 predicted proteins | sample 134614metaG_FD_190534 | JGI IMG/M metagenome (GOLD analysis project Ga0256832, IMG submission 190534) | Hydrothermal vent microbial communities from Lau Basin, Pacific Ocean - 134-614 | ecosystem: Environmental > Aquatic > Marine > Hydrothermal vents | place: Pacific Ocean: Lau Basin | collected...
ATGGGCAAAGAGGCGAAAGGGCGATTGAATGAATAATTAAATGCGCGAATGAAAATCGAAACATTCCTTTGCGAGCCTTTGCGAAACCTTAGCGAGCCTTTGCGAAACCTTAGCGAGCCTTTGCGGGAAAATAGAATGAGTGAATGATTGAATAGATGTTGAAATCAAAACCTGAACAAGCTCAACAGCCTCCCTCCCTCCCTCGTTTCCTTCGGGAGGCAAGCTTTCAGTCATGAGGCAGGCTCAATAACTCAATAAACAAACAACAAAAAAATGCAAAAAAAGCAAATATATTTCACCCTTCTTTTAACACTCCTATTCGCCTGCAATCGGGAGCCTATCATCGCTCCGCCTACGGATTTAAAACTGGAATATTTCCCGCTTGATATAGGAAAGTACTGGGTTTATGCCGTTGACTCTATCGTCTATGATCCTATTGTGGGGGGGATTGAGCAGGACTCTGTCCGCTTGTATGTTAAGGAAGAGGTTGTAGATACCTTTCGGGATGCCACCGGTATGTTGATGTATCGTATTGACCGCTATGAGCGCTATGCGGATACCATGCCCTGGCAAATTGCCCTTGTCGTCGCAGAGGGGATTGAGGATGACAAGTCGGCGATTCGAATCGAGCATAATTTGCGGTTTTCCAAATTGGTTTTTCCACCCTTTACGGGAAAGCAATGGGAGGCTAATTCCGCTTTTGATACAGAAATGTCATTTCCGGTAGCAGGTGAAGGTGTCCGGATATTTCGACAAATGCTCTTTTATATAAAAGGAGTTGACGAACCCTACGAGCTCCCCAATTTGGCTTTTGATTCTGTGACGACCGTTATGGGAACCAACTTTCCCGAGACCTGCTCTTTGGAATACAGGACAATCGAAGAAAAATACGCTAAAAACGTAGGTTTAATATTCAGGGAATGGATTATATTGGATGAGGTGGTAAGCGCTCCACCGGATACCTGTGTCGATGCACCCTGGCGCGATAAAGCCGAAGCCGGGTTTGTTATTCGCCAGACGCTTATCGATTACAAATGAATTCGAATCGGGGAGCCCCAGTACGGGCAAGCTGACGAAGAATGAGGCCTGCATCCTGACCAAATGCTTGCCTCACGACAGAAACGAGGGAGGAAGGGATGAAGATCCCCAAGCCGAATTTACAAGTTAATATTATCAAAAATATGAATTCAAAATTGAAAAAAAATCCAAAAATAATCACAAAGGTATTTTTTTTCTCGCTACTGACTGTCTTAACCCAAATCGGGGGAGTTGTATATTTGTTGAGCCTGATAATTTCCCAAAAATGGAATAAAAATTTGAAATTTAAAACACTGATTATTTTTATAGGGCTTTACCTGGTTTCTACACTTCTGATTGTCCCTATAATTGCCCCGGTTTTTGGTCGGGAAAAAGTACAACAATCCGATAAAGTAAAACCAACAAGTTTCATGACAGTTCTAATGAATAGAAACTACGTTCGACCGAAACTAAACGAGCTATTAAGCCAAACAGAAAGCCAACTCAAGGGGACGAATATTGAAATTCATTATCTTGATGCAAATTTTCCTTTTATAAACAAATTTCCTCTTCTACCACATTTAAGCCATAATGATGGAAGGAAAATAGACATAAGTTTGATTTACGAAACGAAAAACGGAAAAATTACGAACAAACAAAAATCTATAAGTGGTTATGGGGTGTTTGTAAATCCCAAACCAAGTGAATATAACCAAATCGAAAGGTGCTTGCAAAATGGATATTTTCAATACGATTACCCAAAGTATCTGACTTTTGGCAAAATTAACAAAGAATTGATTTTTTCAGAAAAAGGAACGAGAACACTCATAAGAAGTATCTTGGAAAGTCAGCACTTGGGGAAACTATTTATTGAGCCACATTTGAAAAGTCGGATGAAATTGAATGATAACAGGATAAGGTATCATGGATGCGCGGCTGTCCGACACGATGACCATATTCACATACAATTGAAATGAAAACAGTAGGTATCCAATCACTCAAAAATCATACCTTCCTCCGCTTCCTCTTCTTATGGACGCTAGTTAATGTCTATCAGGCATACACGACCGAAATAACCGGTGATGAAGCCTATTATGTGTTGTTTAGCGAGCATCTCGATTGGGGGTATTTTGATCATCCGCCGATGGTGGCTTTGTTCATTCGTGTCGGCAGGGCGATTGCGGGAGGGGCTTTGGGTGTCCGCTTATTGGCGGTATTGGCTAGTAGTATTGGCATTGCTGTAATGGGGTCGATGATTGATAGGAAGGACAAGATCGAAATGCTTGACTTTATGGTATTGGTGGGCGCATTGCCGCTTTTTACGGTTTATGGATTTATAATGACGCCCGATGTGCCCTTGTTATTTTTCAGTAGTTTGTTTTTATGGGTTGTTAAGCGGTATTTAGCAGATGATAACCGAAGAAACGCGGTGTTTTTAGGCATACTCATGGCGGCGATATTATACAGCAAATACCACGGTGTTTTGGTGATGCTCTTTTGGGTGATTGCCCATCCGGCATTGTTTCGGAGGGTATCGTTTTACCTGGCTTCCTTTCTGGGCTTCTTTCTGTTTTTACCCCATCTTTGGTGGCAATACGAGCATGGTTTTGTGACGTTCATTTATCATCTGTCGGGGCATTCTGCTGCGGATTGGCATTGGGGGTTTGTGTGGGAGTATTTGTTGTATCCTGTCATTGTTTTGAGTCCGCTTCTTGCTTATTTTATTTTGAAGGCAATGGCAACTTACCGAGCGAATACCTCCTTTGAAAAGATGCTGTTATACCTGTTTTGGGGTGTGCTTGGTTTTTTCTTCCTGATGTCTTTCAAGAGCCATGTTGAGATACATTGGATAGCATTGATTGGGTTACCGGTATTGCTTGTCGTCCCGGCATTTTATAGAGATAAAGCCTCCGCCAAAGTGGTGATTCGCCTCGGGGTGGTATCGGCTATGCTGGTTTTTGCCATGAGAATACTGGCTGTTTTGCCAGCGGTAAAGGAACCCCGCTTTCACAGTAATAAAGCATGGGCGGAAAGGATAGCGGAGGAAAGCGAAGGGCAGCCTGTTGTCTTTTACGGCAGTTATCAATGGGCTTCGCTTTTGGCTTATTATACTCCTTTGGAGTCCAATTCCTACAATCCGTATTATTACCACAATACCCAACTCGACCAATGGCAGATGGAAAACAAATTGCGGCATAAAAAGGTATTTTTTGTCTCTAAGCAAAAGCAAATGGGCGGCAAACTTTTTCATACGCCCAAAGGCGAATTTTACGGGTATTGGATACCGGATTACTATTCCCTACAAGGGATGAAAATCGACATTCTGTCCGCCGATGAGGAGGCATCTCCACCTGTCATTCGCGTAAAGCTGACCAACCCTTATGATTTTCCGATTGATATTTTGGATGAGCAGTATCCTCTCCACTTCTATATTTTTTATACCAATGAAAACGGAAAAGTAACATCAATGCCATTGAAATACACTGCTTCGAAACACCTGATACCCGCCCGGCAATCAATAGAGATCAAATGGCAACTGCCCGGTATGCAGCCCGGCAAGTACAAAGTCAAAATCGTATTTGCCAGTCCGGATCACCCGCCGGGAATGCAGAGTGAGAGCATTGAGATTACTTACCGGTAGCCTTATTCTTCATAGCCGATGTAGAAGGTAGCTTTTCCATTCTGAATAGTGATGATTTCGGCAGGTGTGACGAACTCCGTGCCCAGTGTTCTTCTCAGTTTACAATCAAACTCCACGGTAACCAGTTTGCCTGAAAATTTCTCGCCATAGTCTTCCCATTGATATTCCTCGGTAGAGTGGATTGAGAAGAAAGCATTATATAAATTATCTTCTTCAACACTTTTTCCGGAGATTGTATTCCGGTCGTAGACGGCAAAAAAATGCCTATTGAGAGAGATTTCGACCTGGTAGGCATTATTCCCAATCGGATAAGTCTTGCCGGCTTGGAATAGTTCATCAGCTAAAGCTTTTGAAATCCCGGACGGACAATCGGCATCGGGCAATATTAGCCTGAAGCCAAGCCCATTGGCGTATTTATCCGGGTCGGTCGGCGCATACCGCAATGCAACTATTGACGATAATTCGCATTGTTGGTTAGTCGTTACCAATGCGGATTCTCCTTTTAGGTCAACTCCTTCATCCACATAGCTGGTATCCTGCCCGAAATATTGGACGTATTGAAGCGATAGGAGTTTTTCCAATTTATTACCAACGGGTATTTGTTCGTTTTGTTTGGAACAACCGAGCAATAGGGTGACTGCTATTAGGTATATAATCTTTTTCATTGTGTCAATTTTTTAATCATCAAAAGAACCAATAAGTCCCGCCAAAGCGGACAATCGTATTTCGGTGCTTTTCATTTTTTCTAAGAAAGTAATCGTTACTCAGGTCGGAAAAACCTTGATTGATGTTTACATGAAAGCTCAAAGAAGGTGAAAACTGATAGCTATAGCCTATGGTAATTCCGAGGTAAGTTTTATTCAGCCCGTAATCATTGTTAGCGAAGATAGTCCTAATGTTTTCCGGTTTATCTTCCGGAAAGTAAGAGTTTTTAGTATTGTGATGTCCGTCAATATCATAATTAAATATATAAGCTGGCGAGAGCCCCACAACAATACCGGATTTTGTTTGTGGAATTTGATATTGTAAGGCAATGGTTCCTTCGAGGAAATAAATATGCCTGACATCGTACTCCAATGAGAAAGCACTTATGCGCTTTGGTGTCACAATGGTATCGGCATAATAGCTATAAATTCTCCTGTTCATGGTCGTATGACCATACAAAACGCCGGCATTTATACTCCAGCGGGAGGAAATACTCGCTTTGTAATTCAGTCCCAAAAAACCTGCCCTTTTGAGCAGCTTGTCGGGATTATTGTCTTTGCTTAGGGCTAATCCTCCTGTCACCCCTATGTGCTTTGTCCATTTTTTTTCGCCTGGATATGACACCACTGGTGACATCGGAAGGCTGTATCTATTCTCTGATACCAATAGGAAAGATTGGCTGCCGAGAACAGAAAGTGCCTTGACAGTACGCCCCGATATTATTGAATTATCATCCGGGTTATGCGAATTACTGCTTTCAGTTTCTATGGAAGTACTAGGATTTGTATTATTGACCACTTGTATTGCATCCTTTGATTCTGCCCTGAGCTTTTTTTCTTTGATTGCTGCTGTTGAATGCTCTTCTTTTTCAATTTCTTTTCCTTGTGTTAAAGGCGATTTTTCTTCTACAGCCAAAAATGTTTGTTGATTGCTCTTTATGGCGTGGTCACGACGGGTAGGAATCACTTCTCCATTATCGGAACTTTCAATCGGGATGTTATCAACAGGAGGTAGCAAGGAAACAAATGTCAATATCACCAGTGCAGGTAATAAGGCATAGATGAAGGACGCTGTTTTTCCCCATACAAGTCCTATGGGTGAATCTTGCGTGTCGAGCAAAGCCTCCATTTTCTCCCACATTTGTTCCTGAAAATCAAATTCGTGTTCTTCGAGTTTTTTTCTGATAGTGTCCAGACTTTTATCTTTATTATTTGGCATAGATTCAATTTTTTTCTTGTTCAATGATCAATTGTTGTAGTTCCTTTTTTGCTTTTGCAAAATACCATTTGGAGGTATTGGGGCTAAAATTGAGTATTTTCGCTATCTCTTTGTGTTTGAAACCGTCAATGGCATACATCGAAAAGACGGCACGTGTCGTTGGAGATAAGGCTGATAGTAACTCATAGATTTCATCCGCGCTCATTTGCTCTATAGTATGGTTAGGAAGCGTAATATTAGCTGCATATTCCAAAGGGGCAGTATCTTTGAACTTGGCGTATTTTCGCAAGTAGTCAATGCTGGTGTAGATAACTATTTTGTTAATCCATGCGCCAAAAGAGCCCGCCGTTTGGAATGTTTTGATAGAACCAAAAATTTTTAGAAAAGCATTGTTCAAGACTTCTTGCGCCTCCTCTCTATTCCTCGTATAGCGAAGTGCCGTGCCAAAAAGTTGGCTGTAGAATCGCATATACAGGTGTTTTTGTGCCATTCTGTTTTCCAGAATACATCCCTGAATGAGGTCGGAAAGCGGGCTATATGCGCCATACTCTGCCTCGTTTTTTCTTTTCGTTTCTATTTTACTTTGTTGCATTGTTAGTTCCAAGGTACATAATTTTTGATGGTAATTATCCTTTAGCTATTCCCCATTTTTCGATTTATGCTATGAGGTGGTAAGTAGTTACTTTTAATGTTATTGAGCACCATGATGGAGAAATACTCTTTAATTTCCCTCATATTTATATTGTCGGAAGAAATGAATAAATAGTTGGTATTAGGTGTTAAAATTTACAGATAACGACCGTTTACCCGTAAAAATCGACCGTTTTCTCGTGAAATTTTATGAAATTATGATTTTTTTTAATGTCATTCCTTTGATTATTGATATATTTCCCGTACATTTGCCAGAACTTTGAGAGGAGAAAAAGGAAGACAACCCCACCGTCATCGTTTTTCTTTTATTTACACATTTTTTATCTACTACCAAAGATTCTTCTTTAGTTTGTTATCTTTGCCCTCCCGTTTTTTGTTTGGAGGACAGGTGTTTTGTCGTTCCCACATAATGATAAGATTAAAAATAAAGAAGAATGAAATTTGATGAATTATTAGCAGTTAGTGGTCTGCCCGGTTTGTATACCATGGTTGCCAATAAGAGCAATGGATTGATTATTGAGGAGCTGAAAACGAAAAAAAGGCGTTTTGCTTCTTCTCGGAAACATCAGTTCTCTCCCTTGGCTTCGATTGGTATTTACACGGATGATGGTGACACAATTGAATTGAAAAAGGTATTCAGAAATATGAATGACCAGTACGAGGATACTCCTCCTCCTGCTGTCAATGCCAAGGACGATGATTTGCGCGAATACTTTGAGGATGTTTTACCCACCTATGATAAAGACCGCGTGAAAGTAAGTGATATTAAGAAAGCCATTAAATGGTTTTTGTTTCTTCGTGAAAATGCAAGTGGTCTCTTTCAGGAGGATGACAAAGCTGATGAGATGGATACTTCAGAATAATATTCCACATAATAATCATAGTAGTGATTTGTGTGGAGTGATAAACAGAACAGATAGATTGTCTTATTTTTTTGAGTAAAGCAGTGGGTGAATGAGTAGATTACCCCTTTACGAAAAGAAAAAATAAAATTTGGCACGAATGCACTATTATGAGAGCTACAGATGAACCCAATAAAAAGGCAGAATTTATTCCTCCCGGTTTTTCAATTTCCGACTGGAATAGTATTGCTCGCTTCTACGATGAATTGGCCGAACGCGATATCTCCTCCTTGAGCGATTTAGAACAGTGGATTTACGATAGGAATGAATTGGAGGCGTATATCGGAGAGGACTTCTCATGGAGGTATATCAGCATTACTTGTGATAGCAGCGATGAGGCGTCTTTGGCTGCTTACCAGTATGCCTTGAAGGAGCTATTGCCTCACGTGTCTTCGTATGAGCACCTGCTAAATGAAAAATTGGTTAATAATCAATTCTTCGAACAGTTGCCATCTGAACAATTTGGCATTTATTGTCGAAGTGTGAAAAATGCTGTGGAAATCTTTAACGAAAAAAATATTCCCCTAACAACTGAAGTCCAACTAAAAGCAAAAGAGCATGGACGCATCTTCTCGGAAATGACCATTGGTGTGAAGGGTATGCAGATGACCTTGCAAAAGGCTGGAACGCTTTTGGAAGAGAATGACAGAGACAGTCGAAAAAAGATTTACAAAAAAATAAATGAACGGATACTTCAGGATACAGGCAGCTTAGAGCGGCTCTTTGATGGTTTATTGGCAAAACGCCATCAGGTGGCTTTGAATGCAAATTTTGATAATTTTAGGGATTATCGCTTCAAAGCGCTCGGTCGTTTTGATTATTCTGTTTCCGATTGCTTTGATTTCTATGATGCAATTTATCACGAGATTTTGCCCATTCTCGACGAACTAAACCACTACCGCAAAGAAAAATTGAATGTTGAGACGCTGAAGCCTTGGGATTTGCACGTAGATGTTGACGGACGAAGTCCCTTACGTCCGTTTGAAAGCATGGACGAACTTTTGGAAAAATCCATCGCTTGCGTTTCCAGGTTGGATGATTCCTTCGGGGAATACCTGCGTGAGTTAAAGCGGCTGAATCATCTTGATTTGGAATCTAGAAAAGGTAAGCGTCCCGGGGGATATAATATGCCCTTGCCAAGAACAGGAGCTCCCTTTATTTTTATGAATGCAACCAACTCCCTCAATGACATGAGGACTTTTTTGCATGAGAGCGGACATGCGTTTCATTCGTTTTTGACCAACGATTACAAATTGAATACATCCAAAAGAGTACCCTCCGAAGTTGCAGAACTCGCAGCCATGACAATGGAGTTGTTGACGATGGATCATTGGGATGTTTTCTTTGATAATGAGGATGATTTGCGGAGAGCAAAAATCAATCAGTTGGAGACCTCCCTCAAAGTATTGCCTTGGGTGGCAACTATTGATAAATTTCAACATTGGCTATACGTCAACCCGACACATAGCCCTGAAGAGCGCAAAAATACTTGGATGGCTATCTTGAAGGAGTTTAGTTCTAAGGAGATTGATACAGAAGGCTTGGAGCGCTATTCCGAATTCATCTGGCACAAGCAGTTGCATATCTTTGAAGTGCCTTTTTATTATATTGAGTATGGCATGGCTCAGTTGGGGGCTATCGCTATCTGGAAGCAGTACAGAGAGAATCCGCAAAAGACTATCCAAAACTACATTAGTGCCCTCAAGTTGGGTTATACAAGACCCATCGGGGAGATTTACGAAGCAGCGGGCATCGCCTTTGATTTTTCAAGAGCTTATGTCGCAGAACTAGGAGATTTTATAAAAAAGGAACTCAAGACATTATTATAGTTTGTTTCAAGCATTGCCGCTCACTTGATGATTAGTTGAGGTTTGGCAAGACGTAACAAGCATTTCACCCTTACACGGAAAAAGTAGGGATTTTGGCTATTAGCAGATGAGGCTACTTGAATGACTCTATGTGAAAGATTCCAGTTGTATCCATTTTCCCTCTTTTTCTTTTTTCCGCTCATACTTTTGAAACACTATTTTGAATTTCCCGCTCATTTCCTCACCTTTGGGTTTTAATTCAAAAAATTTATGTACCACGGGAAAAAAGTAATTGCCGTCCTTCCGGCCTATAACGCTTCAAAAACATTGGAAAAAACCTACAAGGAAATCCCCTTCGATATCGTCGATGAGGTTATCCTTTGTGATGATGCCAGTACCGATGCTACAACGGCATTAGCCAAGGAGATTGGTATAAAACACGTTATTACTCACCAGAATAACAAGGGGTACGGTGGCAACCAGAAATCACTATACAACAAAGCATTAGCACTCGGTGGTGATATCATCATCATGTTGCATCCTGATTATCAATACACACCTAAGCTAATTCCCTCCATGGTTAATATTATCGGTGATGATTTATACCCCGTTGTTTTAGGCTCTCGAATACTGGGAAAAGGAGCTCTGAAAGGTGGAATGCCACTGTACAAATACATTGCAAATCGTTTCTTAACCCTTTTTCAAAATATATTAATTAATTACAAGTTATCGGAGTACCACACCGGATACAGGGCGTTTAGTCGGGAAGTATTGGAGACCATCAACTTTAATGCCAATTCAGATGATTTTGTCTTTGACAATGAGATGCTTTCTCAGATTATTTACGCTGGCTTTGATATTGGCGAAGTGACTTGCCCCACCAAGTATTTTGAAGAAGCTTCCTCTATCAACTTTAAGCGAAGTGCTAAATACGGTTTGGGAGTTTTGCGGGTCTCTATCAGTCACCGACTACAGAAATGGGGGTTGGTTTCCTTCCGCATTTACAAAAGTAAAAATGCCCCTGATGATTGAAGCATCTGATATCAAAGCCTTCCTGGATGAGAAAGTGGATTTAATCAATCGTGCAGATAGCTATATTCCTCACGACCCCATTAGTGTTCCTCATCGGTTCACCCGATTGCAGGATATTGAATTGATGGGATTTTGGGTGGCAATGTTGGCTTGGGGAAATCGAAAATCCATTATTAGGAGCGGGAACAAATTAATTACATTAATGGACGGTGCTCCTTATGATTTTATTATCAATCACCAAGAACGCGATAGACTTAGGTTTAACGATTTTAAGCATCGTACTTTTCAATATATAGATACCCTTTATTTCCTTGAGTTTTTTCAATGGTTTTACCGTAATAATAGTTCACTCGAAGAGGCTTTTTTGCCTTTTATTAAGGAGACTGATTTACACGTCGGTAACGGATTGGTTGGCTTTCATCGCTTGTTTTTCTCCTTGCCAAATGCGCCCGAGCGAACGCGCAAACACATTGCAACTCCAGAACGAAAGTCAGCTTGCAAACGCCTGAATATGTTCTTGCGATGGATGGTTCGCCGAGATGATCGGGGAGTGGATTTCGGACTATGGCAAAAAATCAAACCGAGCCAATTATTAATCCCACTAGACGTACACGTCGATAGAGTGAGTAAATCCCTCGGACTGCTTCATAGAAAACAGACCGACTGGAAGGCTGTCCTGGAACTGACAGCAACACTCCGCCAATTTGATGAGGTAGACCCCGTAAAATACGATTATGCACTGTTCGGAATGGGTGTAGGATTGTGATGAAACTTACTCCTCGTCAAAACTCAACTCTTCGATTAGGTATCTATTCCCGTGCTTTTTTAGGTAAATATAGACCCGATAGCTGTTATTTTTCGTGTCGAGATTGCCAATGCAGTAATGAGAATCCTGCCCCCTTGAAGTCCCTTTGTGGATTTCAGTAAAATTACTTGGCGGATTTTTTGCAAAAAAATCATTTAATACTTTAATCGCCTGACTCTTGGAATAGGTCTTCTCATCATCGAATATCGAAATGTCAACAGTGTTGTTTAGGTAGGCACTCAACTCTTTAGTATCCCCATTCCTGATGGCTTGGATAATTGCATCTAAATTTATATCCAGAGATACAAGGGAAAAGGGAATGATTAATGCAATGATGTACGATTTCATGGTCATTTTTTTATGTGTATTGCGTTTTGACGTAAAAGAATAGTAAGAGTAACAATTTAAAGCGCATTATCACCGAATGAGAGAGATTTGTAAACATTGCTAATCTATAAACGGTTAGAAAAGAAAAATTATTTCCTCAGCGTGGCACTTCCCGAAAAATACATTACCTTAGCCTCATGTAAATAAAAAACTCAAGTTTATCTTTAACTTCAAAACGTATGTTACGTATCGGCTACGATGCAAAAAGACTTTTTAATAATTTCACCGGATTGGGGAACTACAGCCGTACGCTGGTAAAGGATATGGCAACTTACTTCCCCGACGAAGCATATTTTCTATTTACACCCAAAATAACAAACAATAGCGAAACCAGCTACTTTCTCAATAGCCCCATGTTTGAAATAAAGCACTATAAGGGATGGTTTAAAGCCTGGTGGCGAACAAGAGGGATGGCAAAGGATATTCTGAATCTCGACATCGACCTATACCACGGCTTAAGTCATGAAATACCGCGCGGATTGAAGCACAAAGGGGTCAAGTCAGTCGTGACCATACACGATTTGGTATTCAAGTATTACCCTGAGCAATACTCACCCATCGACCGGATTATTTATGATGAAAAGTTCGCACATGCCTGCGAAAACGCCGACAAAATTATCGCGATTAGTGAAAGCACAAAAAAGGATATTATCAAATTTTACAATACACCGGAAGAAAAAATATCCGTCATTTATCAATCCTGTGGGCGTCATTTTTTTCAGGAAAAATCCGATGAAATAAAGGAAACCACTAGAAAAAAATACAATATCCCCAACCAATATTATCTGTATGTCGGTTCTATCATCGAGCGAAAGAATCTCTTGGGGATTGTTCGTGCAATGGCGCAAATTGACAAAAAAAAATTATTGCCCCTCGTCGTTATTGGAGATGGGAAAGCCTACAAAAAAAGGGTCGTCGAATTTGCCACACGACACAGGCTAATGGATTATGTGTTATTTAGAAAGATAGCTTACGAGGATTTGCCCGCAGTGTATCAAAGTGCACACCTTTTTATATACCCTTCCTTTTATGAAGGTTTTGGTATTCCCGTGCTGGAAGCTTTATTAAGCGAAACCCCGGTGATTACCTCCAACGTCTCCTCTCTGCCCGAGGTTGCAGGTCCCGATTCCTATTTGGTGGCACCCGACGACATCAATGGGTTAAGTCGTGCGATAGTGGAAGTCTCTTCCGATGAATCCCTCAGGGCAACCATGCGAAGTAAAGGATTAAAGTATGCCGAAAAATTTAAAGGAGACAAACTCGCCGCTCAGCATCTTTTGACCTATAAATCCATATTGGGCATCCCGTGATTTTTTGATAGATGCATTCTCACAAAAGTTTGTAAAATATTTTATGTAACCTATTTTACCTTTTTACGTACAAGAAAGTTAGATTCATCAATTAGGAATGAGAAAAAATGTCTAATTTTTACTTTTTTTCTTACATTTCCTTTATATTGCACCGTAAAGTATTCGCAACTTCAATTGTGACTTCTACCTAAAGAATACTTTTTACCCTATTTCCCATGTACCCTTTCGGGGTGCAAACTCGTGGTTTTGCGAGATTTTGCATGAAACACTGTCACACACAAATTTACATTTTATAGAGTCTCCCTATTCATTTTTGACAATCGGTCATGGTTGTCCTCTGTTCTGCATGAAGCAAATTCACATTTTTATTTTTGAATAATTCATGTCTCAAATGGTTGATGATACAACTATTTGGAGCATGGAGCTTTGGAACACTTGTTCGCTCTTGGGCTGATTTTCATCAGGCTCGGGTTCCATTGTTATTGATTTGATAGTAATTTGATCGAGCATTGTCGAGGCTCCGGTCTCGTCATATTTATATTATAACAACAAACATTCATTTGGTATGAAAGAAGTTCTACAAATCCGATTGCAAGCAGTATTTAATAAGTCCTACAAAGGTGTTTTTTTGCTTTTACTCTTGCTCACATCCTTTTCTTTTAAAGGTGTTTCACAAATTTCAGTTTCCTTTTCGGTCGTCGAACCCACTTGCCATGGAATGCCGGATGGAGTGGTTACAGCAACCGCAAGTAATGGCGTATATCCTTATACTTATGTGTGGAGTACAGGAGCTTCGGGGGCAATTTTGTCGGGTGTTGCAGGTGGTACCTACAGCGTGACAGTAACGGACGCAGCCAATAATACCATCTCTGAAAATGTTGTTCTTAATGAACCTCCTCTCGTTACTTTTAGTTTTGATTACAACGCCTGTCAGGTTCCATTCGATTTAAATGTTTTACCAAATGGAGGTGTTCCTCCCTATACTTTCCATTGGTCAAACGGTGCTTACACCCAGTCTATTTCCAATCTTCCAGCGGGAACGTATTGTGTTACAGTTGTTGATAGCCATAATTGTGGCAAGACGGGGTGCGTCACTTTAAATGGCACTCCTCTTTCAATTAGTGCTAGTGCTTCCCCCGTCAATTGTTATGGTGGGTCGGATGGTTCCGTCTCGGCCTCTGCCAGCGGAGGGACACCACCTTATGCTTATATTTGGTCCAACGGAGGGACGGCACCCACATTAAACAGCGTTCCTGCCGGCAACTATTCTGTTACGGTCACGGATACCAATGGATGTAGTGCTATCGCAACAACCACCGTTACAGAGCCAATGAACCTATCTCTTCAATTGAGCAGCCAGAATGTAATGTGCAATGGAGACAATAATGGAACAGCCTCGGCAGGTGTGTCAGGTGGTACTCCTCCCTATTCCTATCTCTGGTCAAATGGTGCAACTACCTCGTTTATATCAGGACTTCCTCCGGGAATTTACACCGTAACGGTCACAGATGCACACGCATGTACTATCTCGGGGTCAGTTAGTATTACCGAGCCAAGTGGACTGTTTTTGCAGACAAGCACTCAGGACGTAACCTGTTATGGTTATAACAATGGCAACGCCACCGTTAGCGTAACAGGAGGTATGCCTCCTTATGTATATGCCTGGTCTAATGGCGCCAATACCCAAACTGTGACCGGACTTAGTGCAGGTAGCTATGGTGTTACAGTTACCGACTCAAATGGATGTTTAGCTTCAACGAATATATCAATAACTCAACCCGCTTCTGCCCTAAGTATCCAGTTGAATCACACAAATAATTCCTGTTATATTTCCAACGACGGAACAGCTTCGGTCACGGCAAGCGGTGGAACACCGGCATATTCTTATCTTTGGTCGACGGGTGGTACATCAACTTCAATAAGTAACCTAAGTGCTGGAACATACTTTGTTACAGTAACCGATACCCATGGCTGTTACGAAATTGGATCAGTGACTATCACACAACCCGCAAGTTTACAAGTTCAGATTTCGGGAAGTGATGTTAGTTGTTATAATGGAAATGACGGAAGTGCCTCGGTGACGGTAAATGGTGGTACCCCTGCCTACACTTATGCTTGGTCAAATGGCGCTTCTACGTCCACGGTAAGTGGGCTTATTGCAGGCACTTATACCGTGACGGTAACAGATAGCAACGGTTGCACCAGTCAGGCTTCTATAACGATAAATCAACCAACTCCTCTGAGTTTACAAAACACAAAGCAAGATGTTACCTGCTATGGAGCCAGCGATGGCTCTGCAACGGTCATGCCTTCCGGTGGAACGGCACCTTATTCTTATAGTTGGTCAAACGGAGCAGCGACAATGACCATCTCCAATCTTCCTGCTGGCACTTACACGGTTACTGTAACAGATAGTAATGGTTGTGTAGAAACGCTAACTGTTGTAATCAATCAGCCTGCTTCAGGTCTGCAATTGCAGACAAGTAGTCAGGATGTTTCATGTTATAATGCAAATGATGGTTCTGCTTCTGTAACCGTATCGGGCGGAACACCGGCATACACTTATGTTTGGTCAAATGGTGCCACCACTGCCTCTATTAGTGGATTATCTCCGGGTATTTATTCCGTCATCGTTACTGATGCTAATGGATGTACTGCGCAAGCTTCTGTTACTATCACTCAACCTTCCTCCCTATCTCTACAAAGCAGCAGCACGGATGTAACGTGTAATGGTTACAGCGATGGAACAGCAAGCGTAAGCGCAACCGGCGGCACACCGGGCTACACTTATAGCTGGAGCAATGGCGCAACAACTTCTTCCATATCAGGATTAAGCGCCGGCACTTATACCGTAGTCGTCACCGACAGCCACGGCTGTACAGAACAAACAAGCGTGACCATCAACCAACCAACACCAATCGTATTGCAACCAAGCAGCACAGATGTAACGTGTAATGGTTACAGCGACGGCACAGCGAGTGTTTCTGCATCAGGAGGAACACCGGGCTACACTTATAGCTGGAGCAATGGAGCAACCACTTCTTCCATATCAGGATTAAGCGCCGGCACTTACACAGTAGTTGTCACCGACAGCCACGGCTGTACAGCGCAAACAAGCGTGACCATCAACCAGCCAACACCAATCGTACTGCAACCAAGCAGCACGGATGTAACGTGTAATGGTTATAGTGATGGTACAGCGAGCGTAAGCGCAACAGGCGGCACACCGGGCTACACTTATAGCTGGAGCAATGGCGCAACGACTTCATCCATCAGTGGACTAAGTGCCGGCACCTACACCGTAGTCGTAACAGACTCACACGGCTGTACAGCGCAAACGAGTGTGACCATCAACCAACCTACACCAATCGTACTGCAACCAAGCAGCACGGATGTAACGTGTAATGGTTATAGCGATGGAACAGCAAGTGTAAGCGCAACAGGTGGTACACCGGGCTACACCTATAGCTGGAGCAACGGAGCAACGACTTCATCCATCACAGGATTGACAGCCGGTACCTACACTGTAGTTGTTACCGACAGCCACGGCTGTACAGAGTTGACAAGCGTGACTATCGGGCAACCAACTCAAATTGTATTACAAACCACTAGGAACGATGTGACATGTAACGGCTATAATGATGGTTCAGCCAGTGTGATTGCAACCGGCGGCACACCGGGCTACACTTATAGTTGGAGCAATGGAGCAACAACTTCATCCATCAGCGGACTAAGTGCCAGCACCTACACCGTAGTCGTAACAGACTCACACGGCTGTACAGCGCAAACGAGTGTGACCATCAACCAACCTACACCAATCGTACTGCAACCAAGCAGCACGGATGTAACGTGTAATGGATACAGCGATGG
>Ga0256832_1001381_pt1 | contig 16342 bp, 17 predicted proteins | sample 134614metaG_FD_190534 | JGI IMG/M metagenome (GOLD analysis project Ga0256832, IMG submission 190534) | Hydrothermal vent microbial communities from Lau Basin, Pacific Ocean - 134-614 | ecosystem: Environmental > Aquatic > Marine > Hydrothermal vents | place: Pacific Ocean: Lau Basin | collected...
GGGATCGACACAGAAACCACTGGAGCGACCGTAAGTGGTCAGCACCACCCCATCGTTCTCCCGGGCACGGACGAAACACAGGCCCCGCTGCCCTTCCTTAAGCTTGCATTCCCGGGGACAAAGGTCGCATTGCACGCGGCCATCCTCCAGCTCGTGCCAGTATTTCGTTGCTACGCTCTGCGGTATATTCATCTTGCATTCTCCCCGGATGATCCCATTTACACTCTATAGACATTCGGGCAAACAGACAGGAATTCAAGATGAGCAGCGTACTTCCACCCTCGGTTGCCGGCGCATTCTACCCGGACGACCCCGTTACCCTGGCCAGCATGATCGATGAAATGCTGGACGAGCAGGAGCCCCTGCCCCAGCCAGTGCCAAAAGCCATAATTGCGCCCCATGCGGGCTACATCTATTCAGGCCCGGTGGCGGCCAGCGCCTACCGGCAACTGTTGTTGCCCAACAGGATTCGCCGGGTAATCATCCTGGCGCCGGCACACCGGGTTCCCTTTCGCGGCCTGGCCACCACCAGCGCCGACTGGCTGCGCACTCCCCTGGGAGACATCCCGGTGGACAGGAAGGCGGTAGAGCAGGCCCTGACCCTGCCCCAGGTACAGGAGTTCGACGGCGCCTTTGCCGGCGAGCACGCATTGGAAGTGCAGCTGCCCTTCCTGCAGCGAACCCTGGACAATTTCAGCGTGGTGCCTTTCATCGTCGGCCAGGCAGCGCCGCAGGAAGTCAGTGAAGTGCTGGATCTGTTGTGGGGGGGAGAGGAAACCCTCATCATCATCAGCTCCGACCTGAGCCACTTCCTGGACTACCACAATGCCCGTATCAGGGATCAGCGCACCAGCATGGCCATCGTGGACCTGCAGCCGGAGGCCATCGGTTTCGATGACGCCTGCGGCCGCATTCCCGTGAGTGGCCTGCTGCTGTCCGCGAAGGAACACGGATTGCAGGCACGCAACCTGGATCTGCGTAATTCCGGCGATACCGCCGGCGACAAGTCTCGAGTAGTGGGGTATGGCGCTTATGTCTTCAACTGAACAACGCACACTGAACGATGAGCAGCGGAAGCTGCTGCTGGATATCGCCCGGGATTCCATTCTGACCGGGCTGCGCGAGGGACATCCTCTGGTCCTGGATCCCCGGGAATTCGAGCCCGCCCTCCAGGCCCACAGGGCCACCTTCGTCACCCTGAACCGCCACGGCCAGCTGCGTGGCTGTATCGGTCACCTGCAGGCGGTGCAACCCCTGGTGAAAGATGTGGCGGAAAACGCCTTCAGCGCGGCGTTCAACGACAACCGTTTTCCACCCCTGAGCGAACACGAGTTTTCCGACCTGGACATACACATCTCCGTGCTCAGCCCGGCGGAACCCATGAGCTTCGACTCCGAAGCCGACCTGTTGCGCCAGCTCAGACCTGGCGTGGACGGACTGATCCTGGAAGATGGCTACTACCGGGGCACCTTTCTGCCTTCCGTGTGGGAGCAGCTCCCGACACCGGAACTGTTTCTGGCCCACCTGAAACAGAAGGCGGGACTGCCGCAGAACTACTGGTCGGACACTCTCAGGGTATCCCGCTATACTACGGAATCCTTTGGCAAAGAGTGACCGAACCCATGCCCAGCCCTGAAATCCGCCGTCTTTCCGTGTGGGGAAAAACCTTGCGCCTGTGTCATTGGGGAATGGCTCTGGCGACTCTAGCTCTGCTGTGCACCGGCGGGCTGATCCGCTGGATACCCGAGCGCGCCGAGGAGCTGGATGAAATCCATTACATCAGCGCCGCCGTATTGATCGCCACCCTGGCAGTGCGCCTGTGGCTGTTGTTGGCGGGGAAGCGCACGGAGCAGCTAGGCGCTCTCATACCCAACCGCCACCGCCTTGCCCAGGCTTGGGCGGTATTGCGCAGCTACCTCACCTTGGGCAAGATCCGCCTGCCGCGCTGGTACGCTCACAACCCCCTGTGGGCGATGCTCTACCTGCTGCTGTTCATGGTGCTGCTGGCGCAGGTCACCAGCGGTCTGCTGCTCCTCAACCACATCACCCTGCTGGGCGGTCTCAGCCTGCGCCATCTTCACCTGCTGGGGTATTTCGCGATTCTGGGTTTCACCGTGCTGCATATCCTGGCCAGCTTCTTCCACGACGCCAAGGGCGACGGCTCGGACATCTCCGCCTTGATCAGCGGGCAACGGATATTCATCGTTGAGGAATCGCCCACCCAGCCCCCTGGTGACGACAACGTGGTGGTGACCCTGGACCCGGCCAAATTCAGGAAGTCAGAAAAGCCCTGAGACGCTCCACCCCCAGCCGCAGCCTGTCCATGCCCGTGGTGTAGGCGAAACGCACGTACTTTTCCGCCCGGTAACTGCCGAAATCACGGCCCGGCGTAATCGCCACCCTGGCCTGTTCCAGCAACTGGCGGCAAAACTCGAAACTGTCATTGCTGAAACGACTGACATCGGCGTAAAGATAGAAGGCCCCCTCGGGCTTGCCGCCCATGCGCAGTCCCAATTCCGTGAGCGCTTCGTAAAGGTAGTCCCGGCGCTGCTGGAAAATCTGCCGGCGCTGCTCCAGCATATCCAGGGTTTCGGGCTGGAAGGCGGCCAGAGCCGCATGCTGGGCCGGGGTGGGCGCCGCGAGGAATATATTCTGCGCCAGGCGATCCAGGGCCGGCACATAGGCTTTCGGCGCCACCACCCAGCCCAGGCGCCAGCCGGTCATGCCAAAGAACTTGGAAAAGCTGTTCACCACGAACAGATTGTCCTCGCCTAGCGACAGGGCTGTTTCCACGGGATGCTCATAGACCAGCCCCTGGTAGATTTCGTCCACGATGAAGGCCCCATCGGGGGCGAGGACGGCATTGTAGAGCTGCTCCAGCTGTTTCAGTTCCATCAGGCGGCCGGTGGGATTGGCCGGCGTGGCCACCATCAGGGCGCGGGTGCGGCTGTCCCAGTTACGGATCACCTGGTCATTGGCCAGGGAAAAATCCTGGGAAGCCTTGACCCCCAGGGATACGGCTTCACCCTCGAACAGACGCACCATGTGCCGGTTGCAGGGATAGCCGGGATCCGGCATGAGTACCCTATCTCCGGGGTCAACCAGCGCCGCCAACACCAGCTGCAACGCCCCGGAAGCGCCCGGCGTGACAAGGATGCGCTCCGGTTCGACCTGCACGCCGAAACGGTTGGCATAGTAACCGCTGATGGCCTCGCGCAATGCAGGCAGCCCGGTGGCCGCCGTGTAGTGGGTGCAACCCTCCTGCAAGGCGCGTATCCCCGCCGTGACGATGGGCTCAGGCGTGCTGAAATCGGGCTCTCCCACTTCCATGTGCACCACGTCCTGGCCCCGGGCGTCCATGCGCCGCGCCCGGGCGAGAATATCCATGACGTGGAAGGGTTCGATTCCCGCCATGCGGCGGGATAGTCTGGGTTCAGCTGGTGGCATAGGCGTGAATGGCCTTCAGTGCGTCCACATCCACCTGCCCCCGGATAAGGTCAGGCCCCTGCATGATGCGGCAGGGCTTCCCCGGCTCGCCCAGGTGATCGACCACCACCGTGGCACCGGAAAAATCATGATCCCGCGTGTAATCATTGACTGTCACCAGCAGGGCGGGTATCCCGGAACCAGCCACTGACCTGACCCCGTTGTCGGAATCCTCGAAGGCCAGGCACTGATCAGGGGACAGTTTCATCTTCTCCATGGCCCAGACATAGATGTCCGGCGCCGGCTTCTTGGCAGGCACGATATCACCCGCGGCAATGACCTCGAACCAGTCTTCCGCGTCTTCCGCCAGACTATTCTTGAGCAGGGCCGTGACATTGGCCGGCGTGGTGGTGGTGGCGATGGCCAGGCGCAAACCGGCATCCCGGGCCTCGCGCAGCAAGCGCTCCACCCCCGGGCGCAGGGGCAGGCCGGGATCTACCATCAGCGCCTTGTAGTGGTCGGTCTTGGCAGCATGCAGACTGGCCACGAATTCATCGAGGTCGCCATCGACCGAAAAATCCGGACGGTATTTCCGCAGAAAATATTTCATGCGTTCCTTGCCGCCAGTGACGGTCAGGAGATCACCATAAATCTCCACCGTCCAGTCCCAGTCGAGGCCGGCATCGGCAAAGGCCCTGTTGAAGGCCACCCGATGGCCATCCCGCTCGGTATCCGCCAAGGTGCCATCCACGTCAAAGATCAAAGCTTCCAGGTTAGCCATGTTATCTGTATTCCGTCTGAAATAGTTGAATCGGCCGTGAAGAATACGCCAAGGTTGCGGCAACCAGGAAGCAGGGCAACCTTCTTTTTCACCCGGGAAATTCCCGGATCAATGATGAAACCCCGCATTTCCGCGATTCAACTCAGCGTAACAGGCAAAAGTTCCACTGTACAGACTCCTGCAATGCCTGGGAAAGCAGTATCATGAAAATGAGAGCAAGAATTCAGCAAAATGTTTTTCAGCAGCTGAAAATTTGCCCCGAAGGCGCGGGTCTGATACTTTCCCCTACCTGAAAAAACAGCCTGATCCGCCGGGCAACATGTTTTTTCCGGAAGCACGCCTTCGGAGCAGCATGTTGAAAACAGAAGATTTCTCTTGTTTTTCAACTGGTTGGTATATTTTTCAATCGAACGGCGATCAGTCAGTGTTCACAAACGAACGACAAGTTGTCAGGTAAAGCGCATGACGAGCAAATCCATGAACATCGATCCTCTGTCCTTTGAGCCCTACAAGCCCAAGCGTGGAGAGGAATACATGAATGAAAAACAGGAGGCCCATTTTCGTGCCATCCTGGAAAACTGGCGCAAATCTCTGATGGAAGAAGTGGACCGTACGGTGCATCACATGAAGGATGACGCCGCCAACTTCCCTGATCCCAACGACCGGGCCAGCCAGGAAACGGAGTTCAGCATCGAGCTGCGCACCCGCGACCGTGAGCGCAAGCTGCTCAAGAAAATCAACGAGGCCCTGGATCTCATCGACGCTCATGAATATGGTTACTGCGAGTCCTGCGGCGCGGAAATCGGCATCCGCCGCCTGGAAGCCCGGCCCACGGCCAACCTGTGCATCGAATGCAAGACCCTGGAGGAGATCCGGGAGAAAAACTACGGTTGAGGCATTCCCGCACATGAATTCCTGTAGCGAGCCGGCGCCTGTGTGCCGGCTTTCTTTTGCCCCATGAATTACCGCGGCCGTTTCGCCCCCTCACCCACGGGCCCCCTGCATGCCGGCTCCCTGATCGCCGCTGTCGCCAGTTATGCAGACGCCCTTGCGCATGACGGCCAGTGGCTGGTGCGCATGGAAGACGTGGACGAAGGCCGGGTGGTGCCGGGCGCTGCCGACCGCATACTGCGTACCCTGGAGGCATACGGCTTCGAATGGTGGGGAGAAGTCTGGTTCCAGAGCCGGCGTAAACCCCGCTACCGTGAACTCACGGAGGCGCTGATCCGGCGCCAGCTGGCCTATCCCTGTGCCTGTACCCGCAGGGAAATCGCCGAAACGGGACAGCCAGGCATAGAGGGTGTGATCTATCCTGGCAGCTGCCGCAACGGCCTGCCTGCAGGACGGGAAGGAAAGGCCATCCGCCTGCTCACGGACAACCGGGAGATCTGCTTCACCGACCGCATCCGGGGCACACATTGCCAGGTTCTGGAACGCGACCTGGGCGACTTCATCATCCGCCGGGCCGACGGCTATACCGCCTATCAGCTGGCGGTGGTGGTGGACGACGCCGATCAGGGCATCAACCAGGTGGTGCGCGGCGCCGATCTGCTGTTGTCCACCCCACGCCAGATCTATCTTCAGGATCTGCTGGGCTTTCCCCGCCCCGGGTACGCCCATATCCCGCTGCTGCTGGACGAACAGGGGCGCAAGCTGAGCAAGCAGGACAAGGCCCATCCTCTCTCTGATGACCATCCCCTTCCCGCCCTGCTCCAGGCTTGGCAAACCCTGGGCCAGCGCCCTCCGGAAGAAACACCGGACAAGGTGCAGGATTTCTGGAAATGGGCGGCCAACAACTGGAATATCGGCCGTGTTCCTTCCGTGTAAAGGCTATCCCCGACCCACCATGCGTAACCAGACGAAGCCTCCCACCCCGGCAATGAGTGACGCCAGCAACACACCGGTCTTGGCCATGAGCAGGCCTTCCGGATTGCCGGCAAAAGCCAGTTCCGCCACGAATATGGACATGGTGAAACCGATGCCCCCCATGAGGGACATGCCCATGATATGGGAGAAGTTGAGCCCTCTTGGCAGCTGACTGAAGCCCAGCTTCACCATCAGCCAGGTCATGCCGGTGATGCCCAGCAGCTTGCCCAGCACCAGGCCGGCAATGACGCCCAGGGCCACGGGATGGGCGAATATCTCATCCAACGCGCCGAAATCAATGGGAATACCCGCATTGGCCAGGGCGAAGATGGGAATCACCAGATAGGCGCTGGGCATGTGCATCTTGTGTTCCAGCACCTGGGCTGGCGCCTGGGCCAGGTTCACCCCGTCTGCAAGGGCGGTCACCCGGCCGCGCATCTGGTCGTTCAATATGATGTTGGGCTCCCGCTCATGAGCCTCTTTGACCTGATCCAGCAGGGAATGGGCGTTTTCCAGGAAACGCAGGGTATCCAGCTTGGGCTTCATGGGAATGGTAAAGGCCAGAAACACCCCTGCCAGGGTCGCATGCACGCCGCTCTTCAGCAGCGCCAGCCACAACAACACCCCCAGCAGCGCATAGGGCAGTATGCGCCGGATACCCCCCCGGTTCAGGGCAATCAGCAGGAACAATACACCGCCCGCCGCCGCCAGGGCGCCAAGATCGATTTCCGCCGTGTAGAACAGGGCGATGACCACCACGGCGCCCAGATCGTCCACGATGGCCAGGGCCACGAGAAAGGTCAGCAGCGCCGGCGGCACCCGACTACCCAGAAGGGCCAGAGTGCCCAAGGCAAAAGCAATGTCCGTGGCCATGGGAATCCCCCATCCCTTGAGGCCATCGCCATCGAAGTTGAGGGCCAGGTAGAGCAGGGCCGGAAGCACCATGCCGCCCACCGCCGCGCTTATGGGCAGCAGGGCCTGGCGGGGGTCGGCAAGCTCACCCACCAGCAGTTCCCGCTTCAGTTCCAGGCCCACCACCAGGAAGAACAGGGCCATGAGGCCATCGTTGATCCAGTGATGCAGGCTCATGCTCAGGGCCAGAGCACCTCCTCCCAGGGTCACCTCGGTATGCAGGATATGGCTGTAGGTCTCCGCCAGGGGACTGTTGGCAATCACCAGGGCAATCACCGCGCACAGCATCAGCAAGATGCCACTGGTGGTCTGGCGGTGTATGAACTCTTCCAGCGGGGTCAGTATCTGGTCGAAAGCCCTCTCCCAGGGCGCAACATATTCCTTTCCTTTCATTTTTTTCATCTGGCCGAATCCAAAGCAATGACGCGAAGAAACCTATGGTGGTGCAAAGATGCCCGCAAATCAATTTCACCGCAAGACAAAAACCGCTGCCCCCGGCAAAATAATCAGCTAACATTCAGTGGGTACGGATATTGTTTGTCCCGAGGCACAGATGACAGGTCTGATTGATCCTTTCCATCGCAGCATTCGCTATCTGCGGGTATCGGTAACTGATCGCTGCAATTACCGCTGCTTCTACTGCATGCCCTCCCAGGGCATGCAATGGGAGGAACGGGCGGAATTCCTCACTTTCGAGGAAATGACGCGCCTCATCCGCCTGTTCACCGAACTGGGGGTGGACAAGGTGCGTCTCACCGGTGGTGAGCCTCTGGTGCGCCGCGGCCTGCTGGATTTCGTAAAGCAGCTCCATGCCCTGCCCGGCCTCAAGGACCTGTCCATGTCCAGCAACGCCCACCTGCTGGCGGCACAGGCCGCCGAACTGAAGGCCGCCGGCATCAGCCGGGTAAACATTTCTCTGGATTCCCTCAAGCCCGAGGTATTCCGCCAGATCACCGTGAACGGCGACCTGGAGCCCGTTCTGCAAGGCATAGACGCCGCCCTGGAAGCGGGCATGCATCCGGTAAAGATCAACATGGTGGTCATGCGCGGCCTCAACGACGACGAGATCGAGTCCATGCTGGACTATGCCGTTGAACGGGGCGCGGACCTGCGCTACATCGAGACCATGCCCATCGGCGAGGCCGGCATTGCGGGCACGGATTACTACATGCCCGCCGTGGAAATTCTCGCCCGCCTCAAGGAGTACCTGGGTGAGGAGCTGATTCCCGCCAAGGGCGGCAAGGGGGCGGGCCCCGCCCGCTACTACCAGGTCAGTGACGGCCCGGTGCGGGTGGGGGTCATCAGCGCCCTGTCCCGTCATTTCTGCGATGACTGCAACCGGGTGCGCCTCACCGCCAAGGGCGACCTGGTGCTCTGCCTGGGCCAGGAAGACCGCGTTTCCCTGCGCGATGGTCTGCGTGCCGGGTACACGGACGAGGAAATCAAGCAGGAAATCCTCGCCGCCATCGCGAAAAAGCCCCGCAGTCATGAATTCAACGATGACAACAGCAAGGTTTCCCTGCGCCACATGTCATCCCTGGGCGGCTGATTCGGAAACAGCGCATGAGCGGCTATCCCGGCTTTCTGTTTCCCCGGCACTCCCGCTTCTTTCCCGGCCAGCGCTGGGTGAACATCAGCCTGCGCACCCTGCACCTCATCGGCCTTTCCGGCACGGGCTACGGCTTCTTCGTCCAAGGGCGTGAACTGAACTGGGAAGCTTTCCTGCTGCTCACCATCCTCAGCGGCGCCGCCATGATGCTCATTTCCGTCTGGAGCAACGGCATCTGGCTGCTGCAGCTGCGGGGCCAGGCCATCATCCTGAAGCTGGCGCTGCTGGGCCTGGCGCTCGCCCTGCCCGCCTGGCGGGCCGTGCTGTTCATCAGCGTACTGGTCATCTCCGGGTTGATTTCTCACGCGCCGGGGAACGTGCGTTACTACTCCATACTCTACGGCCGCCGCATCGACAGGCTGCCGGTTTCTTCCTGAGGCATCGGCCCCATGGATGAAGAAATCCGCAAGATGCGCCAGGCGCTCCATGAGGCCACGGCCCACTGGGTGGAACAAGCCGCCAGGCTCACCGGCCGCCGCTTTGCCCTGCCGCATATCCGTTATGACCTGAAAGGCCGCGCGGCGGGACAGTACCTCAGCCATCCCCACCCCTGCATCCGCTACAACCTGGCGTTGGCCAAGCAGCAGTTCGATGCATTTCTGGAGCGCACGCCAGGGCATGAAGTGGCCCACTATGTCATCCACCAGATGCACCCCAAGGGCCGCGTCAAGCCCCATGGGCCGGAATGGCGTGAGTTGATGAAAAAACTCGGACTGGACCCTTCACGCTGCCACGAATTCGATACCAGCGGGGTGCCGACGCGCAGACAACGGCGTTTTCCTTACCGCTGCGGCTGCCGGACCCATGAACTGAGCGCCACGCGGCACAACCGCGTCAGACGCGGCCAGGTGGACTACCGCTGCGCCATGTGCGGCGAGCGCCTGGAACCCCTGACGCTCTTCAGTCCTTGCGGGCCGCCCCAATGAGAGCCAGTTTGGCCGCCCGCGGCAGGGCCTTGATGGCGGCTTCCCTGCGGCTGGCCTGGGCGCGGTCAGCGCAGCTTTCCCGGTAGACGACTTCCAAGGGACGGCGCCCGTTGAAATACTTGGCTCCCTTGCCCGAGCAATGTTCCTCGAAGCGCCGTTCCACATCCGTGGTGATGCCCGTGTACAGGCTGCCATCGGAACAGCGGATGATGTACAGCTGCCAATCAGCCATGCATGGCCGCCTCGTCGGCCAGCACCAGGGTCTGCTCGCGGCCCTGAATGCGGGCGGCCGGGATGTCCTCTTTTCCCTGCCACCTGTCCAGCGCCTGATGCTTGCCCGCGCCGCTCACCAGGAACAGCACCGTTCCCGCGGAACAGAGGGCGCCGTAGTTCAGGCTGATACGATCCGGCGGCGGCTTGGGCGCATGATGCACGGGCACCACCAGGCGGTCTTGCGGATGCTCATGGCCGGGAAACAGGGAGGCCGTGTGGCCGTCCTCCCCCAGTCCCAGCAGCACCAGATCGAAAGGCAGCGCCGGTCGGACTTCCTCCTCATAGGTGGCGGCACCCGCCTCCGCTCCCAGTTCGGCGGGAATCATGTGCAGCTGCTCTTTTTGGACGGCCACCCGGTCGAACAGGGCCCGGCGCAGCATGAGGCTGTTGCGTTCAGGATGATCCGGCGGAAGGCAGCGCTCGTCCCCCAGGTAGAACTGCCAGCCGCTCCAATCCGCCACAGTGTCCGCCAGCATCTCATAGGCTCGACCGGGGGTGCTGCCCCCCGCCAGCACCAACCTGAAGACGCCACGCGCCGCCAGGGAGCGGCCCGCCGCTTCCCGGATATGGTCCACCGCGGCGCGGGCCACGGCCCCGGCATCCGCCAGCACTTCCGGCATCATTCTTCAGGATCCATGCTGTGACGCCACCGCTGGCCGGGCTTCTCGAACAGGCGGCGACTTTCCACCGGCCCCCAGCTGCCGGCGGGATAGACGGGAACAGGACTGCGATCCCCCTGCCAGTAACGGATGACCGGGTCCACCGCCCGCCAGGCCCACTCCACCTCGTCGTAGCGCAGGAACAGGGAGCGGTCGCCGTCGATGACATCCAGCAGCAGCTCCTCGTAGGCGTCGATGGGGGTTTCATCCAGGCTGCGCAGCTGGGCATCCAGGCTGCGCTGGCGGGTGCGGATCTGCAGGCCCGGCTCCTTCACCGTAACTTCCATACGCATGCACTCGCAGGGCTGTATGCCCAGCATGATCCAGTTCTGTTTCATGGGACCGGCGCCGGTGTCGCGGAAGAACTGCTGGGGCGGATGGCGAAAACAGATGGAGATCATGGACTGTTTTTCCGCCAGGCGCTTGCCCGTGCGCAGATAGAAGGGCACGCCCCTCCAGCGCCAGTTGTCCACGTAGAGCTTCATGGCGGCATAGGTTTCCGTGCGGCTGTCAGCGGGAATGCCCTCTTCCTGGAGATAGGCTTGCACCGGCCGGCCGTCGATCTCCCCGGCGCCGTACTGGGCGCGGAAGGCGACAGTGGGCACCTGCTCTTCCTCGATACGGCGCAGGGACTTGAGCACCTTCACTTTTTCATCGCGCAGATCCTCTGCCTCCATGGATACCGGCGGCTCCATGGCCACCAGGCTGAGAAGCTGCAGCAGATGACTCTGAATCATGTCGCGCATGGCGCCGCTGCCGTCATAATAGGCGCCCCGGCTGCCCACCCCGGCGGTTTCGGAATGGGTGATCTGCACATGATCGATGTAGTTGCGGTTCCACAGGGGCTCGAGGAGGGTATTGGCGAAACGGAAGACCAGCACGTTCTGTACCGTGCTCTTGCCCAGGTAGTGATCAATGCGGTAAATCTGTTCTTCCCTGAGCCATTTCTGCAGATCCTGCTGCAGCGCCCGCGCCGTCTCCAGGTCATAGCCGAAGGGTTTTTCCACTACCACCCGACGCCAGTATTCCCCTTCTTCCAGAAGCTGCTGCTGCCCCAGTTTTTCCACCACCAGGCCAAACTCCGCCGGGCGTATGGCCATGTAGAAGGCGATATTGCGGGGCAGGTCATCATCTTCCAGATAGGCCTTGAGACGTGGCCAAGTGCCTTCATCGGTCAGGTCGCCGCGAAAATAACGGATGCGCCGGGCGAAACGCCGGAACAGCTGCTCATCCAGACCGTCCCTGACCTTGGCTTCCAGCCAGCCGCGCACTTCCTCGATGCAGCGCTGGTCGTCCCAATCCCGCCGGCCGCTGGCGACGATGCGCGTCTCGGCATCCAGCTCCCCGGCCATATCCAGGTGATACAGAGCCGGCATGAGCTTTTCCCGGGACAGATTGCCCGTGGCGCCGAAAATCACATAAGTACAGCCTACATCCGTGGATTCAGACATGATACTGCCCCGAAGTGGTGTCACCGCCCTCGCCCGTCCAGTCCGTGTGGAAGTGCTCTCCCCGGGGACGGTCGATGCGCTCATAGGTATGGGCGCCAAAATAATCCCGCTGGGCCTGGATAAGATTGGCGGGCAGGAGGCCCCGGCGATAGCCGTCGAAAAAGGCCAGGGCGGAGGTCATGGCCGGCAGGGGAATGCCCAGCTCCATTCCCGTGGCGCAGCTGCGGCGCCAGCCCGTTTCGGCGTTTAGCACCTGCTCCACGAAAAAGGGGTCCAGCAGCAGATTTTCCAGCGCGGGATTCCGATCATAGGCTTCCTTGATGTTGTCCAGAAAGCGGCTGCGAATGATGCATCCGCCACGCCACACCAAGGCGATATCGCCATAGTGGAGATCCCAGGAAAAGACCCGCGCCGCTTCCCGCATGAGCATATACCCCTGGGCATAGGAGACGATTTTGCTTGCGTACAGGGCCTGCTCCAGGAAATCCACCGCGGCATCCCGGTCCCCGGAGAAAGCGCCGGATGGCAGCCCAAGGATGCCTTCGGCCTTGACGCGCTGCTCCTTGAGGCTGGACAGGCAGCGGGCGAACACGGCCTCGCCGATGAGGGTAAGGGGCACCCCCAGGTCCAGGGCGCTGATGCCCGTCCACTTGCCCGTACCCTTCTGCCCGGCGCTGTCGAGTATGTAGTCCAGCAACGGCCTGCCATCAGCCTCCCGCCGGGCGAGAATATCCGCCGTGATTTCGATGAGATAGGAATCGAGCACACCCTGTTTCCAGCGGGCGAACACCTGCTGCACATCATCCATGTCCATGTCCAGCCCCACGCGCATGAAATGGTAGGCCTCGGCGATAAGCTGCATGTCGCCGTACTCAATCCCGTTGTGCACCATTTTCACGTAGTGGCCGGCGCCTCCACTGCCTATCCACTGGCAGCAGGGAACCCCATCCACCTTGGCCGCGATGGACTGCAGCAAGGGCCTGATGGCCGGCCAGGCGGCCTCGTCGCCACCGGGCATGATGGCAGGGCCATGACGGGCGCCCTCCTCGCCCCCGGAAATGCCGCAACCCACGAAGTGCATGCCGTGCTCCTTCAGCAGGGCCACACGCCGCTCGGTGTCGGTATAGCGGGAATTGCCACCATCGATGATGATGTCGCCAGCTTCCAGCAGAGGCAACAGAGAATCGATTACCGCATCCACGGCCCGCCCCGCACGCACCATGAACAGGATGCGCCTGGGGCTTACCAGGGATTCCACCAGGGCCTCCAGAGTCTCCGCCCCGCCAATGCTGGTGCCCGCCGCCGGCCCTGACACGAAGGCCCGCATGCGTTCCGTGGTGCGGTTGTATGCCGTGACGCGATAGCCGTGATCCGCCATGTTCAGGGCCAGGTTCTGGCCCATGACCGCCAGGCCCACCAGACCGATATCCGCCTTTTCCATTCGTTGTTCTTCCGTCAGAAAATCAGTACGGTCATTTTCGCACAGACGGTGGATCACGGATAAAAAAAGAGCCCGACGGGCGGGCTCAGGGGACTTCGTTCAAGCCAATAACCGTCTAGTCCGACATCTGGAGCTTGGGGCCCACGATACGGGCATTCAACACTTTCATCATTTTCTTGATGGCCCGGTCGATGAGGGGCGCCTGGGCGTCCTCGAGGAACTGGGCGCTACCATCGCGGAAATAGGAAGCCAGCTCCGGCTCCTTCATCTGCGCCGCCTTGTTGCCCTGACCATCCACGAACACCATGGTGCCCGTGTACCTGCTGCGCCATACCATTTTGCAGATGAGAGGGTCTTCTTCGTCATCCAGCTGCATGCGAATCCAGCTGCCTTCCTTCATGTTCCTCACGGCAATACTGTGCTCATCCTCGATATCGGGTTCCCTGGAATCCTGCTCCGCCACGGCATCGTCTTGAGCGGCAGTCTCTTCCACCGCCACCTTTCCGTCGTTCTTCAGCGCCTCGATGAAACAGGTCTGGAGCTGATTCAGCATGGCTGCGGATTTCTTCTGGTCGAAAGAGATATAGCTGAAACCCTTTTTCAGGCCGCTGATGATCTCCGGAATGCTGGACAGCAGTTTTTCCCGGTCGAATTCCTCCTCCCTGTTGCCAAGATAGGTCACCAGCATGTGGGCAATATGCACGGCCTTGCGCCAGTTGCTGCCTTCTTCGCCTTCCCGCAGCAACAGGATGGTCATCAGTTTCTTCCAGGGCTGTTCCAGGATCTGCCGCGCGGCCGTTGGCATGGCGCTGACACCCAGGCCTTGCAGTATTTCCTCTACCTGCTTCCTGGCAACCTCCAGCTTCTCCTCGCCAGACACGGCCTGGGCCAACCGCTCTTCCAGGATCTGCTTGACCCGCGCCCGTTTCTCCATGTACCGGGAGAAGTCCGCCCGCACTTCCTCGAACAGGCTAACATCCTCATTGTATTCATGAACAATGCGATCCACGGCATGCTTGACGTGGTAATAAAGGCTCTTCTCGCTGCGGTCTCCATCATCCCTCCAGCCCACGGAAGCCCCCGCAAGTTCATTCAGCAGGCGCCGGGCCGGATGCTGCTGGTCATCGACAAAGGTTGGATCCGCGATGGCCGCCTTGAGCACGGGAATCTGCAGGCGGGCGATGAGCGCGCGCATGGCATCCGGCAGGTTGGAATCATCCAGCACGTGATCGAACAGCATCAGGATGACATCAATGGTCTGTTGCTCGGTTTCCGCGATACGGTGGGTTTCCTTGCCGCTCTCGTCCAGGCAGAGGGTCTGGCTGAGCTGCTGGCGAATACGTTCCTGAACCGCTGACCATTCGACCTTTTCCAGGTTCAGGTCCGACAGAGCCGCGCTCTGCATGTTGCTCAGGGCTTCCATGACATTGTCCCTGGGCAGCACCGGCAGGTGAACATTGGCCGGCTGGGAAGTCATGCCCTGGGGCGCCATCTGCTGGATGTACTGCCAGATCTCCTTCAGGGAAGGAGTATATTCCTCCTCTCCCGCCCCGGCATCCGGTCCTTGGGCATCGGAGTTTTCCTGGACCGGCGCAGATTCCGGTTGCCGGCTGGCATGAGTGGCAGCAGACGTATTCCGGCGTGCGCCCCGGCCCCCGATATGGGGGCTTAGCTCAGGCAGGACGCCCTTTTCCGACAGCAGGTGATTGATGCTTTCATAGACTCCCCCCAGCTCGGACAGCACCACCCGGTCAAAACACTTGTAGACCACGATGCGGGCCAGCACTTCCTCGGTTTCCCATTCATCCAGGACCACGCGAAAGATTTCCGACAGGGCTGTGGGACCCGCCGGGTTCTCTTCCTTGGCGATGGACTCCCTGCCCAGCATGTGGGCAAAACGCTTGTCCAGCAGGGTAAGTTCGCGGTGAAACCGGTTCCAGGCCTTGGAAGCCATGGTAGTGACGGCAAGCTCTTCCTCCAGCTCATCCTTCTCCACCAGGGACAGCTCATCCAGCGCGCCGGCTTTTGCGTCAGCTCCCGAACCCACGGAAGAGCGTCCTTCCCAGAAAGAAGTGAACGTATTCCGCAACAGCCTCAGATAGGCCTGTTCCGCCTTGTCCTTGAACAGACGCATGCTGCGCATGCCATCGAAAAACAGGGTCTGGCGGGCATTGCTGGTAGAATTCTCCGCCAGTCGATACAGGTCGTCATCAACCTGGGCGAACATGTCATGCAAGAGCGGCTCCATGCTCTGAACCAGCATGTTTTCACAGGAACGGGCCAAGGTGCTGTACTTGCCCATGGTCACAACGGGGGCCTGGGTTGCCTGCCCTTTCCCCAGGTAAACGATCTTGTCTGCATTTGCCATAGTCTCAGCTCCAGAACTGAACCTCTTTCAGGTCCCGTTTTTTGCATACTAGGGAATAATGGCTCCCGCCATTGTGCGAAGCATCACAGCTTGGCAATTTCCCTTTCCGATCTGGAGCAGGCGGCTTTCCAACACCTTAACCATCATTATTTAGTATAAACGTCCTATTTAATGATTTTTCACGTAAATACAACGAGTTAATAACAGAAAAGCACAAAATCCCGCGAAAACGAAAAATAATCCATTCATCTAAAAAAATATTTTTCCTCTGCCGGTCTATACTGTTACACACACACGAAAAAGGCCGCCAGCAATGCGACGCATGACCAACAAGCTAAGCCAATGGGGCATGAACTGGCTGACCCGGGACGGTCCGCTGCCCGAAACACCGCTGTGCGATTTCAACCGGCTGCGTTTCGAACTTCGGCCCTGTGACGTCTTGCTGGTGGAAGGGCGCAGCCGGGTAGCGGAAGTCATCAAGCTCATCACCCAGAGTCCCTGGAGCCATTCCGCTCTGTATATCGGACGATTGTTCGATATCCGCGATCCCCGCCTGAGAGTCGTCATCGAAGCCAATTTCGAAGGCGACCCCGAAGAACAACTGGTCATCGAGGCCGCCCTGGGCAAAGG
>Ga0256832_1001382_pt1 | contig 16336 bp, 6 predicted proteins | sample 134614metaG_FD_190534 | JGI IMG/M metagenome (GOLD analysis project Ga0256832, IMG submission 190534) | Hydrothermal vent microbial communities from Lau Basin, Pacific Ocean - 134-614 | ecosystem: Environmental > Aquatic > Marine > Hydrothermal vents | place: Pacific Ocean: Lau Basin | collected...
TTGACGGCATCGGGATTGCCGACTGTGATGCTCGCTTCAATGGTACATCCCAGCGGGTCGGTGATGAGCACGCTGACCGTGCTTCCTCCCTGCAGGTTGTAAGCCGTTTGCGTCGTTTGAGGCGGGTTCGTGTTCCATTGGAATGTAAACTGGCTGAGGTCGGTAACCGGCGTGTTTCCGTAGAAAACTTCAGCAATGGCGGCCGTGCCGTCAAACGCATTGTGGCAGGAGGCTGCCTCCTGAACGAGGTTGGCGCTCAAAGCCTCCGGCTGGCTGACTTCGGCGCTGACGATGGTCTCGCAATCGCTGCCATCGCTTACAGTAACGGTATAATTGCCTGCCGGTAATCCATTGATACTCTGGGTAGTGTCTCCTGTGCTCCAGAGATAAGTTACAGGCGGTGTTCCGGAGTTTATGATGACTGTCAGGCCACCATCGCTGCCTTGGAAGCAGGAAACGTCATTGCCTTCGATCTGTGCCAACAACTGCGGCGGCGCTGTTACTTCGGTCTGCCCCGTGATTTGACAGCCGTTGGCATCGGTAACGCTTACCTGGTAATTTCCGCTGTCTAAGTCTGTGGCTGTGGGCGTCGTTTGGCCGTTGCTCCAGAGGTAGCTGTAGGGCGGCGTGCCGCCGGAGGTCTCTGCCGTAGCTGTACCATCGGGCGTGCCGTCGCAGCTTACGGGCTGGGCGGATGTGCTGAGTTGGAGGGCAGGAGGTTCGCTGACTTCGATGCTTTCTTCGGCGGTGCAGTTGTTGCTGTCGGTTACCGTTACGGTGTAGGTGCCTGCCGTCAGCCCTGTGGCTGTGGGCGTTGTTTGTCCGTCGTTCCAGAGGTAGTTGTAGGGAGCTGTTCCGCCGGAGGCTTGTACAGTAGCCGTTCCGTCAGCGTTGCCAAAGCACAGTGCCTGGGTCATGTTTAGCGAAAGCGAAACAGGCAGCGGACTGCCAATGCTCACCTCTCCGCTGATTTGGCAGCCGTTGCTGTCGGAGATGGTTACGGAATAGCTGCCTTGCGGCAAATTGACGGCCGTTTGGGTCGTTTGTCCGTCTTCCCAGAGGTAGGTGTAGGGAGCTGTTCCGCCGGAGGGCAGAGCCGTAGCGCTGCCGTCGGAGCTGTCATCGCAGGAGGTCATCTGAGCGTTGAAATTGAGCCCCATGGCCTGAGGCGCTGCGATGGTGAAGTTGAGTACTTGTTCGCAACCGTTGGCATCCTGTATGCTTACGGAATAGTTGCCTTGCGGCAAATCTGTGCGCCCGGGTACATTGGGCCCCCCGTCGCTCCAGAAAAACTGATAGCCGGGCGTACCTCCGGAGACGCTGAGCATGGCGCTGCCGTCTGCATTGCCATCGCAGGAGGCATCGCCGGTTTGCAGGTCTATGTCCATGCCGGGAGGGTCTTCCACCAGCACGCTGATGGTGTTGCTACAGCCGAGGGTGTTGGAAACGGTAACGAGATAGGTGCCTGCGCTCAGCCCTGTGGCCGTGGCTGTGGTTTGGTTGCCGGCATTGGCATCCCATTGGTAGAAGAAAGTCCCGGAGCCCCCGCCCGATGCGGTAACGGTAGCCGAGCCGTCGGCATAGCCGAGACAGGTCGGTGGTGTGTAATCGGCGCTCAGGGAGATGGGCGGATTTTGGTCTATGGTGACGGAAGCCGTTTCCATGCAGTTGTTGCTGTCGGTTACCGTCACGGTATAGGTGCCTGCCGGCAAATCAGATGCAGCCTGCAGGGTGTCGCCGCTACTCCAAAGGTAGCTGTAAGGGCCAACTCCGCCACTCACCAGGGCCACGGCTGTGCCGCTGCTGTCGCCGAAGCAGGCCACATTGGAGGCCGTGGTGTTGACGAACATGGGAGGGGGCGCGTCGAGGGTAAAGGTTTCCTGGGCCTGGCAGCCGTTGGCATCGGTGATGGTGAGTGTTGCCGTTCCCGGCGGGAGGTTGGTGGCTATGGAGTCGGTTTGGCCGTTGCTCCAGAGGTAGCTGTAAGGGGGTGTTCCGCCGTTGGGCAGTGCAGCGAGGCTGCCATCCTGGGCGGTGCTGCAGGAAATGGTTTGTTCGAGGCCGATGTTGGCGCTGAGCAACCAGGGTTGGGAGACCGTAACGTCTATGCTGGTTACGCAGTTCACCTGGTTGGTCACGCTGATGGTGTAATCGCCTGCGGGCAGGTTTTCGAACAGGCCGGTGGCATTGGTTTCACTTCCCAGCGTGAAGGTGAAGGGTGCTCCCGTTCCGGTGGCGGTGATTTCAACGCTGCCGCTGCTGTTTCCATAGCAGTCCACATCCTGGATTTGGACGACTTGGGGAATGCCCCCTGTGCAGGGAGGTGTGGTACAGCTACTCGTTGCGGGGAAGCCTCCGCAATTGTCGTTGGCGCGCACAGTGAGGCTGACATCCTGTTCAAAACCCACACAGACCGTATGCGAGAAGGAGCCGCCGTTGGGGGGTATCCAGCTGGCGCCTCCGTCGAGGCTGACTTCGTAGCCGCTTGCTCCGGCGACGGGATTCCAGGTAAAGCTCACGCAGGTGTCGTTGGTGATGCTGCAGGACACTTCCGGCGCCGGCAGAATGGGAATGGTGTTGATGGTGATGGAGTCGAAGACCTCGCAGCCGTAAGAATCATAGGCATGCAGGTAGTAGGTGGTCGTATCCGGTGGCGTGGCAATGGGGTTGGGACAGTCATCGCAGCTCAAGCCGGTGGAAGGCGTCCACTCGTAATAGATTTGATATTCCGGGTAGAAGGTGATGCTCCAGTCGAGCAGCGTGCCGATAAAGCCGAGGGCATCGTCAATGACGAGGAGCTGCCAGGTGCCGTTGGTGGGGTTGTCCTGGGCGCTCCAGAGATCTTCCCAGACACCTTCCGGCAGGAAGTTGCCGGTATAGGGGGCGCCTGAAGCCGGGGGCATGACGTAGTCTATGGGCGTGATGGCATCGGCTGTGAAGCAGGTTTGTATGTAGTCGTCTCCATTGGAGCCGTTGTCAGTGCTCAGCTCCATGAACATGCCGCTGGGCGCCACGAGATAGATGTCTAAGTCGTCTAACCAGTTGTGGTCTATGTTGATACAGACCGATTGTATGACGCCGGGCCCCAACTGAGTGGGCAGCACGCCACCTACTGTGATGGGCGAGTAGATGCTGGTATTAACGGGGTCTATGATATAGTCCTGCGTATTGCTGAAAGTCGGCGGGGGCGGGAGGGGGATGTCTATGGTGCCGTCCAACTGCACCGGTTCGAGCAGGCAAAGGGTGGTGTCGTTGCCCAGCTCGGGCGGAATGAGCTGCGGGTCTTTGATGTATAGGAAGAAGGTGTCGCGGTTGCAGACGTCGCGTTGGATATCTATGGCGAGGTATTCGCTGCCTTCGCTGATGCCGTCTTCGATGCCGTGCAGGACAAGTGTTACGGAGCTGTCGCCGGCGGGGATGAAGACATTGTTGGTGTCTATGAAGTCGTAGTCAATGCCGTTGATGGCATCGCCTATGAGTGAGAAATCTATGGGGTAATCTACTTCGGTGGGCGTCGGCAGTTCGAAGGTTAAAAAGGCATCGGCACAGCCTTCGGTGATGGCACCGTCTAAGCTGGTGGTAACGACTTCTACGTCGAGGGAGCCGGTGCCAAAGCTCTTGGCTTCGAGGAAAACGCCGGAGTCATAAATGCCATCGCCGTTGTCGGCGATGACCAACTTGATGGTGTAGGGCTCGCAGGGCGTAACGACGGCTTCGGCGGTGAGTACGGTGGTGAAGCCGTCATAGACGGGTTGGTTGGAGGAGCCGTTGTTGTCCACATAAAACTGTTCGTTGAGAGGCGGGCAACCGGCTCCGTTTTGGGGGTGCAGGTTGTTGATGGCTACGGGAAGGTTGGTGCCCGGGATGATGGCCAGGTTGATGCCGTTGTTTTCGTAGGGGCCGCTGATGCCCGGGCCGCTCAGGAAAAAGCCGAAGACGTCGTTGAAAGAGGTGCAGGCCCATTCCGGATACTCTTCCGAGGCCCAGATGTAGTTGAACCTCAGGGTGTCGGAAGTGGGGATGAAGGTGATGACGTATTTGGCGGCATTGAAGACCTGATTTGTGGAAATGGCCTGCAGGTCGGGATCGTTGTTGGCCGCGGTGGCGTTGTTGTCGGAGCTGGCGAAGGCATTGCCTACATTGTCCACACCTACGAAAGTACCCGTCTGCGTTACGGCGCCGGTGGTCATGATGATGCCGCGGTCTATGCCGATTTCATCTTCTGCATTTTTGAAGTATCCTACTGCTGTGGGGACGCCATAAAACTGTATGTCAGTTACCTCCACACCCTCCCCGAGGAAGATGTTGCTGATTAAGTTCTCGGGAGTAAAGGGGGCCGTAGCTCCATCGGTAACTTCCAGAGGCTGGGCCCGGAGGGCAGAGGTGCTGATCAATACGGCCATCAGCAGGCCTGTTAGAGATGAAATCTTCATCGGCTTAAAGTGTTTTCAGACTCACACGAACACAGGGAAGTTCCCACTACATAGATACGAGCAAGGCCGGGAATGTGAGGTCTCAAAGCCCGTCTTTGTCCCCTTTTGTCGCTCATTTATCGAAAAAATGCAGTTTCCCCATTTACGGCGCTTATCTTTGCCGGACATCAAAGGTAAAAAATATAGTTCGATGAAAAATTTTTGGAAAATTGTTTTTGGTTCTTGCCTCGGCGTCATCCTCGCCTTTTTTGTTGTAATGGGCATTGGCGGCCTCGTACTTGGCAGGCTGGCAGCTAAGGCAGAGAAGGGTGGCAGCGTAGGCGCCAATACGGTTTTGGTGATGTCTTTCGACAAAGACGTACCCGAATTGACGAACAACCTGGAGCGCCCGCCTTTTGATCTGAGCGAGGACAAAGTGCTGGGCCTTGAAGACATCATCCGCAGCATCCGGGCAGCAGCTGAAGACGACCACATCAAGGGCATCTTACTGGATTTGCCTTTGGAAAACAAGCTTAGCGGCCGGGCCAAATCCCTGGCTTTGCGCCGCGAGTTGGAGGCTTTCAAGAAGAGCGGGAAATTTGTGGTGGCTTACGCCAAATATTATTCCGGGGCAGCTTATTACCTGGCTTCCGTCGCAGATAAAGTCTATATGTCGCCTATGGGTGGTGTGGACTTCCGCGGGGCCGGAGCCGTGCTTCCCTTCTTTAAGGACCTGCTCGATCGGGTAGGCATCAAAATGGAGGTTGCTTATGCCGGCGACTACAAGAGTGCTACCGAGCCTTATCGCTTCAACAAGATGAGCGAAAAGAACCGCGAGCAATTGCGCGAGTTGATAGACGAGCTCTATGCCGTCTATCTGCAGGACATCTCCCGTTCCCGAAACATCCCCGTGCAGGCTCTTCGCGGCATGGCCGACAGCCTGGTTTTTGCCCAAAGCTCTGATTATGTTCGTAGCGGCTTGATAGACGAGGCCATCTATCGCGATGAGCTTTTGAGCAAACTGCGCAATCGCCTTGGCTTAGACGAAGACAAGAAGATACGAACCATCACGCCTGCTGCTTATTTTAAGGCCGAAGGCCCCTTCCGCAAGTTCAACCTCAAGAAGGACCGCATTGCAGTGGTTTATGCAGAGGGCTCCATCATCACGGGCGAAGGCGATCCGGGCCAAATCGGGGATGACAAGTACGTCAAAACCCTGCGCAAGCTGCGCACCAATGATCGCGTCAAAGCCGTCGTCCTGCGCGTCAACTCCCCGGGCGGCAGCGCCCTGGCCTCGGAGCACATCCTGCGCGAGATTCAACTGCTGCGCGAAGCCGGCAAGCCCGTGATCGTCTCCATGGGCGATTACGCCGCCTCGGGAGGCTACTACATCTCCTGTCAGGCCGACAGCATCTTTGCCGAGCCCAATACCATTACGGGCTCCATAGGGGTGTTTGCCATGTTCCCCGTTACGGCAGAAATGTTCAACAAACACCTCGGTATCCACTTCGACACGGTGAGTACGAGCCGCTACTCGACTTCTTTCAACGGCCTTTTCCCCATGAGCGAAGGCGAAAAAGCCATCCTGCAGGAGAGCGTTGATTCCATCTACGAGATTTTCCTCAACCGCGTCGCCACCGGTCGCAACATGACGCGCGATGAGGTACACGCCATCGCCCAGGGCCGTGTCTGGACGGGTGCCAAAGCCCTTGATCTTGGTCTCGTAGATCGCCTCGGCAATCTGGACGATGCCATCGCCGCCGCTGCCAACATGGCCGGCCTCGAAGAATACCGCATCTCGGAATACCCGGGCGTAAAATCCCCTTGGGAAGAGCTGATCGAAAAACTCCAGGGCTCCGGTAGCAAGGAGCTGCGCGCCGAAGTGCTCAAGGCACAATGGGGTGAGATGTACCCTGTGTACGAACAAGTGGAAGAGATTCTGAACGCAAAAGGGCCGCAGATGAGGATGCCGTTTTTGGTGTTGGAGCAGGAGGGGTGATGTTGATGTAATGTTGAGTTTTAACAGTTTTGCTACGACGCGAAGGGGTGCGAAAGACATGTCATGTCTTATAGACATGACATGTCTGGGCAAAACAATGCAATTTCTAAAAACTCGCCACAATACTTCAAACCAATGTTAATTTTCCTCTATCCCGCAGCCCTCATCCTGGCCCTTTTGGCTCTCAGTCTCTGGTTCTATTTTGACGGGCGTAACCGGATTACGGCCTGGCTCAAAGGGCTGTTGAGCGGCTCTGTGCTTTTATATTTACTTTCCCTGCTTGGCTCCGGCCTGAGCGGGGAGGCGCTTTGGGTGACGCTGGTGCGCGACCTCATTCTCCTTGCGCTCATACCTTCGCTGCTGAAGTACTTCAAGGGCGATAGACGCATCTTCTTCTTCAGTCTGTTGCTTACCCTCGTCGTCGTTGCCTGGTACGAGTCGCGTCAGGCAGAGCAGGCGCTGGCTCAGATGTCTGAGCAGCGGCAGGAACCGGCTGTGGGGGATGCTTCCGCAGAGGGCGATACAGAGGACGGCAGCAAGGCAGCAGGCGCAGGCGAACCCGACTGGGAGTATCTCGTTGATATCAGCGAGGGGGTGAGCCCCGACGCGCTCCAACGTTTGGCGAAAGCCTATGGACTGCAATGGCGCAAAGCCTTCGACATGCAGCATCCGGAGCGCACGGACTTAGACGAGTACTACCTGCTCGACTTGCCGGGAGAGCAGGCGGGCGACAGCGAAAAAGCGCAGGAGATTTCCGCTTTGCTGATTGAAGAGGGCCTGGCCGACTGGATAGAGGAAAACGAAAGGGTGCAGATAGGGCCTATTGAAGCCAAATTGCCCGCGCCCCGTCGCCGCGATTACGGCATTGACGACCCCGAATTGCAGCGCCTGTGGGCTTTTGACCTGATGAGCATCAACGAGCTTTACGGCTTTTTGCGCCTGATGCCGATTGAAGCCCGCAAAACGGCGCTCATTGCCATCCTCGACACGGGCATAGACGCCGGGCATGAGGATTTGAAGGAGCAGTACCGCTCCACCAGGCCGGCCTACGACCGCGATGTACGCGAACACGGCACCCATTGCGCCGGCATAGCCGCGGCAGTCTCCAACAACGGCATCGGCATCGCCTCCTTTGCACCTTCGACGGGCTATGTGGAGGTAACTTCCATCAAAGTGCTCAGCGATTATGGCACGGGGCGTCAGAGCCGCATCGTGCAGGGCATACTCGAAGCGGCTGACCTCGGCGCCGACGTCATCTCACTTTCTCTCGGCGGCCCCTCCTCGCCCTCTAAGCAACGGGCGTATGAAGACGCTGTGGCCTATGCCCGCAAAGCCGGCGCCATCGTCGTTGTGGCAGCGGGCAACGACAACCGCAACGCCAAAGGCTACGCCCCGGCAAATGTGCGTGGCGTGATCACCGTCTCGGCAGTGGACACCCTGGGCAACAAGGCTTCTTTCTCCAATACCGTGCAAGACCTGCCGCAGGCCGTGGCAGCGCCCGGCGTGGCCATATTCTCCACCACGCCCGGCGACCACTACAAGGCTTTCAGCGGCACTTCCATGGCCACGCCCTATGTGGCCGGACTCATCGCCCTGATGAAGAGTTACAAACCGGACCTCAGCGCCGACGAAGCCTACCGCATCCTCTACCAAACGGGCAGGGATACGCCGGCGGGCAAACGCACGGGCAGGCTCATTCAGCCGGCAGCCTGTATGCGGGCCCTGTTGAAGCAGTGAGCGGCCTGAAAAATCCGGAAAATTTACGGCAGAAAACGCGTGAAAGCCATCTGCCCGGCAAAGGCTGCCTGCAAAAATTCTTCCCGTTCGCCTTTGAGAATCCACATCTCAACATTGCCGTCGCGACAAATGGCCGCGGCTTCTAATTTGCTGCGCATTCCGCCGGAGCCCTGTTGACTGCCGCTCTCAGACCCATAGGCCAAGACCGCCTCCAAATCGCGCACCTCCGGAATGAGCCGGGCGTCGGCCTTTTTTCGCGGGTCGCCATCGTACAGGCCGTCAATGTCGCTGATGAGGACGAGGAGGCGGGCTTCGAGCAGCACGGCAACCTGCGCAGCAAGGCGGTCGTTGTCGCCAAATTTGATTTCCTCCGTAGCCACGGTGTCGTTTTCATTCACGATGGGCAGGTAGTCGTTGACCAAAAGGGTGTTGAGCGTGGTTCGGGTGTTTTGGCGGGAAGTCTCCTGTTCAAAGTCGGGGTGGGTGAGCAGGCATTGGGCTACGCTGATGTCAAAATCCCGGAAGATTTCGTGGTACATGCGCATGAGCATGGGTTGCCCGATAGCTGCCAGCGCCTGTTTGACGCCTATGCCGGGGCCTCGCGTCATCGCCACTTGCTGGCGCGCGGCTGCAATGGCCCCCGAGCTGACGAGAACAATCCTCCAACTTTTGCGCAGCTTCCTTATCTGGCGGGCGAGGTCTTCCAGCTTGCCGCGCGAAATGCGGTCGCTTCCTTTTGTGAGTGTGCTGCTTCCTATCTTTAAAACCAAAACGGGGCGATGCATATCAGGGGCGGGTTTGTCCGTTTCCAAAAATGTACCATTTGTTGGTGACGAGTTGCTCCAGGCCGAGGGGGCCGCGGTGATGCAGCTTGTCGGTGCTAATGGCCAGCTCGGCGCCCATGCCGAATTGGTTGCCGTCGGTAAAGCGGGTAGAGGCGTTGCTGTACACGGCGGCAGCATCCACTTCATCCATAAATTGTCTTTGCGCTGTTTTGTCTTCTGCGAGGATGAGCGCTGAATGCCCGCCTGAGTGGCGATTGATTTTTTCTATGGCTTTCGCCAAATTTTCGCTTAGCCCGAGTACGATTTTCATGGCGAGAAATTCTTCATCCCAGGCGGGAGCATTTGCCGAAAGGCCGCTTCCAGGGCGTTGCAGCAGTTTGCTCAACTCTTCACTCAACAGTACTTCAACGCCATCGTCTTCCAGTACCCGGATCAGAGCCTCGGCCCGTTGCTTTAAGTCGGGCAGGTTTTTGTCCAACAGTACTTTGTCTAAGGCGTTGCAGGCGCTGATCTTTTGGGTTTTGGCATTGCGGATGATGGGGATGGCCTGTTCCCAATTTGCCGAGGGGTGTATGTAGGCAAAGTTGTTTCCCCGCCCGCTGACGAGCACGGGGCAGCTCGCGTGTTCTTTGACGAAGGCGATCAGCTTTTCCCCGCCTCGCGGTACGATGAGGTCTATCGGGCGGTCGGGTTGCCGGAGAAATGTTTGTATCTGTTCACGCGAAAAATCCAGATAGGTGACGAAATTTTCATCCAGGCCCTGCTCGCGCAAGGCCGTTTGCCAGCAGGCGATCAAAGCCAGGTTGCTGAGGCGGGCTTCTTTGCCGCCTTTGAGCAGAATGCGGTTGCCTGCTTTGAAGGCAATGACGGCAGCTTCTATGGTTACGTCGGGGCGCGATTCGTAGATAATCAGGATGGTACCGAAGGGCGAGCTGCGGTTTTCAATGCTCAGGCCCTGAGGCGAGCTGAAACTGTAGAGCAGTTTGCCAACGGGGTCGGGCATGGCGGCAACCTGGAGCAGGGAGTTGATCATGCCCTCAATCTTTTGCCCGTTCAGCAGCAGACGGTCGTAAATCGCGCGGTCTGCGGGGTCGCATTGGGCGAGATCGCTTTGGTTGGCAAGCAGGATTTCTTCCTGCCTTTCTTCAATCAAGCCGGCAACCCTCCGGATGAGCGCGTTTTTGGTGGCAGTGTTCATGCGTCTTTGCTTTGAAGACGCAAAAATAGGGGGTTATTGGGATTTTTGGCTGTGAATAAAAGTGGAGAGGAACTGCAAACGCAGTTCCTCTTTCTCATTCCACTTCAATCTCTACGCATTTTGCCTGCAATTTTTGGTCTTCACCCACTTGGGTGTAAGCCAAAAGTAAGCGACTTTTGCCGCTGCGCAACAAAATGGGGAAGCCCGATGCTCGCGATGGATTCGTTTTTATCAAACTATGTGTGAGCAAGGCTTCCCCCGATGCGTTGATTTCGCGCAGGCGGATCTCTGCGCCTTCTTCAGTTTTTTCCAACCAGCTGATATAGGCCGTTCCCCGATCCGACAGTTCCACGTCCACGCGGCCGAGGGGATGGCCGTCGTCTATGCGGAAAACGGGGCCAAAGGTCTTGCCGAAATCTTTGGAGAAGATGCACTGCACGCGCGTACTGTCCCCGGCTCCCGTGTACCAGACCATGACCAACTGCTCCTCATCGGCAGCAAGCGCAGGGCCATTGACGGGGCAGCCGGCAATTTTCCAGCGGTCAGGACGAGGAACGAGGGGTGTGCTCCAGGCGTCCCCTTCCCGACGTACCAACGCAATGTCCCGTATCTCTTCAGCGCTGCGGTCGCGGTAAGCAGCTACCAGGCCCGCGGGCGTGAGCACCATATCGGTCTGGCAGCAGTCGCAAGTGCGTTCGTCTAAGCTTTGTGAAGGCTTGACATCTCCCTCAGGGGAAATGGTGGTGGTGCGCAGACTCATGGCGCCGTCTTCACCTTTGGTGTGTCGGCCATCTAACCAGAGTGCCTGTATATCACCCGAAGGCAAAGGGGTGAGCGACACAAAACCGTGCTCGGCCGCTATGCCATCGTCGTTCAAAATCCGCGGTTCGCTCCAGCGCTTTCCGCCATTTGCCGAAAGGCTAAAGGCTATGTCATAATCATAAGTACCCGCTTCGCTTTTTTGCAACCAATAAGCCAGCAGGCGATCCTCCTGCCCGGGGAAAGCAGCCAGCGCAGGAAAATCAGCCCAATTGACGAACCAGTCGCTGCCGCGGGCAATCTCTGCGGCCTCGCCCCATTGGCCGTCTTCTCCCATGGGGCAAAACATCAGAGCATCGGTGCTGTCATCTATGAATTCAATCCAACTGAGATACACCTGCCCGCTTTCGCTGCGGAAAAGGTTGGGCATGCCGCCCTCTTCACAGGGAAAGGGCAGGGGAGTGATGCTAAGTACGCGCCCCGGCCGGCTTTCGTTTTCGCTACAGGAAAACAGGCCAAAAAGCAGGATTAAAAGCGTAGTATTTTTCATGGCGCTCATTTTTTACAAAGTATCCACCACACTCCCACAACTCAACATCGCATCCCCAAAGTAAGGGTTCCTGATTTTTTCATCCGTACTGAGCCAGTCGGCGCCCTGGTTGTCCATGGCCATGGGGCAGTGCTGTTGATAGACTGTCAGGCCATGTATGCCGAAGGCTTTGACGGCTTCTGTGAGGTGGGCGGAGAGGTAGGCAAAGGCCTTGCGCTGCGCTTCGATATCTCCGGAATCGGCGATGGCCCGGGCTTGTTTTTTGCTGCCTTTGAGCAGGTCCATCCAGTACATGTGGGCGTCGCCTTTGAGGAGTTCCATCTTTACTTCACCGAGCCTGTCCAGCACTTTTTGAGCGTGTTCGGCGGCTTTTTCCGCTTCGCCGGCTACCAGCTCGTCTTTGAGGAGGAGGTAGGCCTCTATGACTTTGCCGAGTTGCTCTTTGAAGGCTTCGGGCGTTTGTTCGCGATAGTCGGGCGTGCTTTGTTCTTCGGTCTTTTTCTCTTCGCCTCCGCTTTCTTCCAGCAGGCGGTTCATCATGCTGCTTTGGTTGTTGAGTTGGGCAGCGGCATCAATGGCGAAGGCGCCGTAAGTAACCACCCGCTCACCGGCTTCCAGGCCGCTGAGAATTTCGTACATATCGCCTATGCGCTCGCCCAGCTCCACCTCGCGAAATTCGAAGGCCGGGGCAGGCTCATCGGCCACTTGCACATAGACTACGGAGCGCAGTCCGGTCCAAAGCACGGCGGATTTGGGTACCAGGAGCGCCGTGGAACTTTTGGCGGAAGCCGCCGACAAACTGCCCGTAGCCGGCATGATTTCGCCCTGCACCAGCATTTCGGGCTTGAGCTGTTGGCCCGCGTTGTTGATCTCGGCTCTGACTGCCGTGCTGCGCGTTTTGGGATTGACAAGGGGGTCTATGTAGGAGATGTGTGCCGTGAAGACTTTGCCCGGCAGGGCAGGCGTGCTGAATTGCACTTCCTGCCCGATTTTGATTTTGGGCAAGTCGCTTTCATAGGCATCGAAGACCACCCACACGCGGCTCAGGTCGGCCACTTCATACAGGGGGCTGCCGGTCTTCACGTAATCGCCCACGGAAACCATGCGGCGGGTGATGAAGCCGTTTTGGTCGGCATGAATGGGAAAGCGCTCGATGATGTCGCCACCTTTTTCGAGGGCCTCTATCTGCTCATCGGAAAGCTTCCAGTAGCGCAATTTGTTGCGGGCAGCCTGGAGCAGGGCCGGCTGTGCGGTTTGGCGGGCAGCTTCCTGCAGCTCTCTTTGTGCCGTGATGAGATCGGGGGCGTAGATGTCTGCAAGGCGCTGGCCGCGGCGCACGTACTCGCCGGTGAAGCTGACGTACAGCTTTTCGATGCGGCCGTTGAGATGGGCCGTTTGAGTGCCTATGCGTCGCTCATCCACTTTGATTTTGCCGTCGAGTTTAAGGCCACGGGAAGCGCCTTCTTCAACAGCGCTTTTTCCGCCCACTACAGTGGTCTGTATTTGCGCCAGCTTCACGGCTTCTTCGCTCATTTCCAGGCGAATTTTGCTGCCGGAAGAGGCGCTTTCGTCTAAGGGAATGAGGTCCATGCCGCAAATGGGGCACTGCCCGGGCTCCGGCTGGCGGATTTGCGGATGCATGGAGCAGGTCCAAATGGTCTCCTGCTCTTGCCCGGCCGCTGTTTCTTGATCATGCCGGTGTTCTTCCGTTACCTTGGTTGCCGGTTTTAGCATAAAACCGAGGGCAAAACCTATGAGGAGCGTGGCTGCGAGCCAAATGATGTTCTTTTTCATGTCTGGTGCTTTTTATGCTTTGGTGAGCCTGCCTGTGCGGGCTCTTTTTTTGTGAAGAAGGACTGTTGTTGTTTGGTTTATTGCGCTTCGGGTATGAAGCGTTCCAATTTGGCTTTCGCCAAATGACTTTGCACGAGTGCGTGCAACAGCATGCGTTCGTACTGTATCAATTGATTTTGCAGGCGGATGATTTCGTCTAAGCCCGAGCCCTTGCTGCTGTACGAGGCTGTCAGCAGTTCGATGGTGGATTGGGTGGTCTTGTGCAATTCGGTGTAGAGCTCGCGGCTCAGCCTGGCTTCTTCGTATTCGGCCAGGGCGGCAGAGATTTCTGCTTCAAATTGGTAGAGCGCCTGGCTTTTTTGGTCTTCGAGGGCCGCTATTTTGTAGGTTTCCTCTCGCTCTTTGGCGCCGTATTTTTTGCGGTAAAGCGGGAGGCTGATGCCGGCACGGGGCATGATCACATCGCGTCCGTTACCCTGCGGGTCGGCATCGTTGCGCTGCCCGATGAAGAGGTAGTCCAGGCCGAGGACGATGTCGGGGCGGGCGGCCAGTTCGTTGATTTCGAGGGCGCGGCGGCTGGCTTCCTGCTGTTGGCGCAGGGCTTCGAGATAGGGGTGCTGCTGCAGAAACTGAGGCGATTTCAGGCTGTCGCCGTTGAAAGGCAGCACGGCAAAGTCCAGGCTGTCCACGATCTCAAGCGGGCTGTCCGGCGGGCGGGAGAGCAGGGCGTTGAGCTGTGCGAGAGGCGCTTGTTCGCGTTGGGGGAGCAGTTCCAGTTCTTTTTCGAGACGGCTGATTTCCAATTGGATGCGCAGCACTTCGCTCATTTCGGAGCGCCCGTTTTCCAGTCGGGCCAGGCTGAGGCGCTCTAAGCTGTGGTAGAGCTCCAACTGTCGTTCCAGCAATTCCCGCGTGCGGTAGAGCTCGTAGTACTGCAGGAAGCTGCGTTTGACGAAAAAAGTCAGATTCAGCTTGCTGTTTTCCCACTGGTAGTAGGCCGCCATGGCCTGGCTTTCCGCTTGTCCGGCCTGGGCATCCAAGCTCTTTTGCCAGGGGATTTTCTGGCTGGCTCCGACTTTGACCCACTGGGGCCCGAGTCGGGTTTCTATGGGCAGGGGAGCGATGCCCAGATTGAGTTGGGGGTCCGGCCATTCAGAGAGCTGTTGGGGCTTTTCGGCTTTCGCCAAATATTGCCGATAGCCCGAGCGCAATTGCAGATTCTCCCGCTCGGCCCTTGCCACCAGGCTGTCGAGCGGCTGGGCCTGCATGAAGACCGGCAGCGCGAGCAACAACAGCAGGGGAGCGCTCTTGCGGAAGAAGCCCGTCCCACTGCTTGCTTTGAGTTTCATCTCGTGGTACCAGGAATAGAGTACAGGCACGGTAAACATGGTTATGGTCTGGAAGAGCATCCCTCCGAAAGAGGGCAGCGCCATGGGCAGCATGATGTCTGCTCCCCGCCCCGTAGAGGACAAGACCGGCAGCAGCGCCAGGATGGTCGTGGCCGTCGTCATCATGGCCGGTCGCACGCGCTGTTTTCCGCCTTCCACCACGGCTTCGCGGATGCCTTCGATGGTATCGGGGCGATTCTTCTTAAAGCTGTCGCGCAGGAAGGTGGCGACCAACACGCCATCGTCGGTGGCGATGCCAAACAGCGCCAGAAAGCCCACCCACACAGCCACGGAGAGGTTGATGGCCTGCATCTGAAACAGCTCGCGCATGGAGACGCCAAAGAGGTCAAAATTCATGAACCAGTCCTGGCCGTACAGCCATATCAGTACGAAGCCGCCCGAAAAGGCGATGAATACGCCGGAGAAAATCATCGTCGCTACCGGCACGGACTTAAACTCGAAGTACAGGATCAGGAAGATGATCATCAGGGCAATGGGCAGCACAATGCTGAGGCGCTTGCTGGCGCGCACCTGGTTTTCGTAATTGCCGGCAAAGCGGTAGCTCACGCCCGGAGGCAGGGTGAGTTCGCCCGAGGCGATTTTTTCCTCCAACAATTTCTGTGCGTTGTGGACGACCTCCACTTCGGCGTATTCGGGCTCGCGGTCGAAGAGCACATAGCCGATGAGGAAGCCGTCTTCGCTCTTGATAGACTGGGGGCCAGCTTCGTAGCGTATTTCGGCTACTTCACTGAGCGGAATTTGGTTGCCTGCTGCCGTGCGGATGTAGATTCGTTTGAGGATTTCCGGGTCATCGCGCAACTCGCGGGGGTAGCGCAGGCGTATGGCGTAGCGTTCGCGTCCTTCCACGGTTTCGCTCATTTTCATACCTCCCACGGCGGCCTGAATGTTGCGCTGAACCTGACTGATGGTCAGCCCATAGCGGGCGAGCTGTTCCCGCTTGATGTCTATGAGCAGATAGGGCTTTCCGATGATGCGGTCGCTGAAGACCGAGGCGTCTTTGATGCCATCCACTTCGCGCAGCCACTTTTCGAGTTCTAAGCCGAAGGCTTCAATGTCTTTGAGGTTGGGGCCGCGCACTTTGATGCCCATAGGCGCCCGCATACCCGTTTGCAGCATGACGAGGCGGGTTTCTATGGGTTGCAGCTTGGGCGCCGAGGTAACTCCCGGCAGTTTGGTGGCCTTCACGATTTCATTCCAGATGTCATCGGGCGTTCGGATGTGGTCGCGCCATTGGCGGAAGTATTGGCCGTGAGGGTCGGGGATGAGCTGGCCCTTTTCATCGCGCAGGTATTCGCCCTTTTCATCCACTTTAAAGCGCAGGCGGTGGCCGTCTTCATCGGTTTTGTATTCCGACTTGTAAAGGATGACGTTTTCGTACATGGAGATGGGCGCGGGGTCTAAGGGACTTTCCACCCGCCCCAGTTTGCCCACCACGGTTTCCACTTCGGGGATGGCATTTACGGCCATGTCCAACAGCTTCAGGTCGCGCAGGTTTTCCTCCATGCCGGAGTGGGGCATGGAAGTTGGCATCAAGAGAAAGGAACCTTCACCCAGCGAGGGCATGAACTCCTGCCCTGTATGGCGAAAGACGTTGTAGCCCCCGATGATAAGCGCTATGGGGAAAATCAGAAAGAGCAGCTTATACCGCAGGCAAAACCGCAGTATGCGTTCGTAAAAGTAGATGACCAGCCAG
>Ga0256832_1001383_pt1 | contig 16334 bp, 14 predicted proteins | sample 134614metaG_FD_190534 | JGI IMG/M metagenome (GOLD analysis project Ga0256832, IMG submission 190534) | Hydrothermal vent microbial communities from Lau Basin, Pacific Ocean - 134-614 | ecosystem: Environmental > Aquatic > Marine > Hydrothermal vents | place: Pacific Ocean: Lau Basin | collected...
GCCCTCCGTGGCGCCGCCCTCCGTGGCGCCGCCCTCCGTGGCGCCACCCTCCGTCGCAGCGCCCTCCGTCGCGCCGCCCTCCGTCGCGCCGCCCTCCGTCGCGCCGCCCTCCGTCGCAGCGCCCTCCGTCGCGTCCGGGGGTGTCTCCGGCGAGATTCCCCCGGCCTCGGCGAGCGCCGCTCTGAGTCGCGCCACCCGCGCTCGCACCTCCTCGACGTCCGAAGCGTCGGGCTCCGCCTGGAGGTAGCGCTCGTAGTACTCGATGCTCCGCCGAGCATCGCCGAGCCGCTCGTAGCTGATCCCGGCGTTGTAGAGGAAAGCGCTGAAGGGGCGCGCAGCGTAAGCCTCCAGGAACGCCTCCGCCGCGGCCGCGTAGTCCCGCTGCGCATAGAGTTCCTGCCCCCGCTCCATCGCCTCCCGCGCCTGCTCGAGCAGCTCTCGCTCGCTCTGCGCGCGGACGCTCGCCACCAAGAGCAGGCAGAGCAGCATCGAGCTGATGGCCGTCTTCATCGTTCGCGTCTCTCCTCTGAACCAAGCCATAGCCTTACGACAGGCCACCGCGCAAACTGAGCGCGCCTGAGCTCCCGCAAAGGAGCGGTAACATCGCAACCGCCGCGCCGTATCCTCGCTCGCCACGGCCGCCACCCTCGTGACCCAAGCTCCACCAACGCGCTCGTCGATCCTCCGCCGCTGGGCCCAGCGGGCCGGGCCGTGGATCTTCCTGGCCGCCGCAGTCTGGTGGTTCGGATCCAGCCTACAGGGCGACGCCGTCTCGTCGGGGCCTGCGCCGCCTCTCACCCTCACCCTCAGCGACGGAACTCCCTTCGACCTCGCCGAGCAACACGGCCGGGTCATCGTCCTCAACTTCTGGGCGGCCTGGTGTCCTCCCTGCCGCGCGGAGGCGCCGGCGCTCAGCCGGGTACATCGCGCCGTGCAACGCCGAGGCGCCCAGGTCCTTGGGCTGGCCGTCGACGCGATCTCGCTCAGCCGCGCGCGCCGCCTCGGGATGGACTACCCGCAGGCGCTGGCCACCCAAGACGACCTCGAGCGCTTCGGCGTCCAGATGCTCCCGACGACGGTGGTCGTCGGCCCGGACGGACAGGTCGTACGTAGCTTCGTCGGCGAGATCGACGAAGAGACGCTGCGGGAGGTCGTCGAAGGCGCGGCCCGAGCCGAGGCCCGTCAAGAGGTGCCGGGCTCGCGCTCACCGGACGCCATGCAGTAGCTTTGCCGCCATGCCGCACGCGAGCGTCCTCATCGTCGACGACGAGAAGAACATCCTCTCCACGCTGTCGCGCGCGCTGCGTCTCGAAGACTTCGACGTCGATGTCGCCGGCAACGCCGACATCACCTACCGCAAGCTCGCCGCCAAGGCCTACGACCTCCTGCTGCTCGACGTGCAGCTCCCCGACCAAGACGGTCTGACCGTCCTGCGCACGCTCCGCGAGGGAGGCAACGACGTGCCCGTAATCATGATGAGTGGCCACGGGACCATCGAGACAGCGGTCGAGGCGACACGGCTCGGCGCCTTTACGTTCCTCGAAAAGCCCATCGGCACCGAGAGCCTGCTCATCGCGATCCGCAACAGCCTCGGCTTCGCGCAGCTCGCCGCTGAGAACCGCCAGCTCAAGGAAGCGAGCGGCGCCACCGACGAGCTCCTCGGCGACAGCCGAGTCATGGTCGATCTGCGAGAGCGGATCGCGCTGGCCTCCAACGCCAACGCCAACGTACTGATCACCGGCGAACGCGGGACGGGCAAGGAGCTCGTGGCGCGCGCGATCCACCGCGGAAGCCAACGCGCCGCGGGCCCCTACGAGAAGCTCAACTGTGCCGCGGTCCCCTCGGAGCTCATCGAAAGCGAGCTCTTCGGTCACGAAGCGGGAGCGTTCACTGGCGCGACCAAGCAGCGGCGCGGCAAATTCGAACGAGCGAGCGGTGGCACCCTCTTCCTCGACGAGGTCGGCGACATGCCGGCCCAAATGCAGGCGAAGCTCCTCCGCGTCCTCCAGGAGAACGAGATCGAGCGGGTCGGCGGCAGCGCCGTAATCCGCGTCGACGTCCGGATCGTGGCGGCCACCAACAAGGACCTCCGCCGCGAGATCGACGAAGGGCGCTTCCGCGCCGATCTGCACGACCGGCTGAACGTGCTGCCGGTGCGCGTGCCGCCCCTTCGCGAGCGCCTCGAAGACGTCCCGCGGCTCGCCGAGCACTTCCTCCGGCAGGTCTGCGCCGCCAACGGCCGGCGGGGCAAGTCGCTCAGCGAAGGCGCCATGAAGCTGCTGACGAGCTACGACTACCCTGGGAACGTGCGCGAGCTGCGCAACCTCATCGAACGCTTGGTCATCCTCACCCCCGACGAGGTGGTCGACGAGCGCGCGGCCCGGGCGCTCCTCCCGATTGCCGGCGCCGGCGCAGGCACCTACTACCGCCCAGGGACCCCGCTCCGCCGCATGTTGGCGACCGTCGAGCGCGACCTGATCCTCCGCGCACTCGAGCACCACCGCGGCCACATCACCAACACCGCCGCCGACCTCGGCCTCGAACGCAGCCACCTCTACAAGAAAATGAAGGCGCTGGAGATCCGACGCGAGAGTCGTGGGGGAGACAAGCGATGACCATGAAAACAGGCGGCCTCGGCGGACTACTGCTCTGCGCGGCACTTCAGACCACGGCCTGCGGCGGGGCCGACCCCCTGGGCCCGGACGACGACACCGTGATCCCTCTGGCGTGGGAACCTGGCGAGGCGTTCGCGGTCGTCGTCGTGGAACGGCAGTCGAAGGATCCTCTCACCCTCGCCGACGACCGCTGCGGCTGGTACCTGCAGCTCGGCGAGGCGGCCCGGGCCGGCGAGCTGCCCCGGAGCGACGCCGAGGGCCCCTGCGTCGTCACCGACGCGCCCGTCGAGCTGCGCGGCCAGCCGGGGATCGAACCCTTTTGCGGCGGCACGATCCGGATCGAGGCCGGGGAGCTCGTCCAGACCGTCACGGTCTGCGGCGAGACGATCCCCGACCGCATGGACGTCGATTGTGCGGACCTCGACACGAGTCGAACCGTCGCCATCACCAGCCGGGCCGGCGAGAGCCCCGACGACGAACTCGGGGACGGAGAGCTGAGGGTCGATCGAGGCGGCCGCCCGGACATCATGGCGCCCGAGCCCCAAGGGGACGGGACCGCGCTGTGGCCCGAGGGCGAGCTCCTCGTTGGCTGGGGCGGCTTCGGAGCCGAGAGCGTAGAGATCGTGCTACGCGCGCGCGACGACGGAGGCCGCGCGGTGCGCTGCTTCGTGGAAGACACGGGCAGCTTCATGCTCCCCGAGCGGCTGGTCGCCCCCTACCGGGACCGGATCGCCAGCCTCGAGGTCGCGCGGGTGACCCAAACCCGGGCGGACATCGACGGGGTCGAGGTCCGGCTCAGCGGGCGCACCAGCGACGCCCTGTGGTTGTACCCGCCGAGCAGACCGTAAAGCGAATCCGGCGCACGGACTTGTCGCCTCCCCCATCGGGGGCAATCATCGGAAGATGCTTCGCTTGGCTGTGGCCTTCCTCGCTTCCCTTGTCGCTTGTGTCCCGAGCCCGACCGAGGAGGTCGGGGCGAGCGCGAGCCCGATCATCAACGGCACCCGGGAGCGAGGCTACGACGAAGTCGTGGCGGTGATCCGCACCAGCGGCGCCGGCGGCCTGTGCACGGGCACGGTCATCGGCCCCCGAACCGTCTTGACGGCCAAGCACTGCGTTTACGACGGATCGACGCTCGTGCCGGCGGCGAGCTTCCAGATCCTCGTCACCGACCGGATCGACCGCGGCGCATCCTATGCCGTGACCCGGGTCTTGACCACGCCCGGCCCCTTCTCCGACGCGGACCTCACCGAGGGCCGCGACATCGCCCTGCTCAACACGCGCTCCGTACTCCCGGTGACCCCACGGCAGGTCGCGCGGAGCACGGCGCGGCGCGGCATGCCCATCGAAATCGTGGGCTTCGGCCGGACCGACCCCCGGTCCGGCAACGCGGGCGTGAAGTATCGCGGCCAGACGAACGTCGGCGAGATCTATCGGGGCGTCTTCCAGACCGAAGGGATGGCCCGCACTTGCCAGGGCGACAGCGGCGGCCCGGCCTTCGACGCCGTCGGTCGGGTGCTCGGCGTCACCAGCTTCGGCGTGGACGAGCGCTGTCGCGAAGACATGTCGTTCTACACCGAGGTCGCCGCACACCTCGGCCTCATCGAGATGGCCCTCGGCGGCGAGGCCCCCTGCACCCGGCGCAGCAACCGCTGCAACCTCGCCGACGACGACTGCGACGGGGTCGTCGACCGCGGATGCGGCAACCTGGGCGATCCATGCGTCGACAACGCCGAGTGCGACAGCGGTGAGTGCCGCCTCGTCGACGGCGAGTTCGTCTGCGCGCAGCGCTGCAACCCGGAGCTGGGGTCGAGCGAGTGCCCCGGCGGAACGGTCTGCGAATACCAGACCTGCGGCATCGGGCTGTGCCTGCCGGGGACACCGGGCAGCGGCGCGCCCGGCACCACATGCACCCGCAACTCCGACTGCGCCGACTTCTACTGCTACACGAAGGACGACGGCTCCAAGGTCTGCGGGCGCCCCTGCAGCCCCCGCGGCCCCGCCTGCGGCGATGGGCTCCTCTGCCTGACCGAAGGCTTCGCCTGCGGCGCGTGCATCCCCGACCCCTCGAGCCCGCAGCCCTACGGCGCGCCCTGCGGTGCCGCCGACGAATGCGCGAGCGGCGACTGCCACGCCGAGGGTTTCTGCACCCAGAGCTGCGCGAGCCACGACGACTGTCCCGATCGCCAGTGCCGCGCCGGCCGCTGCGAACCGGGGACGCCCTCACCGGTCGGGGCCGCCTGCACCACCGACGAGGAGTGCGCGACGGGGGCCGGTTGTGGCCCCGACGGCCTGTGCACCCCCACCTGCGACGCCGGCTGCGCCGCGTCGGAGGTCTGCGCGGACGGCCTCTGCATGCCGGACGGTCTCTCCCTTGGCGAACCCTGCGAGGTCAACGAAGACTGCGCCAGCCGCATCTGCGCGGGGACCTGCACCGTGCTGTGCACCGAAACGGGGGTGTGCCCCGAGGGCTTCGAGTGCATCCCGGCCGGCACCGAGAGCGGCTGCTTCCCCACCGAGACGAGCGACGGCGACCACGGCGGCGGAGGTTGCGCGGCCGGCGGCTCGGGCCCATCCGGCGCCGCCCTTCTCCTGCTCGTGGCCCTGCTGTGGCGCCGTCGCTGCGGCTGAGCTCGGGGAATCGGGGAAAAAGCTCCAGCCCTCCCACCTCACCGAGCGCGGGCCAAACGCAGGCCCAGGTCGATGAGCGCCTCCAGGGTCGGGCCATCCCGGACTTCGTCGGAGAGCCGCAGGCGCAGCATCTCCCCGCGCAACGCGAGCGTTGGCCGCAGCGCACGCAGCGCTGGTTCTTCGGTGGCAAGGAGCGCCCGGGCGCGAGCCGCGTCGCTGGCCGCCACGACCCACCCCGTGGGGCCCCCCTCGACGAAGGCGACCGCCGGAGCATCAACCTCGAAGACCTCACGAACCCACCGCGCCGCCGCGTCCCCGGAAGCCGCCCCCGGCGCGGCGAAGACGACCAGGGGCCCATCCCCGAGCGCGATCGTCCACTCGGTGACCGGCCCACGCCGAGCCGAGCGAACCCCAAGCACCCAGCGCCGCTCCCCGTCGGCGCCCTCGACGCGCCAGTCGCTCGGGCCGCTGCCGCCGTCGACACGCCAGCCCCGCCGCCTAGCCACCGCCTCGATGCGCTCGGCCTCGAGGGACCGCAGCCACCGGACGAGCCACGCGAAGCCCAAGAGCGCGACGGCCCCGACGATCGCCGCGACGGTCCAGCCGAGAGGGGTCATTCCGTCGATGCGTCGGCCTCGGGCGCCTCCCCTTCCGCGTCGCCGGCGCCATACATCGACTCGGCGATCTTGTAGGCGCTGAGCTCGAGAGCCTGCAACGCTTCGCGGATGGCCACCGCGTCGCCCTCCTCGAGCATCCCCCGGAGCTGGTCGATGTCTCCCTGCACCTCGGCGATCACAGCCTCGGGCACGAACTCCGCGCACTCCTCGACCGCCTTTTCGCTCGTGTAGAGCAACGCCTCGGCGCTGTTCTTCAGCTCCGCGAGCTCCTTGCGCTTGGCGTCGCTCTCTTTGTACTGCTCGGCGTCTTTGATGATCTGGTCGATCTGCTCGGTCGTCAGGCCGCTGGACGCGACGACCCGCACCTTCTGCTCGCGCCCCGTCCGCAGATCTTTGGCGTGCACCTCGACCATCCCGTTGGCGTCGATGTCGAAGGAAACCTCGATCTCCGGGACGCCGCGCGGTGCCGGCGGAATCGGCGCGAGCTCGAACTTCGCCAGCGACTTGTTGTCCGCGGCCATCTCCCGCTCGCCTTGGAGCACGTGGATCGGCACGAAGGGCTGGTTGTCGACGGAGGTCGTGAAGATCTCCTTGGCCTGATGCGGAATCGTGGTGTTGCGCGGAATCAAGACGTGGAACACGCCGCCACCGGTCTCGACGCCGAGGCTGAGGGGAGTCACGTCGAGGAGCAGCACCTCGTCGACCTCACCGCTCAAAGCCGCACCTTGGAGCGCCGCTCCCACGGCCACCACCTCGTCCGGGTTCATGCCCTTGTGAGGCTCCCGGCCAAAAAACTCGGTGACCTTCTTGCGCACGAGGGGCATACGGGTCTGCCCCCCCACGAGCAGCACCTCGTCGATGTCCGCCGGCGTCAGCTTGGCGTCGTCGAGCGCCTGCCGACAAGGCGCGAGCGTCCGCTCCACGAGATCCATCGCGAGCACCTCGAGCTCGCTTCGCTTGATGACCGTCTGCAGGTGCTTGGGGCCGGAAGCGTCCGCGGCGATGAACGGAAGGTTCACCTCCGTCTCCAGGGACGTCGACAGCTCGTGCTTGGCCTTCTCGGCCTGCTCCCGCAACCGCTGAAGTGCCACGCGGTCGTCGCTGATGTCGAGACCCGTCTGCTCCTTGAAGCGTCGCGCGAGCTCCTCGACGAGGGCGTTGTCGATGTCTTCGCCGCCGAGGTGCGTGTCGCCGCTCGTGGAGATCACCTTGAAGACCCCACCGGCGATCTCGAGGATCGAAATGTCGAAGGTGCCGCCGCCCAGGTCGTAGACGGCGACGCGCTTGCCCTCCTTCTCGTCGAAGCCAAAGGCGATGGCGGCGGCCGTGGGCTCGTTGATGATGCGCTTGACCTCGAGGCCGGCGATCTTCCCAGCGGCCTGGGTGGCCGCGCGTTGCGCGTCGTTGAAGTAGGCGGGCACCGTGATGACCGCCTCGGTCACGTCCTCCCCGAGGTAGGCCTCGGCGATGCCCCGCATCGTCTCGAGGATCATCGCCGACAGCTCCGGCGGCGAGTAATCCTTGCCTCCGGCGTGGATCCAGGCGTCGCCGTTCGTGTTCTGAAGGATCCGGTAGGGCACGAGCGACTTCTGCCGCTGCACCTCCTCGGACTCGAACTCCTGACCCATCAAGCGCTTGACGGCGAAGACGGTGTTCTCAGGGTTCGTGACGCTCTGGCGCTTGGCCACGGAGCCCACGCGGCGCTCACCCTCCCTGGTAAAGGCGATGACCGAAGGCGTCGTGCGGGAGCCCTCCGCGTTGGGGATGACCAGCGGTTCGCCACTGTCGACGATCGCGACGCAGGAGTTCGTCGTGCCCAGATCGATACCGATGATCTTGCCCATCGCGTCCTCTCCCCCCGAATGGGCCTTCGATCAGCCGCTCTCGTCCGCGGCGCTCTCGCCGTCGGCTGTGGACTCCGCAGCGTCCGCCGGCCGACGCGCAACGACGACCATGGCCGGGCGCAGCAGCTTCCCCTGAAGCGTGTACCCGGGCACGACCTCGGCGACGATCGTGCCCGGATCGTGCTCCGTGGTCTCGACCTGCTGCACGGCGTCATGGACGTTGGGATCGAACTGCGCGCCAACGGACGACACCCGCTCGAGGCCGAGGCGCTCGCTGATCTCCTCGAAGCCCCGCAAGACCATCTTCACGCCATCGGAGACGGCCTTGATATCCGTCGCCGACTCCGACGCGCTCACCGCCCGCTCGAGGTTGTCGATGATCGGCAACACGTCGCGGAGCGCGTCCTCCTTGGCGCGCCGGCGCACCTCGTCGAGGTCGCGCTTGATCCGCTTGCGGAAGTTGTCGAAGTCCGCAGCGGTCCGCAGGAGCTGGTCCTTGAGCTTGTCCCGCTCCTGCACCAGCGCCTCGACGGAGCCCTCCGCGGGCTCCTCCGAGGAGTCCGCGGTGGAGGCCGTTTCGGTCGTGTTCTCGTTCGTCGTTTCTTCGGTCACCCGAGCTCTCCTACCGGATCCGAGGTCCGGGTTTTCGAACGGGCAAGGTTAGCCACTGGGCCGGGATTGTTCAATCTTCTTCCCGTCTCTTGGGCTCACCGCTCCTCCTCCCCCTCGTCTCCCACGGCCGCGCCGCAGAGCTTGTCGGAGACCACCTTGGCGGTGAAGCCCACCAGCGGCACCACCTTGCCGTAGTCCATCCTCGTGGGGCCGATGACACCGATGCTTCCGGTCGAGCCGGTGCTGCTGTAAGGGGTCGTGATGACGCTGATGTCCTCGACGTCCTCGAGGTTCGCCTCGGATCCGATAAGGACACGAACGCCACCGGCCGAGAGCGTCTCGGCGAGCAGCGCCGCGAGCCTCTCCTTGTCTTCGAAGGTCTTGACGAAGCGTCGGATCTTGTCGCCGTCCAGAAATTCGGGGCGATCGAAGAGGCGGCCCTGCCCCTCGATGACCATCTCGACGGGCGCCGAGCTGTCGACGGCCTTCTCGACCACGGCGCGCGCCTCCTCCACCACCCCCCGCTGCTCGTCCATCTCCTTGAGGAGCGCGCGGTGAATCTCGACGAGGCTGCGCGACTCGCCCTGGAGCATTTCGGCCAGGAGATTGTTCACCCGCTGCAAGTCCCCCGCGTCTCCGGCCAGCACTCGGTTCTGGACCGCGCCGCCGGCAGTCACGAGAACGGCCAGCAGCTGCCCTTCGCGCAGCGGCATGAAGTGCAGCTGGATGAGCTTCTCCTCCTCCGGACGAGGGGGGGTGAAGACCGCCGCCGCGCCCGTGAGAGCGCTCAGCACCTCGCCGGCCTCTTTGAGCAGCTCCGGGCCCGGGCCGAGGTCCCGCAGCCGGTCGAGCACCGCCGCGCGGTCCTGGGTCGAGACCTCACGCATCTGGACCAGGGCGTCCACGAACACCCGAAAGCCCTGGTCGGTGGGCACGCGACCGGCCGAGGTGTGGGGCTGGCGCAGGTACCCCATGTCCTCCAAGTCCGCGAGAACATTACGGATTGTTGCCGGAGACAGGTTCAGCCCATAGCGCTTGGCCAGGCGCCGTGAGCCCACCGGTTCGCCCGTCGCGATATACTCCGTGACGGTCGCGTAGAGGATCTTCCGACTCCGGTAGGTCAGCTCCGACACGACGCGTAGCAGGAGCCTAGCAGCAGGAAGGCCCTTTTCGCCAAGGGAAGGGGGTCCTCCGGAAACTGGCGCTGGAAGCCGGCCGCCCCCACCATCGGCGCCGTGCGTCGTCTCGGTGCCACCGCGGCCTGGCTCGTCCCCTTCACCCTCTTGGTGACGGCCATCGTCGCCGTGCCGCTGCGCATCCTCGACGATCGGGGGCTCCCCCGCTACCGCGTGCTCAAGGCCGAGCTCCGGGAGGTGGAGGCCACCAACGAGCGGCTGCGCCGCGAGGTTCGGGCACTCCAGCGTGACGTCGAGGATCTCCGGCACGATCCGGCGGCCATCGAGCGGGTGGCGCGGGACGAGCTGGGCCTGATACGCCGCGACGAGATCGTCTTCCAGTTCCCCCAGTGATCCCCGAGTGAGGACAACGCCGCCACGGGGCTGCCGCTTTTTTGCACATTGAGCCCGCGCTCTTTACCACCGGAGCAGGATGACGACCCTGGTGCACGCAGCCCTGACGTTCCGACGCACCGTGCGCGCATCCTACGGCTTCGTCGCCGCCGGTGTCGTCACCTTGCTGCTGCTTCTCGGGCTCTTCCGGGGGCCCCTGGAGTCGTTGCAGCTCGAACATGGGCTGGTCGCTCTCGGCTGGCTCGCGATCTTCGGCGCGCGCCTGGCCGCCCGAGCTCGCCGAGGAGCGGACGCGGCCAAGTGGCTCGACCTCGAGCTTGGCTTCCTGCTCCTGGTCGCCGCTCACGGCGTGGTTCAAGTCGCCGGCGGCCTGCAGAGCGAGCTCTACCCCATCGTCTACGTCACGGTGGCGCTCCTGGCGTCCTTCGCGCGGCAGCCGATCGGCATCGCCCTCGTCGGCGTCGCCGCCCTCCTCGAAGCCGCCGTCTACTTCTTCTGCGAGTCGCATGGCGACGACCTCCGGCCGCTGCTGCTGCACCTGGCGTTCATCGTCTGCTTCGGAGTAATGAGCCTCCTGTTCACCCGGGCCGAGATCGCCCGCGTACGGGAGCGCTCGCGACGGGAGCTCGAAGGCGACCGCGCCAAGATCCAGCAGGAGTCGCGCATGTTTCGCCTCGTCTCAGCGCCCTCGGCGGACGGGGCGTCGGACGAAGAGCGGCTCATCCGATCGAGCCTCGAAGAGGTACGCCACCAAGTTTACCACGTGCTGCAGCTCCTCCACCGGACCTTGGACCTGCACACCTGCGTGCTCCTGATGCGCGAGGAAGCCAGCGACCGCATGCGCATCGTCGAGCTCATCAGCGACAGCGAGCACATCGCCGAGGGACCGTTCGACGCCGGAGAGGGAGCGGTCGGAGCCGTGTACAAGCGGCAGCTACCGATGAACCTTCAGAACCTCAAGCCGGGTTACAAGGGGCTGTGCTACTACGAGGGGCCCGCCCTCGTCCGAGCCTTCCTCGGGGTACCCGTCGTCGAAGCGGGCGCCGTCCGGGGCGTGCTCTGCGCTGACCGGGTCGACGACCGCCCCTTCACCGAGCGCGAAGAGGCGGTGCTGGAAGCGTCCATCGCGCAGATCCTCCGGGCCATGGAGAACGAGCGCATCTTCATGCAGCTCGAGCACACCAAGCGTGAGCAGACGATCCTGCACCGGGCGTCGCAGCGTCTCGGCGCCGCTCTCGACGAAGAGGCGGTGATCGAAGCGGGCCTGGAGGCGGCTCGGGACGTCGCTCCCTTCGACTTCGCCGCGGTGACGTTCTACTCGCCCAAGGACCGCAAGCATCGTCTCCGCAAGGCCATCGGCCACGCCGCCGACGTCTTCGAGGGGCTCACGTTCCGCGACAACACCTCACTGACGGCCATGGCGGTCAAGAACCGCCACTACCTGCCCTACCGCGGCCTCTTCGATGCGCGGCAGCAGGTCGTGTTCACCAAGCGCATGAACCTGCGCGGCATGAAGTCGCTGCTGATCCTCCCGCTCATCGTCCGCGAAGACGCCATCGGCACCCTGGTCTTGGCCGCGCACCGCCCCGGCGCCTTCGGCGACGCAGTGCGGCCGACGCTCCAGGTGCTCGCCAACCAGCTCGCCGTCTCCCTCGCGAATGCCAAGGCGGTCAAGCGCCTCGAAGAGATGGCGACGACCGACGGCCTCACCGGCTGCCTCAACAAGCGAGCGTTCCTCGAGGAGCTCGACAACAAGCTCCGCTCCGCGCAGCGCTTCGGACGCAAGCTCTCGCTCATCGTCACCGACATCGACCACTTCAAGTCCGTCAACGACACCTACGGCCACGCCACCGGCGACGTAGTGATCAAGGAGCTCGGCGCGATCCTGCGCCGGGTCAAGCGCGAAACCGACATCGTCGCCCGCTTCGGGGGTGAAGAGTTCTGCGTGCTCTGCGAAGAGACGGACACGGAAGGGGCGGTTCTTCTCGCCGAGCGGGTCCGCGAGGAGCTGGGCAACTCGGTGTTCCAGTCCGAGCTCGGCAAGCTCTCGGTGACCGCGTCCCTGGGCGTCGCAACCTACCCGGACCACGCGAACGACTCGGCACAGCTCTTCGAAGCCAGCGACAAGGCGCTCTACGCCGCCAAGCACGGGGGCCGCAACCAGGTCCGGACGGCCTGACAGCCCGCTTACCTCAAGAAGAGGTACCAGAGCACGACCACGTTCACGATCAGGAGCAGCACCGCGGCGCCGGCCCATAGCTTGTTGTTCGAGCTCTTCGCCACCGGAGGCGGCGGCTGCGGTGCGCGCCCCTGTTTCCCCCGAGGCGAGGCGACGACGGTGGGCTGGCTGGGTCTCCCGCTGCTCGTGGGGGAGGCGGCCGCGCGTGGAGCGCTCCGCATGCCCGTGGCCAGAGACATGGAGCCCGTCTCGGCCGGGAAGGAGCCCGTCAGCTTGCCTGCGTGGGCGCCGAGCGGGGCGCGCTCGGACTGGTCGAAGAGCGAATCCATCAAGAGCCGCAACTCGAAGGGCGACACGGGGCCCCCGCTCTGCTCCAGGAACTGCTCGAGCGCCGCCTGCACGTGGCCGCAGCTCGGAAACCGATCGCCCGCCTTCTTCTGCAACATCTTCTGCACGATGGCGTCGAGTTCTTCGGGGACGTCCGGGTTGACGGCCCGGGGGGACGGCACCGGATCTTGGACGATCGCCTTGAGGGCCGCGACGGGCTCCTTGAACTTGTAGAGGCGCCGCCCAGTCAGCGCCTCGTAAAGGCAGATACCGAGCGCGAACTGATCGACCCGCGGGTCGAGGGTCTGTCCCTTGACCTGCTCAGGAGCGAGGTAACCGAACTTGCCCTTGATCACGCCGGCTCGGGTGTGCGAGTCGCGAGCGCTCGTCTTGGCGATGCCGAAGTCGAGCAGCTTGATGTGGCCGTCGTAGCTCACCATGACGTTGTGTGGGCTGACGTCGCGGTGAATGATGTGGAGCTGTCGGCCGTGCACGTCCGTCGCGCTGTGGATGTAGTTCAGCGCCGCCGCGATCCGCGAGAAGATGTAAGCTGCCAGCCGAGGATCGAGCAGGCGCCCCTGGGACTTCAGACGCGTCAAGAGCTTGCGCAGAGTGACGCCGTAGACGAACTCCAAGGTCATGAAGGTCTGCCCGGAGTGGGTCCCGCACTCGTACACGTGGCAGATGTTCGGATGGTAGAGACGCGTCGCGATCGCCGCCTCGTCCTTGAACATGCGGATGAACTCCGCATCGTTCTCCTTGTCGGGCAGGATCCGCTTGAGGACCATGTGGCGTGGCCGTCCCTCTACGGTCCCTTCCCGCGCCAGGTAGACCTCGGCCATGCCGCCGCGCGCGATCCGGCCCAGGATGTCGAAGCTGTTCCAGTGCGCGAGCGCCGGGTAGTGCGGGATGTCGAGGCCGCCGCCCAACCCGGCATCCATCGTCGTCGCGTCTTCGCCGTCGTCGTCGCTGAAGGGGTCGTAGTCTACCAACAGGTCCATCCCGTCCCGCCTGCGCCGCGGGTCACCGTCGAGCATACCGCACGGAGGCGCCGCTGCGGACCCCCCAACCCTCCCCCTCAAAACGAACGCTGCCCCGCCAGAGAGAGCCCGAGTTCCTCGCCCAACGACCGGAAATCCGCCGGCACTGGTGCCTCGACCCACTCGCCCTCCAGGCGCAGCCGCCAGCAGTGGAGCCCCAGCCGCGCGGCAGGGCCAAGACCGTGGAGCGCGTCGCCGACGATCGGGTGACCGACGTGGGCCAGGTGCACGCGGATCTGGTGCGTCCGACCCGTACGGGGCCTCGCCTCGACGAGGGATGCCCGCTCCCCGCGCTGCCGGAGGAGCACCTCGGTACGCGCGTACTTGCCGTCGGGAACCACCGCCGGTCGAGCTTGCCGACGAACGTAGCGCAGGGGGGCTTCGATCACGCGGCGGGGCTCCGCCAGGCGCCCGTGCGCGAGGGCAAGGTAGCGCTTGCGGCCCCGGGCGAGCGCCTGCTGCGTGGGCGCGACGAGGCTCCTGCGCGTGACGAAGACGAGCACACCGCTCGTGCCGCGGTCGAGCTGGTGCGCCGCCCAGACGCGCCGGCCGAGGGCCTCCTGCAGACGGCGCTGCACGCAGTTCGGGTCGTCGAGGTCGCGACCGGTGCTCGGCAGACCCGCTGGCTTGTCCACGAACACCACGCCCCCGCGATCGGCAAGAATACGCATCGCGCCGGCCATTGTTGGCCGGCACGACACCGGGAGCCAGCACCGGCGCCGGCGTCCTCGGCGCGGCGGTTGCGCTTTTGCGACCCGGCGTTTACGAGAACGCATGAGCACGCATCCCCAACAGCCGCGCCGGAGAGTGGTACCCCCACCCAGCCGAGCGGCCAAGCTTCTGTCACGCTTCGGCGTCATCGGTCTGGTCCTCATGGGCGCCGCACTGGTGCACGCCCTTGGAGGGACGAACCCCTACACCCCAGCCGGGTACGAGGGCTACGTCGCGCACCAACCCCTGGCCATCGGCCACCGCGAATTCATCCAGACGCAGCGCGGGCCGACCTCCACGGGCTGGCGTTGGCGCCAATACGTCACGAACATCGACATGCGCGTCAACACCTACTCCGAGCAGATGCAGATCTTCTCGAGCGACAACCTCGAGGTCAGCTTCGAGGCGCACGCGATCATCCGCCTCAAGCAAGGCTCGGTCAAAGAGGTCGTCGAGCGCTACAGCGCCAACGACTGGTACGCCAACAACGTCCGGCGTCCCTACCGCACGGCGGTCCGGGAGCTCGTACGACGACGCAACGCCTTCGACATCAAGGACCACAGCGAGGAGATCGCCCAGGAGATCCACGACCGCCTGCGGTCCGAGTACGAGGGCACGCCGATCGAGTTCCTCTCGATCTCCATCGGCAACATCAACTACCCCGAGTCCGTAGAGGAGCGGGTCGTAGCGAACCTCGCCGCCGAGCAGCGCCGCCAGCGGATGGAGGTCCAGCGCCGCATCGCCGAAGCCCAGGCACAGATCCGAGAGATCCGAGCACAGGGCGAGTCGGAAGCGCAGCACATCGAGCAGGCCACGCTCACGCCCCTCTTCGTCCAGCACGAGGCGGCGGAGCTCTACCGCACCCTCGCCGACGAAGAGGACGACGAGGACGGGGTCGCCCGCGCTCAGGTCGTGCTCGTCGTCCCGACGCGCCCGGATCAAGCCGGTGTGCCTCGCATCTACCAGGGAGGCGGACGATGAAGCGGCTTCTCCCCTTCGCGCTCGCAGCGATGGCCGCCTGCTCCAACCAAACCACCCCCGAGGGCATGGTGGGTTACGTCTACCACCGCCCGCTCATCTTCGGGAAGGCGTACTTCGTCAAGACGCAACGCGGCCCGACCTCGACCGGTGTGGTCTGGCGACAGTTCGTCATGAACGTCGACGTGCGCCCGAAGAACTACACCGAGGAGTTCCACATCCTCAGCCGAGACAACCTCAACGTTGGCTTCGAGGCGCACGCGCGCATCGGCATCCGCGAGGACGCGGTGCGCCAGCTCATCGACCGCTACGGCAGCGGCGAGACCATCAACGGGGACCTTCCGGAATGGTACGTGCGCTCGGTTCGGCAGCCCTACCGCACGATCGTCCGCGACGTCGTCCACAAGTACGACGCCTACGACATCCAGGCGCAGACCGAAACGATCGGCCGAGAGATCCTGACGCGGCTCCAGGAGCGCTACGCCGACACGCCCGTCGAGTTCGAAACGATCAGCATCGGCAACCTCGCCTACCCGCCCGCCATCAACGCCGAGATCCAGCGCAAGCTCGCCGCGGAGCAGGACCTCGAACGGATGGAGCGTGAACGGCAGATCGCGGAAGAGCAGGCGCAAATCACCATCACCACGGCCCGCGGCCGCGCCGCGGCTCAGCGCATCGTCAACGAGACCTTGACGCCGCTGTACGTCCAGCACGAAATGCTCGAGGGCTTCCGAAACCTCTCACGCAGCAGCCGGGTAACCGTCATCGCGGCCCCGACCGGCGACGAGGGCGGCTCCCCGGTGGTGCTGGGCCTGCAACGCTGAACCACACGCCCGATCCAGCGCCACCGTTGCTCGATCCACCGCGCCTGGGACGCGCGGTGGATCGAGTTCATTCGTGGGTGGGATCGAAGCGGCAGTAGTTGCGTGCGGTGCCGGTCTCGGGCACACAACGCTCCCGACCGCTGCAGTCTTCATCGGTGTCGCAGGGATCCGAGCAGACCCCTGTGCATTCAGCGTCGCTTCCGCAACCCAAGTCGCGGGCGCAGATCAGGCTGCCTCCGCAGTCGTCTTCGCTTTGGCAGAGCTGACCTTTGTCGGAACGGCAAGCCGCCAACAGAGGGAGAACGAACAAAGCTGCGACCAAGAGTTGTCTCATGGGGCGCATCCTACCCCACATCTCAACAGCGATCGTCGATCGACCGTGGACTGGGCGGGATCGGTGGCGCATTCGCCTTTGAGATGCGCGACC
>Ga0256832_1001384_pt1 | contig 16326 bp, 9 predicted proteins | sample 134614metaG_FD_190534 | JGI IMG/M metagenome (GOLD analysis project Ga0256832, IMG submission 190534) | Hydrothermal vent microbial communities from Lau Basin, Pacific Ocean - 134-614 | ecosystem: Environmental > Aquatic > Marine > Hydrothermal vents | place: Pacific Ocean: Lau Basin | collected...
TGTTCCAGTTGTTTGCGAGGGCCTTTTCGAAGAGGATATTGAAAACAAAGTTTTCGAAGATCATCCCCATATTGACGGGAGGCTCCAAGCGTCCGGCAAGGTTTAAAGCGTAGTTGCGCAGGCCGGTTTGGGAAGACAGTTGGCTGAAGTTCACAGGATTGCCAATTTTGTCGGCCAGTAATCTAATCATCAATGTAAAGGCGTCGGGACGGGAAAGGGAGAGCAGAAAGGTGATGTCGCGTTCCAGATAGCTGTGATGATGGTGATCTCTTTTTCATAGAGATGTGTTGCGATTTTCTCGTATATTTTTCGCTTGATTTTCATTTTAGTCCGAGATTTTCGAAAGCAAAGGTACGAAATTCTCGGGTTAATTGGTGAAAGTGGTGGAAGTGGTGAAATCGGTGGAATCGGGGGAATCGGTTGTCTGTTGTCCGTTATCCGTTGTCGGTTAAACAACGAAAGGATCGGGGAGCCGGCCTTTTAAGCCAGCCTGCCGGGTAAACTTTTTTAGTAAACTTAGGTTTACTATTGAGGTAAACCTTGCTGTCTATGCTGTCTGTGTCCAAAGAAGATTTTTTAAAGGCTGTGTATAAGCTGGAGGAAGAAAGCCATGCTCCCGTGCTGTTGAGCGCTGTGGCGCGTTATCTGCAACTGTCTAAGGCTGCTGTGGGCAGCATGAGGAAGAAGTTGGAGGGAGAGGGGCTGCTAAGCTATTCGCGTGGGAAGGGTATTCGCCTTTCGGCAAATGGGAGGAAGCTGGCTTTGCAGGTGCTTCGCCGGCACCGGATTTGGGAGACCTTTTTGGTGGAGGTGCTGGGTTTTCCCTGGGAGGACGTTCATGCCGAGGCGGAGCGGCTTGAGCACTACAGCTCGGAGGCGCTGATTGCGCGCATGGATGCCTATCTGCTGCATCCGCGCTTTGACCCCCACGGTCATCCCATTCCCGACAAAGAAGGCAGGATGCCGGAGATCTGTGGCTTATTGCATTTGGCGAAAGCCCAAAGAGAAAAAACTTATGAGGTGGCCCGCGTCAATGATTTGGACGAGCGTCTGGTGCAATACCTCGGAGAGATAGGCCTGAGCCCGGGGAAAAAACTGGAGGTCTTGGAGCGGTTTGACTTTGACGAGTCGGTGCAGGTGCGAACGGAGAAAGGAGTTTACCTGCTCAGCTCGAAGGTGGCTAACGAAATACGCATTTGCGAAACGACATGAGTGTGTGGATTAAAATATTGATGTTGTCGGGGCTTTTGCTCGTTCCCCTGTTGGTGTTTATGCCGGAGAAAGGGTTGTGGACGCGTTGGAGGCGCAGGCGGCAAAACATGTTGCGCGTGTGGATGGAAGATGCTCTGAAGGCTTTGTACAACTGCGAGTACAAGGGCATCTCCTGCGATGTCGGAGGTTTGGCCGGGCGGCTCGGTATTTCCCAGGATCGGGTTTTGCAGGTATTGCAAAAATTGCGGGATCAATCGCTGGTGAAAACAGAGGGCGAGCAGGTGTTGCTGACGCGCCTCGGGCGCAGCTATGCCCTGCGCATCATTCGCATTCACCGGATATGGGAGAGCTATCTGGCCAATGAAACCGGCATGGCAGAAACCGACTGGCATCGCCTGGCAGACCTGAGGGAGCACGAGCTCAGCATGGAGGAAGTCAATGCCCTGGCCGGGCGCCTCGGCAATCCCGTTTTTGACCCCCACGGCGATCCCATTCCTTCGGCTACGGGCGAATTGCCACGGCCTAAGGGCATGCCGCTCAGGGATTTGCCGGAAGGCAAAGAAGGCATCATCATCCATCTCGAAGACGAGCCTCCGGAAGTTTATGCCCAGCTCGTCGCCATGGGGCTCTACCCCGGTATGGTCGTGCGCATGCTCGAAAAAGACGACAAGCGTCTGCGCTTTGAAGCTCATGGAGAAGAGCTGTTGCTCGCTCCGCTGCTTTCCTCCAATGTTACGGTGCGGGCGCTTGAGGAGGAAGACCGCGTTTTTGATGCGGGTTTGAGCTTGTTGGAAGTGCCGCTCGGAGAAGAAGTGGAGGTAGCAGGTATTTCGCGGGCCTGTCGCGGGCAGCAGCGCCGGCGTCTGATGGACCTTGGCATTGTGCGGGGCAATCACATCAAGCCCCTGTTTAGGGCTCCGGGAGGGGAGCCCACGGCTTATGATGTGTTGGGAGCAAGCATAGCATTGCGGGAAGAACAGGCGAAGCACATTTTCGTAAAACGGATTCAAAATGACAAATAGCGAATGCAAAAGCTGTCCGGTGCATCACGAAGCGCATTTGCGGGCTCTGGGTATTGACATGAGCCGGTACGACTTTGTGGTGGCTCTGGCGGGCAATCCCAACACGGGCAAGAGCACGCTTTTCAACGCTTTGACCGGCTTGCGGCAGCATACGGGCAACTGGCCCGGAAAGACCGTGGCGCGGGCTGAGGGCGCTTTTGCATTTGGCGAAAGCCGATATAAAGTGGTGGATTTGCCGGGTACTTACTCCCTGCTTTCCACCAGTACGGATGAGGAAGTGGCTCGCGATTTCATCCTCTTTGGCAAGCCCGATGTAACGGTCATTGTGGTGGATGCCACGCGCCTGCAGCGGAGTTTGAATCTGGTGTTGCAAATCCTGGAAATTACAGACCGGGCTGTGCTTGCGCTCAACCTCATGGATGAAGCCGGGCGCCATGGAATTGAGGTGGATGTGCGGGGGCTTTCTAAGGCTTTGGGCGTGCCGGTAGTGCCTATGGTGGCCCGCTCGCGCGAAGGTTTGCCGACCCTGCTGCAGATGATTGATGAGGTAGCTACGGGCGCATATCGCTGCAAGCCGCGCCGGCTGAAGATGGAACGGCGAGTGGTGGAGGAAATGGTGTGCAGTCTGGAGGAAAAGCTGGCAGAGGTGTTTCCGGGCGTTCCCAACCTGCGTTGGGTGGCTTTGCGCCTGCTGGAAGGCGATCAGAGCATGATGGAGGCGGTGAGCGAGGGGCATTTGGGCGCTTACGAGGCTTTGCCGGAGAGCGAACCCGAGGAGGTGCTTGCCCTGGCTCAGGAACTGCGCTGGCAGTTGGGCACGGATTTTCACGATGAGCTGATGGAGTCCATTTTCAGTGAGGCGGCAAAAATTGCAGGCAAAGTGGTGCGCATGGAGGGAAAAAAAGAGGCCTTTAGCCTGGACCGTGCCATAGATCGCGTGGTTACGAGCAGGCTGTGGGGCTTTCCGATCATGCTGGGTTTGCTGGCGCTGGTGTTTTGGCTGACGATTGTGGGGGCCAATTATCCCTCGGCCATGTTGTCCGGCTTGTTGGTGGAGCGGGGGCATCCCTTTTTGCGGGATTTGTTTTTGAGTGTGGGGGCGCCTGCCTGGTTGACGGGCCTGTTGATAGACGGCGCTTATCTTTCTGCGGCTTGGGTGGTGAGCGTGATGCTGCCTCCCATGGCGATTTTCTTTCCGCTGTTTACGCTTTTGGAGGATTTTGGTTATTTGCCGAGGGTGTCTTTCAACATGGACCGTTTGTTTAAGCGTGTGGGCGCTCATGGCAAACAGGCTTTGACGATGAGCATGGGCTTTGGCTGTAATGCGGCGGGCGTGGTGGCCACGCGGGTCATTGACAGTCCGCGGGAGCGTCTGATTGCGATCATCACGAACAACTTTGCGCTTTGCAACGGGCGCTGGCCTTTGCAGATTCTTCTGGCGACGGTTTTCATCGGCGCTGTGGCGCCTGCGCATTGGGCGGGCGTAATCAGTGCTGCGGCGGTAGTGGGTGTGGCGGTGTTGGGCATTTTGTTTAGCCTGGCTGTTTCCTGGGCTTTGTCGCGCACGGTGTTGAAGGGCGAGGCTTCGGCTTTTTCGCTGGAGTTGCCTCCTTACCGGCCGCCTCGTTTTTGGGAGACGCTTTACACTTCCTTTATTGAACGCACCTTGATTGTGCTTTGGCGGGCAGTGGTTTTTGCTTTGCCTGCGGGCATGGTGATATGGCTGCTGGCGAATGTGCATGTGGGGGGCTTGCCTTTGGCAGAGCATTTTATCAGGGCAGCAGACCCTGTGGCCATGATTTTTGGCTTAAACGGCGTCATTCTGCTGGCCTACCTGGTGGCCATTCCGGCCAATGAGCTGGTCATCCCGACCATCCTCATGCTGACAGTGATGCATCTCGGCATGGAGGGTGTGGCTCCGGGGCAGGGGGTGTTGTTTGAGTTGGAAGATGCGCAGGGCATTGCCGAGATATTCACTGCCGGAGGCTGGACGCTGCTCACGGCGGTGAATGTGATGCTGTTTAGCCTGTTGCACAACCCCTGCTCGACTACGATTTACACCATCTACAAAGAAACCGGCAGCGCCAAATGGACGGCGCTGGCTACCTTTCTGCCCATAGGGCTGGGATTGTTGGTTTGCCTTTTGGTGGCTTTGGTAGCGGGGTGATGAGGAAAGTTTTGTATATTTGCTTATAAAGAGCAGATATAAAGTGTATGGAAGAACAAAAAGACATTCGCTGGGTGCAGCGATTGGGTAATTTCAATAAGGCGCTGGCAAAATTGACAGCCGCTATAGAGCATATAAAGGCCTCTTATTATTCGCAGGGCGAATTTGATCAATCCAGGCTCAAAGAAGGAGATGATATTGTGATAGAGGGAGTCATTCAGCGATTTGAGTACACGCACGAATTGGCTTGGAATGTAATGAAGGATTTTTTGGAGTCAAGGGGGAGCACAGCTTTTTATGGCTCAAGGGATGCCACCCGGGAGGCATTTCAAAAAGGCTTGATTGCAGATGGGGAGGTTTGGATGGAGATGATCAGAAGCAGGAACCAGACTTCGCATACTTACAATGAAGAAACGGCCTTAGATATTTTTGTAAAAGTTTTGGAGGTGTATTATCCTGCTTTTTTGGCTTTCCAACTTACTATGGAGAAGCTTAAAGAGCAGGAGAGGTCTTCATAATCATAGCGTATGCCCTACGGATTGAAAGATAAGCAAATTTCAGCCATCCATTCGGTTTTTTCGCGCTATCCAGAGGTGCGGAAAGCCATTCTTTATGGCTCTCGTGCTAAAGGGAATTATCGCAGGGGTTCTGATATTGACCTGACTTTGGTCGGAGATGCATTGGATTTGACCATATTGTTTAAAATAGAAAATGAACTGGACGACTTGTTGTTGCCGTATAAAATAGACCTCTCTGTTTTTTCCGGCATAGAGAATCCCGAATTGCTGGGCCACATTGAGCGTGTGGGTAAAGTTTTTTATTTGGCTGATAACTATAAAATACATGTAGAAAAACAGTAGGAGGGCTGAGGTGTGTTAGCTTTTGGATGCCGGAGAGGTGTTTAACAAAAAATCTGCCAAAGGCTGTATATGTATGGTTTTGCCCTCTCGCCTTAGTGTACGTTTTTCGTAGAGGGTGATGAGGCTGCTTTCTGAGATGTTGAGTTGTTTCATGGCAGAGAAGAGGCTTTCCGTTTCCCGCTGAAAGGTGTTGGGTTCGTCTATGGATAGTGCGACATTGATGAGGTATTCATCTTCTAAGAAGAAATCCACTTCTCTGCCGTTGCTGTAGTAGAAGGGCTGTTTGCCTCTGCGTTTTAATTCCAGAAAGACGAGATTTTCCATGACTCTGCCCTTGTCGGCAGAGACGGACATGGCATGTCTGAAGGCGGGGTCTATGGCATAGACTTTGCGCGGGTTGATGGCTTGAGCCCTCAGGGAGCGATTCCAGACACTTACCTGAAAGAGTACGAAAGCCTCTTCGAGGTAGGAGATGTATTCCAAGACGGTATTTTTGCTTACGCTAAATCCACGGGATCGCAGGTCGTTGTAGGTTTTGGTATAACTCAGCCGGTTGGAGATGTTGTTGAGCAGATATTTGAGGAGGTATTTGAGCAAGGCCGGGTTTTTGATGTTGAATCGCTCTGTGATGTCGCGATACAAGACCAGGTCCAGATATTCCTGGATGGTGGGTTGATGTATTTCCTGTGGCAGAAATATCAGCTCGGGGAAGCCGCCTTGTTGCATGTAGCGAGTCAGCCAGTGGTTGAGCAGCGCTTGCCCTTTGGAGGTGTTAACGTCCGGTGAGATGCTGTTGAAATCCAAAAATTCGCGAAAACTCAGAGGCAGGATTTCGTAAGACAGGGTGCGTCCGCGCAGGGAAGAGGCTATTTCTCTGCTGAGGAGTTTTGATGAGGAGCCGGTTACAAAGAGCTGACAATTTTCCTGATCGTGTACGCGTCGTATGAATTTTTCCCAATGCCGGACCTCTTGGATTTCATCGAAAAAGAACCATACTTTTTTTTCTTTGTTGTCGGGGTACATTTCGTAATATGCCTGGAGAAGGACGTCCAAATCACTTAATTGTATGGGAAATAACCGGTCGTCTTCAAAGTTGACATAGACCAGGCGTTCTTTGGGGATACCTTCTTCTCGCAGTTGTTTGATGAGTTCGAACAGCAGGAAGGTCTTACCTGCTCTGCGGGGACCTGTCAGGCTTATTACCTTAGGCAATGCCAGGGGTATGTCGTACTTTCTGGGCAGTACATGAGATAGATCCCGTGTAAAGAAATCGGCTATGATGCGTTTGTATGCTTCCTTTTTATCCATTGCGATTTCATTTTGTGGTGCAAATATACGATTTATCCCTGTATGGAGGGATAATATCCCAAAATTAATCCCTTCGTGCAGGGACACTTTGGTTCTTTTGCATCAAGTCAATCTCCGATCCCCGAGCTGGAGCCAAAGCGGAAGATCGGGGAGCGGATTTTTGAAGATTCGCTTATCCTATGGGGCCGGCTCGGGAGGCAGCCAATAGGGACATGATAGAACGCGGGCTTCGGCAAACTCAGCCTGACAGATGACGCGGACTTCGGCAGGCTCAGTCTGAAGGTTTTCGCGGATTTCGGCAGGCTCAATCTGACAGATTTTTAAGCCGGTTCAACTTGACAATCTGTTTTCCAAAGGAGGCAGGTAGCCAAAAACTTAATGAACCATTGATTTCAAAAAAAATTGTATTTTGCGCAAGCAAAATTTATTTAAAAGAAAAACCCACTTGGTATGAACGTTTTCGAGCAACGCCCCTGGCTGAAGAGCTATCCCAAAGGCATTCCGGCAAACATAGATGCTGATCAGTACGAAACCCTGGTAGAACTGTTTGAAGAAACTTTTGCCAAATACAAAAATCAGCCCGCCTTTTCGAACATGGGCAAGACGATTACTTTTGCCCAATTGGACAAAATGTCGCGGAATTTTGGCGCTTACCTGCATTCGCGGGGCCTGAATCCGGGTGACAAAATCGCCCTTATGATGCCCAACATGCTGCAGTACCCCATTGCGCTTTTCGGCGCTTTGCGGGCGGGGCTGGTAGTTGTGAACACCAATCCGCTCTATACGCCGAGGGAGATGCATCATCAGTTTACGGATTCCGGCGCCAAGGCCATCATCATTGCCGAAAACTTTGCGGCCAATCTGGAAAAAATACTGCCCGACACTTCCATCAAAACCATCATCCTGACGAGCATAGGAGAAATGCTGGGCCTGAAGGGCGTGTTGGTCAATTTTGTAGTGCGTCGTATCAAGAAGATGGTGCCCAAATACAACTTGCCCAATACGGTGAGCTTTAAGGAAGCGCTCAGCCAGGGCAGGAAGTTTGAGTTGCCTGAGTTTGAAGGCTGTGCAGAGGACACCATTTCTCTGCAATACACGGGCGGTACCACGGGTGTTGCCAAGGGAGCTATGCTGACCAATCGCAATCTCGTGGCCAATATGGCTCAAATCCGTGCCATTGTGCGGCCTTTTATCAAAGATGGCGAGGTGGCTTTGTCTCCCCTGCCTCTGTACCACATTTTTGCCTTTTCGGTCAACTGCCTGGCCTTAATGAGTATGGGAGGACACAATGTACTCATCACCAATCCGCGCGATTTGAAGACGGTGATTGCTGCCTTTAAGGCTTACCCCATTTCCATGATGACGGGGGTGAATACGCTTTTCAACGCTTTGAACAATCATCCGGACTTTCCGAATCTGGACTTTTCCCATTTGAAAATCACCATTGGCGGTGGTACGGCTGTACAGCGCGCAGTAGCTGAAAAGTGGAAGCAGATTACAGGCTGCACCCTCTCTGAAGGCTATGGCATGACAGAGGCCTCTCCCGTGATTACCTGCAACCCGCTTGATGGCAGCGCTCGCCTCGGCTCCATAGGTCTGCCGGTGCCTTCTACCGATGTGCGCGTGGTGAACGAGGCCGGCGAAGTGGTGGGCCTGGACGAAGCCGGTGAAATCCAGTGCAAAGGCCCGCAGGTGATGAAGGGCTACTACAACCGCCCCGAAGCCACAGCCGAAACCATCAAAGACGGCTGGCTCTGTACCGGCGACATCGGCAAGATGGATAAAGAGGGTTTCTTCTACATCGTCGATCGCAAAAAAGACATGATCCTCGTCTCCGGCTTCAACGTTTATCCCAACGAAATTGAAGACGTGCTGGTCATGCATCCCAAAGTGCTGGAATGCGCCGTCATCGGCGTGCCGGATGAAAAATCGGGCGAAGTCGTCAAGGCCTTTGTCGTCAAAAAAGACCAATCCCTCTCCAAAGACGAACTCATCACCTTTGCCCGCGAGCATTTGACAGGCTATAAAATTCCAAAGCACGTAGAGTTCCTCAAGGAATTGCCCAAATCAAATGTGGGCAAAATTTTGCGTCGCGTGTTGAGGGAGAGGAAGTAGTACTTCTACCGAAAAAAGATTTTGTAAACACGATCATCGGGTACTTTTGTGCTTGCTTTGCGAGTTTTTAGGCTTTTTTTGTCGCGAGATGCGCTTTTTTGAAAAAAAATGAGGGTAGCCCTTGCTTTTTTTGTGTAAAAGGCTTATACTTGTCGCGTAAATGGCTATTTGCGACCTAAGAGGAATGCAGATAAAAGCGCTGTATCTGTAGTCCGACAGACATCTACCAAACCCATGAACAGGGAGACAGGGTGTCTTGAATAATCCCGTCTCATACTTGATTCAGTTTGCCCGGCAAACTGCAAGGACTCTTTTACCGTTAGATTTTGCAAGCTGCAAATAGGGCTGCTTATGCCTTTAAGTCAGGTTGCAAAGCAAAGTTGTATTTATTGATCTTTTAAACCCAAAATCATGAAAACCTACCTCCCATTTTTGAGATTTGAGGGGAAACTCACCCCCCCCCGTTTTTGTAATTGTGCTGCTTGCTTGTCTTTGTGGCCAAATGGCTGCAAAATCTTCCAGCTTGTTTAAAGGGCAGGAAAGCTGTTATGGCTTTAATGCTTCTTCGTATTTTTTACCGGAGATGAAATCAACTACTTCAGCAGAAGAAGTTTTGACTACTTGTGACTGTCCCGTGAATATCAATTATGACCACATAGTTGGAGTGGACTGTAATGCTGTGACGAATTTGACAAGCACGACTTTGTATCCGTCTGTTTCAGCAGGTTCGGTCATTTTAATCAAAGGCACTTTGACGATAGATGCTGATTACACATTTGCTCCCAATTGCATCATTTATATGGACAGAGGGGCTTCCATAGTGATACAATCAGATAAGGTGTTGACATTGGATAATGCTCAGGTGCAGGGGTGTGATCATTTGTGGAAAGAGATTTATGTGGAGAACGACGCCTTGCTGCATTTGAAAGGAAGCACGGGAACCCGACTTCGGGATGCAGAGTATGCTGTCCATTTAGGAGACAAATCCAATTTGTGGATGGAGCAAGGCACGGCTTTTATCAACAATTATGTGGGTGTTTTCTTTGATTTGGGCAATGGCATTCCCGGCTATGCGAATGTTTATCCGTTTAGAGGAGTTCGTTTTAAAGGGAATATGCCCTTGAAGCCACATTATGCCGAGACCAATCCGCCTAATTATCCCTGGGCTTACGCCGGCATGGAGTTTCACAACATGGGCATGTTGAAAGTAGGCGAATTGGATGCAAATATCGCAGGTTCTGCAAAGAACCAATTTGATAATTTGCGAAATGGTCTGTTGATGTATAGTACGAATCTGGAATTGATTTCTTCAGATTTTACCAATATACACGAGAACAATGCAGATTATCTGGTACAGGGCCATGGTGTGTATGTTTATGGGGCAGATCTGCTGGCTGTAGAAAATGGCACGAAAGATCAGTGTACCTTTGATCAATGTGATCGCGGTATTCATTTGGAACGAGGCAATATAGATGTTCGCCATACAGAGATGACAAATATTTCGGATTATGGAATAGGCGTCTTCTTTGCCATGTGCCGAGATATTGAAATGGTGAGCAATGATATATCGAGCTTTTATCGCGGTATTGTCTTACACGACAATGATCCTGTCAATTATTTGAGCATCAACCAGAACAGCCTGACGGTCAATGATCTCTTATTCAGCGGAAAGGCAAAGATCATTGATGCCATAGGCGCCAATCTCCTGCCTTTGACTTCTGCAAGTATTTCGCTGAATACGATGACGGGTATAGATGCTGCCTGGGGTGTTTACATGAAAGCCATAGATGGTTATGTTTTGGATGGGAATACCGTGCAAATGAGTCGAGTTGCCTTGAGTGGCTATTACGGCATAGATTTGTTTAATTCCAACTACAACAAGCTGTGCCAGAACATCATAACGGGAGATTATCTAAGCAATGCCCAGGGTGCTTCGACTACTCCGAGCGGCATTCGGATGTTGGAAGCTAAATATACGCTTTTGGAGTGCAACAGTACTACCCAAAACTATAACGGGCTTCTCGTAGATATGAGCTGTACGAACTCCAAAGTGCGCACCACGACTTTTCAGGACAGTCGCTATGGTCTTCATTATCTGGAGACCGGGGTTACCGGTAAACAACCGGAACTGCAAGAATTGTTTCTGCATGGCAACCGGTGGTATGGGACCTGGACAGCAGCGGAAAACGGAGCAAAGCATGAGAGTGGGGTGCCAAGTTTTGTAGCGATGTCCCAGTATTACGTCCCCGCAACGCCACCGGAGGCATATCCTCCGAACGTCAATCCACCTTCATTCTTTATAAATGACTCTCGCCCCGAACTGAGCTGTGAGGATGCCTATTGTTATGGAGAGTTTTTGGGAGGTGGCAGCAATCCCGGCAGTTTGGAGCAGGCGGTTGTGGCTGGCTTGGTAGATCCCGGTGTTTATTCGGAGCAGGTGTCGTGGACTTTGGCGGGAGATGTCTATGCGGAGTTGCTGGATCATCCCGACTGGTCGGCGGCCAATCCGGCTTTTGCGGCTTTTGAGGATTCTTTGAGCTTAACGACCCTGGGCGCTTTGGTTGAATGGAAAAGGGCGATTCCCGCTGTTTTTGCACTTTCGGCTTCTGATCAGGCAACCCTTGATAATTACAGCCAGATGAAGGACAGTTTGCGTTTGGTTTTGGCAGACTTGGATGCACAACTGGTTGACGCGTCCACTGCGGCAGACAGCCTGCTTCTTTATGCAGAAAGAGGAAGTTTATTGGATGTGTTCTCCACTGTAACCCTTGGCGAGCAGGCTCTCTGGTCTTCCATTGAGCAGCAAAGAGCTGATGCTGCGAGCAGTTTGCTTGCGCAAAACGCTGATTTGCTTGCAAACAATGTGATGGAGAGCAATGCGATAACGGTCTATGGCATTTTACTCAATACGCTGGGACAAGGGGTGTATGCATTGAGTCCGGCACAAGTATCGGATCTGGAAGTAGTGGCCTCACAATGCCCCTATACGGGAGGCGCTCCTGTGTTTGGCGCTCGTGCTTTGTTGGCTTTGGCCGGAATGGAAAATGTTTATGGCGAATCGTCCTGCTCACAAACAGGTGAAAAGAATGCCATGAAAGGAGGAAGCATTTCAGTAGCCTTTAAACAGGCACGGGCTTATCCCAATCCTGCTCAAACCCACTTGACCGTAGATTTGGGTGAGGTATTAAAAGCAGAAACGTCTCTGCGTATGCTGAACGCCAGAGGGCAGGAGTTGAGCGTATGGGTCATGCCGGCAGGTATTCGCGTATTTAATCCGGCCTTACCTGAGGATATTCGGGATGGCATTTACTTCCTGCATTGGACAGATGCGGCAACCGGAACGAAGCACAGCCTGCGGATTTCAGTATTGAAGTGAAGGGAATGATGAAAATGGTAAAGCGGCGCCGCAAAGCTTTGTGGCGCCGCTTTAGATGCTGATATCTTTTTCCCCTTTAAAATTTACACACCATGAAAAAGTCAAGCTGCCTCATAGTCATTTTGTTGCTTTTTATAGCCAACGGTAACGCCCAATGGCACGATGTGCATTGGTTTTTTGGAACATATGTGAACTTGCAAGATGAATTTAATGGGCCATCTTCCATTGATTTTAGAGATTATCCGGTGAAAATGTCGGGAACGGCCATGTTTCAAATGAATTTTGGAGGGACGTCTGCAACTACTTACAGCGACTCCTCGGGACAGTTGATGTACTACACCAATGGTTGCTACATACGCGGCGGGGATTACGAGCCGCTGCTGTCTTGTGAGGGGCTTAATCCGGGCAATGTGTATGAGAGCAGTTGTGTGAACACCTTTAACGATGCTTTGGATGGGTATTCTAAAATACTCTATGGCTTTTTTCTGCCTTTGCCTGAGAGTGATAGTCTGGTGTACCTTTTTCACACAGATATAGATGTGGAAACGCTTACTCTTCCTCATTTTTACTACAGCCGCATCAATACCCAGTTGGACGGCGGCCGCGGAGATTGCGATATGTTGAATGTTCCCTTGTTGCCGGAGAATGATTTTGGCAATGTAATTGCTGTGAGACATGCCAATGGCCGAGATTGGTGGTTAATTATTGATGAAGGGAAAAACAATAAATATTTTCGCTTTTTGTTTTCTCCGGAAGGAATATCCGAGCCCGATTCTTTTTTTTTGGAACCGGAGATATTACCTAACTATGGTCGTGGCCTTTTATTTGTTTCACCGGATGGGAGTATGGTGGCCCGCTGGGAATTTGCGTTGCAAAAAATTTATCTGTACGATTTTAATCGTTGCGATGGAACTTTTTCCAACCTCCGGGAGATTCACGTGCCGGATGGAAGTGCAGGGGGCGGCGCTGCATTTTCACCCAACAATCGTTTTTTTTATGCCATGTTGAGCTCGCGTATTTTGCAATACGACCTTTGGGCTGAGGATGTCGAAGCCTCTTTGGTGGAAGTGGGTGAGTGGAATGGCGAAGGCTGGCCGAATCCGGCCGGCTATTTTATGGCGCAATTAGCGCCGGATGGCAGAATATATATATCACCGGTTACGGGAGGTAAGGGCTTGAATGGAATTAATCGTCCGAATGAAAAAGGGGAGGCCTGCGATGTGGGTCAGCCTGCACTGTATGCTCCACATCAAATAGCAGTATTGATGCCGTATTTCCCCAACTATCGCTTAGGCCCTTTAGATGGCAGTGCCTGCGACACTTTGGGCATAGACAATGTTCCCTTAGCTGATTGGCGGCACGAACCGGAGTATCTGGAGGTGGAATTCATAGACAACTCCTATTACGAGCCGCAGCAGTGGTACTGGACTTTTGGAGATGGGTTTAGCTCCACGGAGCAAAATCCGACGCACAGCTATGCCCGCGGAGGTGTTTTTGAGGTTTGTCTGACGGTGTCGAATGCTTATGGCAGCCATACCTTGTGTCGCGGCATACGTTTGCAGGGCCCGGGGATAGCTACGGGTACGGCAACTTTGCTTACAGAGGGAAGCTATTCGGTGTATCCGAATCCGGCTACGGAGATGGTATATCTGCACTTTGAAGCGCCTTTGCCGGGGACAGCTTACTGGCATTTATTTGATTTGGAGGGACGCGAGTTGCAGGTGCGCAAACTTTGGTGTGAGGGCAGTGCAGAGGGTGGTTGTATAGCGGCTGTGTATTTGCCAAGGGATTTGCCGTCTTCTGTTTACATGTGGCGTTTAGAGGATCGTGCCGGCCGATTATGGGCCCGAGGCCGCATCGTACTGAGTGCGAGGCATTGAGGAGTACGAAGGCGCTGCCGCTTCAGTTATCTGCGCAGTGTGTACCTTTGCGGCGGTGAACTTATTGGAGAGCTTGTTGTCTGCCTATGCCCATGCGCCCCGCATGGATGAATTACTTTCCCGCCTTAGCGGAAAAGAACGGGCTCGCCTGTCCCTGCATGGAGCTGTCGGCTCTCTGCGGACGCTCATCATGGCTGCTTTGTACAGGCGCGAGGGCCGGCCCATGCTCTACCTCGCTCAGGACAAAGAAGAGGCCGCCTATCTCGAAAATGAGCTCAACAGCCTGCTGCCCGACAAGCCCGCTTTGTGGTTTCCGGATTCCTTTAAACAACCCCTGCGCTTTGAGAAACTCGATCGCCAAAACGTCTTGCTGCGCTCGCGGGCCGTGGAGCGTATCAGCAGGGAAAAGAGCGCTGCTTTTATGGTGATCACCTACCCGGAAGCGCTGATGGAGCGGGTCGTCAGTCCCCGGGCCATGGAGAAGAGCCGCATCGAAATTTCTACGGGCGAGCCGCTCGACCTGGATTTTGTCCTTGAAGTGTTGTTGGAGTACGGCTTCAGCCGTGAAGATTTTGTGTACGAGCCCGGGCAGTTTTCCATACGAGGCGGCATCCTCGACCTGTTTTCTTACGGGCACGAGTACCCCTACCGCATTGAGCTGTTTGGTGAGGAAGTGGAGAGCATACGCACCTTCAACCCACTGGACCAACTTTCGCTCAAAAGCGTGGACTACCTTTCCATCATCCCCAATCTGAATACCCGTTTTAAAGATGCGCGCAAAGTCTCCTTTCTCGACGTCCTGCCTGCCGATACGCTGGTTTGGATGAGCAGACCGGAGGATGCGTTGTTTCGCTGGGAGCAGGCTTTTGCCGAGGCCGTTTCTTTTGCTCAGGCCCTTTCGGGCAAACGCGAGGAAGAGGGCGAAGAGGAATTGCGCGAGTTTTTCAACGACGAGCGCTTTGTGAGGCCGGATGAGTTGATAGAGGGCGTGGAGAAGTTTTCGATTCTTAGCGCTTCGGCTTGGTTTCGGGACGGTCGGACTCTCTCGCCGGAGATGGCAAATGCCGATATGACGAAGGTGGACTGGCCTTCCCGTCCGCAGCCGAGTTTTAACCGCAACTTTAGTTTGCTGATAGACCATCTGCAAGAGTTGGAGGCAGATGGCTATAAGATTTACCTCTTCGCGGAAAATCCCCGGCAGATTGAGCGCTTTTACGCGATTTTTGAAGACCTCGGGGCTTCCTTTCGGGAGTTTCATCCGGTGGTGGGGAGCTTGCACGAGGGCTTTGAAGACCCGGATTTAAAGATTGCCTGCTTTACGGACCACCAGATTTTTGCGCGTTTTCATCGCTATAAACTGAAGCGGGGCTTTTCGAAGGATCAGGCGCTTAACCTCAAAATGTTGCGGGAGTTGAAGCCGGGGGATTACGTTACACACATAGACCACGGCGTGGGGGTGTATTCCGGCTTGCAAAAGTTGGAGGTCAACGGGCAGGTGCAGGAGTGCGTGCGCTTGATTTACCGCAACAACGATCTGCTGTATGTCGGCATCAACTCCCTGCACAAGATCAGCAAATACGTCGGCAAGGAAGGTACGGCTCCGACCATTCACCGCCTCGGCAGCGACAGTTGGAAGAAACTCAAGAGCCGCACCCGCAAAAAGGTCAAAAACATTGCCCGCGAGCTCATCAGGCTCTATGCCCTGCGCAAAGCGGCAGAGGGACATGCCTTTCCGCCCGATGACTACCTGCAGGTGGAATTAGAAGCCTCCTTTATTTATGAAGACACGCCCGATCAATACAAGGCTACGCAGGAAGTTAAGGAAGACATGCAAAAGCCTTACCCTATGGATCGCCTTATATGCGGCGATGTGGGCTTCGGGAAAACAGAGATAGCCATTCGGGCGGCCTTCAAGGCTGTGGCCGATGGCAAGCAGGTAGCGGTTTTGGTGCCCACCACCATTTTGGCTTTGCAGCACTTTAAAACATTTGCCGAAAGGCTGAAAGACTTCGACCTGCGCATAGATTACCTCAATCGCTTTCGCACGGCAGCCGAAAAGCGGGAGATTTTTGCAAAACTGAAAGCCGGCGAAATAGACATCATCATCGGTACGCATGCCCTGCTCAACAAAGAGACGGGCTTCAAAGACCTGGGGTTGCTGGTCATTGATGAGGAACAGAAATTCGGGGTTGCGGCCAAGGAAAAACTGCGCCGTCTGAAAGTCAATGTGGATACCCTTACGCTGACGGCTACACCCATACCGCGAACGCTGCAGTTTTCGCTCATGGCTGCCCGCGATTTGTCGGTGCTGCGCACGGCGCCGCCCAACCGGCAGCCCATTCATACAGAGGTGAGGGTTTTTAATCAGGAACTCATCCGCGAGGCC
>Ga0256832_1001385_pt1 | contig 16325 bp, 12 predicted proteins | sample 134614metaG_FD_190534 | JGI IMG/M metagenome (GOLD analysis project Ga0256832, IMG submission 190534) | Hydrothermal vent microbial communities from Lau Basin, Pacific Ocean - 134-614 | ecosystem: Environmental > Aquatic > Marine > Hydrothermal vents | place: Pacific Ocean: Lau Basin | collected...
AAACAAAGCCAAACGTTCATAAGCTTGTAAACGCACCGGTAAAGCATGTTTCTTTAAATCAGCCTTAGCAAGTAAAAGTTGTTTTTTCTCTTCGTGCCGATAAAAACGGTTTAAAAAATAATATGTCGTATAACCGGTAACTGCTGCCGGCAGGGCATATTTTAGTCCTTCAATAATTTCAGACATATAATCCATAGCAAAGTGTTTTGCTACAAATTTAAGCTAAATTTTATAAAATGAAACCGCATGACTGTTTTTTAAAATTTTACCGGTATCATTGACGATACAACATTATTATAAATACAAATTGGTCATATCGGTTTTGTTAAGACAAGTGCTATGTTCCGGTAAACCTAAAAAAGCATTAGGATTTTTCATAATTGTTACTACCTTTGACATAGAAATATGAATCGGTTTTCGGTACGCTTCTTGCGACTATTTACAAGCATTAAATATTAACAGTATCAAAATTTTGATAAAAAAAATATAAAAATGATTATTTTAATCATCAAAGCTTATCCCGACAAAAATCGGTAACCATAACGTTAAAATAAAAAATAAACAGATGAAAAAGCTACTTTATACCTTAATAATTTTAAGCATAACTGCTTTTAGCATGCATAAGTATTATGTCAGCGTAACCGAAATTTATGTAAAACCGGATAAACTTGAAATCATCATCAGAACTTTTCCCGACGATATTGAAAATGTTTTAAAAGATACCTATCATATCAATGCAGATTTGTCTAAAAAGCAAACGCGTAAGTTGTTACAAGAATATATGCATTCACATTTTTTGATTGACGTTGATAATCAACCTATTAACTACCAATACACCGGTATAACCACAGAAGATGAATTTTTAGTGATTTTACTACAAGCAAACATTGATAAAACGCCTCAAAAAATCACCGTTAAAAATACTATTTTACAAGATTTGTATGACGAACAGAAAAACATTGTTCATTTTTTTTATAAAAATGACAAGGCAAGTTTTATTTTAATTAAACAAGAGCCGGTGGCAGTTTATAAATTAGTTAAAAATTGAATGATTTATGTCGATTACCAACCGCTAATTGCCGGAGATGTTGCCTATATACTGACTGATATTACCGACTATTCAAACCGATACAACAGTTCTTGACAAAAAAAATTGATTAGTTATTTACAAAATTAGTCCGTAAATTTGAAACCTCAAATCAAAAAACTTCATTATGAACACAAAAGATAAAGGTTTTGATACCAAATTAATCCATGCCGGTGACTTTCACGACGAATTTGGCTCGGCAGTAACACCTATTTACCAAACTTCAACATTTGCTTTTAAAAATGCCGATCAAGGTGCTGCCCGTTTTTCTGGCAAAGAAGACGGCTTTATTTATACCCGTATCGGTAATCCTACCATAAGCGCTTTAGAGGATAAGCTTGCTGAATTAGAAAACGGTTACAAAGCTGTAGCATTGGCTTCCGGTATGGGAGCCGTTAGCGCTTTATATGCAGCCACTCTCAAAGCCGGCGACCATATGATTGGTTCCGAAGCCATGTATGGACCGTCAAGGGCTATTATGGAAAGTTTTTTTAAAGATTTTGGCGTAGAAGCAAGCTTTATAGATACCTCTAAAATTGAAGACATTGAAGCGGCAATCAAACCCAACACCAAATTAATCTATGTTGAATCGCCAACCAATCCTACTATGGTATTGACCGATATAAAAGCGGTTTCAGACTTGGCACACCGGCACAATATACTTATGGCGGTTGACAATACTTTTTCTAGTCCGTATATACAAAAACCTTTGGATTTAGGAGCTGATATTGTTTTACATTCCTTAACCAAATTTATCAACGGACATGCTGACATTGTCGGTGGTGCTTTGATTGCAAAAGATCAAACTGTTTATGCCAAATTACGCAAAGCTATGGTTTATTTTGGAGCCAATATGGACCCGCATCAGGCATATATGGTTATTCGTGGGGTTAAAACACTCTCGCTTCGAGTAGAACGCGCTAGTGAAAACGCTATGAAAGTAGCCAAGTACTTAGAATATCACCCTAAAATTGCTTGGATTAAATATCCCGGGCTCAAATCTTATCCGCAATACGAATTGGCACAAAAACAAATGACATTACCCGGTGCTATGATTAGTTTCGGAGTCAAGGGTGGTTTTAATGCCGGCAAAATATTGATGGATAATGTCAAATTGGCTTTATTAGCTGTATCGTTAGGCGGGGTTGAATCATTGATTCAACATCCGGCATCGATGACGCATGCTGCTATGACTAAAGAAGCCCGTGAAGAAGCCGGTATTACAGACGAACTTGTCCGTTTTGCCGTCGGTATCGAAAATGTAGAAGATATTATTGCCGATTTGGACCAAGCTTTAGATAAAATAAATTGAGACACTTTCAAAAGTAGTTTAACCACTTCTGAAAGTGCCTTATTAGTTTTTGTTATTTTTTAATTATTTTGGCAATATTTATTTTATCTGATTGTATTTCATATATTTTAATAAAATATATGCCTGTATTCAATTCAGATAAATCTATAATATTAGTTTTAATTTTACCCATTTTTACAATACTTCCCGTTATTGAAGTAATTTCATATTTACATTCATGAAAATCTCTTTTCATAAAAATTTTTGTAGATGTAGGATTTGGGGAAACTATTAGATTATCATATACTACTGAACCAATAGCAGTAATGCTACTTTTCGAAGCCTCTGTAGTATTGCCAAAAGCACCTATGTTTATTCTACTACCATTTGGTGTAGGCTCATTAGAATAGTCAAATATAGGATCTCCTGCATCAATACAAGGACTTGTAACTGTGTCAATAACCCATTGAGTACTATCCCATCTTCCATATTCTGATTGTAAGTGGTAAATATTCCATGCTGCATTTGCACCTAAATCCGTGCGGCATTCAGGGTTTGCCCAATCTCCTTCGTCATCGGCATTATTCCAAATAGGACTTAGTATATGGTAACTTGTCGCATTGTAATATCTATAATTATAAATACTATCAAAATAATATTCGCAAGAAAGATTAGGGTTTGTGTAGATATCTGTAGTAGAAGAAACATTATTGTAGTTGCCAATTAAGTTTCCATTTATGCAATTATATTCCGAAATAAAAGTATGTATTGATGGGGCTTTATTGTCAATACCATAGGTATAGTTTCTTACAATAATATTGTTTTTTACAAATGTTTGAAATCCAGATAAAGAAGTATTTATAGGGTCTCCTGAATAAAAAGTTATCCCTGCATCCTCTGCACTTATTTCAATGGTATTATTTTCGATTCTAGTATTATTAAAGCCATAAATTCCTATTCCTGCTAATCTATATTGTGAAATAATATTGTTATGTATATAAACTCCTGTATGTGTGTTTAATGATGCTGCTCCACCATTTGGCAATTGCTCTAACCATATGCCATGCCATACTTGATTTCCATAAAAGAAATTATTATAAATTTCAACATCATCTATTGGTCTATTTCCATAATTCATAATATGAACTGCTGATACACCAGACATATTTCTATCCGGAGCATTACCTGTAATATTATCATGTATCTTGAAATTATTACAATTTTGCATCCTAAAACTAGCGTCGGTTCTTGTATTAGTTACATTATTATTGTAAATCTCAAAATTTCTTACTTGTCCAAGATAAATTCCATCATGACCATCATAATGTATTCTATTATTATAAAATTTAGAGTTAATATCATAAGAACTTTGCTCACTCCATTCAAGAATTATTCCATCAGCAAGACCATGATGAATGTACATATCATTAACGGTAACATTATAACAGTTTTGTAATTGTATCATTCGATAATAACTAGCACCAGCGGGTTCTGTTTGATTAATTCTGTTTCCATCAAGTTCAAATCCTCTAATTGTTATATTTCCAGTAGTAACACTTTCGTCAGGCATTCTAAGTATAAATTGAGTGCCTTTTTGTCCAATAAGAGGTTTATACTGAGTGTTCCAATTGGCATTATCAATAAGTTTAACAATTGCGCTTGAATCACCTTCTAGGGTAGTATTGGCAGAGATATAAATAGGTTCGTCAATCCAATAAGTATTAGGTCCTTTTAAGTAAACTGTTGTGTACGCCGAATTTGCTGCCACATAATCCAAAGCTTGGTTTATTTCTACTTGGTCACTTGTACCATCACAATTAAAATCTCCTGTTCCATCTCCTGCAACATATACTATTGGTGCAGTTTGTGCATTTACATTTATAAATGTAATTGTTGCTAAAGTAATTAATAATAATTTTTTCATTTATATTCCTTTATATTTTTCAATAGTTCTGGTTTAACCCCCTATAATTCGTTTTTTTTACATTTGATGTTCAAATATATAAAAAAACTTCGGATATTTGCAATTGGTTTAACCCCCTATAGTTCGGACTTTTTTACATTTGATGTTCAAAGATAAGAAAAATCTTCGGATATTTGTAATGCAAGAAACAACCGACGGTGATTTTTTATACCATATGTTGATTGAAATGTTTCGGAGCCTATCATCTTTTTTAATTTTAATTTCTGCAAAATCGAGCAAGAAACAGCTCTCGGCTCATTATTACCCGTATGTAATTAAGCAAACGCGTATTGTTTAATCTCATGATGTTTGATTTTGAGTCTAAGTTTGAAATCAATAGAAAACCTATCGAAATTTCACCTGTGTAAGCAGAATGGGGGGGGATAAAATCAGCAGACCTTACTGAATTTAAAATTTTGTCTAAGAGGCATTCACCATCATGTAAGAGACTTACAGAATTATCTAGATGAGTATTATTATCGTTTTAATCGTAGTCAAATGAATCGTAGTCAAATGAAACATTCATGATTAGTTTTAAACACACAAAGGAATGATTGTAATTCATTGAATATAAATAAAATATAAAATTATAAACAGATGAAACGAACATGAATTTTTTTAATCATAAAATACACACAAGGATATGATTAAAATAAATTCATGAGAGTTCCTGAATGTATTATAAATTTTTATTATTTTTTTGTAAAATAAAAATTTTAAACAGATGAAACTATTAATGATTTATTGTAACCAATTTGCTTACAAACCGCAAATCAAAACTTTACCGGATTTTCCTGATTTTACAGAAGGAGAAACATTCAATGATGTTTTAGTGGCTTTTATACAAATGGAAAAAGCAGATGAAGATGACCCTAAATATTATGAAACCAAGTTGGTTAAAAGTTTAAAATGGGCAGCCAAAAAGAATGAAACCAATTATATTATTTTACATTCCTTTGCCCATTTATCTATGAGTAAAGCCGAGCCGAAAATAACCAAAACTCTATTTGATAGCGTTGAAGAACGTTTAAAAAATACCGGTTATGAAGTTCGACAGACACCTTTCGGATATTTTTTAGATATAGATGTTAAAGCACCCGGACGTTCAAGTGCCCGCATTTTTAAATCATTTGAAAAATAGATTCTCTTTTTCCGGATTCTTAATTATTAAAAACTTTATTATTTTTGGCATTATAATTGCAAAATTCATTAAATAAATTTAAAACTTTAAAATATGAAAAAAACATTTCTGTTAATTTTAATTTTTGCGTGGCACCTTATGCCGGCTCAAGAACACAAAACTGAATTAAACTGGCTGACTGATTTTGAACAAGCCAAAGTCATTGCACAAAAAGAACACAAACCGATAGTTATGTTATTTACCGGATCCGATTGGTGTCCACCTTGTCGCGCTATGCATAATGACTTATTTCCTAATCCGGAATTTGAAAAACTTTCCAAAAAAGTGGTTTTGGTCATGGTTGATTTTCCCAGACGTAAACCTATGTCAACCGAACAACGGATGAAAAATCAAGCACTTGCGCGTAAATACCATCAAGGTGGTGTCCCTACTTTTGTGGCTGTTTCACCGGACGGAAAAACCGTTCTCGGAAAAATATCCGGTTATATGTATGGACATCCTGAACGTGACCTTAAGTTCTTTAAAGATATCATAGCAAAGAATAAATAAAATTATTTAGATAATTATTTGTATATCAATCACCGATGTGAATTTCTCTTGCACCGGTGATTGGTATTTTTATTAAAACTTCTCACTATCCAAAGTGTATAAAATTATACACAGATGACTTATTAACCAATAACTGTTGATAAAAAACAAAGATTTATTTAGAAAAAAACAAAAATAGCTTTACTTTTGCGAATGGTTAAAAAAAATACACATTTGCATCAAAACGGAATTGTGATTATCGATTTCGGATCACAGTACAATCAACTAATTGCAAGAAGAATACGCGAATTAGGTGTTTATGCGGAAATTATACCTTTTAATATCCCAATTGATGATATCATTAAGCGAAATCCTGCAGGTATTATTTTGTCCGGTGGTCCCTCATCGGTGTATAATACCGATGCGCATTTGATTTCACCTGATATTTTTAATTTGAATATTCCGGTATTAGGCATTTGCTACGGTATGCAACTAATGACCTACTTACTAGGTGGTAAAGTTGATAAAGGTAAGATTGGTGAATATGGCAAATCCGTTTTTTATAAAACTGTCGAGCATCCTCTATTAAAAGATATACCGGAAAAATCCCAAGTTTGGATGAGTCATTTTGACGAAGTATCCAAAGTCCCTGACAATTTTGGTATTTTAGGACATACCGATACCTGTATTGCAGGTATTTACAATGATCATCAAAAACTTTATGCCACACAGTTTCATCCGGAAGTAGAACATACCGAATACGGACGACAAATATTACAAAATTTTGTTTTGAATATCTGTCAAGCTAAACCAAATTGGGATTTACAAGACTATATTACACAAAGTATTTCCGCTATCAAAAAAACGGTCGGCAACGAAAAAGTCATACTGGGGCTGTCCGGCGGAGTGGATTCGTCGGTGGCTGCTTTATTGATTCACAAAGCTATTGGTAAACAGCTAACTTGTATTTTTGTCGATACAGGTTTATTACGACACAATGAAGCACAAACGGTTATGAATACTTATGGCAAACACTTTGACATGAATATCAAACAAATTGATGCAAGTGTACAATTTTTAACGGCTTTAAAAGGTGTATCCGACCCAGAAGAAAAACGAAAAATCATCGGACGAGAATTTGTTGAGGTCTTTAACCGTGAAGCCGCAAAAATCAAAGATGCCGGCTTTTTGGCACAAGGGACCATCTATCCTGATGTTATCGAATCACAATCGGCAAATGGCGGTCCCTCGGTAACCATAAAATCGCATCACAATGTTGGTGGTTTGCCCGAAAAAATGCATTTAAAATTGTTAGAACCACTTAAAGAATTGTTTAAAGATGAAGTTCGTCAAATAGGTTTGGAGCTGAATATTCCGCATGAGATGATTATGCGACACCCATTTCCAGGACCCGGTCTTGGCATTCGTATTCTTGGAGAAGTTACCCCCGAAAAAGTCCGGATTTTACAACAAGCTGATGCTATCTTTATAGAAGAATTACGCCACAATGGTTTGTATGACAAAGTCAATCAAGCTTTTGTCGTGTTATTGCCGGTTAAATCAGTCGGAGTCATGGGAGACGAACGAACTTATGAATATACGGTAGTTATTCGCTCGGTAAATACAACGGATTTTATGACAGCAACTTGGTCACGACTACCTTATGATTTTCTTGAAAAAGCTTCATCACGAATCATCAATGAAGTACAAGGAATTAATCGTGTAACATACGATATCAGCAGCAAACCACCGGCAACAATCGAATGGGAATAGAAATAATGAATCTGTAAAAGTTGCAAATTATCAGATAACCGAGCAAATTATGACAAAAACAACACAAATAGCTCCTCCAAAAGCAAAGAAAATACCCGTAAAGTTGGAAAAACACGGTGATGTACGCATTGATAATTATTACTGGTTACGAGAACGTAATAATCCTGAAGTTATCCAATATCTTAAAGATGAAAATAGCTATTTTGAAGTACAAACTGCCGGATATAAACCACTTGAAAACCGCTTGTTTGAAGAACTAAAGGTGCGTATCAAACAAGAAGACGAATCGGTGCCGGTATATGAAAACGGTTACTATTATCAAACCAAATTTTTTAAAGGCAAAGAATATCCGGTTTATACCCGTCGAAAAGGAAGTCTGAAAGCACCCGAAGAAATTTTGTTTGATGTCAATCAAATGGCTTCCGGTTATAGTTATTACAAGCTAACCGGTATGGAAGTCAGTCCGGATAATCGTTATGCCGTTTTTGGTGAAGATACAATCGGAAGACGGCAGTATGTATTGAAAATCAAAGATTTACAAACCGGAAATTTATTAGATGTTCAAATAAAAAACACCACCGGAAGTGCGGTTTGGTCTAATGATAATCGCTATATTTTTTATACCAAAAAAGACCCTGAAACGCTGCGGTCTTATCAAATTTACAGACACAAATTGGGCGATGAACCTGAAAATGACCGGTTAATTTATGAAGAAACCGACGAAATTTTTGATGTTTTTGTGACCAAAAGCAAGAGCAACCGATACATTTATATCGCTTCGTTTAGCACTTTAACCACCGAATACCAATATTTAGATGCCAATAGACCGGAAGATAGTTTTAAAATCTTTGCGCCAAGGCGACGAGGCGTAGAATATAACTTGTTTCATCGCGATGATAGGTTTTATATTTTAACGAATAAAGATAATGCGGTCAATTTTAAGTTGATGACTACTTTTATAAACCAAACAAACATGGAGGATTGGGAAGAATTTATGCCGCATCGTCCCGATGTTATGTTGGAAGATGTCGATATTTTTACCGATTTTATTTTATTGCAAGAACGCGAGAAGGGATTGAATAAATTACGCGTTATCAATCAAAATAATGATTTTTATCTCAATTTTGATGAAGAAACATACAGTGTTTTTTCTGCGTATAATCCTGAGATGGACACACATAAATTTCTTTTTATTTACAATTCTATGACTACCCCATCGTCGGTTATTGAATTTGATATTGATAAGCACAGTCAAACAGTCTTAAAGGAACAAGACATTCCCGATGGTCAGTTTGACAAAAACAATTACCGCTCACAGCGTATTTGGGTGCCGGCACGTGACGGTGAGTTGGTTCCCGTATCGATGGTTTGGCACAAAAACACCGATTTGACACAAACCAATCCATTGCTGTTATACGGTTATGGAGCCTATGGTATTACGGTTGATCCCGGATTTAGCACCAACCGTTTGTCGTTATTAGACCGTGGTTTTATTTTTGCTATTGCTCATATTCGCGGTGGTGAATATTTGGGGCGTCCTTGGTATGAAGCCGGTAAATTGTTGCATAAGAAAAATACGTTTAACGATTTTGTCGATGTAGCAAAGTATCTCATTGACAAACAATATACTTCCGCAGCCCAACTTTATGCCATGGGTGGGTCAGCAGGCGGCTTGCTGATGGGGGCAGTCATCAATCAAGCACCCGAACTCTTTAATGGAGTTGTCGCACAAGTGCCTTTTGTCGATGTGCTAACAACCATGCTCGATGAGACTATTCCACTGACAACCGGTGAATATGACGAATGGGGTAACCCTAACGATAAGACCTATTATGACTATATCAAATCTTATTCGCCTTATGATAATGTTGAAGCAAAGCCGTATCCGAATTTATTAGTTACAACCGGTTTGCACGACTCACAAGTGCAATATTGGGAGCCAGCAAAGTGGGTCGCCAAATTGCGGGAACTGAAAACTGACGATAGGCAATTATTGCTTCACACCGATATGGATAGTGGACACGGTGGTGCTTCGGGACGATTTAAATCTTTAAAAGATACGGCGCGCAACTTTGCTTTTATCATAAACTTAAAAGAACAAAACAAATGAAAATAATCTGCGTCGGACGTAATTATGCCAAACATATCAGCGAACTGCAAAACGAAAAACCTGCCGAACCGGTCTTGTTTATCAAACCCGATTCGGCTGTTTTACCCAACCGCAATCCATTGGTTTTGCCCGATTTTGCCCAAGATTTTCATTACGAAGTAGAGGTAATTATCAAAATAAACAAACTCGGCAAATATATTGATACCAAATTTGCCCATCGGTATTATGATGAAATCGGCTTGGGTATAGATGTAACCGCAAGAGATTTGCAAAGCCGATTGAAAACCAAAGGATTGCCATGGGAAAAAGCCAAAGCATTTGACAATTCGGCAGTGGTAAGTCGTGAATTTTTACCCAAAACCGATTTCCCCGATTTGCAAAATATACATTTTAGTTTAAAGAAAAACGGCACCACCGTCCAACAAGGGCATACAGCCGAAATGTTGTGGCAAATAGATGACTTAATCAGTTATATTTCACGGTTTTTTACTTTGAAAAAGGGCGATTTGATTTTTACCGGAACCCCTGCAGGCGTTGGTAAAATGCAGATAGATGACGTGTTTACCGGCTATATTGAAAACCGAGAAATGTTTCGAGTCAAAGTCAAGTAAGTCAGGTGATTGAGGATTGAATAATGAGGCGGTGACTGCGTGCCACGACGCACGTCGAGGTCACTCAATGACCTAGATTCCTCAAAAAAAACATTAACTTTGCTAAATGATTTTGGTTTACACACATAAAATTACGCCACGGCTCAATTATATTTTCAGGCATCTGTTTAACAATCTGATGCTTGAAGATGTAAAATTTACGACTAAAATAGAAGAATTCATTGCTTTTAACGGACCGAAATTTTCTTATGCACCGCAAGCACTTGGGGGTGAGTTTCATATTCAATCACATCCGCTTTTATTTCAACAAGGAATTAAATCACATGAAATTAAGTTTGGATTTTGGGACAATATCCCTGTATTTTTTGAAGTGCCAAATTCAGATATTCCGTTGGATTTGTTTGCTGCAAGTTTCTTTTTGTTATCTCGCTATGAAGAATATTTACCGCATCAGTTAGATAAGCATGAGCGCTACGGCTATAAAAACAGTGTGTTGATTCAGCACGATATGTTTAACAAACCCATAGTTGAAATTTGGATTGAAAAGTTTAAACAACGTTTACAAGAGCGTTTTCCGGATTTAATTTTTGAAGATAGACAATTTTATTTTGAACCACTGATTAATGTCAGTATGGCACGCTTATATCAAGGAAAATCCATTATTAGATTTATTTTGGGGGGCTTTGATGACTTATTTCATTTTCGTTTTAGAAGTTTTTGGCTACGAAACCGTGTTTATTTAACCGGAAAGAAAGATCCGTACGATACTTTTGACCGGATATTAAAACTCAAGAAAAAACACAAGCACCCGATTACTTTTTTTCATCTTTTGACTACGTATAGTTTGTTCGACCATAACATTTCTATGAACAAGCAAGAGTATCAATCGCAAATAAAATTTTTGGCAGATTATACCGATACAGGCTTATTGACCTCATATTATGCTCTTGACAATGAAGAAACTATTGAAAAAGAAATTCTGAAATTGGAAAATATCATTCACAAACCTTTAGAAAAAGTCAGGGCGCATTTTAATCGCATCAAAATTCCTAAAACTTATCAAATATATAATGAAGAAGAGCTTAAACATGATTTTTCTATGGGTTATAATCATAAAATCGGCTTTCGAGCCGGCACATCGGTTCCTTTTAAGTTTTATGATATTGAAAACGAGACCGAAACCCATTTAACCTTGCATCCTGTCAGTATTTCCGATATTATGCTCAAATACCAATACCGGTTCAATCCGGAAAAAGCCCGGAAAATCATGTTAGAACAAGGAGAAATCATTCGAAAATACAAAGGGCATTTTTATCCGGTCTTTCATAATTTTATTTTGTCGGACTTAAAAGAATGGCAAGCTTGGAATGATTTATACACTGCAACTATTAAACATTTTACTGATGCTAAAATCACAAATCACTGATATTTTTTTCGATTTGGATCACACACTTTGGGATTTTGAAGCCAACTCAAAACTGGCTTTTGAAAAATTGCTCACAAAACATCAAATTCCTGTTCAAATAGATGATTATCTCAAAGTTTATGAACCTATAAACCAACAATATTGGGAAGCCTATGCCAAACAACAAAAAACCAAAGCTGAGGTTAAATACGGACGATTAATCGATACGTTCAAAGCATTAAATATCAAAGTATCTCAACCGCTTATTGAAAAGTTAGCCAATGAATATCTTGATTTTCTCAAAAAAGAGCGTATTCTTATGGACGGTGCCTTGGAATTATTGGATTATTTAAAAGGAAAATACCGTCTGCATATTTTGACCAACGGATTTACCGAAGTGCAAAGTGACAAGATGCGACATTCCGGATTAGAGTCCTATTTTGAATTGATGATTACTTCCGAAGAAACCAGCAAGCTCAAACCACACCCCGAGGTATTTAACCATGCTTTACAAAAAGCAGGAACTTTTGCGCATAAAAGTTATATGATAGGCGACAATTTTCAATCTGATGTATTAGGCGCTCGAAATGTTGGTATGCATGCCATTCATTTTGATCCGGATGATACGAGTGATATCGATTTTAAAATCATTCCGAAAGTCAAGCATTTATTAGAGATTAAAGAGATTTTGTAATTATTTGCTGATTTAATAATCATTATGCTTATCTTATTAAAATAAAAAGATGGATACCAATAAATAATCAAATCGCTAACAATGAAACAATTACTTTACATAATCTTACCGGTGATTATTTTCATTTCTTGCAACAAAACACCGTTTACCTGTGAATTTTCAAAAGAGCGCATGACTAAACAAATTGATTTACAATACTTTGACACAATTGAAGTCAATCCGTTGGTGCAACTTAAAATATATGACACAACGATCAATAAAATGCAGATTAATGTCAGTAAAGATATTTTAAAAAATATTGACTATAATATTGTAAACCGTAAATTAATACTGACCAACCATACCGATTGTTTGATAGAAAACAAAGATGCAATTGCTAATATTATTTTGTATGTTGAAGATATTAAATGCTTAATAGCCAATACCGATTTAGAAATAAGTTCTGGAAATATTTGGCAATTTAATCAACTCGATATTATTTGTGAAAACAATCAAATAGGGACTAATAATATTGCCGATTTTGATTTAAAAATCAATATGAATCGTCTTAAAATAACAGCTAACGGCACCAGCATCTTTAATATCAGAGGGACTTGTAATGATTTATTTGTAGGTTTTTACGGAGTTAACCCAATTTTTAAAGGACAAAACCTTATCACTCAAAAAATTCATGTTTATCAACGCAGCGATGCCGATATGCATCTGTATCCTGTGCAAGAAATAGCGGGTGACTTATTTGGTTACGGTGATATTTATCTCTATCATCGTCCTCCTATTATAAATATAACCGAACATTATGCCGGTCATATTTATTTTGTAAATTAGCGATTCAATTAACAATCCCCATGAGTCCAAAAAAATCTAATAAACAACAAGGTGGGATGAAAATTCCCCGCATCATCATACAAACCGGTAAATTTTTACAAACCCTTTCGCCAACTTTGGCAACGAAATATGTCCGTTATTTATTTCAAAAACCTATCAGACACAAAATGCCCGAAGCCGAAAAGCCATGGGCTGAAAAAGCAGACATTTCCTATTTAGCCATTCCTAAAATTGACAAATCCGTAGCAGTTTACACTTGGGGCAAAGGCGACAAAAAAGCATTGGTGGTACACGGTTGGTCGGGGCGTGCTACACAAATGTTTAAAATCATTGAGGCACTATTGCAGCAAGGTTATATGGTCGTCAGTTTTGATGCACCGGCTCATGGCAAATCGACCGGCAATAAAACCATGATGCCCGAATTTATCAAAAGTATTGAAACCGTAGCTGAAACTTATGGACCATTTGACGTAGCCATAGGGCATTCTATGGGTGGCATTGCGCTGTTGAATGTTCAAGGTAACAGACCGCTTTTTAAAAAATTAGTCATTATCGGAGCGCCGGATTCTATTTTTAATATTTTTAACAATTTTGTGAAACTTCTGGAACTCAAACCCATCGTAGCTGAAAAATTAATTGCTGTTTTTGAAAAAATTACCGGTAAATCTATATTTGACTTTCACGGTAGCGCCCAAACCAAAAAAATCAAAGAGCCGGTGTTGATTGTACATGATGAAGATGATAAAGAAGTGCCGGTTACCGATGCACTTAACAACTACAAACAACTCAAAAATGGTCAAATGCTTAAAACCAAAGGACTTGGGCATAGTCGTGTCTTAAAAAATAAGGCTGTTGTTGATGAAATTATTAATTTTATCCGCAAAACCGATTAATTATGCAACGCCCTTTGGTCATCTTTATATTGTTTTTCGGTCTAATATTGTCGGCACAAAAGCCTAAACAATACGATTTGCTTCATTTAGATGCTGATATATACATAAATCCTTATCAAAAAAAAGTTGCCGGAAAACTGACTTACCGGTTACAATTACTCAATAATACAGATAGTATTGTTTTAGATGCCCCCGGTATAAACACCCAAAAAGTAAAAACCGGTTGTTTTAAAACACTCTTTCATCAGACAGGCAAGTTGTTGATAATCAATAAGAAATTTAAGAAAGATAAAACATACAAACTACAAATCACATATCAAGCACGGCCCCACAAAGCCATGTATTTTACCGGCTGGCAATCCGGTAGCAGAAAGCAAGTTTGGACACAAGGACAAGGCAAAGACAACAGCCATTGGTTACCCACCAATTCAGACCAAAATGACAAATTTACTTGGCACTTTAAAATTCATTTTCCAAAAGACTATCGGGTGATTTCCAACGGACAATTTCTTGGACGAAAAATGCAAAATGACAGTATTGCCATCAGCGAATTTTCGCAAACGAAACCGGCGCCTGCCTATTTGATTTTTATAGGTGGCGGAAAATATGCCGAACAGAAAATAGTTACTTCTAAGGGAATTCCGGTGTACAATTACCAATATCCTGACAAACTTACAAATGACAAAACCTACTATAAAACTAAAGAAATTTTTGATGCCGTAGAACAAGAAATAGGGGTTGTTTATCCTTGGCAAAATTATAAACAAATACCTTGCAGAGATTTTTTATATGGTGGTATGGAAAACGTTTCCGCTACAAGTTTTAATGGCGACCGCTACGTGATTGACAGCATAGATTTTAACGATGTCAATTTTGTCAATGTCAGTGCGCATGAACTAACCCACCAATGGTTTGGCGATTTGGTAACGGGCAAATCCTCTGCCGACCATTGGCTACACGAAGCTTTTGCCACCTATTATGCCCGACTGATAGACCAAAAAATTTTTGGAGAAACTTATACCGATTATCAAACCTATCTTTACGACCGGCAAATTATTGCGAACCAAAATATTGATACCATTCCGTTACACCGCCCAAACGCCAGTAGTTTAACCTACTATCAAAAAGGGGCAAAAATCATAGCTATGTTAAGACAAGAAATAGGTGATGAAAATTACCGAAAATTAATCAAAACCTATTTTCAACGCTTTGCTTTTGGCAATGCCGATACGCAGAATTTTAAAAACTTGCTGTTTGATGTAACCGGGGATAGTTTACCGCATTTTTTTAAGATTTGGTTTGAAGACCACCGGATTCCGAAATTTGATTTGGAACAACGCCATGACAGTATCATTTTTAAAGAAAACTCACATCAACTACCACTTGATTTTCTTGTTATTACCGGCAAAAATACTTACCGGATACAAAAAAGAAATAATTTTAAATTAACTGATTATCAAATAGTTAAAACTATCATCGCCAATCCGGATAATCAAAAATTGTATGATGTGCATTTTGACAAACCGGATGAATGGCTCAAAAATCAAATATTGTATGCCCCTGATTTTATCGACCGTTATCACGCTTTAAAATTGATTCGAGATTGGAAATTTGAAAGAAAAGATACTATTTTTCAGCAACTTATCAATCGTAAGGAATATTTTTCCGTTTACAAGGAAATCATTCAACAAATCAAACATAATTTAACTGACCAACATCTGCAAATGCTGTCAAAATTGTTTCAAAAAGACTTAAAAACTCGCCAGCAAATAGCCATTCAATTAGATAGTATCCCGCTCAAACTCAAAGTTGACTATAAATCATTACTTGATGATGCGTCGTATCTCACCAAGCAAACGGCATTGTGGCACTATTGGAGACAATTTCCTGACGAACGAAGAGAAATTCTCAATAAAATGCAAAATATAAAAGGCGGCAATGATAAAGCTTTTAGAATGACTTGGTTATCTTTGGCACTGATGACCGAAAATTATAAAATGCTTG